>Ga0209611_10001285_pt1 | contig 42241 bp, 27 predicted proteins | sample S1TSphgellanicum_3_FD_187693 | JGI IMG/M metagenome (GOLD analysis project Ga0209611, IMG submission 187693) | Host-associated microbial communities from peat moss isolated from Minnesota, USA - S1T2_Fc - Sphagnum magellanicum MG (SPAdes) (version 2) | ecosystem: Host-associated > Plants > Peat... | reverse complement strand
CCCCCCCCCCCCCCCCCCACCCCTTTCCTCTCTATTAGCACTGGATGTTGTTGAAAAGCCCCAAGTGAGTAAGGATTCAATGGTGTGGCTTTGTAATATTTAGAGTTACAATGCAAGAGCTATTGAATATTGAACAAATTTTGTCATTCAAAATTCAATCAAATCAAAACTAAATAAGTTTGGAGAAGAGAGGGGCAAGATCTTGGCGTTGTTCAAAAGCCCTTGACGAGGGAGATTTCTTCAAGATGGTTTTGTAATTTTTAGACCTAAGGTGAGAGCAGATATTGAATTTTGAGTAATTTTCGTCATTGGAAATTATTTCAAAAAATAATTTAATAAAATTTCACAATTGATCTCTATCATCAAGGTCCCATTCACACTTGGGCCAGCAGCAACAGACCCCACTAGTTTATCAATTAAACAAGAGTACATAGCAAATAATAGCATTTATACCATTTATAAATAATAACATAATTACCTCGGAAGTTCAAATTACAGGCCAACCCAGAAAATTCAAAGACTGATGACCCATAGATCATCCTTGCACATGTTTTTGTGGCAAAAAGCACGAAGTTTATTCCATTGCTTACTACCTTACCCTAAGGTCAGTTTCCTCATTAAATAATCCTCAAAGTAGAGAAATGAAGTTTTGTGAAAATATGGAGTTGACATGTTGAAAATTATCATAATTATCATAGGTTACATTCTGAATAATTTCAATTACTCATATCACAATATTATAATAGATGGTGGAAATATTTATTATTTTATTTATTTTATTTTTAAATTAAAAATTCATTTTTTGAAAAAAAAAATTATTCGTTTATTCAATGTGGAAACTGACTGTAGGCTATGGTAGTTGATATTGTAAGAAGAAAAGTACTACTAAGGCTTAAGTGTAGAGAATGACAACTAAAACATGCATTCCTCTGAGTTCAGTTTCTCAGTGCCATTTTGTCAGGCAACAGCTTCCAGTTCCAGTCTTCCCACATCCCTTGCAAACCATTCAACTCAATCAAACACTTTCAATTTGGGTTGTCTTGTTTCATTTCCATTGGATTTTCTTTTTCTTTTTCCAATTTTTGTGATATTAGAGGTTTAGAGGATTTTTCCCAAAAAATTGACATGTTTTTAATGAATTTGCACTAGAAAAACAAAATTCTCCAAAATTGCCATTAATTGGTGAGAATTTTGTGAAAGAATTGTACAAGAAAACTTGCCAAAAACTTGCCCCAAAATTGAAAACTGTGTCCAAGTCAGCATTTTTGTTTTTGGCTAATTTTTGCCACTTGGCCGACAAGAAAATCCAGTGTGACTCATAGGAAGGATTTTTTGTGAAAAAAATTGTGAAAAGTCACCAGATTTCAAGGGAAAAAAAATTCTGAAATCGCCATGTTTAGACAATAGGTCGGTCCCACCAGATGGTCAAAATAAAGTATGATTCCTAAATTTTTCTACTTTCCTCTCTGAGCTGTAGCCAAATTTGGCTAATTCCTCTTATGGATGATCAATAGTGCGACTACATCACAATATTGGGGGAAAAAAAATAAAATAAAATACCAGTCCAAATTTGAGGAAATTTTCTCATAGAAACAAAAAATTTATAAAAATTTGGCCAAAAATTTTCTTGAAAAGTAGGGAATTGAGGACAAAAATTTCCTTTTGAATCCTTCAGGTCTAAATTGTGAAAAAAAACCCCCACAAAAAAATCACCACTCCCCCTTGACAGAATTATGATTGTAAGCTTCCTATACCCTAGCCACAATGTTGCACAGGGGAATTCACTCTTGTTAGAGCATCTCCACCCCCAAACTGTAAACAACTCCTTAAGTTAAAATAGAATAGTGTTTAATGATCACAGTCCCCACCCACAAACGTCACAAAAGTCCCCCTAAGACCATTTATGTCTTTACATCTGGACGAGTAATAGTCACTGTCCAAATCCATAGTAGAAGAAAAGATTGTAAAGGGGTTGAAATGACCCCTGCAAAATGGACATCAATACAGGAGCGCAGCAGGATTCAATCCTGCAAGATTTAGTGAAAAGGGGTGTTTGCAGGTGTGGGGTGGAGATGCCCTTAGGGCCTTACACCTTGTGATCCGAGGGTGAAGTCCAAGGTCTAGGGCAGAAGGTACAGTAAAGGTGCGTTCACACTTCATGTTAAGTCAGTGTTAAACAAAAATCTAGGTGGCTTCTTAGGTGGCATGCAATGTTAAATAGGTGATAACTTAATGTTGAGTGAATGCTAGCTTAACATAAAATCTTCATGGTAAGTAGGTTTAAGTCTTAAATGACTAGCATGATGTTAGGGGACTCAGCACTAGAGTTCCTAACACCAAATGTGAATGCACCCCCTAAGGGAAAGCACTGTTATGAAGGCCTTGTGTCCTGTAAACTCAGGGTGGAGCCCCAGGTTCAGGGCAGAAGGCAATGATAGCAAAGCCTTCCCTTACATAAGAACCAAGGAGATGAGCAGAAGACATTCCATTACATAGACCTACCCACACTCCAGGGGACTTAAGGTGCATTCACACTTGGTATTAGGGACTTTATAGTTGAGTCCACTAACATCATGCTAGTAATTTAGGACTTAATCTTACTTATCATGAAGATTTTATGTTAAGCTAACATTCACTTAACATTAAGTTGTCACCCATTTATAATTGAGTGCCACCTAGATTTTCATTTAACATCGAGTTAACATCAAGCATGAATGCATGCATCTTTAGGTGGTCGAGGTGGTCGTTCAAATCAACGAAAGGTTTATGTTCACCTCAAGAGGTTTATGGTGAGTGATTAGTCTTCCTTTTAGAAAGAGTTTTCATGTGCCTCATGTGCATCCCATTTTCTCCATTCATGGGAAAATTCTTCATTCATTCGTCTTTGTTAATGTTTAACTTTAAGGAAAGCTAGTGAGTAAAATCATGTTATCAAAACTTTCCAACCCATGATGTTAATTATTCCTTCAAAAAAACACCATTGCTGCCCTACGTCAATTGCACACCCTTCCTTCAAACCTTGTCCCTCCACCTATTTTTGACTATCAGCTTAAACACACTTTTGTTTTGGATAGGACTTTGTTAACCCAAGCCTTAGTCATCACTCCCCATTTGTCTTTGGGTGTGCTTTCTGGGATGGTATATGAACATTTCTTAGGTTGTTTCATACTAGAGGACTCATCCTCAGGGTTTTCGAAATTATCCCAAGTTGTTACTATTGTTGCTCATGGAAATATCCCTAAGTCGATGGCCCTAGTGTTGGGGGTTAACAAATTGTTAACAATGACAAAAGACATTTAGTGGTATTCGTTTTATTACTATGAGCAAGGTGTTTCTTTAACTTATTAATCATTGCATTGTCTTGCAACTTTGGGGGTTGTTTTAGGAGCACCTATCCCCCCATCAGTTTGGAATTTCAACCCTCAGAGGTTGTGAGGCCATCCTTTTTGTTATTTTAACCCTCCTCAACCTACACCCTGATTGGGTCGTGATGCAAGTTAACGTCGAAAACACTTTTAATAATGGTTTTTGAATTGTTATTTTTAGAAAATTATGTAATGTTAAAGGGACCTTTGGCAAGCATTGTTTTTTTTACCAAGTTGTTTTATGGCACTCATTCTTTTCTTTACTACCAACATCAGTGGCATGTGGAGGGGGTATGAATCATCTTCAAGCACAAGGTAGGGCGACCCATTAGGAGGTCTTTTATTTGTTTTGGCTCATTATCAAACTGTCCTAAAGACCATTGTGTGGGTCCCCAACTGCATCTTTCCATCCCTAGCAAACGATATCCACATCATGGGGCATTTAAGTGAGATTACCCGTGCCTTTGACCACCTTTTGACCCAATTAGCTCTAATTGGGCTTAAGGTCAAGGTGTCAAAGTGCACGCTTTAGAGTCCATCAAGGAACTCTCCAAGCATAGAAATTCTTTAAGGCTGCACCTTTGTCACAAATGGTTTATGCATTTTGGGTGTGCTAGTGGGTTCTCAAGACTTTGCCATGCATTTTTTGGATGAAATTTTATCTTGAGACATGGCACATATCAACGATCTTCCTCTCCTACAATATATTTTTTTTCTTCCTTCCTATTTCTTTTAACGGGTTTTGATGGGAAAATTATGCAAGTATGTGGGGACATTATGGGTTCAAAATCATGGGAGTCTTTTCAAGGCCCCTTAATGAAACATCAAGTTTGACCGCCAATATCCTTTAATGGTATAAACCTTCTTTCTATGGAAGATTGTGCCCCATCTATTTTTTTTTAAAAGTTGGGCTCTGGTGGCTCCATATTTGTGTTTTAGGTTTCATATTTTTTACCGACCCATTTTGGAAGAATATGTTTCTTAGGTTGAAGGGGGCCCACATTTGCTTCAATCATGCTTATGTGTAGCGCAAAATGGCCTTCCTCCTGTAACTAAGGATATGCACCTTTTTTTTTAAGTCTGGCAGTTATCAACGCCCCACGTCTATAGGCACCTTTGATGGACTTCCACCATGACACATCCCTTAAGTCTATCTTAGAAAATGACTCCATTTCTTTAGTATCCAAAGCCCACATTCATTCTTGTGCGAGCAAGGGGGCAAGGCTATGGTTGGTTGTTAGGCTATCCATCCGTTCGTTTTGCATCACACACTCTACTTTCACCTCAACATTGCATTTTTGTCTCGGTTTGATTTAGCCTTCAGCATCTAATTTTTTCACGTGTGAGTGTGGACACAAGTTGGACACATATGGCACGCACTTAGCTTGTTGCCCAATTGGAAGTTAACAATTAACCACACATGACATCATTCAAGACATTATGTATGCCCTTGCTCGAGAAAGTGGACACATTATATGGAAAGAACAATGGTACACCCTTACGTCAAAAGTTTCATTATGAATCGATCTCTACATGGCCCAAAAGGACCAAGTCTTTGTTGTTGATGTGGTGGTTACTGACCCGACATAAAAAATAATGATTTTGAGTGTCCTTAATTGACCAACACATGGAATTGCGAAACTTAACGCCATTGCTAAGATCCGCAAATATAGGAGGGCTTCATAAAGGGCACCATTTTATTCCGATGGCCATTGAGGTGCATGGTGAACCCGAACATGATATGGATCATTTCATTTGGGAATATGCTCATCTTTTCCATAATAGATGATCAAAAGCTCATTTATCCTTGTCCTTTTGCATTCAATTTTTCAAGCAACATGTGAATATTGTTCTTTAGCATGCTTTAACCTCTGCTATAGAATGGAAGATTGTGTTGGTGGATGATGCGCATTTTAGACCTCCCATTACTATTAGATTTCACAATTTGTGTGCAGGTGACATTAAAGGGGTTGTGGGTGAAAAAATTTCCTACCATGAAAGGGACTAGTTCTCTCCCTTTTTTTAGTTCATATGGGTTGTTTGTCTTTTGGTTTTTTTTGGCTTTCCTTTTTTGTCTCCCTTGTGATGGTTCTGGCCATTGATTTTTTATTCTATTTTTTTTCCTTTATAACCCTAAATCTCACACTCCATACATAAGTAAGAAGTTTGGCCTAGTAAAACCTAAACACCTTCCCAAAACTCCACTAAATTTCTCCAAGGTTGTTCTAAGATATAAAAGTTTGTTGGGTACAACAAACTTTACAACTATAAAACTTTCAATGGGGGAGTCTTACCATATAGGTACATTATGACCACTTCAATAGAATATGGTTTTTTCTATGTCAATAGCCCTTGGCCAAGGTGAATTAATTACCTACATGATAACTTCACTTTCTTGAATGAAGGCTTCTTAAGGGATATACTTAACCCTTAAAATGTTATATTTGGATTATGAGACCCTAATTTAGTCTTATGATGGGATATGTATAATATTTAATTTAGAAGCAACCCCCAAAAAATTGGAGTTCTCACCAATGTAAGTGGTAGTTCACTCATGGTGTAAACCTTAACACATGGATGTGGTAATTATACATAGGACACTAATGTCAAACTATATTATGTTAAACATCACATATATTTAATCTACAAATGGATGAAATTATAAATTTTATGTGACATTGTCAACCTTTTATTTTGGGGATGTATATAGCCAAATAATGGAATTAAAAAATTAAAAGTGTTAAAGTCAAGTGTTTTTTGAAATTTTCAATAGTCATAGTACAACTAGATCTTTTTATAAAATCACTAAATTTTCCATATGCAATTCAAGTAGGTGACCAAAAATATAGAAGGATGTTTCAAATGTTTTGCTTTCTTATTTATATTGTAGTTAAAATTTGGTTAAAATTCAGTTAACTTTCCCAAGTGGCACAATGTTTAAAAATCAATCATTTGCAAATGAAATGGTTATGTATTTGCATGGAGTAGCATTGAATTTGGATCATGCAAAATTTGTCATTTCCTTTTTTGGTAAAACCTTTAATGCAAAAATTGATTAGGGAGAACATGTTGTAATTTGGGAAACAAATCACCCAAAACTTGGGATTGGGGTCAAGAGTTAAATTAAATACCCAAAGGAAAAGGTTCCAAATATTTGGGAATCGGAATAGGTTTTCTGTTTTTAATAAAAGCCAATTTTGACAAACTCATGACAATTTTGAAAGCAAAAATCATTGGTTGGTCAAGTTGCAAATTATCTTTGGTGGGTAAAATTCTAGTGGTTAATTAAATCATTATGTTCACAACTTGGTATATTGTGGTTTGTTGGAACTCAAACATGAGAATGTGTGGTTAGTTCCATGGTGTAGTTCAAATTTTCATTTGGGGAGGGGATGCAAAAAAGGCCCAAGGTTAAGGTCAAATGGGACACTTTTACCAATGTTGTCAAAATCAACATGACACATCCAAATTGGGTTTGTTGTCACATCAACGTCCATCCTGACAATTTATAAACAACAAAAGCCTTTATCACAAGCCTCCATTCATAGTTAAAAGAACCTCCTCTTGAGCCTTAAGATCAACGACACCAAAGCCTTCACAATTTATAAACAACTCTTTCAAAGTTTCATCATTTTTTCTTCGAAAACTTTTTCATTTGCAATGAACAAAACTTATTGCTAGGTTTTATATCCTTAAATGAAAGGCAAACACTTGCAAAGATGGGTTATACTAGAACCAAGGACTTACAGGACAACATGGGATGTGATTAAAAAAATTTCAAATCTTCACATGTCCCACACTATTTTTCCAATGTTGAAACATATGAGAAAATTTTGTTGATAATCCTTGGGACTTCAAGAACATCCCTTCCATTAGATAGAAAAAATGGAAAAATGGGTTTTTGCAAGCATGGTTAATTTAGCCATAGTTAGTCTCTTAATTAGTTTTATCATAATTAATTTAACCATGGTTAGTTTTGTTGAAGTTAATTTATCCATAATTAATTTAGCCTCTTAATCGGTTTACCCATGATAAAATTAATTTTTTAGTTAATTTACTCATGGTTAAGAGTAGATGCAAGCTATAATGGTTCATTTTTTGCATCATTATAAACTTTATGTAAAATGTACTATATTCAAATGCCACAAACACATTGTAAAATCATTAATTTGACAAAAATATTTATGGATTAAGATTGCCAACTTGAATATTTAATTTAGAGGTGAAAATATTTATTGAGAGGTGAAATTCAATAAACATACACCAATCATATAATAATGGACTTTTAAAGTGGACATATTGACTATAATGTAGGTTTTACATTAACATTCAAATGTATTTTTTATATATAATTTCATCTCAAATATTTTTAATAAGGTCTCAATATATGATACATGATGGAAAATTAAATATGGATTGACAAAAATTACAACAAATACTCTAACCAACAAATAATTATGGACTTTTGAATGACCAAATCAAATTGGACCTTATTTTCAAAAGTCCCAATCTTGGTCATTTTTTGTTGGATTGATATTTTTTCCCCTTAACATGTATAATAAAAAAAATTCTAGATGAGAACTTTCATAAGGATTTCATTAATTGATTAATCACCACATAAGGCCCATTCAACATTGGTTTTTAACAAAAAAATTTCCATTATTATGTTAATTTTCCATTTATATGGACTTTTGGAATTAAGAATTTTTTCGTTTTTGAACCACCATAGCTTGCATCTACCCTTAGTTTAGTTTAAGTTAATTTAACCATGGTTATTTTTGTTTAAATCAATTTGATCATCATTAATTCAACTTCTTATTTAATTTAGTCACAATTAATTTAGTCTTCTAATTAATTTAACCATGATTAATTTAACCTAGGTTTAGTTGATGTTTAGCCTTGGCTAACCTTGGTTTAACTTTAATTAGCATGGGTTTAACCTTAGTATTAGATATATAATATTATTGTACATAAATTAAATAAGTATATTGGGTATATTAATTTAGGCGTGCATTAATATATGCCATTATTTTTATGACATGTCCATTTTGTTGCATGTAAGTTGCACACACAACTATATGGCTCGAAAATTATCCAATATCAATTTTGTAGTTGCAAATGACATCTAGTTGCATCGAAGTTGCATAGTGACTAATTACAAACAACATGATTTATACTAATGTTCTACTTTTAATATGTGCATTGGATATGTCAATTTCGAGAGGAGGCATGCCTTTCACCCACTTGGCTATACCAAATTAACTATGTTTTTGCAAATTTTGTGTTCTACGTTGCATACAAGAGATTTGATCATTTAGGCCATCCTATGATAATTTTGTTGCCTTCTCATAATCTTAAGCTTACTCAAGTTATGATGCAAAATAAAATTCATAGCCTTTTCAAAGCACCTTTTGCTAATTCTTTCCTCAAATCTAAAACATTGCTTTGACTATTGATCTCAAGTGTGGAAAAATTCCCTTGGGATCTTCAAGTGAATGGCATTGGCCATTTATAATGAATATGGGAGATGTTTCTTTTTTTTGGTTACACCTTTAAAGTGATTACATCTCCCACAAAAGGAGTTGTAAAGACTTACTTCTATTGTCCTTTGTTAAACATTTCAATTTGGGTGAGGACTTCCTTTCCAAAGTAATTCAACAAATTTGGCACAATTCAAAGCCTCATAAGGTTGCCACTTTAATTTGGTTAACCTTAGCAATGGATTTTAGTTTGAATATATAGGTTTCAACCCCATTTGCATGGTTTGCAACTTGTAATTACTGGAAACCCCACAACACTACCTTATGGACATTACCATGGTATGTTTGGTAGGCCTTTCACAAGGTTTGGGCGAAGGAGGGTGCTTCAAACTCTTTAATTATCTTGGCTTCACATCATGTTGGGCAACATCCTCAATGATAATAGTGATGCACATCTACCTTAAGGACTTTGAAGTGTATATAATAGAGAGTTGACAAAATAGTGAGCTCAAGTGTGTTTGTTTTAAATATATTTGTTGAGGCTTGCAACCATGGATTCATTTTTTCATGATAGAGTTGTGTTCATATGGATGCTACTGACTGCAACATTGGGCAAATATGTTATTTAAAAATCAAAGGCTTGACAAATAATGAATTCTAGGATGAACTTTCAATAGGGTTTTGGTGCCTTTGTTGTGGTTGATTGTGTCAGGGGAAAAATAGTTTTGCCCCTAGTACCTCCCTTGATCATATTGCACATTGTTTAAAACTTGGTGATTCCACTACAAGGAAGCATATTGACATAATTTGTGACATCTTCATTGATGGGAAAAAATTACTGTTATTGGTGTGATTGATAGGAAACATTTTTTTTGGGCAAACCATCCAAGGAGCAAAATGGCCTTAACATGAAATGATTTTTTCAATAGGAAAAAATTCCATTAAATTGATTTGCAAAGGGTTTATGATGTTAACAAAATCTTTTGGAATGTTTGTACATGTCAACTTAAAGGGGTGGGGTGCATGATGGTAGCTAGTTTTTGAAAATTGTCCAACTTATATAAGGATTTGAAGAATTGTGACATTTTGCAAAAACCAATTGTGGAGGTTTCAGTCACTCTTTATTTGATTTTGGACTACATATCCAATTTGCACATATTTGCAGAATAATTAGAAATCATTATAGGTTGAGGACAATAAAATATATGATAGTTCAATGAATTATGGCATAGTGGTTATTGAAAATGTTTTTGGGACTTTGAAAAACATGTGGAAAATTTAAAAACACCTCAATTTTAAAGTAGATAAAACAACAAAGATTAATGTAGCTTGCTACTAGTTGCATAACTTTTGTGAACAATGGAATCAACTCGAACCCAAGCTTGATTGAACAACTATTAAAGATCCATTCATGGGATTTGGTATTGTAAAATTTCTTGTTGTTAGAGAGGGAAAACAAGCAAAGGTTGAGGGAGAAAGGTTGAAAGAGAATTTTTTTGAACAATGGGTCATTGAATACCTAAATGGTCAAATTGACAATGAATTTTTTTTTTTTTCATACAAAAAATAAACCTCAAATTTTATTTAATATCTAGGGAATGAAATCCAATACCATTATAAATCAAATCAATTTTTTCATCCGATTCCATTCCACTCCACTTTCAATATACTAACAAATTTAAATCTAGATATATGCATGAACCAATTTCAAATCCATGTCCAACTCCAATTCCCTTCCATTTTTATGTATAAATATATATATAACTTCAAATCCAAACTCCAAACTATTTCCAATACAATTGATATATCCAATTCCAATCTCAATCCACTGAATTTCCTTGTCCAAATCCATCCAATCAAAAATACAATTTCCAATTCAATTGAAGTCCAAATCCAAATTGAAAATTAATTTCTTTCCAACCCCAAATTCCAAACCAATTCCATAAATTTTCAATTTCAATTCCCAATCCAATTTCAAAATTCCAAATGAATTCCAATCCAATTATGAATCCATTTCTCCATCAAAATGAAATCCAAATCCAATTCAAATCAAATTATGAAACTCAATCCATATCCAAAGCAATTCAATTCCATTATGAGACTTCAAATCAATTAAAATATAACTCTAACTCAAATCCAAATCCAATCCAACTAATTGGAACAAATTAATCAGAAGATCTAGAAGCACTAAAAGAAAAACATGTATTTTCAACTAGTCTTTGCAACCAAATTTTAATCGCAAGCAACATTTTGTAATTAAAATCTCTTTAGTCACCTAAGACAAGTCGCATGTGATAAATTAGTTGCAAATGACAAAGGGTATTGGATGAAAGAAAAAATCAACATATACAAATTCATCCTTTCACTCCATTGTATACGTATTGTCACATGCGACTAAGATGCAATTATTTTGGTCACAATTGAAGGCAAATGATGTGTTACCATGTGTCTTAATATTTGATTATTTAAAATATAATAATAATTATCATTTTGAAATAATCTAGAATGTTCAATTCAAATGTTTGGATGATCTTATATTATGACACATGACCCAATGTAAATATGCCATGTGGCGCGTGCGCACACACACACACGTATATATATATATATTAGGTTGGTAAGTACAAAGGTTGACCTAAGTGAGTAAGTCAAACTAAGTACCTACATAGCTAGGTAAATAAGTAGGTTAGGGAGGCAAGTACTTTAAAATTGTGCAAAATTTCTTTTTTTTGTTTCGAGTCGAGCCTTTTGATTAACTCATCCCCGGTGCACAAATTTCTTAATGTGAAATTTGATAATCACACCCTTTTGTTTATATAATGTTCAAAATAAGAATGGAGAACAAACAATGTGAGATAAGTTTTGAAATTGCACCTTCCTCACAAATTAAGTTATAATTCCAAAACTTTTTTCATGTTTTATTTTATTCTTAAAGTTTTTTAAACAATTCAAGTACGTGATTCACTAGATAATTAAATAATCATTTAATTAATAAACAAAATTGCGTATATTTAAATTATAAACCATACACTACAAATATTCAATATAATTATCAGTTGTTTAAATAAATAATAATTTTTTAATATTTAACAAACTAGCTATCTAGTTACTCACAAATTATTAATATATAACTCATAGATAATTAAATAAATAAAATAATTAAAATTAAAATTATTATTTTTTATGATCTTATCAAATTATAGATAATATAATTAATGTAAAACTAATTTAGTCACTATAATTTAAATTTTAAAATTATAAATAATGAATTAAAAATTGCTATTATAAAGTAAAATTTTACATGAATTTTTTAAAAATTATTATTCAACTAATTACATTACTTATTGTGTAATTACATTTATTGTTGTAAAATACAATAAGTAATATAATTAGGGTTTATGATTTTTTTCTCTTGGTCATTATTAACTATAAATACAATAATTTGTTAAACATAACATTAGTTTTCATAATTACTATAAAATTAATAGAAAATATTTATCATAGAATTATATATATATATCGTGAAATTAAAATTAGTAAAATAATTATTGTAACTACATTATGATTTTTCCAAAACTTTAATTCAGGTTTGACATTATAAATTACAGATTACAAATAATTATGTTCAACTAGAAAATAATTATGCACATATTAATTAATTTTTATCTAAAGTAATTACAATGATTGTTAAGTAATGTCACATTAATTACATTAATTATTATTTTTAATATACGAATATAAATTATATAATATACAAATCTATGTTATAACAATAATTATTTAGTTTAACTTATATTTAATAAACATAATCATTTCTAATTATTTATAAAAGTGATTTATTATGGATAACACTAGTAAAAAAAACCCTTAAAACTCAATCAATAATTTTTTGAATTAAAATATGAATTTAAGATTCCAAAATAATAATTCAGAATTCAAATATAAAGTTTTAGATAAAATAAGTTTTTTGATGTTAAATAACAAATTTCAGAATTGAAATGTCAATTTTCAAATTCAAATAATAATATTCAAAATTTAAAATGTCCATTTTAAGACTCAATTAATAATTTTCTGATTTGAAATATTCATTTTAAGAATCCAAAATAATAATTTGGAATTCAAATTTTAATTTTCAAGTCAAATAATTTTTTAAAATTTAAATTTAAAACTTTTGAATCCAAATATCAAATTTCAAGTTGAAATAAAAAATATTTTAAATCAAAATGTCAATTTTTTAGACTCAATTAAATTTTCTAAATTGAAATACTAATTTTTATATTCAAAAATAATAATTTATAATTCAAATATCAATTTTGAAATAAAATAATTTTTTTAAATTAAAAAAAATCAGAATTGAAATGTGAATTTTCATATTTGAATATCAAGTTTGAAATTCTAATATTTAAGAAAATTAAAATTGAAATTTTCATAATTGAAATATCAATTTTCAGATTTGAATAAAAACTTTCAAAGTTCAAATATTAATTTTGAGACTCATTATGTGAACAATATACATATATATAATTTTAGTACATACATTAAAATACACCCCCATGTCATTGTATAATATCTTTAGGAGGCAACTAATTTGGTGACTATTGCAACTAATGGGACATTGAAATTTGGTCTTGTAGTTACAAATATTCCCAAATCTAATCGCAAACAAGTACAAGTTGCATGTAGTCGTAAATGGAGTGATTACATTTTGACTGATTTCTACTAGTGAAGGGTCTTTAGCCTTGAGGACTTTTGCAAATAATGTTGGCATTTGTAATTAGCCTTGCAAAATCATTTCCCTTCCTTATTATCACTTTTAAAAATTTGTGACATGATCTTTTCTATCATTTGTAGGTTTGGTTTTGAAATTTTTTTTGACAAAACTTGGGAATTTAGTGATGTCACTTGCAATTACGTGGTCACTTGCAATCACATTTCCTCTTTTTTGCCATTATTATTCACATGTCCAACACAATGGGGTTGTTTTGTCACCTTGGTTTATGGTGTGTCCTAATGGGGGGGAAGGGGGCTTTGTTAGGCAAAATGTTCAAGATGGTCTCCTCAACATCAATCAACACATTGACCTCTTCATCCTACAAATGCACTCCTTGATGTACTCCATTTGAAACACCTTTAATTTTGGCCATCTCACCTAAAATATTGTCAAAGATTTCATACCAAATAATTCACATTGAAGGTGTCACACTCATATTTTTTTGGCTTCTATTTCTTCTCATGATATTTTTCCCTCATCCGAAACCACTTGTCCCATACCTATTTTCCATGTTTTTTATGTATCATTAAAGAACTTAATAGTAATCTATTTAAAAAATTCAATCCAATGTTCTCTTTAAAAGGCTTGTAATCGTATTCTTAATACTTTTTTTCTCACAAGTTCACAAAGAATTTTATGTTTTCCTTTGTCCACTTTTAGTTAAGTTTCCTTGTGAAGGTCTTCTTTTTATAACTTCTTGGGTTATTTGAAACACTTCAATCCCCCCAATGAACCTACAAATGGAAATGCCATCCATGGTTTTGCAAATCTAAATGTAAACCAACTTCATAAACAAGAAGAAATGTTTGATTACGCTTTGTTGCAAAGATCTTTACTATGTATTGTTGAAAACCACATTATTGTGCATTGTGTCACAAGCATGAAAACTACAAAGGTGAATGACAAAAGGATAAGTCTAAGTTTAAATCCAAAACATGAAATAAGGAATCAACACAAAAACACAAAGGTTAAAACCAAGAATATGAAATATGTAAGACCAAAATACAAACAATTTTTTTTGTGATAAAGTAAGAAAACATTAGAAGAAAAAGAACATAACAAAGTTATGGTATAAGATCGCACTTTAAACTAGTGTTGAACAAATTTTAAATGATGAGAAATTTTATTTCTATGTATACCCTTTGGGGACTTAGGTAAAAAAAGCTTGCATGAAAATTTGCATATGCCCATCTTTTTATTTGGGATGAGGCTGTTTGTCTTCCCCCTCCCCCCATTGTGGGCTGTCCACTAAGAAGTAAGAACAAGGTCCCTCCTCTTGTGTAAGTACAGTTCCAAAGGATAATCATTCAGTTGAGCCGAGATGTCCTCGATATGTGACCGTGCAGATGAAAATTGAAAGAAAAAAGGTCAAAACATGCCAGTTTGGCTCAGCAAAATGGTTTTGATTCAACATTTTTACATTGTTTGTTGAGGCTGGTAAATGCCACATGGAAACTTATCACCTGCCAGAGAAGAGTGCAATAAATATGATCTAACTGTTACTCCCTGTTTCTCATTGGTCAATCATAATGATTGGTCCAGGTGGCTTGCTATTAGTGGTATCCCACCTACCAGCAGTGTAGTGTAGTTTAAGGGCGAGGTTGGAAAAAGTAAATAACTAAACTTTAAATGTGATAAATTATTTTTGCAGGGCCAGACACTAATCACTGCTGGAGCTGATGTAAGAGGGATAATATTCACAAAATGTAAGGTGCCTGGCCTCTAAATTAGCTACCAAATTTGTTGAGTGTTTTATGATATAACAAGGCCACACACACTTAATTGTTGGTTTAAAAACCATAGCTATAAATCACATGGTCAATCTCAGACTTGTCTCACACTTACCCATGGGGCATCCATCCTTACTCAAAGATGATCATTTATTCATTCATTCATTCAAGGGAGTCACATGATTAACCTCATCTCATAAAGAAAGATTTGTGAGTGGGATGAACCAAATTTGCTTGAAGGCTGCCTTGAGGAAGTGCAACTCACAACAATTCATCAACCAATCAAACATTGGGGGAAGGTTGCCTACATTTCAAACCTTAGAGATTGTGGTTAAGACCATCCCCTGAGGTGCTGAGTATGGGACCCTTGGAAAAATTATATCTCACATCCAAGTATAGTTATTTACTTTTTTGCAACCCCGCCCATAAAACTGAAACTGAGACTTCAATTAGGTGGGAGACTACTCATAATAAACCACCTGGACTAATCATTATGATTGGCCAATTAGAAACAGGGATGTACAATCAGATCAAATTTTCCTGAGCCAAACTATCATGTTTTGACTTTTCTTCATCCAATTTTAATATGCAGAGTCACGTACTTCGCACTGTTGGAGCTGCTCTAAGGTTGATGAAATATTTAGTGCCCTTTTGTTTTTGTGAAGAAAGAACTTCCAAGGTTAACGGAGAGGATTGCTCAAGATGCTAAAGTAATACGAGGTTGATTGTCATCACGACCTCGAATAAGGTAAAAGATTAGCCTTAGCAAGGAGAAAAATTTCTAGGTTTTGTGCAATGATTTGAGTTTTTAAAAAATCACCAGTTCTGGTTTCAAGTTTGTATTTCAAAATTAGAGATCCATTAGTCTCAGTTCTTTAAAAACCTCAAAGAACTATCAATTTTCATCAAAAAAATCCATAGTGAACTAGTCGTTTAACCATTAAATGTCAAGACTGTGAAAATTTAGACTGAAAACCAACCCATATGGGGGCCTTTTTGATGTTTAGGGGTTAATGGTCGGTTATTTGATTTTTTCAAAATTTAGAGAACTATGGTTAACACACCGGGATTGATTCTTTCAATTTCTTGAGAGTCATGGTTATGAATCATAACAACTGCCCTGATAACCATCAAGTATGTGTTGTTGTCTGTTGTTGTTCTGAATAAGCACCCAACATTGAAAATTTCCTTTCACTCATACTTTGTGCACATCCTAATGGCCACCCCCCACAACCATGACAGCTTTTTCTCACCTATTTCAAGATTGTTGTTGCACCATGAGTTGATGGGCTGAAGTGCAACATGGCCATAGGTGTAAATTAAATGAGAATCAAATCAAAGATGGGCAAAAGCTTCTAACCCTAATGCAAGGATTTTTGTTTCCTATTCTCTATAATTTCTTAAATTGATTTTTTTGTATTTTGGGTAATTAGCTTGAACCAACACGGACTTTGTGTTGACAATTTTTGCAATTTCTTGATTTTCGGTTTTTATTACCTTTTTTATCCCCCTAATTCATTTTGGTTTTAATTTAGTGTAGACCAATGGGGAAAATCTCTTTTTGGTCATCCAACAACAAATAGCACATTGTGCTTTATAGCACAAATCTCATGTAGCCTAGAAATTTAGAGGGTTTGAACCTTTCTACTCAATGGTGCCAATGAATCTAAATTTTCATATGGGTCTGAAATTCTTCAAATATAATAGGTATACAATTGAAACCTTCACATAATGGTTTTGTGTGACCTCTTCTGCCTCTTTGTAGTACCCTCATAATGGTCAAGTCTCCTTGGGTTTACCTAAGTGGGTGTTGTTTAAAATCCACATGTACCCATCATGCAAAATTTACATACCCATTGTGCAAATCATGAAAACTATTATATTATGAAATGTGTTGGGTGCAAACACATTCCATTTCACTATGTGTTCAAAATTTTTGTCTCAACTTATTTTTGCCTCATCTTACTGAGCTCACCCAAATTCTTATAAACACCTTCTTTGGCACAATGGTCTATCCAATAGGTTCCATAATACGTCACTAGCCACTCTACTTTTCAATTCTAGAACCTTCAAACATGTAGTATGGTTTGAACGTTTCCAAAGGTTAGACAACAAATAAAACAAAGCTAACAAGTCCATTTGTGAGTAAAACAAATGAATTGAAATTGTAATGAATTTTGCTAATTTCATAATCCATTGAGTGAAACATGGAGTTTTTTAATAACTATTTTGAAAATTGTCAAAGGAGTAGGATCCTTCTTTGATCACAAATTCTAATGCAACATCACCTTTCCCTTATATATTCCCCTCCATCCTTTATTGTAGTCACTTACAATTTTTGTAGGTTAAGCATTGACCAAAAAGTAGAGTTGTGAGTCAATCTTCAAATCATCCAAGGAACTTGTCATATTTCATTATGGAAACATATGTTCCTTTTAAAGTTCCTTCCAATCTTATTGTTTTTTTTTTTCATCAGGAATGTTTGAAACATTCACATAATTTGTACTTATATAAATTTCACAAACATTTGCAACATGTTAGTGGAAAGTGATTGTTAATGTAACAATGCACCTAGCAAGATTCTAATCACTTTCCATACCTTGCCTTGCCTTCATCACATTATCTTTTGGGCAATTGTGACACCAACAATCTAATGGAAAGAGACCATCACAATTTTTCATTTTATGGTTGTATCATTTTTTTCGGAGGTATTAATTCATTGGTTGCAATATTGGAGTCATTCATATCTATAATCTTTTCCTAAGGTTGAACCCTAGGTATCTAATGTTTTCAATTACAATTAACAAGAGTGGTTATTGCAAGTAATACTTAAGATGTTTAAGTGGTGAATTAAATGCATAATAATTTGCCAAGTGACCATGGATCCCAAACACCTAGACCTTATTCAATGGTCTGATGTTCAAATATTATTTATACATGTAAGGCTTGCAACAACAATTTGACAATTTGAAAATAAAATTATTTAGCAACAATAATAAACCATGAATTGTACTGCTCTAAATACTTCAAAATTATCCAAGTTAAATTATTATTTGAACAACATATTTTCCTATTAAGGATTTATTCATCTTTTTACCATCCTCCACAATTAGTCAAATATGTTTGCAATCTTTTACATCCATTTGTTTAACTATTAGATAATTTTTCACAATTTCACATTAAGTTGTCAATGTCAAAATTATTGTTAAGGTTTTTAATGCCCTTAATTAGACCCACCCAAAAATAAATAAAAATTGGTGAAAAAAGAATTGCCTAGTGAATGGGATTTGGATCATTGAATTGTTAAGATGCGATAATTTGGTAGGGGTCATGAACCACTCCATCGATATCCCATTTTGATCTTGCACTGTTTGTCCCAACTTCCCACATTTGTTGGATGCCAAATGATTGCCCTTGTACTCCCCCCTTACACAAACCATCTCCCTCCAAGCTCCATTCCATAGCCTACACTTTTGCAAACAATATTGAGGAAATGATTGTTGCCCTTGTAAGAACTTAGATTTTATGTTGTAATTAAGCTTGTACAATGAGTTTTTCATTTGTATTTTGCAAAACTTGAACAATGCAATGGAGGTGCAATAGACAACGGGAAGAATTGAATGTATGTAAATTCAAGGTATTAACTCAAATTTTGACATGTTTGATTTAATTTTTTGTTGGCCTAATCTTTTGCATTGATAATTGTAGGATTTTTTCTTCCAATCTAATGTTTAATGTTGTGTCCTTAGAAGTTAGGGAAGTGCAAATGCAAAAGGGGGGAACAAATCCAATCAAGGTACATCATCATCATTTGTGCTTTCAATTTTAAGATGTTTTTTATTTTTATGGAAAGTTTTCTAATTTTTGGTTTCAATTTTCAAGTGCATTTTTTTGTTCACCAACTATTTCCATTTGATCAAAGTTTACCACACATCTTAGGTTCAAAGCTCAAGTGTTTTTTTGTTGTTAAGTTTGTGTTCATTACTTTCAAACTTCACCAAATTTCTTTTTGTTTTTCATTGAATGTTTCATGCATCTTAAAAGTCCACCAAGTGTCATATATCTTGATTTTGATATAGGCTTGTTGAAAGAGATTGGATATTCTTGTTCTTTGTAACCAATGTCCATACATTGCAAACTTTTTGTTGTGAGAAGTTGAAAGTTGTGATGGACTTTATTGTACCTTGGGAAAGTTGGATTCCATTAACTACATATAGAAATTTTGTGATATTCAAAAGGAATTGTTCATTAGATACCAATTTAGGACATTGTAATTTATAGATGTTGCACTATTCTTCCAAAGGTTGTGAAATGCTAACAATTGTTGCACCATTCTATTGTTTCATTTCTATTTGTGATATTGTCCATTGGTAATTATAACATCATGGGAATGCTTGCATTTGTTTGACACCTTTTCAATAGTCTTATATAGTACAACACATGACATGTTAAGATGTCATTGTTTGAGCTTGCATTACATATAGTAGCCACATAACCTAAAGCATGAAAAAAATTGCAACAACATGAACCTCAAACCCTATGTCAATCTCACCATAAGATTATGAGCATGAATTTTGAGAATTTGAGAATTTTTTTTGCATAATCAATTGCATTCATTAGCCCAATAAGAGATATGTTACCTTGACATCCCATTTCAAGCACATGGTAGTTCCATCCACCTTATTTGGGCAAAATGAATTTCATTGGGTTTTCCCATTCTCACAATTTTATCAAAAAATATGAATTTTATATGGAGTGCCCAACAACAAAGCACATGGCACTACCTATTTCAAGTGTATTTTTACATTTTCATGATTTGAAATAAATTATGAAATTTACATATTGTGTTCATTGCAAAGAATTCTATTTAATTTTTTTTCACATTTTCCCATGGTTGCGAGCCCAAGTTTCAAATGGACATTCTAGGGACATCCTCTAATGGGACATCAACCTACTAGAGAAACAATAATAAAAGTGGCTTTGTCTTGGGAATCTTGCCTTCCTATGTTTTGTTCTCTAATTGAAATTCCAAAAAGGAAGAAATATATATATATATCATGCATTAGTGTTGTGTTTACCATCAATTTTTTATGGGACTAAAATTACAAAGAAAGGAGAAGGAAAGATGGGTATGTGTGTTTTGTGTAGAACACCATCACATGGGACCTTGGTTGACATTGTGTAATGCCCTTCTACTAAGGCACTGCATGACATTATTTTTTTTACTTGCACTTTTTGACAAACAAAAATTTCACCAATTTTCCATTTGTAGCAAAAGCCTATGACAACCCACATTTAATGTTTTTAAATATATAAACCAATTTTGCCAATATCTTAGGGTGTTAATTAGCCAATCATGGGATGTGGCCTTGGGGCTACTTGCCAATAAAATCTCCTTATTGATTTAAATTATTGTTCACATTCAATGAAATTATCTATATAATCACATTCATTCAATGTAGCTCTCAATTTTGTAACCAAATCTTCTTTCATTTGAAACATGAAATGAAAGCTTTGAGCTTATGTCATTGCCTCTTTTCTGCACTTTTAAATTCATAGGTTGCCCTTTCACATTATTACAAAAAAACATTGAAAATTTGTTGTAGATGTGGTGTTGCTTGTTATGGTCCATTTCTTGTTGAACTTGGTCATTGGTGAGGTATGTTGTTTGTGCAAGTTCAATGTAGCTTTCAATGTAATGGAGGAGCAATTTCCAAAATGATTTTGCACAATTATGATGGATTTTCAAACTTAGATTGTATAAAAGCAACATTTGTTGGAGTGATCACAAAGACCTTCTTAGTTTTTACATTCTATAAGTTTCAACTCTTAAGCTTCTATTGTATTTGCTTTCTTAGTTTGAAGCTTTTATTGTATTTTCTCTGTAAGTTTGCAAATTTTAAAACTTTAAGGTTTTGCATTTCTTGAATTTGTGCACCTTGCAACTATCGAATGGTTTCAAGTATATATATTTTCCACATTAGTCTTTATAATAGTCAACATTGCTGCATCAAATCACTTGGTGTTGTTGTTTGTAACAATTGCGCTATAGTCAAATTTGATGTTGTCGCAAAGGCTAATGCTTGTGAATCTTTTATTGATCATGAGGTTTTGTGTTTAGACCTATTGCATATGCCTAACCAAGTCAAATTTTTTTTTTAAGGGAATAGGAAATTAACTAGGTTTTTTTGGATGTTTGGGTAGCAAAGCTTTCATGGGTTCCTATTTTCTAAATTTGACAACCTCCAAAAGCGTGTTAGGAGTTGGAAATGCATGGTTGGAAGACCTCATTGCACCACAGGGCACTCCTACATGTCTATAAAGTCACAACATGGAAAGAATGAATGTTTATTCTATAATAAGGGAAGATATTCACTTACAAACATGGTTACTATGGGGGATGTGGTTGGAGAGAGTAAAAGGAAAATTTTACATTTTGTTGCAAGGTTTTGGCTTTTGAAGCAATGTTGTCCTCTTGTTAATTTTGATGCCATGAAAATGTTGTTTAATTTTTGAAAGTGAAAAACGCCCCAAAAACACATTGGAGTGATGATGTTGGATGGGAGATTACAAAAACTTAAAATTGCATTGTCCTCATTGCAATAAAAGTTGCAGTTCATATAATAAAATACACTTCATGTAACAAGGTATATTGTAGTTAGTTGTGATGAAGTGACAATCAATCTTGGTTTAACATTCATGCTTACTTTGTGAAGTGCTCAAAGGCATCGCAATTTTGCTGAATTTGAAGAGGTTGGTTGGTGGTGGCACAACCAACAACCTAACCAACCTGTTGAATTCCTTGTTGGTTTATGGGGGTTTAATTATGGAGGATAGTAGTAGCAAGCTTATTTCTTTTGTGTGTGATGGTGTTACAATGTTTATAAGTGTCCATAGTGGTGTGGCAACACAAATTTACAAAAGAGTAGCTCCTTTCATGCTTGTTCATGTGTTGCACATTGGATAAACATGGGGTTCCAAACACATTAAAAGGAACTGCCCACACCTTTTTTTGCATCCTTTTTGAAGAGTTTCCTTGACATATTTTTTGATAATATATTAGAAATAAATATTTTTGATTATAGCTTGATCCTATATCATGTATATTATGCATCCATGTTCTTTTCACATAGAAATCAATAACTTTATGAGAAAACACATCCAAGATTCATGATATTAAATGTTAAAAACACTTTTGAACCAAATATGAACAAATAAAAGGACTAAGAAGAGATAGGCTATGGTTACCAAGATAGCCAAAAAGAATGAATGAATGTCTACACATAGATTGAAGAATTTGTGACATACATTTACAACTGTATTCCTTACATCACACATAAAAAATAATTCATCGACTTTGAATGTACTAACATCAAAATCCTCACCAATTTTCAAATTGATTGGTACACATTTATTAAGGAAAGAAAACTTTTGACCACAAGAAAAAGATCTAGATCCACACAAATGTTTGAATCTTTAAATCATATAAAAGAACTTGTGAAACATCATGGATTTGCATAAAATTTTGAGCATTGAAACTTTGTAAGTAATGTGCATATTCCAAAATACAAATTGATAATCCAAATTATTGTATTACTTTTATGAATTTTCAAAAATGTAGGGATCCAATTTTTTAACAATGTCCATGGCTATCTAAAAACTTTTTAAATAGCTCTTGGTGTAGGAGATTAAGGGTCTTTTGCACACCACATACATGTATTTTTCCTCTTCACCCAAGAGGCACCTAATTGTGAGCAATGCAAGTTTGCATAGTTGTTGGATAAAACTTAGGGAAAAAATTGCTTTGCAGTGGAAAAATAAGGTGGATTGTTATGTTGTTTCTTGCAAAGAGGGTTTTTGTGAAGTAGAAGACTTTGGTTGTTAAAATGAATGATGACCTCCATGCCATCGAAGTTACAATTTTTTTTTTTTTGTTCTTGTGTGATGTTAAGGTTGTCATGGGCTTCATTTGCATCATGCCCATGTTGGAAGCAATGCATAAACTCATTAAATTTGCATAATGTCATGATACATTTGTGTGACCTTGCGGGAGTAATGAAGATTCATTGTGTAGATATGTACACATTTTATTGCAATCCAAAAAATAAGTACAATGCTGAATAATTCAAAGGTTTTATAGATTTGTTGGACTATAACAATGATGGGCTACTAATATTTTGGTGGATAGGTGGAACCATAAACATTTAATATGAAAATTTGAATTTCTAAGGCCGGTGGTACTAGACTCCTTGCAAGTGGCCCTTAACACGAGGTTTTCCAATCTGCACTCATGATGAATGGTATCATGTTTTAGATAAAGTGAAAAAACAATGTTGCTACTAATTTCATTGAAAATTTTAGTAGGAGATTTCTTAGCCAAGAGCTCATGACTACTATTAAGATTCTATTTCCCTAGTATTAGTTGAATTTTGATGCAGAAAGTAGATTCCATGCCCATCTTGCCTTGTTGAAAGCATAATATTGTTTTTAAAAAGAGTTTGGTTATGAAGTTTTGAAGGTATTTACTTTACTAAATGAGGAGAAGATTGACATGGGAGCTTCATTTTTCAAGGTCATTATGTAAGCAATTTATAAATAGGCTTTGGAACTTCCTTTGACATGTGATCATGTGACTAAAATGTGGTTTAATATGTCTTCTAGTGTTGTGCTACAATATCAATTGTCAAATTATTTCAAGTTGGTGGAAATTTAGGGGGAGTGTGAAACACAAATGATAATTTTCAACCTTATCTTTTATGAAATCTAAGCTCAGAAATTGATTGACAAATCATCTTGATTTTATTGTCAAAATGTTTGCTTTGGATCATTACTCCATGGATACTTTCTCATTTGGAGATGCCATAAAAAATTGGTAGGATAGGAAACAAAAGGTATGTAATGGATGTTTAATTTTTTTGAATTATTATGGAGATTTTAATGTTGCATACTTGGTGTTTTTTCACATTGTTTGGAACTCAAATTGTACCTTGTATGCAAGCAATAGGCAAGCAATGAAGGCAAATTTTGTATCATAATTGCATATTATTTTAATCACATTTTTTTCTACCTCCTTTTCGGATGTGTTTTTGGTGTGATTTTGGATGTATACAAATTCTTGCAAGTGTTAGAAGTGTCTACTTGCTTTCTATTTTGTGTTTTTTCATATGCAGATTGCTTGTTCTACTTTGTGTTTTTTTTCACATGTTATATTGTTTATTCTTTGATTGTTTTCTTGAACTAATGTGGGATTGCAAGGAATGTTTTTAACGTGTGTTGATTACTCAAATCTCACCTAGATTGCAATGTTCAAAATTTGAGAAGATTGTGTTTCAATCCCCCATTGAGGCTTTCAATTTTTGTGCACATAAAGTTAGACCACAAATTTTTGTTGTTGTGACATTCTAAAATGCATTTGTACATTGACAGATTTTGTCATCACATGTTGCAAAAAAAATGTTAAATGTTACCAATGGACATACAACTGTTTCTTGGATGCCATAATCCTTCTTACATCTATTGCAAGTTACCAATTGAACATAGCCAAAATTTATTCTACTTGCCAACACTACCTCCAACTGCCAACATGTATACAATAGCCTAGGGTTAGTTTCCACATTGACAAAATGAATAATTTTTTTAAAAAAAATTAATTTGTTTTTAAAATTTGAAATGATTGAATTTTCCTTTATCTATAATGATATTGTCACATGAATAGTGAAATCATTCAGAGTGTAGCCTACGATACCCATGATGATTTTCAACATGTCAAATTCAAATTTTTCACAAATTTTCATTTCATTATTTTGAGGATTACTTAATGACAAAACTGACCTTAGGGTAAGGTAGCCAACTAGAGGACCTTGGGTAAGTGAAAAAAGAAAACACTGACCTGGCATGATGAACAAGATGTGCCAGTAGTCTTTGTCTTAGTGGGCTGGTGTTGCATGAGAGAATCATAATAATAATAATAATAATAATAGCTACTATTATTTGCAGCAATGGGTATTTTCTATCATCATTGTTTCTTGTACTAATTCCATTTCTCCAGGTTTTGAGAAAGTTGGTGACATGGCATGAGAAAATTTGCTGACATGGCATGAGAAAGTTTGCTGACATGGTATTCATTGATTGGCTAGTGAGCAGGCTGCTACACCATGTTGTAGGCTGACTGTTTTTTAAAAAAAATACAAACCTCTCAACAACATGTAAGTCAGTTTTTTTTCATAAAATTGAAGAACTGCCCAACATGGGTAGAGCAACTAGGATAGTATACAATTATAGTTCACCTTTCCCCTAACTACATGTTTGTAGCATGCCATTAAGGTAGAGTTATTTGGGGCATGGGGGTGATGCTCAAATTAGGTAGGTGAATGGCCTACTGCATGATGAAGCCCTGGCAAACTTCATTAAACAAAGCATCTGGAAAAGAAGGAACAAAAAGAGATGACCCAAGTTGGAGACGGAAGAGCAAAACCCCAACTGGGTGGTGGGTCACTAAGAGGCAAGGGAACAAATCATGTTCTAGAGCCCCTTACTACAGACTCATTGTAACATACACTTTAGTTCATTCATAGACACCTACCATCCAATAACTCATCCATTGCTCTGCAGCATCTATGGTGGGTCTCCAATCATCCAATGATTTTTTTGGTGGTAAAGGTTTTTGCTAATTCTTTGAAAAAAAATTTAGAGATTTTTTTTTGAAAAACACATTATTCTCCATCAAGTAGGATTTCTCCAATTTTGCAAAAATTAAAAACTTGGAAAAGAAAATTCACTGGATTCCAGATGGAAAAAATAAAGACACCAGCAGCGCTCAGTATGTCACCCTGCAAAAATACTTTTCACATCCAAGTTTAGTTATTTACTTTTTTGCAACTCCAGCCGTAAAACTGAAATTGGGACAGCAAATAGGTGGGGGACTCCTAGGGTAATAGCAAACCACCTGGACCAATCATTATGGTAGGCCAATCAGAAACACTGATCAGATCGTATTCATGACACTCTTTTCTGCAGGTGCACAGCGTTGCTGCGCCTTTCACCACCCGTCGCAAACTGCACAATAAAGCTGCTGAGCCAAAACTATTTTCCTGAGCCAAACCGGGATGTTTTGACTTTTCTTCATCCAAGTTTACTAAGCAAGATCACATATTGAGCACCGCTGGAGATGCTCTTACTTACTCATTTTGATTGACACCAGCAGCAAATAAATAAATAAATAAATTCAATTCCAATCAATTCCATCCAATTCATTTTCTTCATTCATTCACTTCCCCCCATGTCATCAAGTTTTCTCAACATCGTATGTATACACGTATTTTGTATGTATGTATGTATGTATGTATGTATATACTTGTATGTATTCATTCGATCAATCGATGTATAGGAGGATTGCGTGTGTGTTTTTGTCTCTTGGGGTTTTCAATTTTGTTTTAAGATTTTTTGTTGGAGTTTGCAGAAGAATGAATTGCAAGCATTTGTTGTTGCGAATTCTCGAAACCCAAAAGAAAATCAATTTGTAGGAAGAAGAATTTTGGGAGAGATTGTGAGTGAAAGAAGAAGAGGAGTTAGTTTCTTGTGTCTGATGAGGATGGTGGGGTCACTGCTCTACTGTTGTTGTGGGCGTCGTTTCGTCGTGGTGGTGGTGGGGGGCTTTTGATGTTGTGTTTTTTGTCGTGTTTTGGTGTGAAAACTGGGTTTGCCAATTATTGGTTGGAATTATTGTTGCAGGTATTACGCTGACCAAACGGATCTGTTGTCTTCATGAGAGCTTTGTCGGAAGGAGGGAGGGAAGTGCGGCACGATGATGGTGGAGTGGGTGGCCACCCATGGAGTTCAAGTGCTGTTGTTGAGAGAGAGAGAGAAAGTGAGAGATTTGAAAGAGAGCACGGGGAAATTAGGAATCAATCAGTGCATCCATCAGCATGGGAGCTAGAATTTTGGTATCAGCAGCCAAAGTGGTTGGTTTAAGGGGGATGATAACAACAACAACAACGAGAGAGAGAGAATTTGAGCTTTGGGTTGTGAATTTGCAATGGTAGAGCTCAAAGAATTCTAGAGCTTTTTTCAATCATGAACCCATCAGCAAGCAAACTCTCCTCCTCCTGCACGTGCTTCTTGTAGTGATTTTCAAGAGGTGGGTGGGTGTTTTCCCCTTGTGTTTGTTTGCTTGTTTGTTTTGTCACTTTGGATGTGTACTAGAAGAAAAAAAACCTTAAGAAGAAGAAGAAGAAGAAGAAGTTTGCAAGTTTGCAACATCATCATGGGTTGTTGTTTTTGTTGCCAATTTTGGGTTTGTTTGTTTGTGTGTATTGTTGTTGGAGCAGAGGGTGGTGGTGGTGGTTTGATGAGGAGGTAGGGATGATGGCATCAAGGGAGCAGAAGCGAGCAAGCTGTGGCAGGATCAAAATTGCAGCGTTTTGTGCCTTCATCTTGTGCTCTGGCTTGCTTTTGAGGCTCTACGAGTTGCCAGGATTTGCCAATTACCATGGCCACAACAATGTGCATGATGGGAGTGTTGAAGATGGAACACAAATCCAGACTTATATCAGCAGCAGCAACACCACCTCTGCTGATCATCAGCCAGCAGAGACAACAACAGTTGCTAAAAACGAGCTTGATGACTCATCAGACCTTGAGAGCCATGCAGAAGAAGGGATGATGATGATGGTAACAGAGGCTAATAAGAGCTTTGTAGAAAAACAAGATGCGAATCAGCCAGCAGCTGAGCAGCAGCAGCAGCTTGCAGCTGACCATGGTCTGGGAGTTGATCTGCATCATGAAGAAGAAGAAGAAGAAGGAGAGTTCACAAGCAGCAAGATTGTAAAGTCCAAGCCCACTGAGGATCCAAGTGTGGCAAGATTGACCGGGTCAGCTGATGATGAAGACAAAGGCAGCTTGACTGAGAGCCAGAATGCTCTTGAGAAGAATGAGACGACTCTCACATCAGAGGAAGAAGCAGATGGAGATGAAATGTCAGGTATCAAAATACCTAACACAAAGTTCCGTTTGGCCTAAATCTCTCTGCCTGCCTGTGTTTTCATGAATTGTGTTGAAGCTTGGTTCAAAGCTTGTAACCAGAGAAGCCTGTGATCCTTCCACAATTGAAGAAGGTTCTTCTTCTTTAATGGGAGGAAAGCCATGTCAAGCAGTTTGCAATTGATTTGGACATTGGAGAGAGCGGCAGATAGATACTGTCCCAATGCATAGAGAGAAATTGAGAATCAGAAGTTCTGACATCTCCCATGGTTCACCTGCAAATTGGCAGGTGCAGAGGAGGCGGGAGATGAGCTTGAGCTTGTACCTGACAAGGATGACCTTGTTGCAGCAGATGAAGAAGGTGGTTTTCAACAAGATTCTGACAGTAGATTCTCAACAAATGATGACACAGAACCAGATGATGATGCAGTGGCAGGCGACAGTATTGTAGATGGCAAAGATGAACCAGATGATGTGGTGGTAGACAACAGTGTTGTAGATGGGAATTCTAGTAATGATTCTGTGCTGCTGCCCTCAAACAGGAGTAGTGGTATTGATTTGCAAGAGTACATGTCCTCCTCAGATTGGAATCTCCCAAGAGCTATTCCTCATACTTGGAAACCTCCAAAGCCATGTGCAACAGCTGAGGAAATGGGATCTGCAACAGTTGGTGACACAAGGGCAGCCAGTTTACGAGTGCGTCGCATGATTCAAACCTATTTGGCTGAGTATGGTGTGGACCGAGTGAAAGCATGGCCAGCTGAAGAATTCTGTAAACATGGGTTTGTTATAGGGCAACCCCAACAAGACGGCTTTGGCAATAACATGTACAAGGTGCTATCAGCTGCAGGTCTCGCCATCATGCTCAATCGCTCCCTTATCATAGGTACTGTACTAATTGAGATCTCATTGCAACATCATGCAGCTTCCTATGGTTTTTCCATGTGCCTTGCTATGGTTTTGCCATATGCTTTGCTGGTGTCTTCAGTAAATTATTGAATGTCAGGGTTGTTGTTATGTCGGGTGAACTGCCAATTTGATGCAGGGGAGCGTGGAGCGACCAATGTTGTGTACAATGTTGGTGGAGCTCAGACACCACCTAAAGCAGCTTTTGGTGAGTACCTAGACTTCTCAAACCAGACCTTCAGCATGAAAGAGGTGAGGCGTTTGTGGGCAATTCACCAGTGTGAACACAAGTACAAGCGCCCTCTTATAATGAATATTGATAGATTTGAGCTGCGCACTGCACGTTCTGCAAGATGTTTATGTGATGACTGGACCAAATCAACTCATCCCATCATTTGGTTCAGGGGCACAATTGACACAATTGGCCTGCAATATGTGCTGAAGAATGCACACCCTGCGATGCGCTCTGCTGCAACTAAGCTGTTGGGGAACCCATCCATTCCCAGCTCCCGTCCTAATACATTTGGCGAGCTTTTCCGTGCACTCATAGCACCTAACCCAGACATTCAGGAGGCTGTCCAATGGGCTCTCAAGGGTGGCAGTGATCCTGATATTTCTCTTCACCTTCGTATGCTTCATCGGAAGGACAGATCCGCACCTATTGCTGCTTCTTCTTGCATCAATAGCATCACTGAGCAGTTATTGAAGCAGCAAAATGGCAGGTGAAAAGCGCTCACTCAAACCTCAGCTATTAAAACCCTCTGCTTTATGCAAGCAGTATCTCTAGCCTCAGTCATGTTGTTTACTGCATAGTGTTAATGTTTAGATGACTGAAAAAAAATTCCCAACATTATCATCACAGCAGGCAGCCTCGGGTGGTGGTGGTATCAGACACGACAGCAATCTACCCAGAAATCAAGCGTTTACTTGGGCAATCGGCAGAGGTGATCCAGTTCAACTATTTAGCATACTTGAGTGCTGCAGGAGGAAATGTGAGTGATGTGATGAGTCTACACCATGGCAAGCCACCACGCAAAAGAATAAAAGACTGGGGTGAGATGCCACGTTGGGTTGCAATGGTGGACTTCTTCTTAGCAGCACGTGCACGGATAGCTGTTGTGTCAGGAGCATATCGAAGGGTGAGCACCACATATGCTCAGCTTGTTGGAGCACTGGCAGCTGCTTATTCACTTGATGAAAGTGAGGATTCACACCCGAGTGCGTACTACAGCAGTTTTCAGCGATCAGTTGTGAGCGAAGGTTTGGCGAGCCAGTTGGGTTGGGGTCATACTTGGCGACCTTTTGGGGGCAAATTAGGATGCAAAAACCAAGTGCCACAATGCGCTCAGACAGCTCTTCTTCCATATGCATGGTGGGATGCACCATGGCAATCCCCTCTCTCTCGTGACATCCGCAGACTTAGACCCATTGCTAATATTGATGAAAGCGGTCAAGTTTCTGAGTCTCACATGGACAAGTTCTGTGCAGTTGCACAGAAGGCACCACTCACCTTAGTGAAACTAATGGTACCTACTTGCACTGAAGAAACTCCATGCTCATAGAGGTACCAGGTGGGTACCTAACAATCAGACACTGTCCTTGCTGCTGCTGAATACTGCCTGCTTAATAATCTCCGCCCCCTTCATTTGCTGGTGCAATATACCGACATTAAAATCAAGACAATATTGTGAATCCTTTTGTGTATTTATTATCTGCACCTGCTGGATTCAAGCAAGTTGTGAAGAAGGAAAATCCACACCCAGACATCTAAACCTAATTGCAGAGCAACCCACCACCCATGATGATGAGGTTGCGGGTTGATGGGTGATTGTGGGGTACCCTGAATGCTACTCCAATTGTAATTGGATTATGTGGTGGCTTAGCAAGGGTGACTAAATTGTCAGCAATTCTCAGTGACACATTGGGTCCCTGTTTACTGGCAAGGGAGATAAGCAACCTATCTATCAAAGATGGCAGTGCAACAGATGGCGATTTTGAATTGGGGGCAGTTTAATGGGATGTTTGCAATGTTGGTTATATGTGAGATCAAGAAACAGAAATAGCTGCTGCCACCTCATAAGTATTCAACGATGAAAGGCTGATTAACGCTTTTTAATTACACTTACTGGCAATGCCTACCCGTACCCAATGTGAGGTTTTTTTGCAATCCTGATTTGTAACTTATATATCACAATAACTTGAAGTAGATTTGGGATGTTCCGTGACGATTAGCTATTGTTGTTGATGTTTCATGTTGTTTATAATTGTGGCCTTCTTTTCTTTGACCTCATCATTTTTATTCCTTTGTTGTTATAAGGTTGAAACAAGGATGAGTTTCCCTTAGCTATCAACAAACAATTACTTTAAGTGTTGTGGCCCAATGCAAGATCTTTGAATCAAACTCTTGGTTCACACAAGCAAGATGGTGATGGGAATGTTTTCATCAATTTGTTCCCATCATGCTTGTCCATTTTGTGTCACATTCGACTTAAGTGCCCCCAACTTCCAATTTCATTGTTGGTATGTGAATAGAGTCCTTGTCATGATGCAATCTATGAAAAGCCATGAAAGCATCTTCCTCAAAGTTGGTTCCTTTTGAGATTGATTCCATGGACAGGCTTGATCCAAATGATACCCACATGGATATTGGTGATATTGTGTTGCAATACAAATTTTGTCTATTACACATCATAGGCTTGAATGGGATGTTATTGATGAAAAATGATTACTACATATTCCAATGATCAATTTAGGGATGTACAACATGGCCATGGTGTTGTTGGTGTTCATGGACATGATGGTGGAATCAAAGGGAAGGTCACATGGGTGCAAGGCAAAAGGAATGTGCATGATAGCTTTGCTCCTAATTTGCTCAGGTGAACATGATGTATACAACCCACTAAGAACAAGGTATTCCTAAACTTTACATGCATAACTAGTTGTAATGGATAGCCATCTACCCTAGACCGATTCATCAAGCCCAATATGGGGTCTATTGTTCTTGACAAGTTATAAGCTTCATGTGTGCATCATGTAAGTTTTTTTAATCTTTAACTCTGTTAAACAAATTTCCTCTAGGGGTTTTGTTTGTATGGCATGGTAATCTTGATGACAATTGAAGTTTTAGAACTACTAACCTTTTAACATTGAAATCCTTTTAGGGGTTTTGGGCACATGAAATAAAATCAAGAGAAACAATTGTAGTTTGTTGAAGGAGATGGAGGAAAATGTGTCTAATTGGAAGTATGTGGAGAATCTTGCTCATGTGCTATTGCATGCTTATTAGAAAACCTTGTTCATGCACTTTTGTGTCTTGACCAAGGCTCTAGTTCCTTGCAACAATGAGGAATACTAGTTGTAGTTGGGAGAGCTCATTTCATAACAAATTGAAGCTTGTAAAAGTTTTAAGAGTTCATGTCCAACTCCACTTCCTAATTGGGGTTCACTATATATATATGGTGCTACATGTGCCCCCCCACAATGGAAATTATCATGGCATAACTCATTTCACTTGAAACAAAACCTCTTAACAAACAATGTTCCTTTCTAGATAGGATTATTGAACAACAAAACTTATTATTGTAGCAAAGCTATTAGCTTTTTGGTGTCCTTGGAGAAAAAAGGGATTTATCATACCATTGATTCATGCCTTTAGCCAAACCAACCACGAGTTACAAAATCTTCTTTGGAACCTACCTGTCCATGAAAAACAAATGCATTTTGTAAGTCACATAATTCTTTTAGTTGGGATTTCTTGAGTTGTAGTTGGTGAATTACCATAAATGCAAATATGACATTCAATGTGATTCATCATGTGACTTGAACTAGTAACACCAAATTAATCTCAAAAGATGTTTGTTTCATTCATTTTCACATCACATAATTGCCAGTCATGAGAGATTCCACTCTTCACTGTAAGCTTCATAGCATCAGCTGTTTCAAATGCATGCAATGGCACATACAACATTGTAAGGTCCACCAAATAGTCTGCAAAGTCCCTAATGATTTGAGTGCCAATTATATCAGATAATGGCCATGGGTTGGACTCAGCTAATAACCACCAACCATAATTTCATTGGGTCCTCCATAATGACTATTTATATAGTACATATTCCTCACAATATTCTTCTTTTTCTTTCTTTCTCTTTTTCCATGATTTCTCAACAGTGATGAACTTTTGCTGAAAAAACACATTTTACATTGAAAAAACAGGTATTTTCAATTTATTTTTTAAAAAAAATTCACAAAGTAGCAAAAAATTCAGCACAATATAAAACATTGTTCCTCATTATCATGTGCATACCATTGTAGAGTTCATTTACAACAGGATTTTGTTGTGCATCAAGAAACTTGAGAATTGGGTATACCACACATGACATGCCATCCATTAGAAGATCAATGCCCAACACTTTTGAGACTAATGATGTCACATAAAAGTTCAAGCATAGACTAATCTTGTCATAGATTCTTCTTTTGTTTTGAATCCATGACAAAGTAGTGTATATTTTCTACTCCATTGTTTGGAAGTTGTAGCTATGAGTGCACGGATTGAACGTATGACTTTGTCCACACATTTTTCCTTCTGAATTTCTTTTGAACGAATCCGCATGTTTGTAGTGTTTCTTTTTGCAATTCATACCAAAGATCATTTGGCAGCCTGCAAAAATCCTAATGCAAATGTGATGGCAAGAGTGCTGAAATCCAGCTGAAACCAATTTTGTGTACTCATCAATGCCTGGCTGGGATCAGATCTACACACTGGCTGCAGAGTGCGTACTAATACAAACAACCTCATTTGTGAGTGTCGTCTCTGATCACTACACTGTGAGCTGTGACAAATCTTCTCCAACAAATAACGCCAAGCCAAAATACTTCAAAGATTTGCCAGACTGAACTAATCCTCCACACAATAGTTACTTCCAAGGCTGTTTGGAAGTTTTGTTACCAACTGTCCAGAATTTTTCCTACAACACCAGAATTGGAGGTTTATGTGAGTTTTGAAAAGATGACGTGCGCAGTACCTGGCAGGTTTATAGCTGGCAATGGAAGATTCAAGGAAGACCCAGATTCTATCTCAGCTGGGGTGTAAGCTCCATGATCCCTGGCAATTTCTTCATACAAAACCGCAAACAAGGAAAAGCCATAAAGTGTAAGCATCACCCACACTTAAGCATCATAATAATAACCTGCAACTGAAGCTTAACCCAAAGCTGAAGATTTAATGATAACAGCTCTCCTGAGAATTGAGGATTCTCCATACCCACTGATCAAAGCTACAACCAGGTTAAAACTTATACTTGAAGTCAAAGTGTGACAAAGAACTGGGAAGAAAAAAAACACAGAAGGGTAGAGAACTAAAATCAAGAACAGTAAGACTAGCAGTATGAACAACAGTGACAGTCTCTCACCTGTTTAGGGACCATCGACAGTAATGTCTATGATAGTGACTTATCCAGCACAACATATTAACTGACTTGATCAGCTCCCAACAGTGGGTATAACCATGAATCTACTGATTGTGTCAGAAAGCACCACATCTGATGATTTATAGGCATGAACTGCAACCTTCTCACACACAGCCCATCTAGATTCAGGGGTGCTAGCAAAGTGCAGAACTTTGGAACAAAGTACAGAAGTTGTGACCATATCAGGATACTGAAGAGAATGCCCCAAGTCCTTCCACCAACATAAAAAGGGTTCTGTTGCAGAAGCATATGAATCTTATGCTGCTGATACAAGAACCCAAGACATTAAAACATGAGGGTCCAGACAACCTTCAAAGGTCTCAACACATCTGAAGTATTGGTGCTCCTCTCCCACAACTCTGTTCACAGAGGAGGGCACACTGAAAATTGCAGAAAGGCATGATTTTTTCATTTCTGTATTCCACATGCAGTGCCTGGTAGCTTTTTAGTTCAAGTAAGGACGCTTTCAATCCACAATTACATGTAAGCACAAAATATGCAGCAAGATTCATATATCAGAACATGCAATCCATTTAGGAATCCAATTTCCCATAGAACACTAACCTCCAAACACATACAAGCTCAGCAGATAACTCTGACATTCTAGTCTTCAGGCCTTCTTCATGTGTGCCAGCCAAGCCATAAATTGCAACACCCAAAAAGCTGGCCTGCACCCATACAACCATGACTGCCTAACACAATCACCCTTCATGCTATTCATAGCAGAAAATAGATAAAATGAATCTGGACCCATCTGCAAAAGTGAGTCTCTTTCATTACAAGACAGTGTCGGTCTCAGCCAGTGAGTTCAGACAAGTTGCTTGTCTTTCTTTCATTGATATATCAAATCTGCATATTGCACTTGGCCATCCACTTGGATCCCAGACTCCCTTGTTTATCCTTGAATCACAGGAAGGGTGGGTTTTCTGATAAATGGGAAAATCGACCCCTGTTTTAATTCAGATTGTCGACAAAGTCAGAAGCTGAAAAATAGAGCATCTGTACATACAGAGCCAGCAGCACTCCCCACAAGGGGAGAGTGATGAAGCTGCATTGGTTGTCAAGCAGATGGTAAAAACCCAGTGTACATATAAACCCTAAACCTTAGACCTGAGATGCCTTGGATGAAAAAGGCAAATTAGTGCTGTTGATGATAAATAAATAGCTGATAAAAGCCTGCCAAAGAATGAAAAAAAAATCTTTCCTTCCCATTGGACATTCAAGATATCACAACCCCGGGAAGAAGGAGAATCGTCACTACAGACTTGCCAACAATCTCATAGGAGTGTACAATAGAAAAGCTTCTGGTTATGATGATGACCCACAGCTAGCCAGCCACACCAGAGAGAACTGTAAGCATGCTGATCATCATTGCAGTATTAATCAACCTCTCATAAGGTGAGTTTCTATCTCATAGATCAGTTCCTCTCTTGACTGAGTTCGTCGGTTTTGCAATTTTGGAGCCCCTGCCGCCTGTTGCATTCTTCGTTCTGGTGTCTTGGTCCCCGCAAGTGGAATTGAACCCATCATATGTACACCTTCCTGCTCTACAGGTGGTCGAACAGTCCATCCTACCCCAAAAGTCTGGTTATAAGCAGCAAGCTGTGGGCTCTGTGATGATATCTTCACTCCCCCGTCTCCTGCAAGACGTCCCTCCCGATGCAGAATCCTTGTCAGAAGTTGCTGTGAGGTGCAGCTGCTGCTTTAAGTTCCAAAAACTAGGCCCCAGGTCTAGTTCTCTATGAGCAGTGAAAAACAGAGATGTCCAGCTCAGTAAACTGAAGAGCTTACAGTACATGCCTGGCAACTGTCAGCTACCCACACAGGAGGAGACAGGATATCTCTACAACAGATTTGGGTTCCATGGGATGCAAATTGTGCAGCTCTGGAAAGTCAAGGATCAGTCAGGAGAAGAAAAAAGATGCTCACCACGGGCAAGAGAACTATTTGTAGGGCCACTTAGACGGCTTTGTGGACGCAGAAGAACAGGCATCCATTTGGAGCTGGTGTGAGATGGGTTAAAGAGAGGCAAATAACCACGACGCCGTAGCCGTGTCTCTCTGTGTTGGAAGCATGAAGTGCTGACCAGCATGACCACCAGCAGTAAAATGACTGCCAGAGCAAGAGCTACATGCAAGTTTGTAAGGGGAGCCAATCCCTGTGTTCCAACATGGTGGTAAGTCAGGGCTCCTGCTTCCCAGAGTGCAGCACCCAAGGTCCAAGCAAAGTCGCCTGACCCAATCACAACTTGGTTGTCATGAAGATGCAACCCATGTCGAAGCAGTGAAACTAAGTAAGGTGCACGGAAGCAGTAGTGATCGATATGTGGTTGTGGCTCAACACTTGCCTCTGCATCCTTCCAAGGTAGCTTACAAAACTCCTGCCCTTTCTGTAGCAATTCATTGAGGGAGGTATCGGCTGATAGCCCAAAAAACTTGTACACGACAAAAAACCCTGCCAGCCCATAGAACTTACCCTCGGGGAGTGGCTGGTGCTTGCCAAGTGCACAAGGCGCCATTTTGCAAGTACCATTTTCAGAGGAAGCAACAACTTCATCAGCCAGTGCTTTGCATGCCACCCAATTTGGAGCTCCTGTAAGCACCACCTGGGCAGCACCACCACCGGCACCTGTTTCAGTACCAGTACTACTCTGTCCCAGTGCTCTGCCTGATGACAAAGGAGGTAGCATGCAATGGGTGGAGCATGAATACGGTTGACTGTAGCCTGCTTGCAGACATGGATGCTTCACTTCAATGTGGTTATCAGACATTTTCTTCCTCTTCTTTGAGCCAAGCTCTTGAAGCAGCAATTGGGCAACTGACTTCTCAAAAGCATCATTGAGACCAAAGCCTGCATGCGACATTGCGTACAAGTGGTGATTTGTGGACCCAACAGTCAAATTCACCCCATAGTCTCGTCCCTGTGGTATTTCTGTTGTTTCAAAGGTGACCTGTAGTGATGAACCTCCTAAGTCTAAAGCTCCAAAAGTTGACAGCTTTGGAATATGACCCAACCTGCCAGCATTGTAATTCAGGGCAATCCATCCATAATAAGCCTCTTCCAGCCCTTCAATGACCTTCACAGATGACCTTCGGCATATGAATGGGAACTTCTTGAGCACCAACCAGGCTGCATCAAGAATCCACTTGGATTGCTCCTTTGGTAGCCTGCGAAGCCCAGCAGTTGCAAGAAGAAAGACTTGTGTGTTGCCATGGGCATACTTGGGGATCTGCTTTCCAGCCCAATCAAGCAACGGTGCAAGCACATCATGTATGGCAGTAGCATTGTGAAACAACTTGTCCAAGCCTGGTTCTGTCTCCACTCGTTTATACAAGCGCTGTTGTCCGGGAACTCTGCTGCCAAAGGGTGCATTTGTATTATGCTTATAGGTTGGATTGACCATGACAGGAAGAGGCTCATTCATGGAATGTGCCCAGCCATAGACATACACACGAGTGCTGGTACTTCCACCATCAATCACAATGGCAAATTGCAGTGCTTCCTGCTGCTGGAGAAAGAGAGTGCCTATAAGAAAGCCTAGATACAACAGAATCACAGCCAGTCCAGCCAAAGCAGCAAAGGTGATTCCTTTTGACCACCACCGAGGGCTCGATGGGGGGCTCCCAGGATAAGCATAGCTGCCTCCTCCTCCTCCTTTGTTGCCCTTACTGGATTTGAGAGCTTTGGAAAAAAGCTTGAATCCATCTCGAACTCCGTGAAATGCTGAATGACTTGCTGCTAAGTCTGCAAATGTTCGTGAGTTTTCTTCACCAGCAACTTTCCAGTAGGTTGCAAAAGTTGGAACAGAGGAGGAGCCTCGTAAGCCTGTAGTATCGCCTCTGTATCGGCTGGCTCTTGCAGCAGAAGCAGCTGTGCTAATTAGCTGGGATTGAGGATGAAGCGGGGGCAGAAATCCAGCCGACGCTGATTGGTCAGCAGCATTGGCACTACCACTTCCTGTACCCATAGCACTTCAAAGAGAGATTTGGAACGCATTCCACATGCTGCTGCTGCTACTTTTCCACAAGTTGAGCACAAGCCCATTGCCTGATTGAATCAATCACCCCTATACCCTGTCAGGAGTCAAGACCCATTCTGACCATAAGTCTCCAGGTGCTACCTACTTTTGGATTTTGTTACAAACATGTGACACAGTTAGAGCAACTCCACCAGAGCTCAGTATGTGACCCTGCAAATTAAAATTGGATGAAGAAAAGTCAAAACAAGCCGGTTTGGCTCAGCAAAATGGTTTTTGCCCAGCACTATTGCACAGTTTGCAGAGGCTGGTAAAAGGCACAGCAAAGCCTAACACCTGCTCTTGATTGGCTAGATGGTTTGATTGGTCCAAGTGGGTCGCTATTACTAGTCTCCCACCTATTTGCAATCCTGGTTTTAGTTTTATGGGTGGGGATGGGAAAAGAGGTAAATAACTAAAACTTGGATGTGAGAAATATTTTTGCAGGGTTATACACTGAACACTGCTGGAGATGCTCTTTGTTCCTTTCATTGTACATACAAAACAGCAATTGTGATACCACTGCTGTCAAATTAAAGAGAATCAAATATTATTCCAATTGACTCAAACAGAAACATGCTGACAACAAGCTTACATCTGCATGATGAATCAGCAAAGAATCAAGAATAGAATGCCTCCATTGTGGTCGGTTTCTCATGCCCAAGAATCTTATGACCTAAAAGTTGGGAGTGATAGAGTAGCAAATAGCCTTCTGTACCTGAAACGCACCACCTTCCGTTCTTCAATTCTCACAGAATTTCACTGCAAATTGATGGAGTAGCAAATTGAACTTCCATACCCAAAACACACCTTCTGTTCAAATTGAGCTTCCATACCCAAACCATGCCACCGTCTGTTCAAATTGAGCTTGCATACCCGAAACACACCACCTTCTGTTCATTTCTGACAGAATTTCATTGTAAATTTGATCAAGTAGCAAATTGAAATTCCATACCCAGAACATGCCTTCTGTTCAATTCTCACAGTATTTCAATGCGAAATCGTCTCCACCCACCTGAGAATTCCACAAGAGAGGGGAAAAAGTCTCATCAGGCACCTCACACTTTGTCTAGTGCAGAAAGACTGTATGACATAATTCAAGTACAGAAAGATTGCAGACCTAGTAGTAGTGCAAACAAACAAAGCACATGGCATTCAAAGATAAACACTGCAAAATTCACAACCCAGCAATCATTCCAAACAGGATCAAAGATGAAAGAACAGAAACAGCAAAGTATCCATTGCATCAACAAGCAATGTGCAAATTCTTTTGTGTCCCATTTGTGGCCTTTACCCTAATTTAAGAATTACTGCAACTGCCTGCCAAGACAAGTTTTGTGCATGGAAGATCCATTCAACAGCAAATTTCAAATCTTAGCAATCACATTATCTAAATCCCTATTGCAAGTGCTTGCAATGCCAACAGCAAGTGTGCCTCCACCCCCACCCCACCAACAAACAACAAACAAACAAACCAAGCAAACAAACAAGCTGTGATCCTCTATTGGGTACTCTTGGATGCTGCAGAAGAAAATGCACATACATTTCTTGGTGTGCAAGAGGGGAAAAAAAACCAGATGTGACAAGAAGAGGAAATGAAACCGAAATGCACCGAAATGAAACCAAAATCTTTTTTTGGCAGATGGGGGTTGGGACTTCATCATCTCTCACCCATTTCTTGAAGACAAAAGAAGAAAGAACTTCTTCACACCAGGAAAAGAGAAATAACTTCCATATACAAGAATCAAAGGAACCCAAAAGACCCAAAACAAAATCCACCACGCAAAAATCATAGGAAACAAAGAGTCAGTGTGTGTGTGTGTGTGTGAGAGAGAGAGAGAGAGAGAGAGAGAGAAGAAGAAGAAGAAGAAGAAGAAGAAAAGCAAACAAGATAGCGAAGAAAGTACTCACCAAAGTCTTTGTATGAAACTGGATCTGAGGAACTCTCCAGTACCCATTTTCTGCTCCTAACAAAACAACCCCCCTCCCCCAAAAAAAAACACCACCCACCTACCCAAACAAAAAAAGAAGCTGCAGGGAAAAGGAAAATAAAAAAAAAGAAAAAATCCTTCAGAGAAAGCTGCAAACAAATCCTTGAGAAACAAAAACGAAGCAAGCAGGAAACAACAACAACAACAACAACCAACAAGTCCAAAATAGCAGCTCAAAACAGAAAGGGAGCCCAATGACAAATCTCTGTCTGTCTGTCTGTCTGTCTATCTGTGTCTTCCCAAACTCTTATAGAAAACCATGAATTCAGTAACATCTGGATGAAGAAGAAGAAGAAGAAGAAGGAGATCTGAGTAATACAGATCTGCGTGAAGAAGAAGAAGATGATGATGATGATGATGAAGAAGATCTGAGTCCAGATCTGAAGTTTGGGTGAGAATTTTGGACAAGAGATGATGAGGCAATGGCTGCAGAGAAGGTGCTGCTGCTGCTATTGCTCTTCGCCTCTTTCATGTGATTTGTGTTTTCTTTGATTTTCTGACAAAAAAATTGTGTTTTTTTTTTCCCCTTTCTTCCTTTTTTCTGGTCTTTGTCTTTTGTCTTTTTTTGCCTTTTTCTGTGGGTTTTTTGCCTTTGGTTTTCCTTAAGTAATTACTTTATAATTATTAAAGTTTATGCTACTTTCCCCCCCCCCCCCTTTTTTTTTTTTTGTTTTTGTTTTTTTTTTTTTTTTTTTTTTTTTTTTTTTTTTGGGGTTTGGAAATCTTGTTTGAAATTTTTTTTTAAAATTGTTTTGGGGAGAGAATTTTGATGAAATTGCAATTGCTCAAAAAACATTTAACCCTTTTTTCTTCAACCAAAAAAAAAAAACGAAAAAAAAAAAGAAAAACCTTTGTTTGTCTTCATTTTGGTTTTTTGGGGGTTTGATTAATTTTCTTAATTCTTGTCTAATTTGTCTTAAGTCTTTAAACATCATAGTTTATCTGATATTTTTTAGCATTTCTCCCTTTCATTATTCCTTAGCCTACTTGAAAATATAAAAAACTCCAAATTATTGGAAATTTGGAACTCTAATTTATTTGGACTACTTAATTGAAACTAGATAATCCAACTTATTGATTGACCATCAATTTGTTAAGTGGGTTTTAATTAGATTTTTTAATTAAATTATGGGTCAATTTTTATTATGTTAGCTTTGCTTCATTACCAACAACACCACCACCACCCCTCTTGTGAATTTTTGAAAAAACCTCATCACTCCCAATTTTAGTTAAGTGGCATTCTAGTAGTATGTATTCAACCCAATAGTTTGTCGATAAATAAATAAATTGTTTTGTTTTATACTCATGTTAGCCCTGATTGCTTAGTACTAAAACTCCCATTTCCTTTGGGCTAGGAGACTCCAAATTCTTGTTGCCTTCTAGGCTGGTAATTAATGAAGGGTTGTATTAATTTTAACAAAAGGGATTGTTTCAAAAATTTTTACTAACTAGTGTTTTTCTATCCCAAAAAAAAAAGGGGGAAATTTTTTATTCTTTTTCTAGTGTAAAATTGACTAAAATTGCTTTTTTTTTTTTTTTT
>Ga0209611_10001284_pt1 | contig 42264 bp, 41 predicted proteins | sample S1TSphgellanicum_3_FD_187693 | JGI IMG/M metagenome (GOLD analysis project Ga0209611, IMG submission 187693) | Host-associated microbial communities from peat moss isolated from Minnesota, USA - S1T2_Fc - Sphagnum magellanicum MG (SPAdes) (version 2) | ecosystem: Host-associated > Plants > Peat... | reverse complement strand
ATAAAGAAAAACCTTGAAAAGGGGCTGGAATAAAACCCCAAAACTGGTTTTACATTTATGCAAGAACAGAACTCAAACAGTGTTGAATCCTTAACACACTGAATACACGGATTTCCACACATATTCATTCTATCTTTAGGACACACCCAGGACAAGGAATTTACACAGACTTCAACAACAACAATGATAACTTCAATCTAACTCACACAGCAGAATTTCATACAACTTTCTTCAATTATATTTCAATATAGATGAGTTCAATCTTGAGCACTGGACACCCACAAATTTGCAAATTTGCTTAAGTTTTGAGACTGTCTCTAGCCATACCAACCGTGAGTGAACAATTTTAAAACAATAACTAAACTAAAGAGCAGAGGACAACAAGATTTTCACACACACACAGCTTTTCACACAGCTTTTATTATGGCACTTCAGTGCAGATTTGAACATTTCCTCTGGAACCCATTATGTCCACAAATACAAAACACACTCCACACTATCCAGCCAGGCCCTTCCAAAAACAGAAAACCAACAAGAAAAAAACAAAAAATATTTATTAATTCTTGCTGGCTGCAGTTTTACCTTGTGTTTTGGTTGCCATTTCCCCTTGTTGTGGAAGAGGGGGGAAAATTGAGTGATAGTATTTTAGCCCCTGGCCAGGAGGGTGAACCAGCACCTACACTGATACTTTGGCTGTGTTGAGTGAGGCCTCTCAGAGGAGGCTAAATTTCACATGGGAAATGTTTAATTGGGACTTTGAGACCCTGATATAGTCTGAAAGCTGTAATCTGGTAATGCTTTGAAACAACCCAAAAGACGATGGTGGGGTGTGTTTCCCAATGGAGGTGCAGGTTCACCTGAGGCACCCAGGAACACTCAAAAGATGACGGTGGGTGTGTGGTTGTTCCCAGTGTCGGAGGTGCAGGTTCACCTGAGGCACCAAGGAGCACTCACTCACACGGTCCAACTCCTACCTTCACTCTCTCGAATGAGGCCTTCAAGAGACTACATTTAACCTGGAAAATGATAATTAAAGAGTCAAGAGTTTCAGAGAAGCTGATTTAGTTAGTAGTCTAAGGACAGTAATATATACTATAATGAAGTATCATTTGAAAAATAACTCAAAATATTCTCAAACTTGTCTTTTTCATGTATTTTTGCTTTTATATCATTTTAACAATGTGTTTAAAACTAAATATTAATAAAATGTCAATCAATTATTAATGTGATTTTATAATGACATTGTAATACAATGATCAATCATCACACTGTATTACAATGTCATCGTAACATCATATGAATGATTATATCAAAACTTTGTTGATACTTAATTTTGAGCACAATGTTGAAATGTTATAAAAACACAAATACAAGACAAAAAACAAGTTTGTGAGATTGTTAGTTTCTACTATGGTAACCTACCTACTACAAGTTACCTACTACAAGTCTTGATAACTTGATTAGGAACAACAGGCCAGCCCAGGCTTCAGTGAACCAGCACCTAAGCTGGCTGGTTGGTAACATGGTAAAAATCCCAAAATTCACATAAATTATTGCAAATTATCATCTGCTTCCACAAAATCAGGCTCTCGGTGTGCATTCAAATCTAACAATTTTTGGGCTTACCAATGCCCCTCCCCCCCGCGCCTAAGAGGTCTCACTCAAAAGAAAATGAAGGTACCAATGCAGGTGGTGGTTCACTTGGACCATACAGAGTGAACCGGCACCTACACTTGTTGTACCTTCAATTTCTTGAATGATGCCTCCTCTTAAGGACTATAGGCATAGTTTAAGGCCATGCTTTCAGGGAATTACTATGAATGATGCCTCCTCTTAAGGACTATAGGCATAGGCTAAGGCCATGCTTTCAGGGAATTACTATGAATGATGCTTCCTCTTAAGGACTATAGGCATAGTCTAAGGTTGTGCTATCAAGGAATTACTGTGTGAGCACCGAGGGCGAAGTATAAAGTAATATTCAAGCTTGTCTGCTATGACTGCTAATGAGGCAGAATTCTGCAACAGTATCAATTCTCTGCTTATACACTCTTACACCAGATCCACCCCAACTGCTTGCCTGTTTGGGCATCTACATATATACCAGAAGAGACTCGATCACATTCCACATCCAGTGTTACCAGATGGTTACCTTGTTGGCACGCCTGCATTAATTGCTTCTGCTCTCTGCCCCTTGTCAGGCTAGCTGGGTTTGTGCTCAAAAATGTCGAAATGAAATGATTTTGTATTCGGTGAAATTATTTTTTCAATTTTCTGATTTTGTGGCATCACCTAGCCCTGCCAAGAAAAAGAGGGATTTAGCCATTAAATGGAGACATGTTTTTAGAGCCTGTCTACATAGTGAAAAACTAGATATAAAAATTGTAACCAAACTAAAAATCAGAGTCCAAATGTGACAACATAAATTTAAATTTCAAAAATAAATCAAATTGGCGACCTTGGCGACCTTTAAACCAAAAGGATGAGAATATTTCAAGAATATTCCTATAAATTTTTTTAAAAAAAATTCACGAAATTTTTTAAGAAAAAGCTGGATTGTGGGGTTCCAGGTTTTTTTTTCCTCTCTCTCTCTCTCTCTTTGCACTGAAGTGTTTTTTTCATTTTGGGTTAATTTCCAGGGACAAGAAATTTTGAGGAACTAATTTATGAGAGATATTGAATATGACAATGATTGACATAAATAATGATAAATTATTGAAAAACATATGAGAACATAAGAAAAAAGGAAAAAAAAAAAAAAAAAAAAAAAAAAAAAAAAAGATTGTCACTGGTTACTAGTAGTGCACAGGAGCCCAACTTTTTTGAAAAAACATTTCAACATGGAATCAATCCTCAAATTTAATTAATTCCCAAAACTCTAAAACTTTCCCAATCTTTTTGTCAAAAAAGGCACAAAACTTTTGTTGGGAACAAGAAATGACTGATCACCAGCAGCATCATCATCATCATCATCATCGTCATCATCTCCAACAACAATTCTGGAGCAACAAAGATGATGAGTAAGTGATGAGCTTCATTTAAAGAGCTTTCAATTCTTCTGAAATGCTTTTGGGGGAAGATATATGTGTATAATAATAGAGTCAGATAAAAAATTTCATCTTCTAAAGAACCCTGTGAGCTGCTTGCTGGTGATGGATCTGATGTAGCTGAAATCCAAACAGAAATAGCTTAAAACTTTCATTCATTCATTCAGGCTTGCCTACTTTTTGTGTACAAACAAAGTTGGTTGTCTTTTGTTTTGTGAATGAATGAATTCTGTTGTTGTTGCTGCTGCTGCTGCAAAGGAGAAGAATTTTGGCCATGATGAACTATGTGAATCACCAATGATGATGATGATCATATACCCATGCAAATTTGTGGTTGCGTGATCTTTCATCTGGGTAATTTCCAGTGTTGGCCGGTTCTTTACTTTGATGAAGAACCTTGAGTTCTCAAAAATAAAACGGTGCTGGTTCCAATTCCACACACAAAAGAAACCCGGAATCTGGGTTCTGGGTTTGGTTCTTTTTAGGAGGAACTCCAGGTTTGGTTCAGAGATGGGTTCCAAAAATCATACCCAATTCTGGTTTGGTTAACATAATGAATGCCAATGATGGATGCATGTGCAATTCATTTGTCTCAATGCTTTTTTTTCCTTTCCCTGTTTTTTATTTTCCTGTGTGGGTAGGGTTTAGGGTTTTAGGGCTTTAGGGTTTAGTTTCCTAATTTCCAGTATTGGGCAACTCTTTAGTCTTTACCAAGAAACCCTCTCAGTTCTGGTTCTAAAAAATAAATTAGGATGGTTCCAGTTCTGGTTTAGGTTTTGCACATAAAATGCAACCCAGAATCTGATTCTGGGTTCAGTTCTTCCTCCCCTTTTTGGTTCTGGAACCGGGTCCGAAAATCAGACATGATCTGGAGTCAGTTTGTACTCAGTAGAACCGGCGGTTCTAAGTCCTATCCCACCACCAAACCTGGTACCCCACCCAATTCTAGCCAGAGGCCTTTGAATCCAGAGACAGAGATCTTTGTCGTTGCACTGGAAAGTTTGTTTTGTTTTGTTTTGTGTTGTGTTGTGTTGGGGGGTTTGTTTTGTTTTGTTTTGTTTTGTTTGCACTGATCTCTGTTTGCTTGTTGCTATCAAGTTGGTGAATTTCTTTTGTTGTGGTGAATGAGGTTGAATGAATGAATTTTGTTGTGAGCGAGTGAGTGAGGACCCTTTTTTTGTGGAGTAATTACAGTGGGTTTGTAGGTGAATGAATGTGTGAGTGGTTTTCAATATGTTCAGATTTGACGCCACTGACGAGCTGCTTTTGTTTTTGTTTCCCATCAAAAAAATGTCTTCTTTTTCCCGTTAGATCCAACATTCTAGATTAGTGCACTTGGTAGGAAAAGTTTTTGAAGCTCGATCGATTGATCAACGTGAGCAGCTCACGGAGTTTTCAACTCTTAGATGATGATGATGACTGGAAGAAGAAGAACGAAGCGTGTTTGCAGCAGGCCCCATGATACATAGATACATAGATACATAGATACGGCTGTCAGCAGAAATTTTGAAATAGAGAAAAATCTTACAATTTCATTTCCCTTGTCTTGATCTGTAGAAGAAGCGGACTCAGAAATTTGAAATAGAGAATTGTTTTATTGCATTCATATTTCCTTGTCTTGATCTGAAGAAGAAGCGGACTCGGAAACTGCTGTTGAATCTGACTTGGTCGAGGATCACCCCTGCAGCAGCAGATCAGGAGGTCGAGGATCGGTGACATTCTAGCTAGATCATCAACAACTGTACTCAAATGCAGCTTGTCTTTGAATTCGTGGAGAACTGCGTTACCACCTCTATCATGATCCGCAAAAAATATTCATAGCTCATGATTAGCTGCCTGGTCCGGATCCATCTGCATCGATTCTTCGGCCACTAGTTAGCCATCGACGAGCATTTGAAAGCAGCTGCAATTGATGTGGAATTTGCACTGATTCCTCAACAACTAATTGTACTCGCCTCAGAAGTCTACAATTGATATTCATACCAGCTGCTGCTGATAGTCACAAACCCATTTCCAAATACTCATTCCTTTGACGAAATAGTTCTCCTCAAAATGTTAGTGACGCCGAGGAGCTCCGACTCATGATCTCCGATGTGTTTGCTGTTTGCTTGATCAGCTGCGTGAGTTCTTCTGGGGCAATAGAGTTGTTGTCTTGCTGAACGTTCTGTTCATCATTCCGGCTGGTGGGTGGTGCAGCCCCTAGTAGGAAGCCGGAGCTTGCACAAGTCAAGCGTTGTTTGTTCCGACGCTGCAACTGTCCATGCCTTCCACCGAAAAAAAATCCTTAGTCCGTTTGGAGAGAGATCAAAAGATCAGTTCAAACAGAGAGATTGCAGTCAATCAGACCTGCATCACTAGTTCTTTCCTTAGACTCGAAAGTACTGGGACCACAACAACGGATTCGAGAGATCAGAACCTGCACAGAGCTGCCTGCGGCGATGAAATTGCTCATGAAGTGAGAGAGCACGCCAACCAACGCAGCCTAGCTACACTAGTAGAAGCAAGCAAGCAGCAATGCAACGGCGTCAAGGCCGAAGGCTGAAGTTGGGCGGCGGTCGATCACGGAACCTGGAGATCATTCCTTCTCTTGTATGGCTTGCTGTATACATTTGCATCACCTTGGGAGTCCTGATGTCGACGCTCATGTATCCGGACATGCTGTCTTCTATCCTCAGGCAACTGCCTTCTTCTGCTGCTGCTGGACGCAGACCTGCTGTTCACTTCGCAATCTCCGAGGTACATGGTACATTAGAATCCGAGTCCACCTGCAATTCTTCTTCAGATCAGCTGCACCCATTTGGTTCTGGATTGCAGATCTTTGAGGAACTAGAGATCCGCGTGATCCATGCGCTCTAGATGATCCAAAGACAGACGAGCTAGCTGCTCGAAGCTGCTGCTCGCATCATAAGTCTGGTAGAAACCCATAAGTCTTTGGATCCGATATTGTTCCTTTCTGTTACTCAGTTGGGATTTGGTATCTCGACTTGCAGCTGGGAAAACGGAGCAGAATTTCTCAACGTCTAAGCGCCTGGGAGCGAGGAGATCAAGGTCGACTTGCTCGTCCCCATTTGTCGACGACGACGAAGAAGTCGGATGCAGATGTACATAGGCTTCGAAACGTACTTGCCGAGAAAGTGAGTGATCTAGGAGTTTATCTCATGCCACTGGTGGTTTTTGTTTTTCTTTCTTTGAGATTCTACACTTCTGTTCCGTTTTGAGAAGATTTTGTTGTACTCCAGAGATCGGATTTTTGGTACTCCAATCTCTTGTGTCTCTGAGTTTTCTATTTCTTCCCATTTCATGAAATGGGTTGCTCTTCCATGGTTGCTCTTCACATAAATCTTTATCCGAGAGACAGCAGAGATGCATGAAGTCTGTCTTCTCGTTGAGTCTTCTTTCTCTTCTTGCCACTTGACCTAATTGTTGAATCCGTGGTGGTTGCTCTTCAGATCCTTGTACCCCAAGAGAGCAGATTCCCAGATTGTAGTGAATTCTGTGATCTCTCTGAGTCTTCTTTCTCTTCTTGCCATTTGACCTAATTGTTGAATCCATGGTGGTTGCTCTTCAGATCCTTGTACTCCAGAGATCGGAGTGAATTCTGTTGTGTCTCCTTCTATTCTTCCCATTTGACCTAATTGTTCACTTCATGGTTGTTTTCCAAATCCTCGAACTCCAGAGAGCAGATTGTAGTGTAATCTGTCCTGTCTCAGTTTTCTTCTATTCTTCACATTTGATCTAATTCTACGTTTCATGGTTGTTTTTCAGATCCTTGTATCCCATAAAGCAGATTTTAAGTGAAATCTGTCTTCTCTCTGTCTTTTTTTATTCTTCCCATTTGACCTAATAATTCTGCAATCCATGGTTGTCTTTCAGATCCTTGTAGCTAGCCCAGAGAGCAGATTTTAGGGGAACCTGTCCTCTCACTGAGTCTGCTTCTATTCTTGCATTTGATCTAATTGTTGCTGAATTCATGGTTGTGTTTCAGACCCTAGTTGTACCTAAGAGAGCAGATTTTAGTGAAATCTGTTGTGTCTCTGAGTCTTCTTCTAATCTTCTTCCCATTTGGCCTAATTCTTCTATTGATGGTTGTTTCTTTGGTGGGCGGGGGGAATTCAAGCAGCTTTGGAGGGCTCCACCAGATCAAGGTTTTGTTCCATGTGTAGACCCAAGTCCTTCATACACTGGTAAGCCACTGATGAACTTGTTTGCAAGTTGCCTCATTCCTTGTGTTGTAACTCTTTAAAAATTTATATTGTTACTTTCTTTAGTATACTGTATGCATTTCAAGCAGTTTTCATTCTGATTTCAACAAGCATTCTTCGAGTTCTGTATGCATACCTGAGCTGTTGCTTCATTTGCAAATTGTCAGCTCCTGGAAAATCTAGAGGTTATCTCATGGTGGCAGCTAATGGAGGACTCAATCAAATGAGAGCAGGGGTGAGGCTTCCTGGAACTCAAGAATTTCTGCAAGTTTTTCCCAGCATAAATACAGTTTTTGTGACTTCTTTCAAGCAATAGGCACCACAAGGAGACTCTTGGGTTCTTCCTGCATAAGTTTTTGTGCAGGTTTAGAATTTGTTATAAGGTTTTGTGCTGGCTTAGAATTTGTCTGGCAGACCTAGAGCCTCCTCTCAAATCTTGATCAAAATATGCAGATCTGTGATATGGTGGCAGTGGCACGCATACTGAATGCCACACTTGTCATTCCAGAGTTGGACAAGACATCTTTCTGGCAAGATTCAAGGTGAGATTTTTCTTCCCCCCTGCACAATTTTCTTTCTTTGGGAAAAGAAAAGACGTCAGTTGTGCTTTTACAATTGTTTGGTATACATTACTGTCAAACAATATCAAATGACTCAGCCTGAGTGAAATAGCTAGAAGCCTGCCCCGATGTGGCTTCTCACTCTACAGATTCACTTCTAGTACTCAATTTCCTGGCTCAACTGTTCTGTTTGCCAGTTGAGCTAAAGGTGCATCACCATTGCAAGGGCGGCAATGTGTTCCTAACAGCTACATGCATTTGCAGCAACTTTTCAGATATATTTGATGTTGATCACTTCATCAAGTCAGTACAAGGGGATGTACCCATCATCAAGAAACTTCCAGAGTTCCTCCATGATGAAACTGAAATCATTACAGAGTTTCGAAGCTGGTCTGATGTGAAGTACTATGAGGAGGGCATTGCCAGTCTCTGGAGCAGATACAAGGTCTGCCATAGGCTTCCCAGATTCACTAATCTACTATATATTTCCTGAATGACTTGTCTTTTCTTCAATTGGTATGAGTCATTAGAAGGGGACATTGAAGAACTTTTGAGAAATGTAGTTTGATCTTTTGTCACCTGCTTTGATGTTGTTTCCCTTCTTCCTCCATTGCAGTTGAATTAGATAAATGTTGTTTGAATCAGTGATGTGTCAAAATACCAGTGTGATAAAGCTCGACGGTTTGTTGCAAGAATCTCTCCTCTTGCTGCATTCTGAATTGTGGCAAGTTGAATCCTTACAGGAATCCTTATGACAATGCCCATTTGCAATGTGCTGCAGATTATCAAAGCTGCCAAGTCAGATTCACGTCTTGCAAACAGCAATCTGCCACCAGACATTCAAAAATTGCGTTGCCGAGTTCACTATGATGCACTTCGATTTGCCCCTCATATTGAAGCTTTTGGAAAGGTACCCAAAACTCTGCTTAAGTACTTAATTTATCAACACCTGGATGCAGGGATTTTTTTCTGGATGCAAGCTGATTTGAAAAAGGAGAGACTATGAGAAACTTACAAAGATGAAGACTCTCGATTTGTGAGCAGAAGCTGGTGGAAAGAATGAGGTCAAATGGACCGTTTATTGCAGTGCACTTAAGATATGAGAAGGATATGCTGGCCTTCAGTGGTTGCACATATGGCCTCAATAGAAGTGAAGCTCTTGAGCTTACCACTATTAGGTGCTATATGCCTTCCCAACAACAGACTTGCTTGCAAGTGTCCTATTGCACTGTTTTCTCTTTTATTGTGGTCTGCACCTTCTGGTCTTGTTGAAAGGGTGTATGGTCTATTCTGAAAGCTCACTGATTTGGTTGCACTGGGTTTTCAGAAAGAATACACCTCATTGGAGGATCAAGAAGATAAAGGCTGCTGATCAAAGATCACGGGGCTTCTGTCCCCTTACTCCAACAGAGGTTGCAATATTCTTGAAAGCTCTTGGTTATCCTGCAAGCACTCACATCTATATAGCAGCTGGAGAAATTTATGGTGGCCAGGAGCGGATGGCTGGATTTCTCTCTCGTTTCCCGAATGTGATGAGCAAGGTGAACTTGATATACTTTGCAAATGCATTCTTCACAATTTAAGAACTAACTGGGGGACAAACCATGCAATATATAACTTGAGAAAAGCCTTGAAATTACAGTAGAAATATGGTTTGAACCTTGATAATTTTGAGTCCAATGACCCAATGATTCTCATCTATGGAATTGGCAACTCTACTTCGTAGGATCTTCACTCCTAATGCTCTTGCAATAGAATTTTTTTCTCTAACATCATGCAAATTTTCTCACAGGAAACGATAGCATCCGCGGAGGAACTTGCACCATTTTCCCAGCATTCTTCTCAAATGGCAGCCCTGGACTACATTGTGTCTGTGCAAAGCGATGTGTTTGTGCCATCTTTCTCAGGAAACATGGCACATGCTGTGGAGGGTCATCGTCGGTTCCAAGGACACCTTAAGACCATCACTCCAGATCGGTAGGAGGAGCTGTCAACCTCTCTTGTAAACAAAGAAATTCTGATTATAAGCATATCCCAAAGCTTGTTCAAACCAACAGAAAGTATTCTGTTTGCAAATCAGTATAGCTGGGTTTGGTTCTGAAGAAGTTGCAACAGGAGAACAGGAACAAATTGTGATGTTTGCTAAACTCAAGAAGGATGGATCATGACACCTGTAAAACACTGCCACAGCAACTAGCATTGCATTAGCTTCCAGGATGTTATGCCAGGTAGTAGAGTTGTCCAAAGTTGTCCAAAACTTGGCTTGTCAGCTTTCCAGTTATACTTTCTGATAACATGGAATTCATCATATAGAGCCCACTCACACCTTTGCTGTGGGTTGTATTGATCACAGGAGAGCACTGGTAACCCTTTTTGACAAGCTGAATACAGGAGAGCTCCAAGAAGGCCCAGAGCTTGAGGAGCTGATAACTGAGATGCACCAAAACCAGTAAGTCTGTCATGTTACAAAATATCATGTTAAGAAATTCAGTTATTATACAATCTCTTTGACACTTCCAGTTTTACATGCAGCCTGACATCTTCTTGACTTGATGAGGTGCAGACAAGGAGCCCCACGGCAAAGAAACGGCCCCATCCAAGGGACCAAAGGAAGAGAGCGGTTGCGAACGGAAGAGTCATTCTACACAAACCCAAACCCTGAGTGCATTTGCATGCAATCAGGCACTAATGTGAACCCAATTTCCAAAACCATTGATGACTCATAGCATTGAAAACATAAACATTTGGGTCCTACAATTGTATTTAGTGAAGAGTGGCTCTCACATTCACCATACCATTAACCCTGTTAGTACTGAGAAAACAGCCAGACAGGTCCCACACACCCACATTCATTACCAATTATGGTGTACACCAAGTACCAAGAGACATTACAAATATGCCTGCAGATTATCACAAAACATCCACAAAGAAGAGGCATAGCTAACATTTAGAACTGTGAAGTCCCACCTATTGACAGGACATAATTCCAAAGTCAAAAAGTGGATTACAGGTTGCCATCACTACTTCATTGTCCATTGCCATGCCCAGATTCACATCTAAGAGATTGATGAGAAAACTCTGTGGCAACAGTTGGAAGATAACATGCAAAAAAGTGCAAACTATGAACACATCCAATAACTGTCCTAGTCACCATGTGCTCTCTGCCCACACTCTACGTTCCCCAGAAACAGCTGCCATGCAAACACTCCGAAACAGATCTCCTCTAGATACAATTTGGAACAGGCTTTGAATATTGAGAATGCAAGAACTTCCATGTAAAGAATATTGCAGGTGGGGGGTGTAGTGGGCCCTATGGTATTTGACACTTGACAACATCCTTTCCAGCATTCAGTGCACAATACTTGAGCCAGTACATATTTCAGGATAGTGAATTACTGTGCTCTACAAGTAGCTTCAGGCTGCTGGCCACTGATCACCATCCTTACACACTAAACACTTGCCAGGTTTTACAAGTGCCTGGGCTGGCAGGTGATCATCCTCACCTGCAATCCAATTGGCAGGCTTTTCTTTAACCACATCCAACAGCGGCTTGAGTGACATGGATGGGCAGCTAGAAGTGATAACAGACAATGAAAACCCTAAGCAGCAACTCTGGAGATCTGGGCAGCTCCATGGCTTACAGGCTTCTGGATTGCCCTTACAAGAGGCATTCCATCAGACTCATCATTCTGGACCCTCCATGACCGGTCTTTCCGTCGCGGTGCTTTCCTGTGCATCTTATGGGTAGCAACAGCCTTTGCTTTACTCTTCGAAATCTTTGCACCAGCACCTAGACTTAAGGTATCCAGGTCTGAGAAAACAGTCTCTAAGTCACAGGTTCCAACCCCCAATAACTGTGCCCCTGCTGATGTACTTTCTTCACCCCTGGTTTCTCCAACACTCTCTGGTGAGATACCATTGCCCTCATCAGCCTCAGAAACTATTGATTCTGACTCATCATTACTGTCATGCTGCTCAAGATCTAAACCTGAATCATCTTCCTCATCAACACTAGAAGATACTTGCCAGGAACCCAGAGGATCAGCATTCCCCTCATTTGGTGGCAAATAGCAATAAGCTAGCTTCCCATTGATATAGTCCTTCAGGATCTGGCGAGAAGCTCGTGTTTCATCAGGTAGTCCACTGCTTGCAACATAGTTCCGCGATGAAGCATAAGCCCTCAGCAACTCAGCTGCTGTAGGAGGCCGGTTTTGAGGCTCATAAGGCTTGGGTTGTGGTAGTGTGATCCCATAAAAAGACTCAAGAGTGCATCTTGGTACATTTGTGGCCACAACATCAATGGGGCCACGGTGGTCAGTCATACGGTCAATTGGAAGCACACCTGCAGCCACCATTTCTGACCTAGAACCTGTGAAGGAGGGGAATACTAAACCTGGACAATCACAGAGCATGAGCTTCTCACTTATTATTAGTGTTTGGAAATGCTTTGTCTTCCCTGGTGTAGATGTAACCCCTGTCTTCTTTTCACCAACCAGTGCATTGATGGTGGAGCTCTTTCCCACATTTGGGTACCCCACGAACCCAACAATGACTCGCCCTGTAGAACTTGCAGCGCCCATTTCACAGTCACTTCTTTCCTGTCCTTCCAAAAGATTACTGTTTTGTGCCTTCAGATGGTGAGAAATAGATGCCTGTGATGCTGCCCTCCGGGTTTCTGCAACTGCTTCAGCTTCCTGTTGCAAGCGACTCAGGAGCTCCTCACGTCCTAGAATGGCCGTTTCTTTATCATTATCAGCTTCACTCTCCTCATCTCGGGCTCCAGAGTGGCCAAGAGGAAATGTGCTGCTGGGGCCATGCACCTTTCCTTCAAGCAGAGCAGTAGCAGCTTTGGCAGACCAGAACAAGAATGGAATGCCCTGTGATTTCAGGTAATGGGCCCACTTCTGTCTGCACAAAAACCCAAACATTAAGAAATACCTCACTCCAAAGTACCACAAGAAAAATGCTTGAAAGATTCAAAAAAGTCATGTTCATGTGATGTTCTTGCAAATTGGAGTCCTGGAGATAAGTCTTCAGTGGAAACTTGAAGATAAATTTGAAGGTGAAACTTGAATTAAACAATGAGACTGGCATCCAGAAAACAAGGTAGCATTTCAGTGAACAACAAAAGAGACATTCCTGAACAGAAGAGAAGCTACTCTCTTGATGAGGAGAATGGTGAGAAACAGTGTTAACATACCTTGCAGCACTACTCAACAGATCCGCCTTGTTTAGCAAAAGCATAGTTTTCCTGTTGCAATCAATCTCTTTCACATAAACCTGGTCACCCACACACATTCACAATCCACTTTTTGCATACTTCATCTTTCACATGAAATTTTCTAAGAGACAATAGAGACCTATAGGAATCACAATCAACAGTATAACTGGTCAATGCACTCATGTCAATTCTTGCTGGTTGTAGCCAACAAAACACAGTTTCTAAATGTCCACAAAAGCATCCTCTGTATTTACAAATTCAGTCAATGAGTAGAGATTGTTACATAACCTGACCGTACCATTCACAAAATTTCAGACCAAACAACAAGAGATGAGAGCAGAACGGAAGAAAAATGTAGAGTGAACGATAAGAATGTTCTCTCTCCCAAGTATGTATGGTAGCAACTAAGTACCTTACATCTCCACTGATTTCATCAGGAACTTCTAATGGCAGGTTCAGACCCATGTCAAACATCAACCCATGTGCTAAATTTCTGACACAAATACAGAACAGAAAGACTCAGCCATGATGCTGTATACTGCACAAACATAAAGGCACTGAAGACCCAACAGAAAAACCAATATAATAACTCTCATGAACATTGAAAAATCTCCATACTCGCGATTGGAAAGCCAAAAGAACAATAAAATGTCTCCTTTTTAAGTCAAAGAAAAACTTCCAGATAAGGACTTACAGAAAGAAGAACATGAAAGGGACAAAACTAGAATAAAAACACAAAGACAAACATATGCAGTACAAACAAAGGTCACAGTCTCTCACTTGTTCAGGGACCATCAACAGTACCATGTATGATAGCAACTTCTCTATCACTTCTTCCCCACTGACTTCATCAGCTCCCTACAGTGGGTATAGGCTAGTCTAACCACTAACCTGTGAACCATGTTTCTGTTGCAATGGGAAGAATAGAACATACTACAAAAAGATAAGAAAAAAGAAAACCAAAAGGAGAAAGGAAAGCACCACTAAAAACAAAGAGCAAATAGAACATAGACTGAAAGTGTTTGGGATCATCTAAGTTTGAGAACAAATTGGGCATAAAGCTGCCTTTGTCAAAACAGGAACCCCTTGCAAGCATTGTCTTGAAGACAACAAAGGATGAAACTCCAAATGCTGATCTATCTTTCTTCATTAAGTTATTCTGTTGTCTGTTTCAGTAGAAATTCCAAATTTTTACCTTTATTCTTCATTTAAGGATTGAACTCATCATTCAGGCTATAAAGGGATTTTCAATGTAAAAAACCTCAAGAAACTGTAAAACTGACTGTTGGTAACTCTGAGTCTACCATGTCTGAAATATTTAAAACAAGGCATGCAATCATATCACTATATGTATACTCTCACTCAGGATGTTTACCAAAATGGTTAATGCCAAACCACTTAAGTATCAGTTTACTGCTTTATCCAATATAAGCACAATTAAGCTCACAAGTTGATTGGCACAAAAGAGTCTCTACTTGGATCTGAATCTTCAAACACTTGTGCGTTTATATGAGAAAAAAGAAGCTATTGAATGTGTGCATACCTCCAAGTCAGGGCATCGGTAAAAGAGAGGATTTCGAGCATCAACAACCATCACAACCTGATCACATGAGAAACACACCATTCTCAACACTGACAACATGTGGAAAGGTCCTTATATCATGCAGAACTGTAAGGAGCACAAAGGACTGAATGGCATCCACTCTGAGATGTAAGGGAAAACAAAAGCAAGTACACCAAGACACAAGATACAGAAAAGAACATGCAGGAGTAAATACCAAGTCGCAACGTTCAAGCACACGCCATAATTGTCTCCAAATGTCCAAATTCTTCTCAAAAGGAGTAAGAACCAGTTTCTCATTGTCCTCCAGTCTGTGAAATATCATTGTCTCAAAATCAGTTTCTATTGATTGGCACCTAAGAGTGCAGGGATATCACTGAGACATAATGCAAGGTACCAGATAACATTGTCATGAGAAATCAGGACTTCTCTGTTCTTGAGATTTATGCAACCTGAAAATAATTGGGTGATGACCTGATAACAAGGCTATAGAGACGTCAGATCTGACAATAAATCAGAGAAGAGGGAAAAGGAGAAAGAACAAAAGGAAAAAAAGAATACCAAACCCTAAAAACAGAGGAAAGACTGAGGAACCAAGAAACATCAACAACAGCAATATGTAGGGTACTGACAAGCTACCACAACATCCCCACTAACTTCATTAGGTCCTGGCAGTTGCTGGGGGCCAATCATAAATTGACTAACATACCAAGCTTCTATCACAAGGTACCAGATAATGTCCTCTCCATTGTTGACTCATTTTCAGGACACAATATCAACACAGCCTAGAAATGATAAATGTATCTCCAAATTGAAACAAGAGATTGTTACACACTTGGCTAATCCTCTGCGCCAACTCAGAAAAGATTGCCGCTCCTGCAGATCCAGTTCTTGTGCACTCATGCTGGCATGCCATTCTGGCCTGCAATTCACACAATTCACCTGTCACGAATTTCTATCACCCTCAAATATAACCTACACCTGGACTGAGTATGTGTTCCCTCCCATGGTCACCAAAACACGACAGGAATTGGCTTATTGAACTGCTTCCAAATTCAGTCAGCATCTCGCTCAAAGTGAATCCTTCATGGAAGGTCTAAGAGAACCAATGTGACTTTGTATGCTTCAAAAACCTATTGAAAGATCTCTGGCCAGAATAAGCACCTTCTGGGTATAACAAGACTGGATTGATACAGTGCCTCCTCTGCCTTTCGCTCTTCTGTTTTACCCTTCAAATTGCTGGCATCTCCTTCTCTGCACATTGTGAGCCGCATTAAGTAATAAGCTACTTGCAACTATTGAGTGAGACAGGTGACAGTCTCAGAAATTCACTCTTCCTCCATTTTTTGGTCGCAGAGATAGTTGAAACATACGAGGTAACAAGGAGCTGAGGAAGAGGGTTGAGGGCAGAAAAGACACGGCCTGCAAGCTCTGCCTGCTCCATCACTTCATCCAAATCCCGCACATCAATTTGAGATTCCAAAGGCTTTGATTCTCGTTTTCCTCTTCTTTCCTCCTTTTGTTGTATTGCCGCAGACGTCCGCTGCTTCATGAGCAGCTGCCCTGGTCCTAGCGTAATCTTTGCCTTTCGCCCCATCGCTTTTGCCCTAACAATACGTTTCAATTCTCTGATGATTTCCTCGACTACACATGAAATCAGAACAAAATCAGAACCACAAATGTTAACGACAGAGCTTCTGCAAACAGACCTTCACTGCAGTAAAGCACTCTTGAAGGAAACCACTCAATTCGAGACACAGGAGGATTCCTACAAGACATTGACTGTCAGAATATTCGTAGAAAGGCGTGGGACAAGTGACCGCGGCCAAATTCTTCATTCAAGAAGGACTGGGAAAAAAGGACAAGCAAATGGTACCTCCAAACGTTGAAGCGTTCAAAACCTTCGCGACGACAAAGAGCGATGGTGAACCGTGTGGAGCATCAAGACGATCTCTCTCTGCCAGAAACTGTGCCGCGAGGAGCATGCAGGCGAAGGAATGACGGATTAGGGTTTCAAGGGTTTAGGGCTTAGGGGTAGGGTTCGAGGGTTAGGGTTGGTGGAGTCATTTTTCTTTTTCTTTTGATTATTAATTCTATTAATTTTTTGTGTTTAATTCCTGGATTTTTTGTAATGTTCGTCTTGGAGCCTTTCTTTTTCTTTTTCTTTTCCTTTTCTTTTCATCTGGATTTTTTACTCAAATTTTGGGTTTTCTGGGTATTGGATATTCTAATCATATTCTTGAGATTATTCTTGGTTAAATCATTCATCTATCAATTGGTGTAAATCATTCATCTATCAATTGACATGTATTTGTCCATTAGCCATGCAATATTCTCAAGTAATAAGTATTTATGTGTATTTAATAGTCCATAATTCTTCTATCCAATATGGATTTGTATTGAGATAACTAGCATAACTTTATTTATGATTTGCATGATGAGGATAATTTATATTTTTATTATTTGGTAATATCAATTGATTCTTTGTCAATTGTGATTGTGTGTCAACTGATTTAAATGTTGTCAAACTTGTATTGAATTTGTACAACATGGATTTTTTCTAAGGATTTTTAATTGTACATTTAATAATATTATTGATCTTAGTAGATTACGTAGGTGAAAGATTATCAAATATAAATGTTATGCATATTCAAAATTCTCATAGATATAATATTTAAACCTTCAAAGGGACAATGTTTGCTTTTAATGTTTGTAATTTTAGGTGGATGTTGGCAAGCATATTGCAACCTACTTTATCTATATTAGGTTATATTGTTTGTCCAATCAATGTACGATGATTTTATAATATTTGTGTTGATTACTTGTCAACTAAAAGGCCAATCACCAAAGGATTATATCTAAACCATTTATTAACATTGCAACACTTGTTGTGTGTGCATCAACATTTAATGTAGATACTACCTCATTTTATTGAAATATTCTTTGACAATTTTAATCATTTGTGTTTTTCCAATTCTTGTTGCACCATCACCATACCTAGTCATATTTTTATTGTAGCCTTATTGGTATGTATTTTATGTAATTTTTTAAAAGCTTGATCTTGAAATTCATTTAATTTCAACATATTTGAAACTTGAAATTTTGTCATATTAGCAATATCTTGTTTTTTGTGGATTTTACCAAATGAATTGTATCAAAGTAAAGTGTTATATACATTTGGATGAAAAAAATAATGGCATGGATTGTAATTGTTTCATGGAGGTGAATGAATGGTTTGTTTGTTTGTATGTTTGTTGGATGTTTTGTGTAAATGTTATTATGTAATTAACATAAGGACTTTGTCAATTTTGTTGTCAAGTTTTGATAGGTTCATGAAAATATTATGATTTATTTTAATTTTTAAAATTTGTGTTAGAGTTGGGTATAATCATGGTGTCAAACACGGTGATAACATTTATGAATTTTTTTTGTCCCTTTTCTTACACATCCAAGATGCAATATGTTATTTGTAATGTTTTCAATTACAATGCCATCATTGCATTTTTTGTCAAGTTTTTCAAAATATTATTTGTATTCTTCATCCTACACATGTATGACCCCCTTTATATTCTAAATATGTTTGGTCACCTATATTGTTGACAAATTCTTGTTGGGATCCAATTGTGTTGCAAAAATGAATTGAAAGTCATTGGCTATCAATGGAATTTTTGGAAACAATTGTATCATAAGTTCTTTTGATTTTTTGAACTACAGTTTGCAATGATAAGTACATACATGTGATGTATACTTGGTTGTTTTGTCATGTAAAATGTTATATGATATATTAATGTTTTCATCTTTACCAAATGTAACAATAAGTTTTAAATCACACATGAAGTTATTTCATCCTACTATACATGCACCATACATGTTTTAGGCGCATGGTATCTATGTGCAAAAAATATGAACCTACAAAAAAATGTTTTTCACATAGTTTTCATTACCAAATTAATCATGTGATGAAAAGTTTGTGATATAGTTGAAGGATATGAAAAATACATATGGTATGAGGAAAAAATAATAGTCTTATCACATGATTTTACAATATTTAGTTGCATCCTCATCCTCACAATTTCAAATACTAAAAATTTAAATATCAAATAAATATAAAATATCAAAAAATGATGTAAAAAATAATTATAATTAAATTTCAAGGTTGTTAAAGTTGACAAGATGTGTCATTTTTACATTAGTTGTCATGTTAGTGTCATGATGGACTCATTGGATTGTTAGGTCAACCATGACATTGACCAAACACTCCCACAATAAAAAAAAAACAATTTTCCTATTGTTTTCACTATGCACAAATGTGCAAAAGTAAGTGATAAAATATCCCTTGACATTGTAATCTCCGTGGGGTAATTCAAAAACTCTCAAAGGAAAAAGAGCACCCGACTGGTTCAAAACAAAAATAAATAGAAACATGGTTCTGATAAAAGGAACCCAAGGACGACATTCTTCTTCCCCTATTTGGGTTCTAGTTAAGATATAAATGTAAGAAAGTAAGTTCAAAACCTTGTCAAGTATCATAATGAAACAATCATGCATTTCTTTAAGTTTATAAAAAGTCATATACAAAGTTTCAAAACCTTTAATGTAAGAAAAATATGTAATAAGTAAGTATTAAACTAGTTAGGTAAAATGTGCTAGAACTTAATTTTTAAGTTAAAGATTTGGCAAAATATGGTTTTTATTGTGCAATTTTTTTCAAGGATTAATACATTTTAGTGTGCCATCAACTTGAAATTACCAAAAATCTAACTAAAGTCTTACTTTCATCTACTTGAAACCAATTTGAAACACCTACTTGCATTCATTTGCATTTTCAAAAAATTATTTAAATGCATATTAAGAACATAAAATATTATATTATTATATTAACATTCTTAAAATCCTCATATTGATCATTAAACAAAACAAATTTCAAAATTTTCTATATTAATATCTATTTTATGGTGACTTTCGCCCCAAAAAAATCTTGACCTTCAAAATGGTGATCAACATTTAATTGCCACATCTTGATGACCAAAAAAAGAAGATCAAAACTTAATTAACTTTTTTTCAAAGGTTAATTTAAGTTGTAGGTTTTATTTTATTTTTTGAAACTTTGGATTGCAACTTATGATTATGATGACCTAGTCCCAATACCTATGGGCACATTGGTCCATATTGTGACCAAATTTTAGTAGCAATATTTTTATAAAAAATAATTATAAAAATTGGCTTTTGAATTGACAACTAAAATTCAATCATCACATCTTGATGGTTTGGATTTTTCTTCTTTTACAATTGAATTTTGATTTTCACATAGACTAAAACCCAAGTTTAGTTAGTCATTTGTGCCCCAAAAAATTATATGGTGATTAAAATTTAGTCACCATTGGGGTAAAAAATTTACCCCTACATTAAAATTTTAAAAAATTATCCTAGGTTCATTTTAAACCAATGTGACACTATATTATGTTGATGAACATTCACATGGTTAGGAGGGGGTTGCCCTATAAGTGGTAAAAAACCAAGTGCAAAGTTTTGTTTTAAAAAAAGACCTTTAATGAAAAAAGGAGGCGACGAGTCCACGCATTACAAACTTGCCCTTCACAAGGTTTAATGCTTTTACAACATTTTAAAAATGTGTTTAAAGTTAAGTGTTAATTAAGTGTTGATATAATCATTGATATGATGTTGTGATTGCATTATAACACATTGTGATGATCAAACATTGTGTTATAGTGCCATGACAACATTATGTCAATAATTTATCAACACTTAATTAGCACATAACTTTGAACACATTGTTGAAGTGTTGTAAAGACATAGATACATGGAGGGGGCTAGTTTGTGATTAGTGGGTCCCCCATTGATGGTAAACACTTGGTTGTGCTAGGGGGTAATTATTGAAAAACATTAAACATCCCCTAATAAACATTGCTTGGTGTAAAAAGTGGCCAACAATGGTCAACCACCTAGTTACTATAACATGATTTGATTGTTTTGACCTTGCACATATGTTTTTTTTTTTTTTTAAATTCCTTTTCAAAGTTCAAATCTATGCTACATGTTGGTTCATTTTTAATTCAAGAAAAGGTTGTTGGGTTTGAATTCAGCCTAGGACAACATAACATGGAAAACAAATTAAATAATGTGTTTTTTTCCAAAACATGCAAAACATGAAAAACTACCCAATGCAATTTGGTGTAAAACCATGCATGGTTAAAAAAAACATGCCCAAAAATGTGTCAAATCTAGAACTTGTTAGGGGGTATTTAACATCTCATTAATTTTCTCCATGCTCAAGTTGTAAAAAGTGGGTCAAGCCGAGTCCTATCCTTGGTTAGGTTGTGATTAGTCAACATGTTTAGGAATGATGTACCTTTAGAGTGGCAATTTTCGTATAAAACAAATAACACAATTCAAATACATATTAAATGTTTTTTCTTAGTTGAAATTTATCTACTTTTTGGGTGTCATCAATTGAGCCTTATGATAGAATAGTGTGAGTGTCACACAAGAAACATCATTGATTTTTGCAAAATTTGTCAAAGAGTTTAGCATCCTACCAAATTATATGGTATTTTTTATTTTTGGAAATTTTTTCACAAATCTAAATTTGATAAGTTGTTTTTACTAACACACAACCTACCACTATTTTCTATTTGGTTGGTAGTTCTAATATCACGAACTGGTTCAAGTTATAAATAATGCATAGTTGATTAATGATGTTCAAATTTCCTATCATTAGACATTACAAATGCACCTACAATAAACATAACAAAATTGAACTATCAACAAAACTGAACTTTATTTGTGATATGTTAGATCAAAGCCTTTTCTTTCTCCCTTTCATCATGGGTGTGAACTTGAACTTGCATTAGTTGTCATGTGCAGAAAATGTAAATTACTAAAATGTTTTTCTTTGGTAGAATTTGAAGTTCATGAAAATTTCACAACAATAAACAAATGTTTTGTAATTTGTTACACGACTTGCTAACTCCCAAGGAGGAAAGAAATGCAATTTCTTACACTCAAGTTGTTTTTTTTAAGTATATTTTTGACCTCTTTGATTAATACTTTTGAAATGATAGATGATTTTACATACTTAACAATGCAATCACTTTAAGAAAATCAACAATGAATGCAATAACATCTTGCTCCCAACATCACTCAACTTCACATTTTTATTATTGCTTGAATTTCAAAAAAAACTAGAACTTGGAATTGTGTTGGAATTGTTCATGTTTGAAATTACTCCTATTCAAAACCTAGGGAAATCATTCCTTGTATATTTTAGGAAGCACTTGAGTAAAAGGGTATTTTTTCATATGTTATAAAATAATGGTATATTTTAGATGTATATTTTCATATTGAATTATATGGATTCTATTCATGTTTAAGTAATTTCTTTTTTCAATAAACTATACCCTATATTTTCTCACACGCCATTGAAATAAAATGGAAGTGATTTCCCGAAGGCTCCAAATTGTTTTTGCTTGAAATTGTTGCCATGAAAGAAAAATGCATAGGGAAAGAGGGAAGAAAATGGAAGGAAGGAAAGAAAGGATGGAGAAGGAAAGAGAAAGGGTGTTTGAAATTTGTTTTATTGATTCTCCTTTTTACAAAACATTAGTTTTTTTTTTCCCCTTGTTCTATAATTTTCCAACATGTAATAAACTACACAAACATCCACCCAACAAATAATATAACAAATATGACCAAAAAAACCTAGTTGGCAAACAAAATTTTTCACCCAAATCCCCAAGAAAAAAACTAAACAATAGAATCAATTTACAAGGAAAATGAAAAAAAAAACATACAAGTGCGAAGCCTAGCCATCTTTGAACCCTAAAAAATGCATCATGGTCACAACATGGGATACCTATGTTCCATGATTTCACCATGGATATTTAAATGAAAATAAAGTTTTGTCATGATCATGCATACACATGTTTGATACACTATTAACAAGATGCAAAATTACCTCATCAATTCCCCCAACATGGAATTGTTTTCACCTTTTCCCCATACATTACTAGTGGGATGCAAAATTACCTCATTAGTTCCCCCAACATTGAAAAATGAGCTAAGTTCTACAATGTACAATAAAGAAAAGAAAAACAAAATGTGCTAGTGCAGACAAACAACTTGGTCTGCCAAAATGTGTTGTTCTGCTCTTGCCAAAGCACCATAGCAAAGACTGCATGATCCCAATACTGCTTGGCAGCTTGTCGAATGTATGGTGTTGCCCTTTCACCTATGTTAGGAAACACTATCACCTTCACCTACTCACAAAAGAAATTGTCATTATTGATGTAAGCAAGTTCTAGCTTCTTCTTGCCTTCATTTTCCTTCTTTATTAATTCTCCTTGTTCCCTCAGCCCTTGCAACTTTTCATGCATCAGTGGTACTATAAATTAAGCTCGGTGTGGAAAAGTAAGTAAACCAAAATGGATTGAAATTAAGCATTGCACCTTGTGAGGACCTGTTTTCTGGATGACATCTGTCATTTTCATGTATTTCACCCAACAAATGATCAAGTAATCAGCTTGGATTCATGATTTGGGTTCACCATGGCAAGGTCATGATCCCCTTCCAGAAGCACTCTGCAATCAATTGTTGTGTGCATTCTTTGGATTGAAAATCCGAAAACTTGACTAATCAAAACTTCACACAAGTATAAAGTGGGTTGTTGTAAATTCAAGATAGAGGCAACAAAGGTAGCCTTGCAAAACTTCAACCACAAAACTATTGCTCAGATAGTGGGTATTATGGGTTACCAAGCTTTTAGCACCATAGTACAAGATGCCAGACAACTTGAGAAGGGATGTTGCCACCCATTCCACTAAAGCATCCATTATCCTCTCCCCACGAAACCTATAATTCACAAACCCTCTCCTTCAGTCTTTTTCAAACTGTAGATTACCAATTATGATTTGGTCACCATAAATTGAAACACTCTTCATCCCCACTGAGTGACTAATTACATAGTATGGAAGTAGGGCAAGCCTTCTAAGATTTGATGGAATGAGAAGCAGATGAACTTCACATGTCACAGTGTACCTGGTGAGACAACTTAAGTGCTTACAAGAAGGAGTAAACGCAACAATCTCTAGAAGACCTACACATTGAATGAAGCCTTCTTGATACAGTCTTCATGCCATCAGCAGTTCACAATACTTTCTCATTTTCTTTCATACTAGGCCTTCAAATCTAGATACTTCTCCAAACACAGATGATTATTGCCAACTATTAAAAATAAATTAATCAGAATATAGTCCATGTTTCTGAAGCATCCAGACATTACTGACATGGATGAGTAGACAAATAATATGTTTCAAGGATACTAACCATGTCGAAAGATTCATTGTGTTGTTGCCTGAGTCTTCTCAGCAAGAATGACAGTGGAGTCTCGCCCAACTCCACTGAACCCAATTTTGCCACTCCTTTTAGCAGCACCCTTGTCAAATGCAACCCCTTTCAGCAGACAAGGCCTCAATTGTGCCTCTTTACAAAGCCAAATGCATCAAAAAATTGCATCTTCCATGTCAACACATTAACCTTTTTCTCATCACCATAAACTCAAAAAAAGATTGGCAATCCAGGAAATCAAACAAAACAGTCTTACCGACTCTATTCCAAATATGAACAAATTTGTGTGAGTTGGGAATAACATTTGAGTAAGCCTGCACCACAACCAGGAACTAATATCATTTCATATGCGGAGAGGGTTGTCCCAGATGAGCCCTAACTCAACAATCTAGGGCAGGCATGGAGTTTATCCAACTCTTACATGAAAAATGCAAGCATTTCATTATGCATGGAGCAGTTCAAAAGATCACATATGGCCATGTCCCATCCAATGACCTAGGTAAGAAATTGGACGACGATCTTATTAAATCCTATGAAACGAAATTTTCAGCAGCTTATATAAATAGGTCAGTAGATGGACAAACTAGCCAACTTGACTAGATCAGTAGATATGTGCTGTTTTTTGGAGTTTGGTGATGCAAAGGAATCATGCTTCCTATTGATCCAAAGCATGGAAAATTTGACCTTAGGACAATTTCAAGTAGTAAAGTTTATTCAAATTAAGTTCACATGTACCAACCAAGTATCATTACTGTCCAATACAAGCTTTGCAAACTTGTATTTCATTAGTTTAGAACTTTCAAGAATCTTCTCCTCTTGTTTTTTCATAAAGTCTTGCATCACCTTCAGCATGTGCAGTTACACACTTACTGGGTATGCACAGAGAAAGTAATCAACATCTAGTGGTGACTGGGTTGTTGTGGACAAAGTTGGAGTGAAGTTAGCACCTACTATAATGTTGTGAAGGACCTTGGCCTGGAACCTATCATTTATCATGGCATAAATTCCCTGCCTTCTGTTCCACTTCTGATACTATGATCTTCCTTCAAGAAAAACAACAATAGCCTTAGATGCTCTACTCAGTCATCTCAAGGTCAACATTCATTATCTCCTTTGTATTGTGTAACTACTTCTTTTTGTGGTCTTGTGATCCGAAACTATGACAATTTAAGAAGTTGTCACAATTCTTGCATGAGAATTATGGTCATGGTCTATGGATGTATTCTGGGGGGCTACACACAGGTCACATGAACAGCTCGGTATTTCATCAAGCAATGGAAAAAACACAAAACTTTTGGTAATGCATTGATGCACAAATGATGCTAAGAATAGCTCTATGAAAATATTATTTTATTTTTGTTGTCATGGAATCCAGAGGGTGTGTGATGACAAACAAATAATGAACAGAAATGAAGTAGTATGTGGCCAACAAAACAAGAAAGATTTGGGTAGCTCAGTTTCATAACAATTTGAGAGGGAGGGTGGAATGAGGTGCAAAGTTACCATAGCTACGAAACATAACTGCTGCAGAGCTTGGTTGTGACGCCTCTAGGTATTCAAAGGCAGGCATGCAGTTCTTACTTCTTTCAGTGACAATACATGCCTCTAGTTGGATCTCAAGATTTGTGAGCAGTTTTGGTTGGTTTGTTGATTATTCTATCTAGATTCTAGGGCTTGAACAAAAACCTCCAGTATAGGCACGTATGTAACTGCCTTTTTCAACTCGTAGCTTCAAACAGAAGGGATCCATAGTGCTTTCATTGTCTATTGTGAACTGAGTGGGGGGAAACTAGAGAATAAGGTGAGATGGACAGGTAGTAGTAGACACCATTCAGTTCTTCATTTCAGGTTCGGGTTAAAGATATTGTCATGCTTTCTATTCAATTTGCTAGATTTGGATCTAGAGGTGTTTTAAAACTAATGCAATATAGATGGTTGGGGACTCCCCCAACATTGCCAAATTTTATATATGGAATGTTGAAATCATGTTTCTACAGATTGTGGACATGGTGAAACAAACACCAACATACAAGAACAAGATGAAAACATTTGAACTAAAGCACAACCAAGCTAAGACCAACAAGAAGAAGGGTTCCAAAAATAAGATCCGGTTAGTCCTTTTTGAGTTTCACATGAAAAAAAAAAAGCCTTTTAAGGGAAGGGTTTTAGCTTTTATGATGAAATTTTCCATGGGAAATTTTTTTTCGTGTTGGGTTTGTGAAGTGTATTGAATTCAACTTTGCAATGGTTAGCTGCTATTTGGAAAGTGTATAATGAATCTCGACCTTATTGTTGGTGTTTTGACTACATAGAGTGGATGATCAGCTTGAAATCAGCAAGGAGTTGGAATTGTAAATCACATGGGCAGAAAAGTTGAGTCTATGGCGATTGCTTGGCATTCAATTCATTTTCCTCCCTTATATCCTTGGGAAGGTTTGCTCCTTGTGACTCACCTGTAGTACTTTCACCTATTGACGGTTAGTCAAAGTAGCTAACCAATAGGTGACATATTCTATGTATCATGCTAATTGGTTTCTTCTGAACAGTTTTGTTGAATGATTGATTAATGATGCAGCTTGCAACCTAGCAAAGTTGGTGGATCTAGTAGTATTGGATAAATCAGAAATCCTATACTTGGGAGGATGCTGCATTCATTATAGGTAATTGTATCAAAATCTAAAGCAAAAGTCTTGATCATGGTAAGTGTATTTGTCAAAGTAGACAAAATAGTCATTGGATTGATGTTTTGGAACTTCATTGGCGTGCTTTTTAATGTGTTCCTTGGATATCTGGAGCTTGTTGCAGAAAATAATGTAATATAAGTTGTTTCTTTTATTGTGATTATGTGCAGATGTTGAAATTTTGTGAATTAGACCAAATTTCATTTTTGGATGAAGAGGTAGCTAGTGCACGAACCATGCAGCTTGCTAAGCAAGTTACAGTTGAGGTTTGAACCAAAGTGGAATACGTTCTGAACCATCACAGAGGTACCCTATAGGTACAAGAAGTTGTCTACAAGAAGTTTTGTAATTCCATAATTAGAGTTGTAATTTTGTTTGACCATATGAGGTGTGCCCTGTGAACTGGGTCAGTGGAACATTCTCCAGTAGCATTGTTTATCAATACTATCCAATATTGATTATCATTTACTAAATCAATACCAATACAAAGTTTGTAAACATGTTGCAATATCATATCTCTTGCAACCAATGGTGCATATGCAATTTCTAAATGCATTTGTTGTGATGTGCCTATAACACATTTACAACATCATAATAAACATGAATACAACATTGATTCACTATCGAATATTTAGTTTGTAGCTATGTTGTTGCAACATTGCATCCCTTACGTTCAATAATGCACATGCAATGCAAATATGATGTTGAAAAAAATTGAGTACAACATAAATACAAAATATAGACAACATGAATATAATATATAATCAATACAATAATAGAGTTTGTCACCATATTATAACAACATTGTATCATTTATGATTAAAAATGCATATCCAATACAATCACAATACTAATGTAATATCATTACAATATGGACATAATGTGAATACAACATGTCAAACAACATAAATATAATGCAAATACAATGCTACATCAATTATCATTGAAACAATACCAAAATAAAGTCAATACAACCTAAATTGTTTCAATGCCTATTTTACACAAGCAAAACACTAAACCTTGGACATCTTGTAAAAGTATTGTGAAAGCATTTAAATAGCACTAATACAAAGGGTCCCCACTTTGTGATGACTATAAGTCTATAACACTATCTTTTGCTTTTGTTTTCATTTTTATGTAAAGATGATCTCAAGATATGTTTATAGATGTTAAAGTAGAGGTAGATGGGCTCTGTGTGGGCCCATTTTGTCTTTTTTTCTTTTGAAAAATGAAAGTCGTGCTGTTCAATGTGGGCCCACTTTCTCTTTTCTTCTCATGTTACAAATTTTCTTTTGAGTTATGGACAAGTTTTTTTCTTTGTTTTTTTTTTTTTTTGTTCTTAAAGTGTAACTTAGGTTGTATATTGTAAATCTTCTTCTTAAAGTCATGGATAAGCTACTAGGTGACCCCATTTGGTATTTTTTTGTCTTTTATTTTCTATAAAATTATTTGTCAATTCCTTCATCTTTTAAGACTCTTGAATTGTAAGATGTTGCCATCCATTTTTTAATTATTCTTGACGTGCAAAATGCTACCATTTTAGCCTTAGGATGGTCCCATTTGAGCTTTTTTTCCTTATGTTGCAAAGGTGCTTACTTACTAATATGTCATGGAAGACATCACATTCTTTGACTTTGAAAGAAATATTTATGAGGAAGGGGGGGGATATAGGAGCCACCATACTAGAATCTTTTGAAGTCATTGCATCCCACACATTAAAGTAGCGTGGACCAACCACTTCCCACACATCCCAAGAATAAGGACCGGTGGAAGCCCATGAAGATGTGCACATTATAGAGGAGCAAGTAACATGGAAAGTGTTATGATAGTCACTTGCAAACAATGCAATGTCTTGGGTAGAATATCACAAAAGCAATTCCCTTTGGGCATTTTTTCGTCTAGCTCATGCTAACAAGGTAGTTGATGTAAAAGTGATATAAATGATGAGGTGCATTTTGTGTCACCTTACCCCTTTTTTTAATGTATCCTCCTCATGTTTCAATGATAACATTCGCAAATGCAAAGGGTTATTACAATATAACCCTATCCATGGCAACACATCTATGAAAAAACATTTGCAGGATGACCACATCAAATAATTTAGCAAATACAAAGTAGAGGTGAAGGCCAAGGATGGAGGGGTTGAAGAGCATCAAAAATTCAAAAAGTAGAAGCATGTACCACCCTTGTCAATCATTGATTTTTTTGGTGATGGCACAAGTTATTTCAAGAAAGATCCTATTTAACTAAGATTCATTGAAGATTTGGTGCTCCATGTTTGTAAAGGGTATCAAAACATCTCAATCGTTGATTCTTCTTAGTTAAGGAGATTGGTAATGAAAAGAAATCCAAAGGTTAAATTCCCTACCCATAGCCAATTTGATTCAAAACACCTTCTTGACATGGTAGCAAAAACAACAAATAGGTATGTGCTACCTTTGTTAACTAAGTGTGAAACTACAAGTATCATTTTTGATTTTTGGATGTTTAGAACTGGGTATGATACATTCTACTTTGTAGTGAACTTCATTGATGATATTGGCACCCCCGTCATGTCACTATAGGCTTATTTGAAGCACATAACACTACAGGGGTAAGATTGTTGAAATATTGAAACCTTTGTTGGCACAATCATATGAACTCATAAAGAAAATGTAGCATAGGTGAAATATGAAGGAAGTAACTTGAATATTTTGGCATCAATCCTTTTGCAGGTGGTTAATTGTGAACCATTGCAATTAACATTTCCATATGTAGATGCATGCTTTGGGCATGCCATGAGCAAAACATGCTAATATGTTATTTGAAATGATAAAATATGTGTGGGAATGACACAAGTGTTGTTGAAAAATGCCCAATTGGCCTTGTAGAAGATAATAACTTGGATGAAGAAAAGTGGCAAAGGCTACTAAGAGTGGGACAAGGCTTGTAAGGTTGTTGGCCTAGCTCCTTGCAAGTTGAAAACATTGGTGAAAAGAAAATTTGCTAATAAAGTCATGTCTTTCTGACAAACTTTGGAGTTTGCAAATGCCATCAACATTTGTTATCAAAGGCAAAACCTTCAATTACAATCTAGGGTACCATGTGGGAAGACATGGGCTATGACAATAGTTGTGATTAAAACACTTAATCTAGTGGTGAAACAATGTGTTTTGATTAACCAAACTTAAGGGCTTTGATTTTTATTAGATGTTTTGTAAGCTACCTTGACCATTAGTGTGAAATTGCAAGCTAATGTTGATCATAAAGTAGTAGTTGACCTTTTATTGTAATGTGGAAATTTGTGATTCAAATTGGAAATTCTATACAATCACATGGTTGTTGAATTGGTGAAAGTTCTAACCCCATTTCTACTATTTGCTTGGATTTTTCAGCATGATAATGCACATAACATGATGGCCCTCATGCTTGATCCGAGGTTCAAGGGCCTCACTTGTGTTTGTGAGTTTGTTGGTCAAGAAAGAGCCATGGAGATTGTACACAAATATGACTAGTAGTGTTTGCTGACTATGCTCGTGAAAATGAATAACTTTTTGAATCCCACTACAATTACGAGTTCTCCATCTATTGAAACACATGTAGTAGATTTTGGTGGTTCTTTGTTCGATGGCTCGTCATGTCTTGTTGAGTCTTTAGAAAGGTTTTTAATGTTGAACTTTTAATGTTTTGTTGACATTTTGTTATTCCTAAAGAATGTGCATGTCCTTTGTTATGGTGGAAGGCAAATTTTCACAAGTGGGCTAATGTGGAATGGTTAAAAAGGCATATTTAAACCATTTTTAGAAGCCAAATTGAAACTGAACAAATTTTCAATGTTGGTGGTTTCACAAGTTTGCGAAGATGTTGATTTGGAATGGTGAACTTAGATTCATTGGTCATGATTTACAAGAATTGGTTGAATGATGTTAAGGTGGGGTGTAGTCTTGCAAATGAGGATGTCATGAAGTTTTTTGTAGTTGAAATAGATCTATTAGAATCTCACGAAGTAGAATTGATTGAGGTTGGGTAGTTTGTGGATTTTATGTACACATTTCAGCTATAGGTGATGTAATTTTGAAACTTGGCATTTCCTCTTTGCTTAATTCAAGATTCCAATTTTAATTCATTGACAATTATGCAAATGTATGTTTTGAATTTTTTTGAAATCTCAACATTTTAATACCTTACCTTTCTATATACACCCCTAATATGTCAAGTTATTTTTGATATACTCATGTTTAGGATTAGGGTATTTAAAATTTAAAAATATTCATACTTGGAAAAACATTTCCTACCTAAAACCCTACCCATTTAACTACATGTTGCCCCTGACATATATATAACCAATTGGGTATGTGAAAAATAACATACCAATCGAACATTGATTTTGACTTTTCTTCATTCAATTTTAATATTCAAAATCACATACTAAACACTGCTAGGGATGCTTTAAAAATATGATCACACTTGATGTTTCCAGCTCCTTACTAACATCACCATAACATCAATTAAGTGCCATGAATCACAACATCACAATTTCTAAGATTGCAAATTACCATAAATGTTCTAAACATTATTTCAACATGACCACACATGATGTTAATTAATAACTAACATCGAATTGTTTTTAAAAGATTTGCAATCTAGTTCACATCTACAAAAATAAAATTTCCCTTTTTTTCAACAATAAAAAATAATAATAAACAAAGATGCATGCTAAACATTGAGTTAATTTCTCATTTTTTGAATCTTTAATTAACATTGATGTGTGGGTATAAATCTTTCTATATTCAAAGATTTAATATTCATTAACTACGACTAGTAAAAACATTTAAATATCAATGCCATGTCATATGCCACTTAAAAATTAATTTTATTTAATATTTTAAGTCTGAAGTGGTGGTTAATTTTAACATCATTAACACGAGTCTAACATTAAAGTTAACATCATTTGTGGCCATATACAATTAAATATCTGCCAATAGAGTTGTTTTTGGCACTTCTAATTTAAAAAAAAAAAAGTTTCGCCCCATTTTGCACTGTGCGAGCCTTCCATTTTTTAGGGTTTGTTGTCGTGCAATGCATCGCCCTTGCTTCTCCGATTGTGTCGAAGCAGAGGAGTTGCGGTGATGACCTTGTGTTTGTTGCGTGAGAAGACAAGGAGGAGTCGCAGTTCCTGATTTCCTCCCACCCCGGTTTTTTCTTTTGCAGCAGAAGGCCATGGTGACAGCATCCTCAGGGGCACCCAGTTGGGCGCAAGAGAGATGTTTGATGGGAATCGATGAAGCTGGTCGTGGTCCAGTGTTAGGTTTTGCAATTTGCACCTCTCTTTCCATTCCTGTGAGAATTGGATAAGAAAAGCTTGTGTAACGAACAACATGTCTGCTGAGATTTTAGGATCCATTACAGTCAGCTCGATGAGGAGTAGTAAGTAGTTTCATGATCTTTGTGAGGAGATGTGTTTTGCGGGGCTTTGTTCTTTTCAATCATTAGTTCGTCCTGTCCCTTGTGTTCATTTTCATTGATGAGCTAGTACTCCTTTACTCGTGTACTTTCTTTTCTTTCCCCCCTTTTTCCCCCTCCTAAAAGGAAGAGCATTGAAGAAAAAAATTGTGTAAAATTGTGTTTGTAGGTTTATGATAGTTTTGATGCGTGCTCTTCAACAAGAATTTATGTCCCGCATTCTTGCAATGAGCTACTTGTTATGTGGGTTTTCAGAAAGGAAGGAAGGGTGGTGAACAAGTTTGTAGGATGTGGTTTAAGTGGTTTGTGCATTGAATAGAGAAGGGCTGTTGTGTGGCAGGACCAATGGTGTATGGATGTGCCTTCTGTCCCCTGGATCAGAAAGAGCGAATATCCAGCTTGCGGTTTGCAGGTAAGTTGTCACCAATAGAAAAAGCCAATGATCATTTTCCTGTGAATTGTCTGATTTTTGCCTTTGATTTGCGATTTTGGACCTCTTTTTTCAAGGTCACTGATGCTGTACCGTAGTTTGCAGAGCAGGAATTGGTCATAAAATGGGGGATGGTTTTTTGGCTTTTCAGTGATATGTGCAGCTGACATCAATTCATTTGTTGGAGGTGCTGTAGAGTAATTGCTGCATTGCATCATCATGTCTGAGGGTTTCAAATCACCCCCAGACTTTGCTGTTTTTATGTTGGCCATAAATTGAAACTGCTTATGAAATATAGTTCCAAAGCATATAAGAAAACCTCCCACCAGTCTTTCTCAAGTGTCTGACATTTGAATTTTGGCTGCTCTGATCAAGCAACCCTGCTGTAGAAAGATTAGGCCTAACTGAACGGCTTTAGATCCCAAATGCTGGGTTGTGGAATCCATGAATTCTGACATTGAGGCAGGGCAATGCAATCCATCATAAGTGTAGGGCTCAGTGTTCTGGGTTCAATTTTATGGCCTCAGGGTTGGAGGAGAACAAAGTTAAGTAACCCCAACACATCGACAGCAAGTCTCATAAACATCTGATAATGGATCGTGTAATTCCAAATTTCCTGTAAGATTTAAGGGTCTGTTTTGTAGTCCTTGGTGATAATCAACCTGGCACCAGAGTTGATTCCAAAGAAGGCTGCACTACCAAATTTTAAAAAAAAAGTTCAAGATTTTCTGTGGATTTGGGGGGCATGGTGCAGATTCAAAGGTGCTGACAGAAGCCAAACGGGATGAGCTGTATGCAAGCATACTGGCAGACAGCTCAATGGGATGGGCAGTGGATGTGATTGACCCCAGGGACCTTTCTGCACAAATGCTATGCAGGTTTGAAAAGAAAATGACATAGTGGAGCTCTGATTGCACTCAGAGAAGACTAACTGTCCTGCCAAGGCCACATCTTAAGTCAGAGTTCTTGAATGGTGACTGACCAGACTGACCTGTCTAAATGTCCACTATAACCACTCTACATTTTGCTGGTCATGTTGATGGTGTGGCATCCTCAACTAAAAGACTTTGATTGCCTAACAGTTATTGGATGTGATAACTGACTCTCAACTCTCTTCATAAAATCTTGCAGGGAAAGGAGGAGTCTCAATATGATCTCATTTGAGTCAGCAATGGGTTTGATCCGAAGTACTTTGAATCTGGGTGTTTCACTTGCCGAGGTTTGCATACATTTGATGTAATGATCTTGCTTTGTATGTGTTGAGATCACTTAAATATGTGTTTGGCCAGATACAGAAGATTAGTTTGATGAAATTGAGTTTCCTTTCTGAGACCTGGTGCCATTCTGTTTGAAGGGCCCATCAAGAAGCTTTTTTGTTGTCAAGGGGGAGTTGAATGTTTGAATGCTATTGACGCAGTAAAAACTATGTGGCACAGGTTTTTGTAGACACTGTGGGGGACCCTGCAAAGTATGAGGCATCACTCACTGAGCGCTTCCCAGGGATCAAGTTTACTGTGTCCAAGAAAGCTGACAGCCTATTTCCTATTGTCAGTGCAGCCAGTATTATTGCTAAAGTATGTAAAGTTTATGTTGATACTCTCTGCTGTGTCCACTGTTGAGGTGCAATAGGTGTTGCCATTGACCAAGAAGGGGAAGCTGGCTTGAAGATTGAGATATTTAAAAGCAGAGTTGAGAGTATTAATGTGATATTGTCCAAACAGGTGACAAGGGATAAAGCACTGCGGGAGTGGGTCATGGAGGAGACTGGCAAAGATGTTGGTAGGAACTTTGGTTCTGGCTATCCTGGAGGTGAACCTTGGGCTCTCTGTTCTGTGTATCTGTGCTTGATTATGCAAACAATTAATGTTTTTGCCTGAACAGCAGAACTTAGAATTGTCAAAATCCTGCCCATGATAGATTGCACCGATCACAAAAACACAAAGTTTCCATGATCTGCAAAGAAAAGAAAGCACAAAACATTCGTATGGTGAGACGATTATCGATTCTTAAACAACCCATATTTTCTACACTTAACAATCATTTGATAGATTATCCAACCCCGAGCAATTTAAGTTATTGGTGGAGTTTTGGTTCATTGGCTGGTCTTTGTTTGGTCATATGGGAACTATTGACAGAAACAGTTGCATGACTTGTTCATAAACATAGTTGTGAAGGTCAAGTGTCAAAGCAAAATGCAGACCTATTTCTGAGCAAATGCCAGAGCATAATGAGATTGATTGTGGTTTTGATGTCCAACAAAGACAACAACAACATGCTGCATTGGCCATCAATATATATCCAATATCTTACTTTCAGGATTCTGTTGTGGGAATTATATTCGCAGATCCAGACACAAAGTCTTGGCTAGAGCAAAATTCAAATCCTGTGTTTGGATTCCCATCTGTGGTGCGTTTCAGCTGGGCAACTTGCAAACCTTATTTCACCAAGGGTGGAGTTGATATTTTCTGGTTAGCTTCTCCAATTTCAACCTGTCCTCCTGACCTTGTCTCTTGCAAATATGTGGGATCTGATCCCATGTGCCTTGATTGTGGTCCCATGGTTTTGAATGGTCTCAGTGTCCCACTTGTGGCCAGGTGAATTTGTTACTAGCTGCATATAATCTCAATATAATTGAACATCAAACGGTGTTGTGACTATATTCATATGATGGTTTTGCTGTTAACTGCACAGAGGTGAAAGAAATAACATTGGGGTTGTATCACACTCAATGGTCAAAACCACTGAGGCAAATAAGAGACTTGAGAAGAAGACTGATGCAAAGCCTGCTGGCCTAGTGTGACTGAATTTCTTCATGTGCAGGGCTACTTCCTTCTTTTACTAAGTGAATCACTATTTATAGGATTGTTTGCCTGAGGCTAACACTTGGGTATTGTGTTTATGAGGATCTAACCTTTGTCCAAAAGTTTGGTATGACAGGCTGGCAAGCTGTACTTCAGTGTCTGCCTATTTCTTAGGACATTAAACAAAATTATGACTTTTCTTTTCAAAATGGCTGGGTTTAGTTTGAAGAACCCATCAAAATGCAATTCTGCTCTGTCATGTTGTACTTCTTTGGTTCATTTGTCTTCTGCTGTGGTGTTTGGTCTTTGCAGGGATGGTTCTGATGATGATGAAGAAACTGAAAGACGCAAATCTAAGATAGTGGAAACTGAGTCATGTGCCCCTCTCCGCCATTCTTTCTTCCGATCACGTCAATTGCAGCAAGTCACAACCCGTCTCTGACTCTTTTTGCAACTATATCACATCTGAAAAAGGCTCTAGTTACTTAGCCTTTGGAGAGAGTTGTTTTGCAGGTTACAACCTGCCTCTGACTCTTTTTGCTTCTCAACATATGCACTGAATTCTTGACGAGTTTGAAATTGCCAGTATTCATGTTGTACATTAGTAGCAGTCTTCTAACTGAAGTGAAGGGCTTGTGGGCTCTCTAAGCTGCTGTCTGTCAAGCTATATCACATCTGAAAAGGGCTCAAGTTACTTAGCCTTTGGAGAGCACTGTTTTGCAGGAAACTATGCAGTTTTGCTGGCAAGACCTTGAAGCTCTTAAATGTGTGCATAAAAGTGAAAAAGAGCATGGATTGTAGAAGAGTGGCACAAAGTAGCCAAAGAATGGTTTTACCAATGCAGAAATTGTCATTGGATTTCTCCCCTTTCAGAAGTATTCTGAATGGGAGTGGTTTCCAACCTCAAAATTTGAAGTTCATGACCAAGACAAATTGTGGTCTATTTTTGCAAATACAAGGTGGAACAATCCTTTAGTGTTTTGTTGATGTAATTGTTTGCAACAGGCTTGTCTATGTTGTTTCATGGAATTGATCCCTGCATATTGATTTGCCTGCCCAGTTTCTTGAATAGAATCAGTCTTCAATAGGAAGAATTGTCAACAGGATCAGGATAGAACCGAAGTTTTCAACAGGAGAATTTGTGACAAGATCAGGATAGAATCAGAGGTTTAAATAGGAAGAATACCCAACAAGATCAGGATCTAGGTTTGAACAGGAAGAATTCTCCACAGAATCAGGATAGAATCAGAGGTATCGACAGGAAGAATTGTCAAAAGGAATGGGATTTGTCTGCACCAGTTTGAGTTGATGATCACAATCTGTTTGGAGAAGTTGGAAATGTGCAAAAAGGTGAGAACATTGGAATGATGGTGATCATGAGCAGGACAAAGTCAAACTTGCAGGTGGGTTCTCAGACTGGGTGGATTCTCGGACTGTGTAAGGCAAGAGCATGTAAAAGAGACTGTGATTGGTGGAGGTGTTGGTGGTGATGATGAAGACTGACCAATGCTGATTATCATGGGAGGATCTTGGAATCTACTCACCATGATTTAATTCCAATAAGTATCTGTCAATAGTCAATGAATCTAATGATGACAAATGCTGGTTTTTGAACCGCTTTGAACATCTCCCAATTTAGATATTTTCTTCTGATTTGTACGGTGTTGTCGATGTGATGAAACGACGATGCCAACGGAGGTTGATGATTGAAGGTCGTCGTCGCCGGCTTCTTCACGATTCCAACTTACACAAGTAGATTGTGCATGAAATCCATGATCAGCTTAACTGTAGATGACATCACTCCCACCGCGACTTTATAATCCTAAACACTCAGTGAACAGTAGAAGTTTCGAGCAAATTGCTTTGAAGATTTGGAATTTTTTTTCCCGAGTTAAACGATGTGCTGATGAGAATGATCTTCTGATTGAGCTGACTCACCTCGAAAGAGACGAAGAAAGCACGACGACGCGCAATGATGCTCCGAGAGAGCGAGAGCGAGAGAGTTTAGGAATCTATCCATCGCCATGTTTCTCGAAACTAGCATGTTAGGAATTGGGTGTACATACTTGGGCTTTGTGTGCTTTGGAGAGCATTGATGGATTTGGGATGTTAGGGTTAGGACGGGAAATAGTAGGAAATGGGCGTGATTTTGGAGAGTAAGTGTTACAAGTTCCTTGCAGGGAAGCTCCTAGTGTCGCTGAAATAGTAGGGGAATGGGTGTGACCGTGGAGAGCAAGTGTTAGAATTCCTGCAAAGCTCGTCGTCGTGTTGTTGCTGGAAGAGAAAGTTGCTCTGCTTTTTCTTTTATTGGGGGGGGGAAAGGGGGTGCAGTCGTTCCGTGATCCTACACTTTTGCTTTCCATCATGGCATTCGTTGCTCGCAGGTGAGTTACACTTTCTCTTCCCTCCCCACACGAGAGCTCTCGCTACTCTCTTTTGTTTTCACAGTTTGTTGGCTTCAATTCTCGGACATGAATCTCTTTTGTTCTTCCCAAGATGTCCCTGATTCAAGCACATGGACTTCTGTGGGGATTAGGGCTCATAGTTGCCTTACAAAGTGTTTTGGTGTTGAATCTCCGTTAGTGAGCTGCATAAAACATGCTCTAGACAAGAAGCATCACTATGCCAAGCAGTCAGGCAAAGCATGGAAACCTTGGCAATGATGGCATGGCTTGTGGGGAAGTTTGTCTCAGAAGCTTTTGTTCATGTACTTAACTCAGAGGTTGGCCTTAACAAATGGTGAAGAGCCTGTCTGTCCCTTATGTAAGCTCTCATGTCTCTTACGTCTCTACACAGATTTGGGTGTAAGGTCATGAGTTGGATCTGATGAAATTATTATGGAGGTTTTGCAGTACGTTGTGGTCCATGGTACCTGCATTTTTTGGAATGCTTCTTGGCATTGCTATTGGAGTCTCATTCATGAGGGTAAGCTGTTGTTTTTGTAATATCACAGCTGAATTGCACCTTCTTGTACTTCTAACACAAATTGCCAATCAGTTTCTTTTTGCCATGTTTAATTGCACAGCTACTATCCCCATCTTGATCATAGAAAAAAATTTCAGGATATAATAGCAGGCAAACCAGATGCAACACTACTGTTCTTTTCTCCAAGTGACAGATGGTTTTTGACTGAAACACTGTTGTTGTGCAGTTTGGTGCAATGTCCAACATGAATGTTTTTCTCAATCAGCAGCAGCTTGCAGATGCTAAAGTTGAGCCTCCGGTGCATTTGTAGAAGTCAATACTTGAATTTTGCACTAGCTTCTGGAATTTTAGTACCAATCAGGTGTTTTTGAATTCAGTGCACTCCTTGTACTGTGGTATGCTTTTTAGTGGGGAGTGGTTATGGGTCTTACTCCTGCTGGGTGGGGATCATAAATCAGGAACAAGTTGCTGTCAAAGATGCAGATGCTTGCCTAGAAGCACGGCCATTGGGAACAGAGTCAATACCACAGGACATAATAGCCCCTCAGTCAGACCTGTATCCTCGCAGATTGTGGGGTAAACCAGAGGAGGTACTTTGGATGACATTTTGGGATCAATGATTTAGCTTCAGAAGTTAGGGTCACGGTTTATGGTTTAGGGCTCCTGAAGTTTTTAAATTCTGGATCCATGAAAGTTAATACAGCTCTCTCAGTACATTTGAGGATGTGTAATTTGGCAAAGTCATGACTAAGGGAGCTGGTCAGTTTCTACATCCTGGTACCAATTCCAGACTTCATGTTATATTATGATGACTTTGCTGACTCAGGTTGTTGTGTTTCAGGACTTGCAACACAAGCCTAAGTATTTACTCACTCTCACTGTAGGCCTGAAGCAGAAGGGCTTTGTCAACCAATGTGTTAAAAAGGTCTGCTCTCCAGGCCTTCCTGTTTGTATGGCATTATCTGTAATGCACTTGAGAGATTAAATACATCAACTGGTAGTTGGCAGTTTCTTCTCAGGTCAATGGTCTGAAAGTATTGTAAGTCTCAAAGCATTGAAGCTAATCTTAAAGGCCTGAGCAAGTAACAGGTTCAGAGGCATGTTCCCTGTACCTATCAAATCATGATGAGCACTCCATATGCAGTTCTCAAAGGAATGGCAAATTCTTCTGTTCCATTATGATGGGCATGTGAATGAATGGGATGATTTAGAGTGGTCTGCAAGTGCCATACATGTCAGCACCCACCGTCAGACAAAGTGGTAAGCAATTCGTAAAGAGGACAATATATGGCTCTATAGTAGAAGGGACATGATCTCATGTTCTAGATGTCAACCTAGTGCTGTTGATAAATCAATCATCTAAATTCCTAGACAGTTGATGGGATCTTAAAACTTAAAAACAGCAAAGTGTTAAGAAGTACACTAACAAAGGGTATCTGCAGGAGCAGGCAATTTGAGTCTTTTGCTAGGGGGCAGTTCACATCAATGGATTTAATAAGATCTTTTCCAAGCACAGTGAATATTGAAGGCTTCTATAATTTTTTCTTGTAGGTGGTGTTTTTCAATACTAGATGTTGGGAAGCGAGAGTAGATGCTGTTAGTGTAATGCTGATGGCTCAGTTTTGCAGGTGGTATGCCAAGAGGTTTCTGCACCCTGATATTGTGGACCCATATGAGTACATTTTCATTTGGGATGAGGACTTGGATGTGGAGCATTTTGATGCTGAGAAGTATGTTTGGTCTTTCTGCATCTATGTAAATGAGTTTGTGTTCTTGGCTTAAGCCAGTGGAATCAGATCCCATTTTCATGTTTGCATCCATGTATCTAAAGCTCTCAAGAAATTTATTGAAGGTCTAAAGCTGATAGGTTCATTTCTTGCATGAAATGGTCACTATGGTTTGGTGCTGATTTGAGTTGGTGCCAGATGATGATGTTTATGGTTTAGGATTTCTATGGCACTGGGATTACAATTTGGTATCAAGACCAAGTGGATCCCATCAGAGACATAACTGTATCAGAGTCTCAATCTCAGTTGTTGTTAGGGTTGCAGGTATATGGAGCTGATTAAGAGACATGGGCTTGAGATATCACAACCAGGACTTGAACCGGATCAAGGTTTGACTTGGCAAATGACTAAACGTTTAGGCAACAGTGAAGTTCACAAGTAAGTCCTTTACTGACTGTATCATGTTTACCAAGCACCATCAGTAAGCCAAGTCCATGATATTCACCTCCATTTCTGTTTGTGATTTTTTCCCTGACATTTGTATTTCAGAGAAACAGTGGAACAGCCGGGTTGGTGTCCAGATCCCCACAATCCCCCGTGTGCAGGGTATGGCCTCTTTTCATGCTTCAACCATAGCTAGGTTCCCACTAATGCTGTGTGGTGCACAGGCTTCATATGTTGTGGTGTCACTATTTCTATGCTCCTTTGGAGCTGGTAGGTGTAGTTCATCTCATGCTATGTCAAAGATAAGGGGTTATGCCCTTGTTACTGGCTGGTTCCTCTTGGGATGCTGAAGTTTTTTAGCATGGCTATTTTGTGGTTGCAGGTTTGTAGAAATAATGGCACCAGTGTTTTCACGAAAAGCATGGCGATGCATTTGGTATATAATTCAGGTATCAGAGATGTATGGCTTGCTAGGAAGGTTTGATCACCTGTGTCATGAATGCCATTTAAGCATCATTCACCTCCTTTGTCATCATTTGGTGTTGTCCTTATGGCACAATGCTTTTAGCAATAGGAGTGGTTATGAGCAATGAGAAGACAGTTGAGATACGACAGATGTGGGTTTGGTTTCTTTGTGATGCATTAGCTTGCATGATGGCCATGGGAGAGTGCCCATGATGTACTAGGTGAAAGGGATACTTTGAAAGGACTATGATGGTGGGCGAGTGCAGAATGATCTAGTGCACGGGTGGGGATTGGACTTCAGTCTACGACGTTGTGTCCAGGTGAGCAATGCCTCTCACACTTGCAGTCTCCTAGTACAGGAAACTTCCTGATTGGATGACATGTGATTATGGATGTTCATGTCTGCCAATGAAATGAGTGTCAGTCAGTTACAAGAAGACTGTGGCTTGAATGGCGGAGGCATTTGACAACCAGCTGCCTCTGAAACTTGATGTCATGATGTCATGATGTCATGATAGATGGCACATGAGAAGATAGGAGTGGTGGATGCACAGTGGGTGCGACATAGAGTTATTCCATCCCTAGGAGAACAGGTTTGCTCCCCATCTGCAACTCGTGTCTTACAATCCACTATTGCATTCTGTTTGTGTGTTTCCTCACCAATGCTGCCTTTATGATCTGTCTATGTCATTTGCTTGATTACTGTTTACTGCTTTTTAGATCCATTGCCCACAACAGATCTAGGTGCTGACATATGGTTGAATCTTGTGACCATATAGGGAGAATCAGACACTAGCAAGCCTGTTGGGCAAGTGGTATGCTTTCTGTTTCCTCTCACAATGCATTGAACATTCTGTATATGAGATGATCTTGGGGGTAAACCGCCAGATTCATGTATTAAGGTGCCATATTGAAGTACTATGTAAGACAACTCATGGAGCTGTTCTTACTTTTCATAGCTTTGTGAAGTTTTAAGGATGATGGGGAGTAATGGACTATGGTGCAGGTGCGGGACAGGTGCAAGTATGAATGGGGTCTGTACACAGAGCGTTGGAAGTTGGCAGATGAAAAGCAAAAGCTAGAAAATGAAGCAAAAGAGAATGGGAAAACTTGAGTACCTAACCTTTGTTAAACTCCCCATTTGTGCTGCTATTTGAGTGGCCACAGGGAATGTAACTCAGCAACTCCCTTCTTTTGCCTAGTAACAGGTGGTTTTGTAAAAATAGGATAAGTGTCTGTAGGACAAAATCACCTTCAGTAGAAAACTTCCTTTTAGGCACTTGTTGCAATGCACAAGGCTTCTAAAGGCTTCTCTTGTAATTTCTTGGATCTAACTGTGAGCCAGAGTCCTCAAGGTTTATCCTGTGACATTTTTGACAAACGCTCTCAACCAGAGTA
>Ga0209611_10001282_pt1 | contig 42304 bp, 30 predicted proteins | sample S1TSphgellanicum_3_FD_187693 | JGI IMG/M metagenome (GOLD analysis project Ga0209611, IMG submission 187693) | Host-associated microbial communities from peat moss isolated from Minnesota, USA - S1T2_Fc - Sphagnum magellanicum MG (SPAdes) (version 2) | ecosystem: Host-associated > Plants > Peat... | reverse complement strand
AGTTTATTAACTCGTATTTAATTTTAATGATGGAATAGTTAATAAGCAGTAATAATTAATTTAATATTAATATTCTTGAATTAGACTAATTTTTAATCCCAATTTTTAAAAATTAACTATTAACTATTAATTATCAACTAATAATAAATAATTACTATTCATTAAATAATTATTCAATATTATGAATTGCGTCATAATTTTTTGTATGAAAAAAAAACTTATATCATTTTTTTACACCTTTAATATACCTTTAATGTATTTTTAACCAAAAAAAAACATTAAACTACTACATAAGTATTTATTATGAATATTATGAAATAGGTTGATAATATTCATAATAAATACTTATTGTTATATAAATAGATAATTTAATTGTACAACCCTAAATATGTATGCTTATCATGCTTTGAATACACATTATAAATTTTGGTTATACATGCAACTAATGGGCCATGGGGGCTTATTCATGGATTAATATAATCCTATAAGGAGGATGAAGAAAATAGTAGTTGCACATTAGTCATAGTATAGTTGCAAATCCTTCCCAAATTCGGTGAAATTGGTACATAGTTGCAAAAATAGTCACAAACGATACATAGTCGCATGTAGTTGCAAATAGGATGGTTACATATCCCCACATTTCTTTTAGTGTTATAAATTCCTTCAATCCAAGCTTTAGAATAACCATCTTGTCCATAATGGGATAATGACATGTGTTTTGTGGTAGATTAGTAAGTGATTAATATGAAAATTTATTTTTTGACAAGTTTCTTTTTGGGTCAATAATTACATGCAAAGCATTCACCTCATGGTCCTTTCCATCAATTTAACAAGAACATCAAAGACATTTGGAAATTACCATTTAAAAATCCTCCAAACATTTATCTTATTAACAAAAAATGCTCGTGTCATTAGTTTTCATTATAACTATTTCAATTATCAAATGACCAAGTATGACCTTTGGGGCAAGGGATGACATTTTCACATCAAAATCCAAGCTAAAAACATCACATAACATTGAAAGGTTTGAAACACAATCATATTTTAACTGTATAATGAAAATGAAAACTAACAATTATTGTATCAAAGCATGGTTGAATTCACCATGAATCCTTCAAAGAACATAACCAAAAAAAAACATATAAGGGAACATCTACTCGCTAGCTTGAAAGGAAGGAAATGAATGAGCACGTCCCTCGATAACAAGTATGGAAGATTCATTAACATCTTTTCCTTCAAAAACAAATTTAGAGAGATATTTATATCATCATAAATATTTGCATTCAATACACATTCCAATATGAATTAAGATTTGTCGCACCTTAATTTTCATCACCATCCACTACAAAAGAAGTCAAGATTATTAATAATTACAACTAAAGTTTATAATAAAGAAAAAATTAACCATACAAGAATTATTAACCTATGTCAAAACTAATAATCATATATTCAAGGAAGATGACAACTTTTATTGGAAAAATAAATGATAAAACCAACAAAAATAAATCCTACTAATATTCCCATCAATATCATGATCTCCAAAACAATATATTTTCTAACAAATATAATTTATAACTAGAATCACACGTGAATGGCACCTCCACCAAAAGGAGGATGGAATCATTTAACAGCCACCAAGTGATTAACCGTTTACTCAAAAAAGGAGGCTACAATCATTTAGTGACCAACCTTCTACAAAATTGAGGGTGGAATCACCTAATGGCCACCAAGTGACCAACTTTTTACAAAAAGGAAGAGGGTGGAATCACTTGGAAATTGTTAGGTGATCAACCCTCAAGACAAAAAGGAGCAAGGTGGGATGACTTAATGTTGCTAAGTGACCAACCTTCAACAAAAAAAGAGCAAGGTGGGATGACTTAATGTTGCTAGGTGACCAACCTTCAACAAAAAAAAAAAAGGTGGAATTGTTCAATGGTTGCCATATATATGACTAACCCTTTACAAAAATAAAAGTTGAACCACCCAACAGTTACCACATGACCAACCCTCTTCAAATTAGAGTTGAATCACCCCACCCAATAGTCACCCAATGATCACCATATGACCAACCCTTTGCAATTTAGAGGTTGTAATCACTTAATGATTGCCGAGTGGTGAACCCTTGTCAAAGTATTTCAACACTCCAATTGTAAAATGTGATTTAACATTTTAATCGCAAATGTAATGTGTACAAATCTTATTTAAAATAATTATAACTATTAGATCAAATTTAAACCAACAAATATAACAATAGGTACATTGGAAACCAAAAAAACCTTGAGGCCTACACACAACTATATTTTCCTAAACCTTTAAAAGAATGGACCTTTTTTCACCATTTCCACAAAAATGATCCTACAAGTTTTCACAAACCTACCAAACCATATTACAACTTTAATGTTAATTCAAAACACTAAACCTTGCACTAGGAGTGAAAATGCAAGGTCTTGGTGATCATTCCACTATACACTAATGTTAGATGGCTTCATATAAATTAAACAATATATTATTTTGGATAAATCACTTGGGAGGAAATTCATTTACAAAGCAAAAATGTGTAACAACCCCTCCACCAAAGATGCTAAGGCACACCATGCCTTCTTTCAAACTAGGTTTAAAATCTTCAATAACATTCCATATAAAATTTTCAATTTATACAAGTGTCAATATTCATGGTACATTGTAACAATGTTTGGAACTAAGGAAAGTAAGGTCTTGTTTCCCAAATTTCCTATTACACATTAATACCAATTTTTGTGTAAAAAAAATAAGCATGAAATAAAATTGGGTCCTTCATAACAAGCTTTGTTAGATTGGGAATTTTAGAAGTCCCTTCCATGTATTATTCAAATTCTAGCCAAATTTTATGTCATATAAGTTGATTTTTATATAATTGATTTTATTTTTTTGGAAGGATACACAATGAAAAAAAATGCAAATAATTTCCTAGAATTGGACTTTTGCTTTCAATAGTCCATTTAGTAAAGGCTCCTTTCAAATAAAAGGTACCTTTGATATTTAATGTGTAGTACAAACCATAATTATAGTGTTTGTCCCATCCTCCTACAAGAATGACACCTTATCCTTGCAATTGATTACAATCCTATAACATTGCCATGGCCCTTAAGCTTTTGTATTTGTAATGTGTGTCAAACATAATGGACTCATGTCGCAACCCTAGCCTTGGGCTTGCGACCAAGGCAAGGGCTTGCAAAGGTGCGAGCCAAGAATGAGCCCAGGAATCACATTTCATGTTCCCGAAAATGCAAGAGAATGTGAGGGAATGAACCCCCACACTCCAAATGGATTCCTAAATTTTTAGAGGGCAACTATAGGAGTCAAAACTTATTAAATTAAAAAATTCCTTATATCATTGGAAAGATCTTGGAACGTAGATGTTTAAAATGAGTTTATATGACCCATTTGGACACTTAAAACACAAGTTATGGCCAAAAGAAAGGTCGGGAGTCAAATTGACAATTTGACTCTTGACCACTAAAAGTCGAGAATCGCCCTAATTTCCTTGTGCGCAAGTGGAGTGCCACATATTGTTGGAAAGCTCTTGATGAGGACTACACCTTTCCTTCAAACCTCACCTCAATTAGAGGTTTGAACACAAAAGTTGTGGGCCCCCAAAGTTGCAGAAGTCCCAACTTTAAGAATTTCGGGACTCTCACTTGGGAGTCCCGAGACAATATGACATTTGAGTGTTGGTCCCATGGCTAGGCACTGAATATACTATAAGGGGGAAGGTGGTGGATTCCACCAAATCCGGGCCGTGGTGAGTCTTGTTAGTCTATGTTTGCCCATGGTGAGTCTGTGCATTAAAGTTCTTTTAATTATGCATTAACTAACCTATTGTTTGGTTTATGCAGGTCTATGTGAGTAAGTGATTTTCTTGTCAATCTTCCTAGTCCCATCCCGGAGCTCTAGCATGCCCCTCTACCCCCGAAGTGCTACGAGCCAAGGAGCGCACCCCAATTCCGTCTTCTTTCGTTGTCTTCTTCTTTGCATTCGAAGTTGAGTCCATTGAAGAACTTGGGGGTGCGTCAACTCATCCACAATAGGCTTAAAACTTTTGTTTGCAATCCATTTTTTCAACACATTTATGAATCATTTTGGTGAAGTTGCATAATAGGGATTCAATTTGTTTCTACTTTCATAAAATTCTTTTGGGTAAAAGTACATGACATTGGAACAAAATTGGATTTTTGAAAGTTCAATTTTAAAGTCCAAATCCAATGATAAAAAAAGAAAAAATATTTAAATGGTGTCAAAGTTTTTTTTTTTTTCCATTTCCACGTTCATACCACCATAATTTAAATCTTTAAAAAAAAAATCTAAAATGTGAGCCTGGAAAAAATAATTTAGATATCAAAATGGATTTTACAAATTAAAATTTTCCATTTTAAATCTTCAAATTTTTTTTAGACTTTTTCGTGCTTGATTTTTTCATCTTAAGTGTTATGGTATTTTAATGTGTGGTAGTAAAAAGTTATGGGCTTAGTTTTCAACTTCATTAGAAGAAAAAAATCCATAATGATAGTTTTTTTTGGGTTGTTTGGATTGTGACATTGGATGCACCATCTTTTGCAAAGTCCACCTAGGATTGAACATTCATTCTTTTGGTAATTATTATTTTGGGTTTGAAAGAGTAGAATGTAATTTTAATTTTTCATCTCATTTTTTCCAAGCTTTTCAAATATATTTGAATATAATGCAACAATATTTGACTCACCTAGAAAAAACTACCATTGTGACATCCACAAAAGTCCATCGTAATGTGCTCTTACCCTTATGTTAACTCACTATCTAGAATAGAAAATATGTTGTCCATTTGATGTTATTCCTTCAATGCCCACCACTCCTCCTTCAAATAAGGCTTTGTTATTAATGGCCTTGGCTTTGAAAACCCTTGAAATATCATGATTTCATTTTGGATTACATTATGCTTCTTGATTTCTATCTAAAACTCAATCATTGATTTGATATGAAGATTACATCCTTGAGTTGGATGGTCATAGAATGTAATCCCATTTGTAAGTTTGTTAAATGGGATTCCTCAAACCTACAAATTAACCAAATACAAATTTTGAATGGCCTTTGGAGCCTTTCATGGGAAGTCCCCACTTTTGTGATGAATTTTACATGCCTTCCACTTGTGAAGAGACCTTTTCCCAAAACATGAATTCCAAGCCATGGAGTGAAAATATTGTAATGCACTTCTTTGTCAATCTAATAACTATACACTAGGAAGAAATCTTTGCATTTGTAACTATATCTTTAATTACAATTTGTAGTTAGAAACAACAAACCAAATAAAAAATTCAAACTTAGTTGGAATTTTTTTTGTAATTGAAAACCATCGGAGTTGACAAGTAAAAATAAATAATTATTTTTTAGCTGCAAATGTCAACACATGTCAACACCACAACAATAATAATTGAAAACCATTTTAATTGCAAACAACATTTACCATTATAATTGAAGGTTGTTTGCATTGTAACCCTAGGGTGGATGAAGTTCATCCATTGATGTTACATTATTTCATCAACTTTTTAGTTGTAAGCTACGATTATGTTGCAACTAAGCTAGGTAAAAGTAATAGTTTAGTGATATGTGATGCATCCACATCCATAAGCTAAACCAAGTGGCATTTAAGGTAGGCCATTTAAACATAAGGTTAGGTTAGGGCACATGTGATGTATTGGGGCAATGTATATCATTAAACATGTGATGTATCGAGGCAACTATAAGTATTTATAATAAGAAATTACAAACGATTTCTTTCAAAAATCTCCTTGTATAATTTTATTTTATATTGACAAAAAAACTTCAAAAACATAATAGTATTTAATTTCAAGTAAACACATTGGTTCATTAGCTTTCATTTTCACACCTAAGTTAGTCCCAAACCTAAGCCATGTAGCACATCAAATCACAAATTTCATGGGTCATAATTTGGCAATAATAATCATGCGAAATTTGTTTTTCATAGGTTCATATGGAATAGACACAAATGTCATTCAATTACTTGTATTGTTTGAACATCGATTTGTGTGCATTATTTAGACACAAATGTCATATGTTTGTTCATATTGTTTAAACATGAATGTCGGATGTCTATTCATGTTGTCTACACACACAACTTTCATGTTTAAATAATGCATGACATTCACGTTTAAATGATACAAACCCATGTAATAACAAATTTTGCACATATTTGGAACAAACCCATGAAGTTTATAAATTTGTGATAAGCTAAGTTAAGTTTTAACTTATGCTAAATTTATACCTGAACCACATGGCACCTAAAGTAAGTTTAAACCTAGGCCACATGGCATTTACAAAAAAAAATCCTATATAATTTTATGTTTACTAGTAACCTTTTTTATTATCAACTCATCCCAAATGACAATTCCATATTAATTTTGTGTGGTTCTTCAACATTTCTAATGAATTTGAAATGGAAGATAAATAATGTGGGATGAAAAATTTAGTTATAACTTAATTGCAACCCAATTACAACTTAATGACAACTATTAACTATTACCAATTAATTAACAACTACTTGGTTACCTGATTAATTACTACCAAACTACCTATTCGTTTAACTTAATTTGCTACCTATTAATTTATTTGATTACCTATTAATTAACTTAACCTATTAAATAATGTAACCTATGTGGCACCTAGGCAGGCTTGGGGCTAAATTAAGTGGTACTTAAATCACTACATGTGACATTTAAGTTTGAGCTTACGGTTATCCACAAACTTCCCATCCCATAATTTGGTAATGGAAATCATGTGAAAATCATTCTTTTGTGGGTTTGTATGCTTTGCACATTAGCATGGACGTCATGCATTTAAAACCCAAATGATGCATGTATAAGTAGGATGAAATATTTTCATATGTTTTTTGTGCAAAATGTACGAATGGTTTTCATACAATTTCCATTACCAAATCATGGGATGGGAAGTTTGTGATTAGTAGGCAAGGTGGCATCTAGGCCTACTAATCACAAACTCAACATCTTATGATTTAATAATGAAAATCATGCAAATTTTGTTCAATCATAATTCGTATGTTTCACGCCTTAATATCGTGCATTGAAAACACATTTGAGACAAATTTATTGGAAGATGCCAAATTTGTGTGACATTTGTTCATTCATACGTTCGTATTTCATTCATAAACACATTTATCAGTGTGTCAAATATGTTTTCAATGCATGATATTCGTGCATAGAATGCATGAACGTATGAATAAACAAATTTCACACAATTTTCATTATTAATTTTTCGCATGTTAAATTTGTGATTATACCACCTAAACCATGCGGCACTTACGCTTAGACCACATATGCCACATGGCACCTAGGCTTAAAGCCATGCCATGTGTCACATACATTATGAAAAGTTGTGTTTTTCAAAACCACACTATTACCTTGCAACTAGAGCTTTAAAACAACTAATATATAACTACAATTATAGCATGGAAGTACATGCAGTTAATAAATAAAATGTCACACCAAAAAATCAAGGAATTGTAACATAGTTACAACTAGAACACCTATATAAAGTAATGATTGATTACATTCATACATATGAGTGTAATCAATCATGTTTGATTTTTCGACAAGTTGCACTTTAGTTTTGTGTGACAATTACATTACAATGAATGTAAGTATAACACCCAATTTGCACTTACAACTAGTGTACAACCTTGACACATAAGATCATGCCATGCGTAGACATTTCCACAACCCATTAAACATGACATTTGTAACTAGTTGTAAACTACGATTTTCATCAATACAATTATTTCTACCTATGTTCCCATTATAAAAGTATAACTTTTTTGATATTTTGTGACTATTTTTCAACTATTAATAAATTAATAACTAAAGTTCATATTTAATCCATAGTATTTAGTAATTAATTTTTATTTTTATAAAAAATACTACACATTAATTAATAATTAACATTTTTTTCAATTCATCACTTTAATTCAGATTATTTATTTTAAAAATAAATAGATAAATTATAAATATTTAAATAACTTACAAAATTTATAAATTTAAATAATTCATAAAAACATTAAGTTCAAATAGTTAATGACCAATTAAAAAAATCAGAAAATTAATTATCTAAAATATTTAATTAATAAATCTGATCAATTAGATCAATTAATTTAGATAATTAATCATTTGACAACTATGTCTTCAACCCAAATCCATATTTTATCTTTAAACTTGAATAATTAATTTCTAAAAATAAATTATTAGCCATAAATATTAATTAATATGTAATTTACGTATTAATTATGAATTAACTAGTTAGAAAAAATAATCATCTATCTGAATTAATTAGTCAAATTCAGATAATTAATTGAAAATTGAAATTCAGATAATAAAAGATGAATTATCTGATAATAAATTATTTGAAACCACATAATTAATTACTTTAAATAACCAGCTAACATATTAGTTGAATTGGATTGATTTTTTCAAGTAATTAACTATACGAGTTTTATTTAAATTCAATTCATTAATTGTCGGATAACTAACTAACTAATTGTTTTGATTAGAGAAATTAATTCAGAAAATTAATTCAAATTAGTTTTCAAGACCATTAATTATTTATAATTAATTCACCCATATCATTATCAAATAATTATTTATTTAATTGGAAATTTTACAAAATATAAAACAAACACAAAAAATGTGGGGTTTTTTTCAAATTGCAACCCAATTTGTAACCAATTTGTAACAAATGTTCAATTAATGTGCAATAGCAAAAATCTAACACTAAAAAAAACACATAAAATAAGATAAATAATTACATGGCTATTATATAATTCACCAACCTTTCTACCTTCTTACATACTTGCCTACCTAGGTAAGTATGTAGATAGTCCTACTTTTTACCAACCTATCTAGGTAGGTAAATATGTATGTATTACCTACTAACCTACCTATATATGCCTATATATTGACCTACCTAGTTATATATATATATTCGAAATTCAATTAATATGGCACATTATGAATGAACAATCATAATGGATGGTGAAATGAATATTTTCTTAAAAATCAATTTTCACCCAAAAATCCCCATAATGTAACACATGATATACTTTGATGGATCAATGAAAAGTAATGTCAGCATGACATTACTGTGGTAGTTGCAAATTAGTTGCATTATAATTACACATTAATTATTCCCACATAGTTGTAATTGAGTTACATAAGTTGCATATGTATATAGTTTCACATATAGTGAGTTGCATTTGTTGTGATTCATGCAACTTGTCCAATAACACTCACCCATAGAAATATGTTGAATTGCAAATGAGTTGCAAATGGTCATTGTAATTCAAAAACCCAATTGCAAGGCTAGTTGCAAATTGCCCCATTTTTTCATAATGATAAATTAAACTTAAACCTAAGCCATGTGGCACTTAAGTTAGGCCATTTGCAACTTAGGCCTAGATATAAACCTAGACCATGCCATGTGGCACCTAAATTAAATTCAGACCTAGGCCATGCCATGTGATATTTCAGTTAGGCCTAAACCTAAACCACATGGCACCTATGCTAGGCAAAAATTTAGGTCACATTTAGGTTAGATTTAGACCTAGGCCACATGGCCTCTAAATTAAACCTAAGCCATACCATGTGGCACTTAGGCTAAACCTAAATTTAAATCATATACCTTAAGCTTAGACTTAAATAACCTATGTGGCATTTAAACTAGGCCATGTGGTGACTACAACTAAATAAAATGGCAATTAAACCTAGACCACATGGCACCTAGATGTATGCCATGCCACATGTCACCTAAAATTAGGCCTGGATGTAAGCCATGTTGCACCTAGGCTAATATAAAACCTAAGCCATGTGATTAATTTAAGCTAGACATTTATATATGTCTTTGACCAAACTATTTAAGTAGGTAGCTTAATTTACACTAGCTACATACCTAGATTAGGTATATGTAGGTAGGTAGCATTATATAAGTTAGTTTTACTAGGTAGCTTAATATAGACCTAGGCAAAAACATGGTAAAGTAGACCAAAAAAATAGTTTGCTTAAAATCCAACTCATAGTTGAAGCAATTTTTGACATACACATAAAAAAGTAGTCTAAAAAGCTTTGTAAGTATAAATTTAAAACTATGATGACCTACATTGGGTTTGTGGTAAGTTCAATACAAAATTTCAATAACTTTTGTATAACAAAAGTAGGTAACAAGTAGTTTTGAAACTTACTAGTCAATATGGTGTTCAAAATAATTTTTACATAAAAAGTTCAATTATATTATGACTATAATATGTATAATGTGAAAGCACATAAATATATTCAAAGTTTTTATTAACTTGAAAGCAAAAAAAAATTCAATATTTTATGTACTTGCATTTACTTGCAACCAATTTTGTAAAACCCATACATCTATGCAAGTAGATTCATTCTTTGAAATCTACTTGCATATTAAAAATACAATTCTTGAACTTTTTTATAATAAAATATAGATTTATACTAATCAATGAATATTGAATAATATTTATACTTTCAATACATCAAAGGCTACTTATGTTTACTTTTCATTTTTGTGATAAGGATCACCAATTCTCACCTTTACCATGCTTTTTGCCACCTAGGTATACCTATTTAATAGGTGGCATAACCTATGTATATAGGTAGCCCAACACGGTTAAAAATAATCTACTTGGATGCAAAGTTGCAAATGTGCACAACATTTCATGGATGAAACTTGAACTTTTTCATCCATCTTTTAAAATAAGATTACCAAAATTATAGTCAAATAAATGATTTGTGATGTAGGCACATTACATAGTAGTTGCATGACTTTTGATGATGTTACATCTCTAGTTCATCTATTGATTGTAAATCAATTAGAAAGTTGGTTGATGTAAAAAATATTTTGGAAGCGCTTCCAATTGAAGGTTGTTTTCAATTGTTCACCAAATTAGTAGGCCAATGAATTTATTTGGTAATCACTATTAATTCATTTAAGTACTATTTGTTTTTGTAATTGCAACATAGTTGAATATGAAATGTAGTTGATAACGTTTTGGCTTTAAAAAGGGCATTTTCTTTTAGTGATAGTTGGAAGTGTCCATTTGAATTTCTACAACCAAGTTCAAATTCACAATTGTGGTTTATGCCTTAGACTTTAATAAGCAACATTAAATTATGAGTATAAAACAATGAATATTTAGATTGTTTACCTTATATGCCTCCCTTTTGTGGTTCAAGGCATGGAGATCCATTCTCGGCCTCTCATATTCCTTCCAAATTTCACGAGCATGGGTCAAGTTTTCTCAATACAAGGGGATAGTGTTTAAGATCAAATTGGGATTATTAATATAAATGAGAAATTGCAAAGCTCAAAAAAGTTTTCATCCCATGCAACAATGATCTTGAATTTGTTATACTCCCAAATTTTAGGTAAGGTTGTTAGGTTTTGGAATAGTTCTTGTTATCAAATCAAAATATTATTGTCATGTTCTTACCCTAAAATATTGCACAATTATTGTGCCTTTGCTACAAATTTTTAATTGAAAAAGTTTGCTTATGTGAAAATAATAATGTTGTTCGCCAACATTGAAAAAATGATAATTCATAACATTCTTCCACATTCTTGGTCATCTTGCAAGAATCCAATATGGTTTTGTTTGTTCCTTTAGAACAACAAATATTGGACATTTTGCATAAAAGGTGTGAAATTTCATGATTTTGTTTTCTTATTTCTATTGGTTTATTAGACGCAATGGTCAATTCACAAATTTTTTTCAAGATGATTTAAAACTTGTTGACATTGATGATAGCACTAGGAACATGTTTCATTTCAAAAAGGAAATCATTAAAAAAAATTGATTTAATTGCTTCATCAACAAGCTGACATTCAATGGTGCCAAAACTATTTGTCCTTTTTTTGCACCAAATCGATTAGTGTTTTTTCCTTTTTCTTTATTTCACTATTTTCTTTTCTCATTCTTTTTGTTCATTTCAATCCAAATGAGTTCTCCACCTAGATAAATGTTCAATCAAAAGTGGCTTGCAATGAATCTTTTCATTATAGGTCCATCAATTCAAACATTTCATTTTAGAGTGTGACAACTTCCCTTCTAGTTTGTTTTTTTTTATCCCCAACTTTGAATCCCTTCTCCACATTAGTTGATGTAAGCTCCTCATTTGTCTTCTATGAAATACAACAAGTCCAACTTGTTTTTTTCCTTTAATCTAACAACAAAACTATAACCTTGAACAAGTATTTGTTGTAGGCTTGTATTGTCAACACATGCATTTTCTTAATGTAATTTTGGTTTATATTTTTAATGAAATGGAAATCATAGTAAGGATTTGTGGGAGTAAGTAGTTTCACAACCCATGAATCAATTGTTGTTGATATATCACATATTCCAATTTTTTTTTTCATTATAAACATCATCAAATCTAACAAATGCCCTCAAAATCTTGTTGAATAATGAGGGTGAATATTTTCATTAAAAATCCATTAATTTCAAACAAAGGGATTTTTGGACTAAATCACCTAGTAGTTGCCAAGTGATTTCCGATCAATGTATATGTGTTAGAAATTGCATGGTGCCCACTAGATCATGTATTTAATTAATTTGATACTTTTGAAAAATCAAGAATTAAGATCATTTTGGAGATTAGAAATTTGAAGAAAAACTTTGATTTGTACTTTTACCAAAATACTTTTACCATGGATGGTGGCATTTGTTAAATATTTCCTATAATGTATTTTGGGTGGAAATTTTGGCAGTTGTTAAGTGATTCAAACCAAACATACATTAGTAGGAAATCATTTAATGGTTGTTAGGTGATTTTCTATTGGGTTTTATATGGAATGGCAATTTCCTACTTATTTTTAATGGAAATTTCCTATTTATGTGAAACCAAAGTAGTTATACCAAAATATTTTTACCATAACAAACTCTTGGAGATTTCTTATGATGTACTTTACATGGAAATCATTAACCAAATGATTTTTGGGTGGAAATCACCTAGTAGTGGCCACCAAGCAATGTCTATAAACAAGACTATGTTTTTCATGTTCTATATTGTGTTGTAAGGTAATATAAGAATCTTATTAAGGTTGTAATTGTGCCATTATGTTCATGTTGTGAAATTTTTGTGTTGTACTCCCTTGCTTTTTCTATTTTGAAAGGAGTTAGAATTTTGAGGTTGCCATTTTAATTCACAACACATTCACAAATTTCTTTCAAAATATAACTATTGTAAAAACGAAGACATCTACATTATCATAATTAAAAAAACATAAAGAATGGAAAACGCATTACAAATTTTGACAATAAAAGGGCAATATTTGGTATGTTATGAAATAAAACATATTAAAGGAAAATTCTATTAAGTTAAACATATTTATAATATATTTTCAGAATTTAATTCCAAAAACCCATTTACATTCAAGTAAATTATAAATTATATTTATTTTAATAAGTTGCACCCCACATATTTTTGTATGTCATTTGGAAGATGGGAAAAATTCCCCTCAAGGTTATTAAGTCAAATAAGACGAGAAAATGATGTTTATTGTCAAAATTGACAATGATGCAATCAAATGAAGCAAACGTTTCATTTCATTAAATAATTAAAATGTCATTTTAGTTGCACCATCACAAAAATTTCATTTTAAGGTTTGCCAATTATAGTTCTTAAAATTCCTAACACCTTATCATCAAGTGTTAAGTTGCACTATTGTAAAAGTTTTTTTTTTTGGCTTACCACTATAATCACTAAGGTATGGCCCAAATTGTTGATTGAAACAAACAAAATGATAACTTTTTGTTATCGTGAATGTAATGACCCTTCAAGAACTCTTAGTCATGACCTTTGAAATTTATTAAATTATTTGCAATTGTTTCAATTCATGATTTATTAAACAAATAAAAAAGAAGAATATCTAAGGCATTTCAAAAAATTAAAATTATTAAACAATGAGAAAAAATCCATTTGTGTTCTTGGAAAAAGGAAGCCCAAGTGTTACTTTTTTGAAGCTTTTTCTTGGACTATTCATTTGGAATATTAATATTTTTTTTAGTAAATCCAATTGTAGTTTCAAAATTTACACAACTTAGGCAATCTTTTGATATAAAGTTTAAACTAAAAAAATTTCCTTAAGTGAGCCCTATGTTGCCTTAAAGTTGATTGGATTTCAAAATTTTAGGGTGTGACGTTCGTAGTGGTAGTACCCAAGGATGGGGTTGCTTTCACATACAAATATCAATTTGATTTAACAAATTATTCTAAGCATAATATTATAATGTAGTCATTAGGTTATTCATCTTTAATGTTGTAATGTAATTCCTAAGTTATGAAAGTAATAAACAAACAAGGTGTATTTAATAACGATTGAAATTACTAAAACATATGTTCAAACCATATACAAGAAGTATATGTTCAATTAGCTCCAATTATAAGTAAAATATAAAAATGTCTAATTGTTAGTTTTTTAGTCAAAGTTGTTTATGTAATACATGAGGGATTGCATATTAGTGGAAAGATCTTGATGCATACAAAGGGATGAAATGCTTCAATTTGTGGATGCCAACATGTGGTTCATAGATTTTGACACATCATGAATTCAAGTGTTTATAACCACTTGTCAATCACATAACATTACCTTGAAATTAAAATAATAAAAATCTTGTTATTCAATGTATCCTAACAAAAAACGACTTCGTCTGTATATGTTTATTGTAAAATTGTCAAAATTATGTATAATTTTATACTTTACCAACGTTTTCACCATAGAAATGCAAGATTCATTTGCAAAATTAGATGTTTTTATATAGGGTGTGTGGATGTGTGAGAAGAAGGGCATGTGTATATGCACCTCCATTCACAAGGGTATCCACACTATAGAACTAAATACAAGTATTTAATTTTTATTCACTTGTGCACCCCATCATTCCAACATTCCTTGCCCATATGACAAAAATAAAATCATAGAGTAGGACAATATGTGATTTATTATTTTGATCTTATAATAAAAAATAAATCGTAAATGTTAGTTGCTAAATCTTTTCTATCTATATGAAGGAAGAATGATTTAAGTTCATTCTAATTAGAATTCACAAATGTATTATTAAAACACATCACATGGACATATTTTTCTTTCAATTAAATTTTTTGTATGACATCAAAAAAATTCAAATTTCTTTGGGTTCATAAAAATCACCTTGAAAACAGTTATACAATATCAACTTTTCTTTTATTTCACTTGAACATGATTGAAAAGAATAATAATTGTCAAATTTGTGAATATAATTCGATTTCAAAAACATTCTTTCAAAGATACATTACACCAAAACATGGCATCCATGATTAATCTTATACAATTATGTGATTACATTTGGCATAAATGATAAATTCAATTCAACTATACACGGCATAAATGACTATCCTATTCCAAAAGGACTAGTTATGGATGCCACATTTTGGCATAGTGATAATTTTAAATGTTTAATTTAATGAAGAGATCATTGAATTATGTTCGAAACAACTATTCAATTGATTAATTTGAGCAAGATTTGGATTTTTTTTTCAAAGTTTGAATATTCAAGAAGATTTGAATATAACATGTTTATAATGAGGCATTGACAAGCTTGATCACACAAGGAAAAGTTTGTGTGTTGGTTAAAGATTTGGTGTGTGGACATGGAGGTGAGGTGTTAAATTCCTGACATCTTATACTTGTGATCTATTATATGCTTAAGGGGTTAACCAACCTATGAATTTGATTACATACAATCTTCCTACCTATGGATAGCTACTTATGAAATACTTATGACCGACATGTTGATATAATTTGTGGGTCATGATTAATTTTTTTTTATAATCTACCTACTTATTCACAACCAACGTACATACCTCATAGTCACATGTGGCATAAGGGGCAATAGAAATGATGACATGTGGTGTGTAAAATAATGTCAAAACAATGGTCATTTGGACCAACACTCAAATTAACATTTGTCCAATTTGACTAGTCATTTTTGTTACTGGCTAGTTAATAAAGTTGACTAATTTGAAACCAACTTGTCCAAAATACCCAAGCGATCAATTTGACTAATGTCCAAATTTAGTGCTTTTTCACTAAATTTTCTAGTTGAAAAACCCATGATTTCTTATATGGATCCAATGGTGCAATTGGGAAAGAGAGGTGGGTAGAAAAAGAAGAGAGGATAATAAGCTACAACAAGACAAGTGCCCTTACCAAGGTGGAGCTTAACCCAACCCAACTTCAACTCACTTGGGGGGGGTTCATCCAAAATTGAAACTCAATGAGATTTCATCCATTGGTGCACTAGTGGGTGCTGGTTTTCAATTGTGCGGGTTGGTCATTCGCACCCACATGTTACAAATGGGGTTTTATTAAAGAAGTTACTGAGATGTCAAAAGTAAATAAGGAATTAGAGAACATGGCTGGAGTAGAGCCAAGGTCATATAAGAAGTTCTCTAGTATAATAATGACAAAGGAGATGATCACAACAAGTCTTCTTTATTATTGTTGATTGTCATTTCATAGCCATGAGTCCTCTTTGCATAAGGTCTTTACCTGATTTTGGTTGATTGTTTGCTTTTGTTTTTTCTATGGGTTGTGTCTACTTGTGTTCTCATTTGCGTTGAACTTTTGAAGGATGGGTTCTCATCCTTGATTTTTCTTAACAAGGTTTTTCTTCTTAGATGATGAATTTGAGCAAAATAAAATAAAATAATAAAATAAAAAAATAAAAAAAATAGAAATGATACTTATGATTTGATGTTGAATGTCAAATGAAAGTCTCCGACTCTTTTGCATTCTTGACTCTTTCTTTTTTATCTTACTTCACAAGTTTGGATCAGCTGGCTATTTCATCCCACTAGCCAAAACAAATTTTGTTTTGTTTTTGTTGTTGTTCTGCAGGATTGGTTACCTGGCAAACAACAACAAAAAACAATCACATGGTAAACTTTCTGCAGCTTTGTTGCAGTTTTGTACATTGGGTTGAAGCTTGAAAACCTAATTATTGCTGGGGATATATGATTTCCAGAAATTATGAAAAAGGGCTTTCTATTATGATTTTCTTTATGCCAACCTGGTTTTTCACTGACATTTTCACCCCAAAAAATAAAATAAAAAATAAAATAATTTATGTAAGTGGGTACTTTTTTTTTACATTTAAATCTGGTTTTTAAACATTGCTGGATTCTGTGGAATACAGGAGTCACCAAGCAGAGTGAACAAGTCCCACCAGTATTGTTATGGATGAATGGATGGTACAGATGGATGGATGATATGTGAATAGGAAATTATTTTCTTGTTGTATTCTTGTCCCATAGGTAACCATGGTGGTTAGTTTTGTACTAACCTTTCACAATCTATTTTGCCCTTATGACTCAGTGTTGGGTTAAGGGCCTTTGACAAGGAAATAAAAGAAGTAGGTAGTACCTTTGTATTGCCTGCAATAAGGACCCATTACTCATTTAATGTCTTCACTTATTATATAAGTAGGCAACGGCACTTGGTGGTTACTAAGTGGGTAGAGATGCATGTGAATGGTTAGTACATAGGTAACCATTGCGGTTTTGATTATGCGATATACGAATACAATGAAAAATTTGTTTCTTGTTCATATATCATCCATCCTACATGATGTCATTGTGATGGTGAGTGTTGGTTCATTTTGGATGATAAAAAGAACTTTCTTTTACATCATGTAGGATGAAGGCTATGTACAAAGCCTAAAAAGTGTTGTTCAAGCACTCCAAGAAATTTCCAAGAGGTATTTTGGAGGTCACCTTATTATATCAATGAATATCCCTCATAGAAAAGAGGAGGGAACTTATGCCTAATTATGTGTAGGGTAACAACAGCCAAGGAGTGGGGTGTTGTTGTTACCCTCAAATAAAGGCACAATCAAATATTTTTAATTTTCAATTTTCTCATGATACCCATTGGGCATCACAAGGAAAATAAAATAAAATAAAAAATAAAATGCAAGGAAATTAATTCTCATGATAAAAAATGTTGAAGTTCATGATAATGTCACGTTCAAATTCAAATCCAAAATTAATGCTGTTAGTTCAAGAGTCGGAGGAGTTAGTTCCAATGGGTAGCGGCGGTCTTAGTTATAAATAGATATATGTAAGGTTCTCTCCAAATACACTAGGATATTTCTAGGACTAATAATTTAAAAAAAGGGTTAATTATAGCCAAAAAGCCATATTAAAAATAAAAAAGGCTAAAATCATGATCTTTTAAAGATTTTCAATAGCCAGATTTTTATACATTAAATGTGGGTCCTTACAGAATTTTTATTTGATTTTCCCTTAACTGCCCAGTTGCCTGTCACACTTTGGGGTCCTATTATGCAGGTTTTGAGCTTCTAAGGGACTTACACCGAGTGTTGATTACGAGCTCTAAGTTGAGCTGCAACAAGCTCAAAATACATTAAATTACATGTTTACACCATTACTACAGTACCTCAAAGGACTTCGAAGCTCAAATAGGAGGACCCATTCATTACCTAGTGTCCATTACAAAGCTCAAAAAACATGCATAACATGGGTCCAAAGTGTGTCTCTGGGCATCATCTAAGCTCAAAAAACATGCATAACATGGGTCCAAAGTGTGTCTCTGGGCATCATCTATCTATCTCTCTTTTCCGAGAGAAGTTAAATTTATTGCGGTCTTCTTGCTGCATCTTTTTTGTTCTTTTAAAAGCACAACAACAGACCCGATCTAACAAGCTGTTGGGCAGCCGCAAAGTCAAGCTGATTGGCAGTGGTGAGCCATCATCACCAGGGGGAGGGGGGTTGGTTCATGCTTGCATGTTTTGAAGTGTCATGGGAAAACTCATTGAAGAGTGATTATACAGGCTAAAACCTTAAGTCAGATCCAGAAAGTCACAGCACTGTGTGTGAAAGGCATTGCTGTTACTTATTGGATCTGACCCTAAACTCTAAAACCTGTATAACTGGAAGAAGAAGGAGGAGGAGAAGAAGAAGAATGCTCACCTCCTCCTCCTCCTCCCCTGCCACCTCCCTCCCAATGATCACCACCACCCAGCTGTTGCTGCCAAAAAGTGGTATTTTCTCAAATCTGTAAGTAGAGCTCACACACACTCACATGTTCCTTCTTCCTTCCACTACCACCTGGTCTGGGTGTCCTATTCAAGCACTTATTCAGGTAGCCATCTGGTGGTTCCAGTTTTTGATTTATGATGATGCAATCAGTTTCACTTGCAACATGAATGAATATGATGGTGGTGAACACACACACACAGACACACACAAACACTCTCTCTCTCTCTCTCTCTCTCTCTCTCTCATTGTGAATTGATGCTGGGAAAATTTGTTTAAAACCTTTTCATGTTTTTTGCATTGGAGGCAAAAATCACTTCCTTGTCGAAGATTTCTTGAAGAAATTCGATGCGCCATTCAACTCTCAAAAAAGGAAAAAAAAGGAAAAAAAGGAACTTGATAGAACTCATCACCAGCCACCTAATGGAATGGCTGGTGGTGAGCGCGCTCTATAATATCCCTACCCATTAGGGGTATTACGAGGTGGAATGAGCCCTACCGAGCCAGTTCCATACTGCATGGATGTCAAGGAATGTATGTGTCCTAAGGGGGGTGCCTTCTCTAGTACAGAAAAGAAGGGATCATCATCCCTAGTGATCAGATCACTTCTCTCCTTGGGGCCAAACACATAGTGCCAAATCCATGGAGGAGATTTTCTGTCTCTTTGTGGTTGTATTATTTTTCTGCTGCTTTTTTATGCATACACACACACACACACACACACACACAAATTCCTTTTTACCACCCACACTGGTCAGTACAAGAAGACAAGAAGGGGAAGGAAGGATGTAAGTAAGGAACTAGCTAGATATTGGTATCTGTTTTGCTCAGATCACTCAATTAACCATGATTACAACAAGTGTTCGTTCCCTCTGCCCATTCATTGACCCAAGTGTGTCAAACTGGTTTACCCAATTAAAATTTTCTTTCCAAAACCATTTTTTGGTAATTTAATTGAACTTTAAAATTTTTAAATAAAATACTCAATTTAAAAAAAATAAAATACTCAAAACTTCAATATCTCCCACACACAACTTTTTACCTTAGGTCAAATTTTTTTCCAATTCATCTTCATTAAATTCTGCTTAGTCTGGGCTTTTCAACAATATCAAGAGTGTGTCCGACCTCCTCCCCTATATTTATTTATTTTAATTTAAATGAATTTTCAATGAAAAAAATGCTCAATATTCAATAACTTCTCCATGGTAGGTCAAAACATTATGAAACCAACTTGATGCACCCCTTACTAAGCAAGGGCTTTCTGATGGTACCAAGAGAGTGGCAAGAGGTGCCGTGTTTTGGGAGATCTCAACATGACAAACAAACAAGACAAAAACAAAACAACCCTTCTTCTTCACATATAGATCTCATTCCTTTACCTCAAGGTGTGTTCCCATCAACTGATAGGGGAACTCAAAAAAAGAACTATTAGTTCACTTCATTTGAAATTTGGGTGGTTTTAGTTGTAAAATATTTTTTTGGCATTAATCCTAAATAGTTAATACCAAGTATGTAATAGCATGGACTTGGTGAAAAAAAACTATTGGATAGACTTGGTGAAATAAGTTAGAGATGGTGAATATTAGTCTCATCAAGACTAAACTATTTTTAAAAAATAAAAAATGTATGGAATAGAAGACTTTTGAAATATTTGGCAACAAAATCTTAAATAGGTAGATTAATTGGAGTTAAGGTGTGTGTGTGTGTGTGTGTGTGTGTGTGTGTTTTGCCATGATGGAGCACTCACCCACTATTTATTTCATTAGTGGCCACCCAAATAGTTGAGGGTTCAACACTTTGCATGTGAATAGTAAGTTCATTGACACCACTAGACTGGCAAGTGCCAGTTGGTTTTAGGGTTTGTGTCAAGAAAAAAGACACTTACTCTTTGCTAGCACTTGCCACATTAACTACCTCCATTAACTCCTCCATAGGAGTAGATTCCTGAAAAAAAAAATTCTGGAAAAAGTTGAAAACACCACATCAAATAAATGGTGCTCTCAATAAATGGTGGTGAGAATAGTGGGTGGGTTGCTTTTATGGAAATGTACCATTTGTGTCTATTCACCTTTTAGGGTTTTAATTTTTGCTTTTATTTTTTTGGGTGCAAATGTGGACACTTGTGACTTCACCTTGTACATGATAGTCATGATAGTCACAAAGAGCAACATAATTGCCCAAATTCATCCCACCCACAACTTCACCAATGGCCTTTTGTTTCCTCCCCACAATGTGATGATTGAGTTGGCTATCTTGAACACTATTATTGTACACTAATGAATCAAGAGTGGGATATTATTGTAGCTATATCTTATTCAAATGAATATTAAGTTTAGTTTGGCTCTCAATGTTATTAAGTTTTGAATGTTGTTGAACTCAAGCATATATTTTGAATTATCATAATAAAATAACTTTTAAATCCTATGGTTAAAATGTACTATTATTATTATTATTCAAAGTTGTTTGTGTGACACTATCTATCTACCTACTAAACCCCCTATTGTTTATTTGTTTATTTATTATTGTGACTCTTTGTAGAACATCGATTTCATAATTAACACCAATTTATTGTACCAAAAAGATCTCCTAGTGCATAAAAGATCTCCTAGTGCATTTTGTTGGATCCTTGCACCTCATCTCCATTTAGTCTTTTCACCTTTGTTGGGAACAAATTTTAGTATTTTCTAAAGAAAATTTAACATTTTTACAAATAATATATTTAGTGTGGAAGTTGCCAAGGTTTTACTATGGTACCCAACAAACACAAGTAACTACATGACATGGGAAAGGATGTCCGAAATGGGTAGTGGGAAGAATTAGGGTTTATGGTATCTTCAAGACAAAATTTACATTATTTTCAGAAATGTTGCAATTTTTAAAAAATATTTTCCTTTTATAATGAACATTTTTTTGGGAAATATAACATAAAATATTTTAGAATATTCTAGATATTCTATTTGCTACAGAGAATCTTATTCACCATGATTTCCCCCCCCCAACCCAACCCAACCCAACCCTCAACTTATCAAGTGAAAATGTAAAACAAAAACACTCTATTTGTTTACTAAGGTCACATACATATATATATATAATTTTTTATATATATTTGAAAAAAATAATTAATGAATTTAATTCTGCAAGTGATTTAGTACAAACAAATTAAATATTTTCGGACATTCCATGTACATATGTTACGCTCCTCCTCCTCCTCCTCTTAACATTCAAAATCAGGCTGGTCATACATACATATTCTAGCACTTGTCATGCCCATAGGCCCACAAAAGGGCTATCTGGGAGCCCAAATTGGCAGTACCTGGCTCATTATCTACCTAGTATGTTGATACTGTAATACAGAGCTTGGTTAGGCACTAATTAATTATTTTTTAGAATTGCCAAAATTCTGAAAAATGCATGCTTGCCATGCCAAAAATCTCAATGAAGCTCTGAAGCACAATAGCTTCATTATTGAAGGGTCAAACTTTTATAAGAACCTCCAATTCAATTCTAAGTTTAGGTTGGGATCATTTCTAGCCTATTTTTGAGGAGTTTCAAAAAGTTGAGATTAATGTAATTAATTATATTTTATTTTTGAGTTTGATGTTCCCATCAAGGTTTGAAAAGGTTATCATGGTGTTCCCATCAAGTTCCCATAGCTCCAAGGGTTGCTAGATCTATGAAACATACACATCAAGATCGACAAGTATCAATCCTTGATCATTCTTATTATCATAGCATCAACACCCTACCTTCTTATCATATTCAACATAAATTAATTTAAAAAATCAAATGAAGAGAATAGTATTAAAATTTATATAATCCGTATAGATGAACATTTAAAAAATTTAAAATTGGAACAATGAAAATGTGAAAATTAATCCATGTTGTCTAATAAATAAATAGAATTTCCAAAAAAGATTCAAGTCATCGAACAAGTTCACAATACAAGTTGCCTCATCTTTTGCAACCTTACACATACATACATATACAGAGCATTAAAGTGGGATTTAAAATTATTTCCAAATATAATTACAATTATTCCATGCTTAGACTAAACCAGAGTCTCTGAGTTCAAATCTAACATTTTTTAGGCTTAACATGGCCACCACGACGAAGAGGCCTCACTCCAAAAGGTGAAGGTACCAGTGTGTGGGTGCTGGTTCACCATTGCCTCAAGTCTCAAACCCTAACAAATTAGAGCCAAATTTTGAACAAATTATATTTTAGCCAAAAATATATAGAATGATGATTAAAGATTTATATTTCATATTTGGTTTATAGCCAGATTTGGCTAAATCTCTTTACGGGAGGTTATTAGTTTTTCTACATCTTTTCTATGGATGGTTGTCACTATGACTCCAAAAGAGATTTCCTACAACAAAACAAAACAAAAAACACACGGATTTTAAGTTTCATCTATGTCTTCAGTTCTCTTCTAGAAGCTTTCACCATTTGTCACTACCCACTCATGAATCATGTTTTCAAAATCATGTGCAATAAATTTGTTATTTGATACTCAACTTTAGTACTCCATAATGACTTTCACTAAAAATTGAATGAACCTTTAAAAGCTATTCATCAATTGAGAATGAAATCCAAGATTGAGGGTGAAATTGAGAATCACATGGAGGATCACTTCAACAAGGACAACTCTATTACACTTTATATTACGACTCTATTATACTCAACTCTAGTTTGTTTGGGATATGTTTGTTACACGTATCATATAGTAATGTCAAATTAAGTAACATAATAGTAATATGGTGCAATAGAAACATCATATATTATTGTACATGGTTATAGAGGAAATCGCTAAGTTTTATCTCACACCCATCTTGAGCCCCTAACCTAATACTCTAGGAAAAACCACATTATGTTGTAATGCGGTTATTAGGGTGGTTCTTTAATCTCGTATGACTTCTTACAAAATTAGCGAACATGGTTTTGATTTATAACCACCATTCTCCATCAAATAAATAAATAAATAAATAAATAAACCATTTAGAAATTCACAATTTTTTGCAAGTTCTTTCATAAAGAACTTTGGATCTTTGAGTTTTGGAAATAATCTAACTGGTGATAATTCAATTCAGATTCCCTCCCCTGCCCACGCACCCACCCACCCACCCACCCTCACAAAAAACCATGGAAACTAGTGGTCCTATAATTTGAAAATTTGAAAATTCAGGAAAAAAATTAAAAATAGTTTTATTTTTATGAAAAATATACATAAAAGCTCTACCATCAAAATGGGGTTAAATTAGTGTTGTAGGTGGGTGGGTAAATATTTTTGGAGCAATCTTGGGGTGTTGTTTTTTACAATGATTGGAATTATATACCTTATGGGCTCCCCCAGGAACTGAAGATTTAGAACTAGACTTTACAATAGTCAGCTAACTTGAGTTTTAGGTCTGATGGATATGATCCAAATGGTATACATATCCTTGTGTAGTATATGGGAAGGCAATGCAGATAAGCTCAAAGTATTGGAAAAACAAATTTACTCAACACATAATGAAAGCACCAAAAGAATGAAATATGCATAAATTCTACTGTGCGGTTATGGGAAGATATGCACTTACATAGTTGTTTGCTGAAAGGAACAAGATTGAGGGGGGCGGGGGAGGTGGGAGAGGGGGGCATTTGCCTACTAACCATGACATACCCAAATATGGTATCTCAAAGGTTTCAACCAGTGTTGTGTGTGTAAGTGTCAATAGCCATATATATGGCATGTAAATCCCATAGAAGTGTAAATTATTTACACTTACACATCCCAATTTTTTACACTTACGCTTATCCTGTTGCAGTGTATATGTACTTTTTTCCACTTACACTTACACAAGGCCAATGTAAATATTTGTCAAATACACTTAGACAGCCCTATGTAAATGTTTTGGGGGCATGTAAGTGTAAATACTAAAATGATTTGTAAAGTCACCGTGTGTCTTTGGGCCTCCTTTCACCTCGAACCCTTCTTTCAGGGGTATCCATAAAGTAAGAAAATTTTCTTAAATTTGGGAATGAAATGCTGAACATCAGCATTTAATGCACAAGGTTCAAGACTAATCATAGTAGCTTTACAAGTAGGAGCAGTGAAAATATATGCAGCAACAATGGAGGCCCTAAAAGAAAAAAGGAAAGACAAGGTGAAACTCAGTTCACCACAAAAACTGAGGTCCCCCTACCCTTGAATGCTAATGTTTTTTGTTTTTGTTGGGTAGGTTTTTATTCTTTGAATTTCACCTATTTATAATCATACCCAGGGTTCTAGTGTTATTTTCCTTACTTTATAGTTAATTTTATTATATACCTTTTAATGACCATACTTTCTTGCAAAGTCATATGAATTACTTGTGGGAGTATATTTTGATATATATTTTTGCAATGGGTCATTTAGCTGGCTTATCATCAAAAACATTATGAAATCTCCCCTCTTCAAGAAAAAAAATCACATTTTTTACATTGTTTTACATAGCCATGTTAAATAAATAAATAAATATTTATTTATATAATTTTTTTTATCAGACTGTATATATAATTTTACATTTACACATTTCATATTCTACATTTATATTTACATGAATGTAAATGAATATTATATACTTACACTTGCACGGAGTGTAAATAAATTTCATTATAGGATTTACACTTACACAGAGTGTAAGTCCCAAACCATTTACATGCACAACACTGGTTTCAATTCTACATCAACATAATATGATTTTTTTTTAGACTTTATTACTTATTGTGCCTTGGCCCTTGGCTCCTAACACATGTGTGGGGTGGTAAATTCCACGGTTCATCCATTGCAATGCAAATCATATGATTTCATCCATTCCAACTGTAACTTGTGCAATTTCATCCATTTTAATGTGTATGTATGTATGTATATATATATATATATATTATGAATCCAAGTGTGTATTGGAAACATCCTGCTGACAGCATTTAAAAGCTCAGACTTCTAATAAGTGATCAGTTTCAAGAAATAATGCAAATAGAGAAACTAATAATTTATGGGCATACTATGTGTGTGTGTGTGTGTGCCAACAATCCACTTATGAGAGGTGCTGGGGATGATCATTCATGAGCTAAGAGCTGCACAAAGTTTACAACATGTAGGACAAAGCAGAGGTAGGTTGGAGCTACACAGAATGCTAATTGCAAGTCAAATGATTTTTTTTTTTTGCATCTTGCAGACTTGGTGGTTATACATATTATTATTATTTTTGTCATTGTGTAGGTAAAGGTACATATCTTCAGATTTGAGGGACAATAACTGCATAGTAAACACTTTGAAAGGGAACTAACTGGTTTTGTATTATCAAGTTTCAGCAAAATGGAAAACAAAGCACCACAAGAAGAAATGAAATGAAATGAAGGCAGGCATAACATGTTAACCAGTGTTGTTGTGAGATTAGTTCGACTTTTAAGGAATTATCAACTCCAGGTTTTTAAATATTCCAGAATCAGAGAATGGGTTGGTCTCAGTTCACATACACGTTGAAACCAGAACATACTTGTGAGTGTTGATTATCAACATCCAGAATATACTGGTGAGTGTTGATTATCAACATCCAGAATATACTGGTGAGTGTTGATTATCAACATCATAATGGTCGGATATGCATAAGTGCGTATTCGAATTTGGACCCATTCCTTGTATTTGACACTATAGGTAACTGGTAGATGTAGAGCTTATCGATATCCTCATGTTTATACATATATGCATTAAATTGAAAGATTATTATGAATATTGGTTGCTAATAATTTATGACTAGCTCATATATGTATAATAACACTATATTATAGATTTTTTAATATAGTGTTTAACATGGGTCAAAATGTGCATGTATATATATATATATATATGCATATGCTAATTTAGGGTTAAGGGTTTTGTTAGTTTTTTCTTTCTCATGCAAACTTTTTGTAATATTGAAGCTTTACCAAAGAGGATTTTGATGCACTCTAGCACCCCATGCATTTAAGCGCACAAGGATGTGAGATTTTCTTAGGGTTTTGGTTTATTTCTTACAAGCTACATTTTATGTTCTAGTAGGGTTTATGATTTCCAAGCTTTCTATTGTATCAAAGCTTTATCGAAGAGGATTTTCAACATGGTACCATTGTAGGTCAAAGTGTTGTTTCAACTTGTCAAAGATTTGTTATAGCTTGTTAGAGTGGCCTCTATTACAATTCAAGTTAGAGTTTTGTTATAATTCATTAATGTAGGCTTTGTTCCAACTTGTCAAAGTTTTGTTGTAGCTTGTTAAAGTGGGCTTTGTTGTAGCTCCTCAAAATTTGGTTGCAACTCATAGGAGTTTTGTTGAGTTTTGTTGCAGCTTGTCAAAACTTTGTTGCAACCTGTCTTGGAATTCTGACCATTTTGTGAGAGGTGCTCAAGGTGTGTGAAAGTTGTAATTTTGGTGAGATTATCTAAATATTCTTTTCTTGTAGGTCTAAGCGGTGTTGTTGGTTGTCAAAACTTTAGTGCAATTCATTGGAGCACTGTTGCTAGTCATCAAAGATTTGAACATTTTGTGAAAGGTAAAACTAGGTTTGTGAAAGCTGTGACTTTGGCAAAAATGTTTAAGTTGTTTTGTTGTGGGTAAGAGTGTTGTTCCAGGTTGTCAAAGCTCTATTGTTGCTAATCAAAGTGTTTTGAGAGAGGCAAGAAAAACTTGTGAGAGATGTGTGTTTGGTTAGAGGTTAGACTTGTTTTGTTGTAGGTTAGAGCGTTATTAAAGGTCATTAGAGTTCTAGTGCAATTCATTGGAGCTTTGTTGTCGGTTGTTGGAGTTTTGAGCTTTTTTTCAAAGGTAAGAGATTTGTGAAAGGCATGTGTTTGGTGAGAATGTTTGAGTCTAATCAAAGGTTTGAGTTTTTTGTTGTAGGTTGGGGGATCGTTGCAATTGGAGTTTTGTTGGAGCTCGTTCAAGCTCTATTGTTGGTTGTTGTTTGAAACTTCAGAAATTCAGCACTTTGCACGATGGCTGCTGAAGATGAAATCTTATTTATTGAGAGTGTTGATGGGGTTGATGGACCACTTGCATGTGAAGATGTGACCACAAACAGTTCTGATATGGAGAGTGTACTCTGGAACTTAGCAGCTTGTTGGAGAATGAGGTATTGCAGCTTGCAACTATACAAGCTCAAGTTGCACTTTGGAAACCACAAAATCAAACTTCAATTTGCTGTGAATGATGGTTTGCCTGTGGATCTTGAAAATCCACAAATGTTGTGAAATATCATTCATGGATTGACAAAAACAATAGATAATGTTCTGGCCCAAGGGGGGGCAGGAGGCAAGGAGAGTCTCTGTATGAAGCACATCCAAAGTGCTACAGAGAACGCAATTGCCTTCTAGAAAGAAATCCCCAGTTAACATAATTTCCTTTCAAATGATTAATGCTGGTCAGATTGCTACAAGCAATAAATTCTTTAGAATCCAAGAAAGTACAAAAGACCTATAGCTTATGCATTCTACTGCCACTCAAGCTGAACCATTTCCAGAACCCAGTATCGTCTATGTAAGAGTCAGGATCACTGTAATTAACAACCTTGTAAATCAGGCAAATGTGGTTTCCAGCAGAAAAGATCTGATTTGAATATGACAGCATGTTCATTCTCTCACACAATCCATGCTTGAGGGATGTTCCTAGGTGCTTAAGTTGATGAAGACTAGATACTATTTTGGTTGTGGGCATTTTTCATTTTACCTTGATCTTTGCTGAACTCTTGAGTGGCTTTGCTACAGGTCTCACCAAGCGCTGCACCTTTGCAGCATCAAACCGGATGGACAAGACAGCTAAAACCAATACTGCGAACAGCATTGGTTCTAGCCTAATGGAACTATCCCCAGCTTTCCGACCCTCAATGCTGTCGGGCTTTAGAAGAAGAGTCTCCTTCAAAAGTCCCCACACTATCAGTAGCGTACCGAACATGCTCATGCGTCCTGGCTTCACCAGGCTCACCACTGCTCCAGTGACCACAAAATAACTCCCTGCCAAGACCTGAGCAATGCAGGCCAGAGATAAAAAGAAAAACTGAGAACAAAACTGCTGTACCCATAAGATATGACAAATGCAGGCAAAATCCAGCACTATGACATCCTGAGTTAGACATGTCAGAAGCATATGGATTAATGGTTTGTCTGTCTGACTCAAAGAGTGAAAGAGATAGCAAGAACAGGAAGTACTGGGCACATATATCCCTATGTCCCATAATATTATGTACTAACCATTGAACCATTGAAAAGCAACTGCTGAGAGCTTCAAAGAAGAAGGCAGTAATAGGTAGAATAATTACCTCAAGACGAGGCAATGCATCTGCAGAAGGTGCAGCAATGTCAGTCATATTGTAGTCTTCCAAAAGGCTCGTCCAAACTTTGATGGGTGTGTGGCCATTTAAGGCCTGAAAAACACATGCTCCTGGGAAGAGAATGGCTTTCACAACCAAACTTGGAACCAGTTGACTGGCTGCAAGTTGTCCTGCTGCTATCTCCAATGGAGAGACACAATATCCACTCCTGCATGGGAACCTGCACATGTAAAAAAAATAACAAACCCTCCAATTGTCATTTAAGCAAACAAAAAATCAACAAATTCCAATTCATTTGCTCATGTGATGTAATAATCGAAGACATGTAAGATGAAGTAAGTATTGAGGCCCATAAGAGAAAACTGCATGTGATTTTTTTGGCAGCCATAAATCTGCATACAAAATGGTGAAGCTGATTTGGAAAAATATGCATTCCAATTGCAAACCGTTGCAACCCTGAAGCAATCCATTTCCTGGGGATAGGATCCACGTTTCTCCATAAAACTGAGGTTACACCTTGAAAATCTTCAATCTCCTAACCCTAATTCGTAAGATCAGCTTCAAGCAACCCAAGCCTGAGGATGATATTCTACAATCCCAAGTCTCTTTCAAGGTTTCATGCTCAATTGTGAAATTTTAGTTCATGTCTTTTGGGCAAAACACAAGAAGAGGATGGAGAAATACATCCTGCAAAGGGCTAGAATGGCAACAACAGCGCTGCAATTTTTTTTGTGCAAATAACACGTTGAGGTCCCTCTTGGTTCTGCTTTGGACCCATGAACAGCAGCTCCACAGATTGGGGCCAAAAAGATCATCTGATTTGAGAGTAAAAACTGATGAGAGGAGAGTTTTGGAAAGGGGCCCAAAAAAAAAACACCGAACCTGAAGAGCGGGATCTGGAGGCTGATGATGAGGAAGAAGAGTAGCGATGCTCTCGCAGGCAACCAGCTGGGAAGCAACATGACTTCTCTTCGCTCCACTTCTCCCCGTCTCTTGCTCACACAGTGAGTTCCACGAAGCTCTGAACCCTAAAATGCTCTGAACCCTAATATACTGTCAACAAAAAGCTCTGCCCCCCCCAAAGAGAGAGAAGAGCAAAGCACCACCCAGACCCAACAAGAAAGGCACTCCACCTATGACTACCAACCACCCTGTGATCCCACAATCTCACCAGTGATCGAACAATCTCATACATAACAACTCATACACACCTCAGCTTTGTCAAGTGATAAAATTTATTGGTAAAATTTATTTTTCAATTTTTTAAATTTTTCACTTTAATTTTTTCAAGTGATATATGTCAAGTGGTATTATTGATAAAATAATAATAAAATCTTTTCAATTTTTCATTTTGCTTTTTAGATTTGTCAAGTGGTATTGATGGTAAAGTGGTATTGGTATATTGAAGAAATAGTTTTGATTCTTCATTTTGTAATGTAAGGATTAAAATGAAATGTAACTTGGAAAGTGTGCTTTTCATTTCAAGTAAGAAAGAGGTTATGAGAATTTTTGAGATAAGGATTAAAATGAGCTTTTCAACTTACTTGAAATCTCCCACTCCGAGTTGGATTTAACAGTTGCACTTGGGGAGATCCCTTAGACTTTACATTATCTCCTATCGGTTCTTATGTGTAGGGTAAAAGCCCTAAGAAGAAGAAGGGATTACTAGAAGAAGAAGGGCCCTCAAACTGTGAACCAAAAGGGTCTACAATTTTTGTTAACTCCCTCATTTGAAGGCTTTCTGCCTGTTGTAATGACTCAGATGAGAAAACACATGTGTGAGAGAGTACTATTGGAATAAACAATTTGAAGAACTGAGAAAAAATAGGATGAGAAAAGGTGAGAGATCCTGATTAGAAGTGTCAGACTCTTGATCAAACATCATAATTTAAAAGCCATAATTTCCCTCCTCCTGCCAAAGAAGAGGGAAATTATTGCCCACAACACCCACCATTTTTTAGACTTCAAAAAAATTAAAATGTTGAGGCTTTATGTAACCAAAATGGCGTATAGACAAACTATGAACTCACATATACAGACTAACAAAACTCATCATTGTTTGGACTAAGCAGGAAGCACTGAAAGATGCCATAATATATTCACAAAAAAAACAAAAAAAAAACCCTATGCAATGAGATGTGCAACGATGGGGATAAATAGAAAACTGTGAATTCAAATCATATTGATTAGTGGTAAGCCATAGATTTTCACAATAACATATCATATTTGCACATTCCAAAAGCTGGATTTCAAGGCCAACATAGGATCTAGCTGCTTTAGATTTTGTATCCAGAAGTAATTTACCTGTTAAGAACCAGAGTACACTTTTCTAGTCTAGTGTTCTTGGAGGGTGCCTTACATTTAGTAAAGTTCCTGCCTATCAAAGAGGATCACCTCTCTCTCTCTCTCTCTCTCTCTTATAAGGTTTCCTCAAAGGCCCCACAGTTTGAGAAATCTAAACCCTAAACCCTGTCAACCTTTACATACATCCACCAAGCTCCACAAGGTTTCCCAAAAAAACCAAACTCAGAGTTTACAATAACACCTGGTGAACATTCCTCAAAACATGAGGCCAAATGAAAACTGCAGCATTCCATAGTGTCTCACTGACAGGGTGAGTCAATAAACATATCATTGATGAAGCATCAAATAACATCACATATTCGAAGGCACATAAAAGATTTTCAAAACTTCTCAAAAGGCTGGACTACAAATCCTTTTCGCATAAGAGATCAAACCCTTCAAGAAGATCTCTTACTCTCACAATCATAGACAGTTTTGTGTTTGATGCTTTACTATGAAGGATAATTATAATGACATTACAAGATAATGTCATGCTGCAGGAGCTGGAAAAACACAATATCACAAAGATCAATCCTTGTATTGAGTTCATTTGTTGAAGAACAAATGCGATCTTCAAGTTTCATGGGGGAAAGCTTGAGGATCTAACCTTGTGATGAAACTGAACAACAATAGACATCTTGTACTGGTTGGTGCGCTGGTGTGTACCAGTTCATGCTGGCCTTGATTTTGGGGGTTGCAATCAAGCAATACAAGAGAGCAATGGACTGACTCCACACTAACCAGGAATCCAAACAAACATTATGTGACTAACTGTTCTGTCCTACACTAGAAAACCAAAATTTGCATGTTTGCGCATGTTTTACACTAGTAATCAGAAAAGGAGCCATACATTGAATCATCAGAACGTTGAAACTTATGTTCTTGTCATACAAACATCCTCTGTGAGCACTGCACATGCTAGGTGCAAAAAAATAGGTGACATTATAATACTGTTATTCCACAGCAAGCTTTCATAACAAGAAGTAGTAGGCCAAGTATAACAAGAAATATGACTTTTGGCATGACACAGTTGAATGGGGCAAAAAACTCCACCACCTGAACAAGGAATTATCTGGACGAATAGAGACTAAATTGCATTATCCCAAAATGCATTACAACATCGAGACAAGAATCAGCACCAGATATCATCACTCCAAATGGACACTGGTAACACCTGATATCATGAGCAGTATGACAGACAGCAAGCACTCATATCCACCAACCAGATCTCATCAGTCCTAATCTGGACACTGGTAACATCTGACACCATAGGCAGTACCACAGACAACAAGCACTTATATCTGCCAACCAGATATCTCACTCCTAATCTGGACACTGGTAACATCTGACACGAGGCAGTATCACAGATACCACGCACTTACATCCACCAACCAACATTTGGTACTTTTACAACCCATGGATCCAACCTGCATGAACACCTACTTTAGATGGGCCCCTCCCTGCCCCAATTCATCAGCAATAGCATTTGCCACACAAGCTCCATTGACACAAGATCTCAGATCCAATTTGCAAGAAGGTTTGCAAATAAATGGAAAAGGCTGGGAGTGATGTTAATCTAGAAACACTTTCTGTGCACAATGGATGGGCCTGACTCGTCATACTCTGCCTTAGCGATCCACATCTGCAGCACAGCACAATTTGTGCAGATATTAAGAGATGATTGGAAGGCATTTATCTGAAGATAAAACCAACACTGCTCATTGAGGGCTAAAATATTTCATGAGAGATGTCTAGCACAACCTAAAAGAAGATTCACTCTTGCCTTACAATTAAGGCTCTCTAACTTACACCAGTAGTTAGAACATCCTACATCAAGCAACATACACAAAGCAATCTAGCTTCACAAGGATGGAACCAGCACCACATACAGGAGCAGTGATAGAAGTCGAAAACATACCTGCTGGAAAGTGCTGAGAGAAGCGAGAATGGAGCCTCCAATCCAGACACTGTATTTCCTCTCAGGAGGTGCAACAACCTTGATCTTCATGCTGCTAGGTGCAAGAGCAGTAACTTCCTTGCTCATGCGGTCAGCAATACCAGGGAACATAGTTGATCCTCCACTGAGAACAATATTCCCATACAAGTCCTTACGGATATCCACATCACACTTCATGATAGAGTTGTAGGTGGTTTCATGAATGCCTGCAGCTTCCATTCCAATCAGAGATGGGTTGAAAAGAACCTCAGGGCACCTGAATCGCTCAGCACCAATGGTAATCACCTGTCCGTCAGGTAGCTCATAGCTCTTCTCCAATGAGGAACTGGTGCGAGCTGTCTCCAACTCCTGCTCAAAATCAATAGCAACATAGGCCAGCTTCTCCTTCATGTCTCTCACAATTTCTCGCTCGGCAGTGGTGGTAAATGAGTAACCACGTTCCGTAAGAATTTTCATGAGAGCATCAGTCAGATCACGACCTGCAAGATCCAATCGGAGGATAGCATGTGGCAGTGCATATCCTTCATAGATTGGGACAGTGTGAGTAACACCATCACCACTGTCAAGCACAATCCCTGCAGTACACACACACCAAAGGTTATCAGAAAGGCACCTGATACAAGGACCAAGTTACAACATGATCATGTATCAAGCACAGATTACAGAACACGCAGAGTTGTATATGGCTCTTACCTGTTGTTCTCCCACTAGCATAGAGTGAGAGAACAGCTTGAATGGCCACATACATTGCTGGCACATTGAATGTCTCAAACATGATTTGAGTCATTTTCTCACGATTGGCCTTAGGGTTGAGTGGAGCCTCAGTCAACAGAACAGGGTGTTCCTCAGGTGCTACCCGAAGCTCATTATAGAATGTATGATGCCAGATCTTTTCCATGTCATCCCAGTTTGTCACAATACCATGCTCAATTGGATACTTCAGAGTCAAAATTCCTCTCTTGGACTGGGCCTCATCACCAACATATGCATCCTTCTGTCCCATGCCCACCATAACACCTGTGTGTCGGGGCCGACCAACAATACTGGGGAAGACTGCTCTAGGTGCATCATCTCCAGCAAAACCAGCCTGCATCATCAAGCAACAATACCATATTACAAACACTACAAGCAGAATCCAAATGAGAAGAACTAAAATTCAACTCTTGAAAGTTCTGGTACAACAGATACAGAAAAAGAACAAGAAAAAGAAAAAAGAAACCACAATGGAGAGGCTTAACCTTACCTTAACCATTCCAGATCCATTGTCACACACAAGAGGCTGAACATCCTCACCATCAGCCATTGGTAATGGATCTGTCTGCAATAACACAACATCCATATGATGAAACAGAAGTCACGAAAGCTCCAATCAGGGAGAGACACGATGTTAGATACTCATTACATATCCATCGTCAAATTCCAAGTTAGTGAGAAAGCAATTCCCAAGTTCGCGAGGTAGCAAACTTTGAATTCGGAGAAAATGTGGACAGGAAACAACACCCCTGGGGCATTTACAGGCACTCAGAATGCTATTTCAGGCAGGAAGTCCATTCATCAACAAGCTATTCACAGATACCAAACGAGGATTCTGAAGCAGACTGCACGAAAACAGTCTGAATCACAAAAAAGGAAGAGTCTCCTAAAGTCGGTGTTTCGCTTGCGGAGCGACAAATGCAAAACTGCAGATCATCACATCAAAGAAAAAAAAACAAACAGGAAAAAGCACCGCCTCTAGACGGCAGAGGCACCGTGATTACGGTCGAATGCTGAAGGAACAGCGCAGAGTAGTAGTCCTACAGATACAATGAAGATGAGTTCCATGTATTGATCACATCGGAGAGTGAATCCTTTCCTGATTAATCAGCAGGAGAAAAACGGGGGCACACGGAACAGAACCACGGAACAACAGGACGCCGCCAAAACAAACCCCTTCCAGAGCAAAGAAAACAAAAGAAGAAGCATGTCCAACTGAAACAAGAGTCACAGAAACAAAGAGAGAAGCCTGCCAAAAAAAAAAAAAAAAGTTTGAAACTGAACGGAAAAGGAGGTCGAAGGAGGGAGGCGGGGGGAAGAAGAAATCGCACCTGAAACACGACAATGATCTCAAACGCGTCCTGGGCTCCTGCCTTGCCCAAAAGATCAACCAAATAGATCAAATGAAAGCTGATCACGAGAGGGAGAGAATCAGCCGGGTAGGAGCAGGAGCCCGAGACGATGTAAGGCGGGAAGATGTGGATTTGCTGCAAAGATCGCAGGAGAATGAGAAGGCGGTGATGGTGTCAGGGGAAGAAGAAGAAGAAGAGCGCGAAGGGCAGACGCGCAAGACGTCTAGCGTTTAGGCCTCCTAGACTGTGCTTGGAAGCATACCTAGACCTACTTAACTACCTACCAGGTGCAACTTCTCCCATCTTTCAGGACCTCATTTCCAGCTCCTTAATTGGTCGGATTTCACGTCCCGTCCTGGGTAATGTTGTTACGGGACCTCGTTATGGCAAAAATCTGCGGGCAGCCAGAGAACAACGCGTTACGGGCCCTCGTTATGGCAAAAACCTGCGGGCAGCCAGAGAACAACGCGTTACGGATCCTCGTTATGGCAAAAACCTGCGGGCAGCCGGAGAACAACGCGTTACGGGACCTCATTTCCAGCTCCTTGATTGGTCGAGATTCAACGTCCCGTCACCGGTAGCGTTGTTACGGGATCTCGTTAAGCAAAAGTCTAACGGCAGCCAAAGAACAACTCGTTTCGGGACCTCATTTTCAGCTCCTTTATTAGCCGGATTTCACGTCCCGTCACGGATACCGTTGTTACGGGACCTCGGTACGCAAAGTCTGCGGGCAGCTAAAGAACAACGCGTTACGGGACCTCATTTCCAGCTCCTTGATTGGTCGAGATTCAAGTCCCGTCACGGGTAGCGTTATTACGGGATCTCGTTAAGCAAAAGTCTGCGGGCAGCCAAAGAACAACGCGTTTCGGGACCTTATTTTCAACTCCTTGATTAGCCGGATTTCACGTCCCGTCACGGATAGCGTTGTTACGGGACCTCGTTACGCAAAGTCTGCGGGCAGCTAAAGAACAACGCGTTTCAAGACCTCATTTCCAATACCTTGATTGGTCGAAGTTCGCGTCCCGTCACGGGCAACGTTCTTACGGGACCTCGATAATGCAAAAGTCTGGGGGGCAGCCAAAGAACAAGGCGTTTTGGATGGGTCCAGTATTTGTCCAAAGGTCAGAGCAAGCCTACACACTTTTTAGACCACAGGATACATACTCGAAGCCAGCAGATAATAGAAGTTTCACTCAAATCTGTACCCTAGAACCGCTGGGTACAAACAACATCCACCAAATTCAAACTTTTTGTTTTTTTAAATTTTAAAAATTTGTTGTTCAAGTCAACCCGCCCACTTGACACCTCTTGACTCTGCGGCCACTGGACTGCTCATTTCCAGATGTCAAGAACTTTGAGACCTCGCTGCTCACCTCAAGTTTTGTTCTTAGAATTTTCTGTTTTCGCATATGCTCTATAACAAAATTTGGCTAAATATTATTGTGGATGATTGTTTAGTTTGGCTACATCACAACATTGAAAAACAAACCCCTGATTTTACGTTTAAATTGTTGGTTTAGAGAAAGAATTGGATTTTATCATTTGAAATATAAAAGCAAAAAATAGGCAAATAGTCCAAGGAATGGATATTTTCATGCCAAAGATAAAAACGAGGTTCAATTACAACCTTGGGCTCCATCAACCATCTCGCTTTGGCCTTTTGCATTTTCTCCTCTTGTTTTTTGGTTTTTTCTATCTTTTTGCGCTATTCTAGAAAGATCGTTCTGATTAAGAATTAATGTTTGAGTGAAGTCTGGTTTAACCCGAAATCCAGGTCCATTACAAGTGGTGGGAAACATCAGGAAGCAACGACTTTTTTCATGCAAGGTGAACCCTAAATAGTGAGTCTGTTTGTGTCTCTCCTAATTGTGTTTGTGTCTTTTGTGCCTTTGCTGGTTAAAGTGCCTCTTGTATTTATAGCTGTGGAGAGGGGGTTTTGACCGGAATTTGGTTTGTCAGGAGTTGGTTTTAGGTATTCAAAGGTTGTTTTAGGGTGTGGAGTGAGGTTGCAAACATTAATTGTTGAGGGCACACGATGGAACAACGATTTCAATTTTTTGAAAACAGATTGGCACTCCTTGAAGGCAGAATAAATACATTGGAAAACGAAAAAGTAAGCCTCCTTGGGAAGGTAAATCAGCAAGCGGTTTTCCATAGTTTTGAGAGGCATCAATTTACACAATTGATGAAACATGATGGTTTGATTTGGGCACCGTACACAATTGATGAAACATGATGCTTTGATTTGGGCACCGTTCTTTGTCAAAATTACATGCAGTGAAGTTCTGATGGAGGAGCTTCTACTTTCCAAGCCAAATAAAAACAGAAGGCATCCAGGGACAGCGTGTATTCTGACAGAAAGGATGAAAAACATGTTATTAGCATGGCAGCACAAATGGGGTTGGAGGTGGAGGTTTTTGTCATTTTATCAAATGCACTGATCGAGGAACAAAATCTAAGTGCACATTTTAGTCTCAGAGAGTGTGGGCGCAGAGTGTCAAACTATTGTTACGTATTCCGCAGGTTTCCATAGCTGAAGAATCAACTTGCTCGCCAGGCAACTATAATTGAAGTATTTGGTGCTCTTGGTGACACTACCCCTAAGAAGACACAAGTTCCAGCTGTTATACCCTTTGGGCAACACTCAAAGAAAGGTGTTTGTGCTTAGCTTCTGTTTAACTATTATGTTAGCGTGACTCTATATTTGGTCACAGCCTTGGAAATGAATTCAAAAAACCATTCTTTGGAAAACCATTCAAATATTCTATCATTCAATTTCACAGAACTCTCATAATGAAAGGTACAATTTGATTTCTTTTGTTGTTGGGTGAAATGGCTACCATTGTTGCTCCCCCTTACTTCCAAGTTCCAATTATTGCCTTCTTGCCTTTTTCTTGTTTTTTAAAATTTGGTATAAGGTAGTAGCCTAACTATGGAAATTGGAATGATGTAGTTTTCATTTGCTGTACTTCTTGTGTTTTGAAGAATGTTTTTCTTCATGCAATTTGGTCTTGGCACTCAAATTCAACCCTCACATACACATGCTTTTATTCCTTCATCCCACGCTGCTATTTAATAAATCTTTTAGGGAATATTTATGGTTGCAACATCAAGAAAAACCCTGGATGCTATAAGAACACAAATAAACATGCACGAAAACAACACTCAAGACTCTATGATCACCACAAAGGGTTGGGGAAAATCAATTGGAACAAGGGTGGGAATCCTTGGGATCATTGCCTTTGGACATGGACATGTTATGAAACCAGACAGTATAAAGGTGCAAAATGAGTTTTTGATGGCTGATTTTACTACAGCCATTTAGGATCTTTTGTGCACATCCCTGGCTTGCTGTTGCTTACTTCTATTCAGTTAAACTATGAGGTGCTTGAAAGACAAAAGCTTGGGTTCTCTATCCAAGGGGATTCAATATGCTACACAAAACACAGCTCGCAATTTGCAAGGAATGTGTCCCAATCAAGAGCCTGACTGGTGAGTAAAGTAAACACGATATTTATACACTGTGATGGGTTTGTCCATACCCATGGCATCCATGACCTCCATCCCTTCTTCACATGGAAGTGGGAACATTGCTACAATTTGAAATGCCTGCAATTAGAGAAAGAAAATGCACGAAAGTAAAAAGCTAAACATTTGGAAGGCGTTGTAGATAGACCTATGAAGTCACATCCATAATTACAAAGTGAACACTTTGTTCTGGTCTGATGGTAGCAATCTCTTTTTAGCTTCAAATCATTAATTGTGCCCACTCCTCCAGGCAGCAGTGTACACATGCCCATGGTTGACAAGCATGCTATGATGAGGTCTTGTCAAGGCACTCACAGAAATTTAGTCATGTTTTAGTGCTAGAATGGTTGTGCTAGTAAGGGAAAGATCATAATTAATGAAAGGAGGAGTGATTGCAGGTCGTCAACAATGGCACCATCAAGGATGGTCCTCTCACAGTGAAGGTAGGTATCACTCAAACCTACTCTACTAAGGAAGTGAGTGAAAATAATAACTATGACCTGTAAAATGCATTTTCTAATGCGGCACTTTCAACACATGGATAACAACTGATTAACCCGAAGTGTTTGTTCAATCTGTGAATTTCTAGGCCAGCGAAAATTTCATTCGATATCAGTGGGATGCAACAAAGAACCCAGTTTCAAAAATTAAGGTTTGAACCTTTGTGTGTGTTTTGTGCATGGAAAAAGACTTTGATTTGTGAACTCTTAAACTTTTCATCTGGTACAGAGATATTCATCCTTTGCCAGTGATGAACACCAAATGAATTAATTTCTTGCTAGTCAGATTCTTTTCATTCCTCAAAGAAACTCACACACCGAACAAACACTTTGCTCAATTAGTTATTATCCTTGTGTTGAAAGTGCTGCATTAGAAAATGCATTTTACAGGTCATAGTTATTATTTTCACTCACTTCCTTAGTAGAGTAGGTTTGAGTGATACTTACCTTCACTGTGAGAGGACCATCCTTGATAATGTCATTGTCAAGAACCTGCAATCACTCCTTCTTTCATTAACTATGATCTTTCCCTTACTAGCACAACCATTCTAGCACTAAAACATGACTAAATTTTTTATGAATGCCCTGACAAGATCTCATCATAGCATGCTTGTCAACCATGGGCATGTGTACATTGCTGCCTGAAGGAGTGAGCACAATCAATGATTTGAAGCTAAAAAGAGATTGCTACCATCAGACCAGAACAAAGTGCTCACTCTGCAATTATGGATGTGACTTCATAGGTCTATCTACAGCACCTTCCAACAAGTATTTTAGAAAGTTGAATCTACTTGTCTTGAGAATTCTAGTGTGTCAAACTAAATAGGACCTGTCAATTCAACAGCGCGCTTTGTTACAAGATTTGTCACCTGTGACAAACAACAAACCATCAACCTAAACAGAATGGAAGCACCAGCTCAATGGGCCATAACCTCAACTATGACCCCCATCTCACCAAAATCAATCCTACTCCTTTATTGTACTTTGGGTGCAGCCAATTAAGAGCAGGAAATTTGTTTTGCACTGATACATCTGGAATGAGAAGCTCATAATGCGTACAGTGATATGAAGACTTTATTCTAGATGGCTGTAAAGAGAGGATCCTGATGGAAACTAAAGAAGGTGTTCTGTAAATTACCTTCAATCCATTTGAAGTTCAAGAGTAATTTGATTGGGTTTATCGGGAGTCCAAACTCCATGACGGAGCACATCTTTCACAATTGTGGACTCCACCAAAGACTGATCACAACATGAATGGTGAGTCTAAAGTCTAAACTTGCAAACTCACTGATATTCAACTTGTGTACCATCCTTTTGTGTTCATCTCTCTACATGAACATTGAGCTGGAACTAGTTTGCAATTAGGCAGAATAAACATGAGCAAATAAACTAAAAGTGCCTCATAGTACTATTGATGAGTAGAGCTTAAACACATGCAGTTGAAAATGATGAGGGATGTACCAAAGTTGTAAAAAGCCGGTCCCCAATTATTTTAGATTGGAAAGGGAAGAAGCGAGCTTTATACTCCACCTATTTAACACCAGCCCGGTTAGCCAAGCAAACACAAAAAAAAATCAGTACTCCAATATTCATGCATTCTCCCAAAAGATGCTGGAAACTGAGTGCATGTGATAGAACTTTCACCACCATGACTTTCTTCTCTCAGTTGAGCAGCTTGCAGAACACAAAAGCAAAGAATGACACAGCACTTACCGTGTAACCTAACTGCTTGCGTGAAAACTCTAAGCTCTTGTGATCTGCTCTGTCTTCACCCTATACCCATGATCCATCCAGCCTTGAAACACTGTCAGTATGCTTGTGCTTGCAGCGCAAAACCAGTAATAGATTATTTGGAGTCCACAGGACGGATATTCATGGAAAACTCATTCACCAAGTACACAGATGTTAACAAAGAAGCTCCTTCAGCAAATAGTACATGTATCCCATCATATGCTGGTCACATTTTTCAGACACAGAGATCAGGTACCTGGGGTGTGTCCACAGCAGTTAGTGTTGAGTAGCAATTCCAAATCCCTTCAAACTCCCTGGCCCACAAACCACAATTTGTATTGACTCATGGTGAGAGTGAGCACCAAAGGACACAATGAAGAGTAGAGTGAGATGAACAGCCTGTCAACAGGTTGAAGTGCCAATAGACGAGAAAGTGAAAGAGGACATATCCTCATAAATCTTTAACCACTGAAATCCAAAGGGCAATGGTCATGGCCTCATTGAGATAAGTAGAAAGACACAAGTGCAGACCTAGGATAGTAGATGTTAGAGTCACCAATTCCAAGGCTACGAAGGAAAGAGTTGCCAAGTGATGGTGTTTGGGCTGGGGGAGCAGCAGCTAAGCTCATTTCTGCAGGCAGGACGAATGCAGTCATCATTGGCAAGGTAAGAAAC
>Ga0209611_10001281_pt1 | contig 42325 bp, 34 predicted proteins | sample S1TSphgellanicum_3_FD_187693 | JGI IMG/M metagenome (GOLD analysis project Ga0209611, IMG submission 187693) | Host-associated microbial communities from peat moss isolated from Minnesota, USA - S1T2_Fc - Sphagnum magellanicum MG (SPAdes) (version 2) | ecosystem: Host-associated > Plants > Peat... | reverse complement strand
CTTTTTTTTTTTTTGGGGAGCGAATTTTCCATTTTCTTTACCAAATGGATCTCTCTGGTCCGGGTATTGACGTTAAATTAATAGAATAGAATAGAATTTACCAAAAAAATCTGAGAAAATTTGGATAAATGTGTTTTTCTAGTGTAATTTGGATCAAAATTCGCAAAAATTTGGACATAAAAAATATGGAAAAGAAAAAGCACTGGCAGGTACCCTTTTCTGCGCCGCCTAATAATCTGGTCCTTAAAGTCTGGGTCGTGATGAAGAAGAAGAAGAAGAGGGAAAATGAAAGCAAAAAAAAGCAAGGACAAGGTTATTAGGAGTACTTACTACGTAGTGTCTTTTTATTTTGTTCACAAGATTTGAGGATCTGGAAGCTTACTTACACTCTGTCTCTCTCTCAAACTATGTGAAGAAAATTTGTGTACTTTGTGGGCGGGGAGGGGAGGGGAGGGGAGGAGGGAGGATCTTGCCAGGAGGAGGCATAATGGTGGCGTTTGTTTTTAAATTTTGGGCAAAATCTTGTATGGCTACCTAAAACTTAACCCTCTTGCTTGAATACAAGGAGTTTTTGTGCCACATTTTGGAAAGCTTAGCAGTCTAGTTTGGAGGGTGGTGTGTGGAGGAAGGCGGAGACGGGGAAAGAAGGAAACAAGCAAACTTAAAGCTTTCACTACTTGAAAGAAGTAGCTTAAATGGGTTTTTTCTATGCAGATGTGATTTTGTGTTGTGTGTGGGGTCTTGACGAGATGATGATGATAATGATGATGGTCTTAGTGTGAGACTTTCCAAGGGGGGAGGGAGGGAGGAAGGGGTCGAGTGGTTTTAACCCTCTTGCCATAGCTGTTGCAAAATTTGAGGTTTTTGCCACTTGGGAGTATTCGAAGGCTTTGGTGGTGTACCTATTTGAGCTTACGAAGCTTGGGTTGTGTGCTTTTTGTGTGAAGGAAAACAGAGGGGCAGAGCTATAGACTCCTTCATGTTTCTGAAACGCTTTACCATCATAATACCCCGTGTTTTGCAAGGACTTTTGTTTGGTTCCTACTCCCCCCTCTTTTTCTTCCTCCACGGGTTCGGATTCTTGGTGAGCTTTTCTCTTTCCAGTGCTTAAGAAAAGTTCTTAATTGTGTTTGTTTTTTAGATAGGAGCTTGCCTTTTTTTTTGGAAGGAGCGGGTGGGAAGAGGGGGACTTGTGTTGTTCCTGTTTGCATCTTCTCTGACCCTCACTAGCTTCTTCCTATAGGGTGCTCCCTGTATTGCCATCTATGTTCCCCATTGGTTTGTTTAGCTTCTGATGGGAAAGAAAAAAGAAAAAAACAGAGGGTATGAGTGAGTAAGTGAGTGACTTCACCACTTTTGAATTTTGGTTATCGATCATCGGATCATCAGTCTAGCCGATTGTTATCTCTCTCGCAATTTTCACAAGATCTAAGGATTTTTAGTTAACACTTTCAAATATTGCTATACAATTTCTGTGGTTTCTGTTCTTTTCATCGTCTTCTGTGCCTCTTCAAACAAATGTGGATTGTTCTTTGCAGTTGTGGACTCCAGGTGTGGATTGCAGGGTTTGATCAGTAGCTTGTGGTTTTTTGGGTCTGGGTTGGAATCTGTAGCCACAGAAGCCTTCCGAGTCCGTAGGGTATGTATACATTGGGGTTATGAAAGCTTTTTCCAGCAATGCTGAAACAGTTGCAACCACATAGGAGACCATTTTGTCTACACGCTGTCCATATGTCTTGACATTTGTTGCATTTTTTTGTATATGGCAGTGGCGGACAATTCTCTCTTTCCTTATGGATGTCGGAAACCATCAAGGTGGCTTTGTAGTAGGTTGGCTGTGAAAACCCACCCAAGTGGGGGAGGTCTGGTGCAGTTTTGCTTTGTAGGTTTGGCATGGAAGAAGCATGATGATGATGCGGAGTGTCTTATCAGACCACCATCAGACCACCATCACTAAATCCTCTGGATGCCTGGACTCACTCAGTCCTGAGGTCAACATGAATGTGAAGGCAGAAACCCTAGATCATGATTCTGGAGGACGTGAGAGGAGGAGAACAGGAGTTGTTGAGGTTACTGGAAGTCTTGATCCCCAGCTATGGCATGCATGTGCAGGGGGGATGGTGCAGCTTCCCTCAATTGGAGCAAAAGTCGTATATTTTCCACAAGGACATGCAGAGCAAGCTTCAACAACCCCAGAATTCCCCAGGTCTTTAGGGCCCTGGGGGACTGTCCCATGTCAAGTAGTGTCTGTGAGATTTATGGCTAATGTAGAGACAGATGAGGTTTTTGCCCGCTTGCAGTTACAGCCAGAACCAGTGTCATCAATGTATTTGAATGGCAGAGTAGTGGAGGAAGAGGATATGCCTCCTCCACCTCGGGAAAGACCAGCTTCTTTTGCAAAGACACTTACACAAAGTGATGCTAACAATGGAGGTGGATTTTCTGTCCCTCGATACTGTGCTGAGACCATCTTTCCCCCACTTGATTACAATACTGAGCCACCAGTTCAGACTGTCCTTGCTAAAGATGTTCATGGCAACGTTTGGAAATTCCGGCATATATATAGGTAAGTGTGCTTGCAGAAAAGAGATGGGGTTCTTTGGTATTTGGCAGCATGATGTTCTTGCTTTTAGAAATCATCCCATATGTATTATTATAGGTTACATGTCTATAATCATCTCTAGAAGTTTTGTCCGTCTTTTGTTTTGTTTGAGGTATTTCTTGCTGTTGAAGTTGGACTGAGGGTAAAGGAAACTATTACATGGCAGGGGAACACCGAGGAGACATCTGTTGACGACAGGGTGGAGTACATTTGTGAACCAAAAGAGGCTAGTGGCAGGGGATGCCATTGTATTCCTCCGGGGTACATCTGGCGAGCTTTGTGTTGGGGTGCGACGGTCAATGCGTAGTACAGCAGGCAGTGACTCAAGTGCGTGGCACTCTTCAATCACTGCAACCTCATCTATGTTAGTAAAAGGTACTGAGAGTATCTTTGATTACAATGCTGCCACTGGTACTGGAGGAGGAGAAAACACTGTGATCTGGCCTGGTGGCATTACAAATTCCTCCACAAGCAGTTTTGCACAGAGTCATGCACGGGTGACGGCAAAATCTGTGCTTGAAGCAGCTATGCTGGCTGTTGCTGGAAAACCATTTGAGGTGGAGTACTACCCACGTGCCAGTACAGCAGAGTTTTGTGTGAAAGCTGCACTTGTGAAGCAGGCATTGGATCAAGCATGGTGTGGAGGCATGCGATTCAAAATGGCCTTTGAGACTGAGGATTTTTCCCGAGTAAGCTGGTTTATGGGAACTATCTCAGCTGTCCAACCAGCAGATCCAATCCTTTGGCCTAATTCTCCATGGCGTGTCTTGCAGGTAATATTGTATGGTTTTTAATTTCTGAGATGGGTAGCATGTATGTTTCTCCTCAACAGGAATCCTCCATCTAGACTGTTGCAGGTTTGTGATCTTAGTGAATCATTGACAAAGCCTTTGCTGAGGAGGTTTCATGGGCAGGTGACATGGGACGAGCCAGATCTACTACGGGGGGTTGGCAGGGTTAGTCCTTGGCAAGTAGAGCTAGTGGCAACACTGCCCTTGCAGTTACCTCCACTCCCTGTGACCAAGAAAAAATCTCGACCTGCCCTGCAATCAGAGCTGATGCAGCTGCAGCCACCTGGGCTTCCAAATGGGTTGTCCATCAACAATTTTGTCCCTGGGCAGCTGCCTGCCCTCTTAGAAGACGCCTCTGCTGGCATGCAGGGAGCCAGGCATGATCACATTTATGGGCTATTTGTCCCAGACTTCCGTCCTGGTTACAAGCACCCCCATGACTTCCTTCCAGACACTAATAATATTTTCCATGCTGAGCATGTTCAGCCTGCACGAGCCCCTCTCTTGCCTGACCCCAGGATCTTTTCATCGTTGCCTGACCGGATGTCTTTACCTGTGGCAAATGTTCAAACCGAACGTTCCAATACCACTACCAAGAGCAGTCCAAGTTCATTCTTTCTTTTTGGGCAATCGATAAGCCCTGCACAGGGTAAGGATCAGTTATGTGGTGATTTACCCTTCCTTTGCAAAGTTTTCCGTGAATGTGAAGAGGTTGGGCGCACTCTAGATCTTTCAAAGCTTGCGACTTACGAGGAGCTTTACGAGCGGTTAGCAGTCATGTTTAGTATTCCAAAAGCACTTCTCCATGATCGGGTTGTGTACAAAGCAAATGGTTTCAACAAGGGCATTGGCCACGAGTCCTACAGGTGAGTTCTATTAATGTCTTTGATGGCCATATTGATAGATTCCTGACCATCATTTGAGACATCTAATGGGCATGTCTGGATGTTGATCTGCAGGAACTTTGCAACATCAGTAAAGAGGATCTTTATATTATCTGAACCTGAGAGAATCAATGTGACTCTCTCATAATTGATTTGTCTATTGAAAAGACTTGTAGTTGGCCTCCAACAAGTCTTCTTGTACTCAATTTTTTACCCCACTTGTGGACTTAGTTTGCACATAGGTGCTTGACATAAACCCATAACCACAGTTGTGAAGAGATAACTAGGAATGTATGGTAGTTTGTAGTCACTGCCAATATATGCATCTGTTGATTCTCAGTGCGCGTGCAGGGCAATGTTGGTGTAGGTCGGTTTTTGGATGGTGGGTGCTCTGTTTCCTTCTGAAAATTCCATCTTTTCATCTCATGATAGCGCTTAAAGTTCAGTTTGGTTGTCTCATCAATAACTGTAGCACTATGTGGCCTGACTATCTCTATTCAGCAACTTCAAGCTTGAGTACAGGCAGAACTCTTTAATTGTAAAGGGTATGATGCTTAGGATCAAATTGGCTCTGTCAACCTGGTGCAAAGTGGACCTGCATTAAGGCATCATCATATATGTCTTATAGCATTTATTATGTGACAGACAACTGAGGTGTAAACTATTACAATATTGTATGTCTAGCAATTTAATACATGTTTCAAAATTTCAATCTTCAATCATCTGATGCATTCCTACAAGTTTCTGTTATAATAATAAATTTTCATGAAGACCTTTGGAAGCATGTGCATGATTGAAATCCTTACTAAAGGACAGAATACATGGACTTTCAACAGTCCACTAGACCTTCAGATGGTGGAATGGAAGGATGGGCAATATTAATCCTATTGATCCATTTTCTCATGTGATATGAAAATGCATGGTTTAGTTGAAGAAAGTAGGATTTTAATTAGTTTTCAATCACAAAAATCACTCTAAATTTCAATAACTTTTGTTTTGTTGCTTGTATTTTTTATTCATAACCTATGCACGATATGTTGTTTAACTTACTGAACAATCAGTTACCAAATTCATATAACTTAACGAGGTATTCTGTAGGGTCTACTAATTAGTGGTATTACTTCATAATGATCATCATTAACATCATCAATATGGTGTGAATAGTTAATAACATTACAATAAATATGTTAGATTCACCACATGCAATAGATTCAAAATAATTAGTTTATATTTTATTGTGATCATGTGTGGTGCTATAATTGCGAGATCATAGAAATTATCATTAGGTTAGGTTTATTGTTTTTATATTATTGTTTTATTTATGCATTAAAAACTATTTGAAGATTGAACTTGAATTGGCCAATATTAACATTTCAAATTACAAGCTGTAGCAATGAATGTTGTTTAATTTCAAAATATCATGTGTCTAAACTATAATGGAAATAACATTGGCCACAAAATGCATTGACCCTACTTACAACAAAACGAATTATTAAAAAACACTTTTGGACATCTCAATTCATTATGTTAGTGATTTATCTTTGAAAAAACAATTTTGATTTCTTTTTCAACTTCAAGCATACTAAAAAGCTTTTAAACTAAATATAAGATATTGTAATTGCATGCAAACAAAAATTATAATTAAATATAAGATGATTGAAACATATGCATATTTAAAAAATTCACTAATGATGATTCATCATAGTTGGTTTATGTAGGACAACTTTAATTTTCATAACTTTTTACAAAACAAGAATGAAGGTTGACCATAAAATTAAAAATATTAAAACTATGTATAATTAGTGGATTAAACAAAGAAAGATTTATTATTCTCTTCAATGGTCTTCCTATATACTTATTTTTATTTGCTAAAGTAATATTCTGATATGTGTCTTGATAATTTGACTAAATTTTAAATATCACATTTGGATCCATTTATACCTGTACATGCAAGTCTTAAGTGACATGGGAATTCATCTTTCAAAAGAAAAAAGAAAACATATACATTTAAAACTTACATATTTGTCAAAGAACTTAACCAAAATCCATGAGCAAAATATAAAATAATTTGAAGATGCAATAATACAAAAGAAATTTATCAAATAATCGTTAAAATGTATATTCATGAATAATATTACATTTGAAATCCACATTTGATGTTTTGTCATTTTGTAAAATCAGTCCTTAGCAAAATTGAACAAGGATTATGGATATTTACAAGGAATTATACTTGCGAAATGCCATTTGATCTTTGTTACAAGATTGCATACATATTATGAATAAATAAAGTAAAGTAATTTTGTGCATGATTTGTGACAAAATCAATATTTATTAACAATCTTTTGGGATAATGGCATGTTTGACAATTCAAATTTTCCTCTCATCTTGGTCTGAATCTTCCATTGAATGAAAATGTTTTTTCTATGTATTAATGGTTGATTAATTTTTTGATATCTTCATTAGTTTTTCTTGGAGATTCATTAATTTAAGATTTAATTTGAAACATCATTAATTACTTGGGTAGATGACCCAACATTGTCCCCATTACCAATGCCATTGCTTTATGACAAATCCTAATAAATTTACAATGTAAAAATTAATATTTTTATTATATGAACCTAAAATATCCTTGCAATTGATGAAAACCCTTATAATTATTATTGAAATTGTAGAATAGAACAAAAGATGGAAATGTCCATAAAAAAAACGCACCTTGATGAGATCAAATGATTTGTGTATATTTTTATATTCATTTGGTAATCCTTGTCCTTTCTACAAATATGAATATTAAAAAAAAATCATTTTCTTTATTCCATAACTTATTATACATTGATGTCATTTTCATATTTAAATTGTAACATTATTGTAGAACCTTGACATCTTTGGCATTAATAATATTATTTGTAAATAGATTTTTTTAATTTAATTTTTCAAAGAAAAACGTTTTGTGAAGGAAAATACAACCTTTTAGAATATTCAATAATATATATTTTTGACATGAAAATTTCAAAATTCATTAGTTATTCTACAAACATGTGTTGAAGCTACCTTTGTACTACATTAATCAAAAGTATTTAAGCAATAATGCAAATATTATGAATTTATTAAATCATGTGTTTTTTTTCATCCCATGAATATGTTGGGGTTACGATTTTCTAATGTGTGTCATTAATTGAATTAAAACATGGGAAGATGAATGATTTGTTGCCATAAAAGTTTTACAAGAATGAAAAAAGGAAGTAAAAAAGGCAACATAAAAATGGAAGGAAAAAAAAGAAATGAGTTAATTTGTGAGCTAATGCTCACAAATTGGGTGCAAAATGAGATAGGCAAGATTAAAACCCATAAAAGTTGATCACAATGTTTTTCATTTTTTTAATTGAATATTTTTTCTATTTTCTATGTAGTTGAAACGTGTTCAAAGCCTAACTCTTGATTTCAAATTCTACATTATTCAAAGATTTAATATTTTGGTTAAATCAATTGCATGATGTTAACTGCAAATCATAGGTCTTTCAACCTACTATTATAATGTATCACACCAAGGTCTTGAAAATCTTGAGATTCTTTTGTGCATGTTATCATTTTAAAATGCATGATTCATATTCAAGTGCATTTGTGTTTCACCTTTTCAATCAACAACTACAATTTTAAACATAATGACCTATTAACTATTACATTATTCATGTTTTGAAAGATAAATATTCAACTATAATTCAAGTTTTTTGACCTACACATCATGATTGCAAATTGTTTTAGATGTCTTAAATTTCAACATCTTGTTTCACATGAAAGGAACAACATGTCTTGGTGTATTTCAAACCATTAAAACACATTTTACATCCATACATTTTTTAATGAATTTGATATTGACTAGTTTTCATAATGTTCACAATTCCAACAAATGATAACATTGAATTTAACATGATGGTAGCTTTTGGTTCATACTAAAAATAAAAATTACAAATAAATTTACATCAAATTTCATTATAATTTTAAAAATAAAATACTGATTTAAAAAAAATTATTAGTATTTTGATCAAAATTTTATAATAATATAATAAATATACATTAGTCATATATATATATAACCATTAAATTTGAACTTAAGTTTTTTAAAAAGCATTTTAGTTAAATCCTTTTAATCATAATTGGAAACATATTCAAATCAACATTGAAAATAAAATATCAATGAAAACGTTTTTATCAAAGTAGGACAAGTCTACATTATTTTTATTATGTTATGTTTATGAAAATAGGGCTTCATGTTGCTTTGCACTACCATTGACAATCAATTGACATAAGGTCAAAGATTAATATATTTAAAATTTCTTGAAATCTTTTTAAAAAAAATTAATTACCAAATATTAGTAATCCATAATCATATAGATTGTCTAATGTGAAATCATTTCCACTTTCAGTACTTCTTATATATGAGATTTGATTTTCACCTACTAAAACATTAACATTCTCAACACCCATGATGTCCTTTTTGGCACCCCTCATTGCCTTAAAAACAATGTTTTTGGGCCTTTCCAACATCCCCCAACATCCTTTTTACCATGCTTCCCAATGACCCATGGTTTGAAAAATATATAAAACATTTTTGACTTCAGTGCCCATAACATCCCCTATGTACTCTTAGCTTCCTTTGACATTATATCCAAAATCTTCGTGCCCTCAATTGCTAAAATAAACAACTCATGTCCACTCTAACACCCTTGCATCATTGTTTGTTGTCATTATGTCGTTCCTTGTCAACATTTGCATCTTTTTTATTGTTCCTCATATTTCAAATCCTTGGTGTTGCCCATGTGTGTTTTGGTTATTGACCAAGCTTAAGTTATTCCCAAACCAAAACATCTCACCAATTTAAATTTTGACTAGGGATGTTTAGATTTGGGAATGTTTACTAGTTTAACATCCCATCTTGGGATGTCTTTTCAAGACCTTGGCCTAACAAGAATCCTAGTGATTTAAAAGTTAAAAAAACTTTGGAAATGTTAAACAAGTCGAGTCTCCACTAGTGCTAAAAGAGAAAAAAGTTGAATCGGGAAATATATTTTATTGATTTGAAAATGGAAAGTAACTAGAAGGCAGTTAGAAGGGGCGAAACAAAATGTGCACCCCCAATTCATGTGTGGAAGTAATATTAAAAGATTGTTAAATGCCACTTCCTTTTAAATATTAATGAATGTGATGTTTTAAATGAATATACTAAATATACCTACTTTTGTAAACATAACATTCATAAAAATAATGTATATTTTTCAACTTTGATAAAAATGTTATTCAATGGATATTTCATTTCCAATGTTGATTTGAATATTTTAAAATTTTGATTAAAAGATGTCCACTAAAATCTTTTTTTAAAGTTTAAGATGAAATTTAATGGTTCTATGTTTTTATATTTTATTTAGTTGATAAATTATGATTGATGTAAATTTATTATACTATTATTAATATGACTAAAAACATTATTAAAATTTTAAAAAATTGATTTAAAATTTCAATATTTTTGTAATTATAATGAAATTTCATATTGATTGATTTTTAATTTTTATTCTCAAGGGTGAACCAACACCAGGATGACCTTGATGGAATTAGATATTTTCAATGAACATTCAAGATTATTCACTACCTTTTTCATATGCATGAAAATATTTTAATATTATTATGATCAAAACATTAAATAATATTAAAACATAATTTTAGATTTTCAATAGCATACATTTAATTATGCCTTATGTAATATTTTCTTTCAAAAATTGCCCAATAGTATGAGATGGACAATATTCTTGAACCACTTAAGCAAACTGTGACCCACTTGGCCTAGCTCAAGTTGGACTCATTGGCACCTTGTTGTCAGGCATGGCCTTTGCTTGCTTTGCACCTTTGTTGGAGCATTAATCACCCTTGTTCAATGACTTTGAAATGTTTTTTGAAGAGTTCAATACCATTTTTGGAGATTTGGAGAAAAAATAGATGTTTAACATCAAGATAAAATCCCTTTGTCAAGGATCACGTTTAGCTACAATATATGCATTAGAGTTTAGACACTTGATTTGTGATATCTCATGGGGTGAAGCAACGTTCATAAGTTAATTTTAGTTTGGTTATGAGGTGATGTGAAAGATTTGCTATTCACCTTGCTAGACCTTTCAACATTAAGTCAAGCCATTGCATAAGTTGTTTGGTATGACAATAGGTTTTTTGAACATGAGAAAGACACCATGAACCCAAATCAACAACACAAAAGAATTTTGCACCATTGGCAACATAAAAAAGTTTTCCATTTACAACACCAGCCTAACCTTTGATAACCCTGCTAAAAGACAACCCCATGCAGATTGATAAAACAAGATTCAAGCCCATCACCGAGTAAGAAAAATAATGTCAACATACAAATAATCTTTGTTTGTATTGTGAAAAACTAGGTCATGTTATTTGTGAATGTCTAAAGAAATGTGGACCACATGCCACACGCGCCATCTTTGTTGCCAATCCACAACCACATGAATCAAAAAATGAACATGTCCAGTTTTAATAGGGACCGTGGGGCCCAACTTTGATGCATCATGTAATGAGAATGGTCCCAACCTATCTTCAAACCAAGCACCATTTTTTTGGTACCAATCATTATCAAATGTAATAAGCTTATGATGATGGAAGCCCAAACATTTTTTGATTTTGGCACATCAACATGTTTTATGGACAAAGAGCTAGTGTGACAATACAAGTTGGCTTTCGTGGAAAAGAACACACTAGTGCCAGTTGAGGTCATTGATGGTCAAAACATTTCATTTTGCACCATAGCCTTGTCATGTTATTTTCATGTTGTGTTTGCATATGTTAACATAATAAAGATTTGTTTTCACGTTTGTTTTGCACATCTTGTGTTTTTGTTTATAAATCACATAATCTTGTTTCGTGTTTGAAAATTAAACTAAACCTTTCCTTTAACTTTTGTTCTTGTGAATCTTTGTGTCCTTGATGGTTAATCCATCCTTAATGAAACATAAGGAGGTTGATCATACCATAAATAAACTATAAACAGGTTAATCCATCCTTAATGAGAGATAAAGAGGTTGATTAGATTTAATTTAAACCATAAGTAACTTATTATGTCCTTAATCAAACATAAGAATGCTAATCAAACCTTAATCAAAGCACAAGGAGGTTAATTATACTTTAATCAAACCACAAAGAGGTTAATATGTCCTTAATGAATCATAAGGGGGCTAATTAGAATTGAATCAAACCATGAGTAAATTAATCTATCCTTAATGAGGAGGATAATCATACTTTAATTATACCATAAGGAGGTTAAATAATCATTAATTAGACCAAAGGAGGTTAATTAAAGCTTCATAGTGGTAATAAAAGGCTAATTAGACCATAAGTAGGCTAATCATACGTTAATAAAAAAAAGGTTAATCATACCAAAATCAAGGCCAACAAAGCCAATCTAGACTAATTAAAGGTTAATTAGACCAAAAACGAGGTGAATAACACCAATGTGGGCTAATAAAAAGCTAAGCAAACCAATAAAAGATTAATAAGAGGTTATTCAAACCATAAGTAGGTTAAAAATAAGCTATTCAAACCATAAGTGGGTGAATAAATAAAAGGCAAATTACATTAAAATGAAGGTGAACAAAGCCAATGTGGGCTAATAAAGACACCATAAGTAGGCTGATAAGAGACTATTCAAACCATAAGCATGTTAATATGAGGATAATAAAACCTTTCAGAAGCCATCAAGAAACAATAATAAGAAGGGTATGAAGAGAACAACCAAATACAAAATGAAAAAAAGGTGCACCAAACCTTTGAATGGAAAGTTCAGTCTTCATTGTAAGGAGGGAAAAAAATTGTACATGTTGAGCTTGATGTCCAAAACCTATAACAAATTGAATATGTTTGCAATTTACCTAGGCATATGTAACCTTAAAATATGGTCAGCACATGAATTTGTATTTGAAATTACAATCAAGAAGTAGTTCCTCCACACCTAGAAACACTTATTCAAGCAATGGAGTTCGAAATCAAATTGAGTTTGAAGAAACCGCCTCTCGAATCCATATTTTTTAGTGGCATTAAAGTATCATTTATGATCAATTTTAACAATTTATAGGTCATTCCACACCACATTCTTACTAACAACCTTAAACCAACCCTTGTTCACTTGGTAAAGACGCCATAACATTGATGGTCTCATTGGAAAACATGTAAAGATGTGGTTTAAGACTAATGAATTTGGGAAAGTGTACAACAAGGAACCTTGGAATTGGATAGGGGTTCAAGGCTTTTATGCATGGGAAGTTGGGTAGGTTGGGCATTGATTTTTGTAAGAGGGATTGGGGTAGGATGTTTGAAGGAATGGCAAATCATGTGGCTATTAGGTTTTGGACAAATTGACAACCTTCACACAAAATCTGGCAATTGACCACACCAACAACAAGAAGCTTTAACACAAATCCATGTTTTCCCCTTGATAATAAACAAATAAATTCATCATCATTAGAATTATACCCTAACATAATTTCCCTAAACTTTAATTCTTAACTAGAATTCACTCAAACCTCATAGATGCCAACCCTATTCAACCAAAAACAAATGGACGTTGTTGCTTTCCACCATTGGTGTTCTTATAGGTAATCGTGTTCCTAAGTTGTTCCATTATTATCACGTTCAAGTCATATTCTACCATCGGTCACCTCTTTTTGCACCAACAATACTTTTAAAATTGTGAACCCACAAGCTAGAAAAGGAGCTTCTGAAAGAAAAACCATGTTTAAAAAAAAGAAAAATTTGTTAAAAAGAGGGAAAAAATATTATGTGCGAAAAAAAAAGAGTCTTTTCCAAAAAAATTGGGCTTCACTTTCTTTGAAAGATAGGGAATTTTTTTTTTTGTGGGAACAAAGAAATTTGTTTCCAAAAAAATTGGGTTTTAATTTCTTTGAAAAAGAAAGAATGCACTTTTGTGAGGGAGAGAGAATGTCGTAACCCTAGCTTTGGGCTTGCGATCAAGGCAAGGCTTGCGGAGGTACAGGCCAAGAGTGAAGCCCGGGAGTCACATTTCATGTTCTAGGAGTGTAAGAGAGTGCAAGGGAATGAACCCACACACTCCCAAGTGAACTTCCACTTTGGGAGTTGGAGTCAAAAAGCAATTGCAAAGGTCAAAACTCATTGTATGAAAAATTTCCTTATATCAATGTAAAGCTCTTGGAACATAGATATTTAAAATGGGCATGCCTGACCCATTTGGATACTTAAAACATAAATTATGGCCAAAGGAAAGGTCGAGAATTTTTTGCCCAATTTTGGTGCCAAAACCAATTACATCCCCTATTATTTTTGTTTGTTAAAATCTCATTTCCTATTATGCATTTCAACCCCTAATGCGATGAAACTGAGTGTTCTTGTACGCTAACCATGGGACTTTATGGATAAGTCTATTGTTCACTGTTTCATTTTAATCAATAGTTGATTTATAGCTATACACTATTTCAATATGCCCTTGAAGCTTTTTTATCTTATAAGGCCCAAAAAAATTGAATAATTTGTTCCAAAGCAGAGTTTGTCTACTATGGTGACATGAAACTACAATTCATGGTAATCTGCCTTACCAGGTCAATAAATTGCACACTAGAGGAGGATTGGAGCTGTCATCAATTTATTTTTGTGTTTATTTGGAAGCGTAACAGTCATCAACAACTATGGCCTTACCAAGCAGTAATATGTCCTTGCATTAGGTTGTCCTGATCACACCAGCTTTCCATTGGACTCGCAGAAGTGCCAAGCACTAACATCTGCACTCGCAGTGCACTTGCAGGTGTACTGTTTGAACATTGACCAATTGCACGAGCTGGGAATACAGGTGTGACTCATTATCAAGTGACATCTATCCTTTTTTTTGCATGAACACATGTTCCCAGAGTTCCTAACATGATTAACCAGAGTTCAGAAATACACTAAAAAACAAATCAAATTGGTCCACCTTGACAGTCAGGGGTTAGCTACATATTTTCAGCACAATTGCAAGTTTTTTCAATGCATTTGCAACTTAATGCACATGTTTCCAGACCGAATTGGTCCGCGTTGGCATGTAGGGGTTAAACTACATATTTTCAACGCAGTTGCAAGGTTTTTCAACACGCTTGCAACAATTTTTCAACGCTCTTGCAGCTTTAATGGAAAGCTGCTGTCCCTAGAGCAAGAAACGAGGCCCTATGGCTTTCCATACATCATGGTTTGTTTGTCCCATTAAATATTATACAAATCTAAGTACAGGGCCATTGATTGCCTAGGGATATAGAGCTGCCATTTCTAGCACTACCGGTAGAAACGAAAAGACCCGCTGGTTGCAGCTATTTGGTTTTGGGCAACAAAAGTCCTGTGCTAGTGACAAATACATCTTTCCTCGTGACAGCTTGGAGCCACTTTTCTAAATCAAATGAGTCTCATTACACTTGGTCAGCAGTCGCACCTTGAAAAATTGGGTCCCTACAGCCTTTTTTTCAGGTGAAAAATTGCTAGAGGGCTTCTAGCTCTCAGGTAAAAGCAAATGGCCAAAATTCCCTTTCTTCATAAAAGACACTAAATTTTTTGTTTTCAGAGGTGAGTCTCGCCACAGGTCTGTCTACTGGCTCCTGTTTTAGTGGTCCTCTACAAAAGTGTCGGAAATTAAAGCAAAATGTGTCTGTGGATGCTGGCCAATGTGGCTGCATTACAAAATTGAAAACAAAAAGACTGATCCTAGAAGGCTGATTTGGAGGGGTGACCATTTCAAACTTGAAGTAGGTATTAATAGGTATGCCCTGCAAGAGTAGAGGATAATGATGTTAGGAACTCTTTTTTTCCCAATAGGTATGGGAGAATATCGTAGTACCTTAGTCATTTCAATACATGCAGAATTTTAACAAAAATGCGATCCTGGCTTCCAGGCCTCCTAATGATGGGTAAATCCTACCAAGTTGGATTGTTGTCAAAACCTCAGACGAGACAAAATTCTAAAACGTTATTTTACCAAGGATGAATAAAAAGACAGTGGAGGGGGTTGGGGTTCATATAGTAGCATGGCTTTTCGTTGAATAATTAATTAATTTTGAAACATTAATTTCAACAAACGAAATATTCACTATTTTCCTTCACAATATTTTTTGAATTGGAAGAAATAATTTTTGAAAATTTCAACATTTCTAAAAATAATATAATTAGTGTCGAACTGGCCAAGGTACTAAGGTAATGTGCTAGAGACCTGGCGACGCCTGACACATTCTGCCAGGTAAGTTAGGCCTTGTTGTGTGCCATTTAATTGATCCCCTCTGATCATCAGACTCTTGAATCTCAGGGGATCTTCTTTTCTGTTTTTTTTTTCCCGCTTTTTAATCCCTGGTTGTTTGTGTCGCTGCTGAATCTTTCTTTTTGCTCACCAAATATTCAACTGGGCAAGAGTGCGCTGCAGGTGCCAGGACGATCAGACGATTCAGACCCATCAGAGAGTCAGAGCTGAAACATAATATTTGTAGAGAAGCTCTCGTTGGTTTCTAAGCTTCTAATTATCAAGTGATTACCACCTCGACTCACTGCTGCTTCTACAGGTCTCATTTTGGGTTATCGTTGCTTTTTGGGAGGATTAACTTACATGTTGCTAGAGTGACGGCGGGAGGGGATATTTGCGTTTTCAGAGAGATCTGTCTTCTTGATTCTGTTGTTCACGGGCAGTTGAGGATTACAACAAAATGGAAGGTAATGTCAGGAGTCTCGTTTAATAGACGTGGGCTAGAACTAAGTCTGGCATGTTGTGCTTCATGACCTGACGTTGTTCTAAATTGATGGATGGAAGCACTAGCTTGAAAGTTCTTCCTCCAAGCGATCTTTAACAGTGTACAAATAGCCTGACTGAGCTCCCTTCCCTCTGAAGGTCCCGTCCCAGGTTTTGGGCCTTCTACTTTTGAAGTCAAGTTGAAATTTGCTTCTCGTCAAGTAGCTCAAAAGCTTCTCTTCAAAAGCTTGTTTGTGAGATTATGTACAACTTGATTTTCCGAGACGGTTTGAAAGTGCATTGCTCCGACGTCCTCGCTATGTTTCGTAGTCAAGTGAATACGTCTTGAAAGCGAAGCTGGAACTTGGTAGCATGAAACCCTGACTGCAGAATGTTGGGTCATTGAGGTGCAGGCCTGAACTGTGTGTGAGTGACAAAAGCTGAGTTCCCATATCCTCGCGTCCAGCAAGCGTCTTTGCAAGCGATCGCTTCCTTCCTTCAGCAGCCGGCAGGCAAAGCGTGGAGTGACGAACACCAGATCATTCGCTTATTCTGACGTCATGGACAAATGTACGGGAGTATCGACCGCATGGTTGCTGATGGCGGTACTGGGAGTGTTGTGCAACGTCTCCGTTCCCGGAGTGTTGGCCGAAAATCCACCAGGTTTGTACCAATCTATTGCTAATCTTGTAGCATTTACCAGCTAGTAAAATGAGTGTCGAGATCTAGTTTACGTGCCTAGCTAGTTTCTTCACGGGTTAGTTGTCAAGAGGGGCTGTCCAATATTAAAGCCAATTACGTCCAGAGTTTCTTTCTAATCTCCTTGCAGTGGCGTTGCACAAGCTGGTTCCATCCTAAGAGTCCGAACTTTTTCTGCATTGACAGGATCTTTCTTCGTAAACTGTGGTTAAACAGCTAGTTATGTGGATAACGTTACCGGAATAACATGGATGCCTGACGACCAGTTCATTGACGAAAAGTCTGGTGTAAACGCAAACGTCTCCAGTTCCTCCCAATATTATCCAGAATTTTCCGAACTCACGACTCTTAGATACTTTCCTGATTCTCGCGCCAAGAACTGTTACTGGTTTCCAGTGACGCCAAACACGACCTACCAGATCAGAGGCACTTTCTTCTATGGCAACTATGACAATCAAACCACGGTGCCCAATTTTCAGATGGCGATAGAGGGGACTATAGTCGCTTCCAACTTCATCAGTGAAGTAAACGTAATAGCGTATCGGGAGATCAGTTACGTGCCTCAGAGGAACGTGACTTTTCTCTGCCTGTTACGAGATACCACAAACGCTGTTCCGTTTATTTCTGCAATATCTTTAGTAAGATGTAAACCAGAAGCTCATGTTCTTGCTCACTATCTACATATGGGATATTATTACGTGACACAGTTCAGGTGGAACTTTGGTGGAAATGGAATCATCAGGTATGTGATCAGCCAAAATTATGTTCGAGTTCCATTGAAGTAAATGGACGTTGTTGTCATGTTATTTTACTTTACCAATTTGTGACTAGTTCCTTCAACTCAGCTCATTAAAAGCGCAAGAAACTTTTTTGGCATTCCATGGAGGGAAAAGAGTGGAAACCTCTGACGAATTAAAGTTGAATTACCACAACATAGGGAAAGCTCTCCAAGGGGCCAATGGAAACCATTTTGTCCATGAATCCAAGGAGATTACAAAGAATCTCCACATAATTCGCTTATAATGAAGTTGATTCTGTTGGCTTGACCTTGTTTCCTATTGTTGCTGTCTACATGCAGAGATCCTGATGATATTGCTGATCGCTACTGGTTTCCCATAAAGTCGGACTCGTCGTATGTACAGAGTACCGCTCAAGTTGAAGCATTAACAGCAACCAATATAGTCAACGCGGTATTTCCCCCTAAGACAGTAATGGACACTGCCCTCACAACCAATGGTACCTGCATGACCATCGACATCCCATTCCCCCCCAGTTACACCTGGTTCATGACACTATACTGGTCTGAATTATATCCAAATGCAAGTGCCTCTTCACGGCAATTCTATGTGGAGGTACCTGTTTATGAGACCCAGTTCGTCAATCCACTCGTCAATACAAGCGGCCTCGGCGAGATTTTCAATCTATCCTATTCTGGCAAATTGCCAAACTATGTTAACTTGTTTAAAAATCTATCTATTTCCACTCCTTTGGGTCCCCTGGTGAATGCCCTCGAGATTTTCGAACGTAGCCAAACCCAATCCGTCACATTGACAAACGAGCAGGACAGTAAGTGATCAACCCAGTCCTAGTAAAATTCTTCTTGTTTCATGTTTCAGCTTTCACATCATAGCAGTAATGAGCTAGTATTTATGGCCTAACTTACCTTCCTTGCTGCCTACAACCATCTATCCACCAATGATACGAGGAACATCAGATTGATGTTCCGGCCCAGTAAAGGGGAGAAAAAAAGCTATATCTTAATAGAAATGAAGATAGGATGCTCAAATGTTTATACCCTATGTGCATACTAAATTACACGGTACAAATATAACAATTTTGCTCTTGAATTGTTTGAGATTGTGTCACAGTCAGTGACTGCGATTAACCTGGGGTGTGCAGCTCTTGCCATTGAGGAGATAAAGTCCAGTTATGGAAACCTTGCCTTATGGACTGGGGATCCTTGTCTTCCATATCCACATCCATGGGTCACATGTAGCAACGTCAGCATTCTTCAAAGTTCTTCAATTATAGCAATGTGAGTAATTCGCCAAACCCCCAGTAACTGAAAATCGCCAACTTTTGTTGTCTAGAAATACTGGAAGTTTTCTTCCTTCCCTTCAGTTGTTTAGATTTGGGTGGCACAGGAGATTTTCTCACCTCACTTGCACTCCTATAAATTGAATGGAACCTAGTATCTATGATGACAACGTTCTAGTGGGACAACCAGTGGGTGTTTTGGCAACGGTAGAAGATCATCAAACAATGGCTGCTGCTATGGTCCTCTTGTCTCAGTGTTTCAGTTTTCCTTTGACTTTTTTGTTAACATTAAGTGACATGGTTAATTGGAAATATCAAGTAATGGGGTTTACAAATGTTATTCATATGAGTAATTATGTGTAAGGGAAGTACAAGTTCAAAGGGGTTTACGTTGCTTAAGGGCATGGCAACTTATAAGGAAGCAACCCAAGGACAATATATTACTCAATGTAAAACACTGACAGGAGTTGATTTGGCACCTTGGAGGCATCTTCTAGATTTGTAATTAGATGCCTCCAGGGCTAGGAGGAAGCTTATGCTAAATGTAGAATATATGCAAATACAAAAAAAAAATTAGGTCAGATATTTATGATGGGGGAAAGAGATATTTCCAAAATAAGGTGATGTTGGGTGCTTGAATTTTGTCATGTTGTAAATGAGATGTAACAAGATATTTTGTTCCCGTATTATATTTCAAACAGCATTATTTGCTTGATCCATCACTTGCCAAAATTTTGTCATCTAATCTTGATCAACCATGGGGTGTCATTGGTCATTGAGAAACAAAAATGTATAACTCCAAAAGAGGTCATGATCATCCACAATATTCAGAGCTTTGGCACAGTTCATAAAGTTACCTTGAACCTGTTGATTGGACTCCATGAGCTTCTTCAATGAAACAGGGGTTGTATATTATGAAATCTAACTTCAAAAGTGGGCCATTGTGTTTTGTGCTTAACAGGAATCTCTCAGGGTACGGTTTAACTGGGCCAATTTCTCCTGGTTTTGGCAAGCTTAGGAGTCTTACTAGCCTGTAAGTAATGTTCACAATTATTATTCTCCATGATATTTATTGCATTTTTTAATAATGTAGTAGAAAATTTTCTTCTTATAAATCCAAATGCAATGTTTGCTTCCACTTTCAATAGCAATATTTAGAAGAAGCTGTAAAATTTATGGTTCAAGTTAATATATAATGTAATAATACTCATGGTCATCTTCACAAGCCCATATAAAATTAATGGTTGATCATGATTACATTTTAATTCATTTTGCCACCTTGTATGTTTTTCTGTGTTGTGCAGTGTACTGGAGAACAATGAATTGAATGGTTTGCTACCAGACTTTTCACAATCTCCAAATCTCACCACCTTGTATGTAACCTTTATGACCCTACTTTTATAAAACTTGTCCCAGTGATATGTATAGGAATATTGCATAATATCAGTAATGAAGGTTTTTTGTAAAGCATCAAGCTACATGCTATGAAATACATACCAAAAATCCTTAAATATATGACTTATTCATCAAATTTATGAAACTCAATCCAAATTTCTCAAATTTCTGAGACAAGGATACAAGGTAGAAAAATGAAGATGAGGGTTTTCATCTTATGCCAATTGCAAGCTGCAACTAACAATAAGATGTAAGATTCTAATTAAATGTGTTTATCCTTTAAAACTAACCCATTTTTTCAAATCTTTGTGCACAAACTTATCAATCAATAAATCTACACCTTATTAGATATAAAATAATATGTTTGTTTCTTTTTGGGGGTTGTCTAGGAATCTTAGGAGCAATCAACTCAATGGATCAATCCCACCTTCCATTTGGGATATTCCCAAACTTAATGTTTTGGACTTATCGAACAACAATCTTTCAGGCAACCTTGTACCCATTACAAGCACCTCATGCCCAATTTCTTTAACAACGGTGTAAGCATCCTTTTGCACAATCTTAAAGATTGCTAGTTGAATTACACAAAATTATGTGATGATTTGTAATCTTATAATTCATCATATGGTGACATAAAGAAGGAAAAGTTTTGATAGATGCATCAAGTTCTTAAATCAAATTGGTGCACGTGTGGTTTATTATAAATTCAGGTACTTCTTCTTCTTTTTTAAATTTCATTTGCAAAGTTTTGAAAATAATTTATTAGTTTTCGATATTTCAATCTTAATCCTTCAACATGTGCAAATGTCATCCAATCTTGGTTTATTTTTTAACAAGGTTTGAGTGTGGGTACAACTGTTCATTACAGGAATTTGGGTAACAACAGTTTGAGTGGTTTATTTCCTTCTCATTTGCTTGCTTGTTCAATCTCAACCTTACAAGAAATGTGGGTACACATCAAGTTACATTTTCTCAAGTTTTTTAGAGAAAATTTGAAATGGGAAGATCCATGTATGTATGTGAAACATTTCTTCAATTATAAAATAGAGTTCAACAAAAGGTCAACATGTAAGTTATTTTGGATTGAAGGGAAGAACAAACATTTTAATGTCATTTATCAAATTCCATTATATATATTATTGTGCACAATTTGAACTAACATTATTTTCTTGAAACTTGTTACAATGCAGAAATTTTAACTATAACAACTTAAGTGGGGATTTGAATATGACTCTTTGGACTTTGGAAGTACCTTTCCCATTTGGAATGTCTATCTATATGTTGTGTAATGATATAAACACACTTGAACCAAGTTGGGAGGATTCCAAAATGGACGATCTCGAAATTTGGTAAATCTTTAATTGATTGTTTTTAAATATCCAATTGTGGCCCACAAGTTTGGGAACCAATCTTGTCATCGTAACTTAGCTTCAAGTTTTAGATTCTTCAATATCTTTATTGAAAGAACATGATAGGAAGTGGAAATATTTTTATTTTAATTGAAAATCAATATCATTATTCCAATATATTAATGATGATTTTTGGACTTTCATTGTAGGCTTGGAGGAAATCCAAGTAGCTCAAATCCCATCATATGCAATGATCCACAAGATAGTTGTTGCAACACAAATGGGCAGTTCTGTACAAGTTGGGATTACATTAACAACAATTCCCTATTATATGTGATATTGTCCACAACACTACCCATTATTTTTGTTTTTGGTGCAATTATTGGTGTGATAATATTATGGAAATATCGTGCAAATGCATCAGCTTTGCATGAAATCCAACAAGGTGTGTTTTTGTTTGTCTATTACTCTATTGTATCATTCATTTATATGATTATTTCTTGTCATTCTGCTTTTATTGTTGTCACTAGCTAAGATAATGATTAACCAAATATGACACATTGTATAGGTTTGTTCAAACTTGGTATTAGTATGTAATATCAATCTCATTCTTATTCAATTAATTATTCAAAGTAAAGTGAATGTGTGTTAATATTACACCTTGCACTTCCTTGTAGAATTTGCTAAACAACAAGTGCAACCTACATTATATTCCTATAACATGCTAAGTAAAGCTACGGGAGATTTTCATCAAGATAACAAGCTTGAGGAAGGTGGATTTGGTGTTGTTTACAAGGTGATTTTATCAACATCTTGCATGCCCTTTTACCATCATACGTCTTTTTATATATTTTCAAATCTTAATTTAAGTTTTTACTTTGGTGTGATCTATGTCAAATTTCCAATAAACAATGCATAGCATTTTTTTGTGTATTTTGTAGGGAATCTTATTGGATGGGACAAAATTGGCAGTAAAGCTATTGACGACAAAATCTCACCAAGGCATTGATGATTTTTTGAACGAAGTTGTGTTTATCACTGGTGTTAGACACAAAAACCTTGTGAAGTTGAAAGGGTGTTGTTTACACCATACACAACGTCTTCTTGTGTATGAATTTGTAGAAAACAAAAATCTTGTAGAAGCCTTATGGGGTATATGACTAACTTTTCACCTTCATTGCCTATAATGTGTTAAAAATAATTCAATGTGATCTAAATCCACATGTATCATGATAATTGACCCATGATCATGTCAACCGAGGACTTCATATTTTATGATTGCAGGTTCAAATATGGAGGATAACATATTTTTAGATTGGCCAACACGTTTCCAAGTATCTGTGGGCATTACTCGAGGCTTAATTTACCTCCATGAAGATTTGCAACCACGCATTATACATCGAGACATCAAAGCATCCAACATCCTTCTTGACAAAAACTTTAATGCAAAAATTGCTGATTTTGGTTTGGCACGATTATTCTTTGACAATCAAAGTCAGTTATTCACACAAGTTGCTGGAACCATGTAAGTGCAATAAGTTTGATTAATAACATGTATCAAAATAATATCATATAGATCAAAATCTATTATAATTACAACATTTGAGTTTAACATTACTAAAATGTAATTATGAATCTATTTACAAAATGACTAATTTTTCTCACTTTGGTTTGGATGTTAAATTACATGAATTATGATATTCTATTATATAGCGGATATATGTCTCCGGAATATGCAACATTGGGTCAACTTAGTACAAAGGTTGATGTGTATAGCTTTGGTGTTCTTTTACTTGAAATTATTAGCAGTAGGAAGGCCATACTTCAAAATGCAACAAACAACATGTACCTTGTTGAATGGGTAAGAACATTTGATCATCTTGTGTTTCATCCTTTCAAAAATATTATATTTCAAAAAAAATTAGGAATAAATTTAACTTCAACTTTTATTCATGTGATGAAAACATATATTAAATTCTAAAGGAATAAAATCATGTTGGAAATGAATGGTGACAATGGTAGAATTAATCATGTGTACACAATCAATCTATTTGTGAGTTCTTAAAAAAATGTCACAAAAGTTGCAACATCATTTCCACATTTCTTACAATTATGGTTTATATTTTTTCACTTTAAAATTTACGAGTAATAATTTATAAAGATATAAAGTAATAATTATTGTTTGATAAACTTGAATGGTCAAACTATTGCAGGCATGGTCTTTGCACAAAACAAACATGTTGATAAGCTTGGTGGACACAAAAATTCAAAACACAATTGTGGAAAGTGAAGTGCAACGTGTGATTAATGTGGCACTTTTATGCGTGCAAGTAGAAACAACAAAACGCCCAACAATGTCACAAGTGTTGGGAATGTTACAAGGTGAAATGGATTTGCCTAATATTATAGTTAATTCAAATGAAAATGATGTTTCAAATATCTATGTGAATGTATCAACTAGTGAAAGTAACCAATTACCTTCATCTCTTATACCCAACAATTATGGTAATGTTGAAATTGAATAAACCAACTTGAATCCTAAATAGAAAATATCATGGAATAATCAATAGTTGTGAAGTTAGAACCATTGTAGCACCATTGGCTCCAAGGATAAGTATGGGAAAATAATGATTGAAAACTTTAAACCAAGTCCTTGTAATTTTATATATGGTGGATGTGAAATATGTTAATAGCTTAATATTTGATGGTTGAACACATTTCTAATAAATCAAATTTGTTAACTTCATGCCCCAATTTTCAATATAAAAAAGGTTTGGTCAAATGCAACGCAAGATGTTATGGGTTTAAATAAGGGTTTTCACCACATGTATACATCCATCATAACATGATGAACACATCTGGACGCAAACATAACCTTGCATCATGTTAATATGGGGTCAATGTAGGTCAACCTAGAGTCAACTTAGGTCAAAGGATATTTTGTGTGCTTAGGGCAAGTTCACAAGCAACTGAAAAGGTAGTAGTTTTGATTGCTATAAACCCTATGGCGATTAAAATGTCTTTCAATTGCCACACAATTTTAGTCGTTAAATAGTGGGCAATTAAAAACTTTTAGTCGTTTTCCATATGGCGACCAAAACTCATTTTTCAACTGCCATTTGTCAAGCGACCAATTGAAAGTTCTTAATTACCAACAATTTGGCAACTGAAACCTTTTTTCAATCACTAGCAATTGTTATTTTCAAGCATTGGCCACTAAATTTTCAATCACATTTGGTAGTCGTGTGTAGAGCTTGATGAAAGATTTCCAAACACATATTACATGCCCCCTTTCCAAATTTAGTTGCTAGCAACCAAAAACATTTGATCGCCATCCAATAATCAAAATTTTTTGGATGCTGACCACAACCCATTTTTGGTCACCATTAGTATGGTGACCAAATGTTTTTGATCACCAACAATAAGCAAATGAAACAATTTTTCGTCACTAATGACTACTATTTTCAGTTGTTGGTGACTAAATTTTTTGTCACCTTTAGTTGTCACTAGTAAAGTTCAATGAGAGCTTTCTAAAAACTTATTACATGCCCCCTTTTCCAAATTCAATTGTTGGTAACCAAATAATTTCAATCACCATCCAACGATCAAGGTTTTTAGATGGCAACCGAAACCTATTTTGGGTCACCATCCAACGATCAAATTTTTTTGAATGGCTATTGAAACCCATTTTCGGTCACCATTTGTATGGCATCTAAATCCCATTTTGGTCACCATCTATATGGTAATAGAAAATGTAGTCCCTAGCAACAAAAAATAAAAGTCGCTGGTGATCAAAAAAGGGTTTTGGTTGCCCACCTATTGGCGACTAGAAATGGGTTTTGATTGTCATCCGAGAAATCTTGAATGTTGGATGGCAACTGAAAATGGGTTTTGGTCACCATCCGAAAAACCTTGATCATTGGATGGCGATCAAAAATAGGTTTTGGTTGTCATCTGAGAAATCTTGATCATTTGATGACGATGGAAAATTTTCAATTGCAAGCAATTGAATTTGGAAAAGGGGCCATCTAATTTTTTTGGAAAGTTCTTATGGAATTCTATGCATGGCAACTAAAGGCAACTGAAAATTTAGTCAGCAACGACAGAAAATAACACTCGCAGGTGACTGAAAAATGGTTTTTGTTGCCCTATTGTTAGTGACCAAAAACTTTTGGTCACCATATGAATGGTGACCGAAAATGGATTTTGGTCACCATCTAAGAAATTTAAATCATTGAATGGCAACAAAAAAAATTTAATTGCTAGTGATTAAATTTAAAAAGGGTGCATGTAATATGTTTTAAGAAAGTTCTCATCGAACTTAACACATAGTGAGCAAAGGCAACCAAAAATTCATGTCACTAGCGATTGAAACAACAACCGCTAATGGCCAAAAAAAGGTTTCAATAACCAAATTATTAACAACCGAAATTTCCAATCATTATATGAATGGCAATTGAAAATGGGTTTCAATCGCCATCGAAGAATTTTTGATTGTTGGATGGCAATCAAATTTTGATTGTGGTAACCAAAAGCTAGCAACCAACTATGGTGACCAAAGGTTACAATCAAAATCTTGTGGTGACCAAATTTGTTTTTGGTCACCATATATAACAGGGGCAACTTCTGTATCAAGATGCACATCATTATGACACCTGTTACAAAATGGTTGTGTCACATCAGTTTTGACAATCCTGGTTTAAATTGATGTGTTAATTATGGATTTATGAATATTTTGAGTTAAGTACATTGGAGGAGGTTTAAAATATGATGAAGAATTCTATCCATTCCAACCCACACATTTACAACATGTCCAAATCCACCATTTTTTTGACTATTGATGTGACTATCCTCTATGGCACGATGGTAAAAACAACTTGTAGTCATAAAAACAACTAAAAAGTGGTTTATAGTTGCATATGCAACTATGACTTGTGACTAATATCAATTTGGATGAAAGTGAAGATGAAAAGAGGAGTAATATAAATTTTTTTAGTGACATTTCAAAATAAATGAAAATGTAATTATTTTCGCAACTTGGGATGTGGTTCATAAGCCACTAAACACCACGTGGCATCTTATTCAACTCTAATTGCGACTATAAATCCTAGTTACAAATGTACATGTAATTAAATGTAACAAAAATGAGTTGGCCAATGAAATTGTTGGATTTAATGACCTTTCTTTTTTCTTTAGCTTTTTTGAATGAATAAACCATTAAATGTGTAAGAGGGTTTCATAAGTTTGTGAAACTTTAGAGGACCCATGGCAATGGTAGATATGGACCATTATTTGAAATTTCCAACATAAAATTTTATCATGTTGATATATCATAATGTTTTTTAATTAGTTCATTCATTAGCTTGGCTATGTAATTAATCTATTTATAAATTAATCTAGATAGTAGGTAGTAAATAGCTAGTCAATCATATGTATGTGGGTTAAATAGTAGGTACTTTGTCATGTTGATATGTGATATGTTTTTAATTAATCACTTAATTAGGTAGGCAATGTAATTTATTCATTGAATAGATTAACTAGGTAGTAAGGTTAATTGATAATCCACTTATAAAATTATATGTGACTAAATTAAATATCATATATTTAAATTATTTTTTTGGGTAAAATTATGATATTATATATGTATATATAATTTTTAAAATCAAATAAATTTTTGAAATGTGCAAAATATATAACTTATTTTTACATAAATTTTTTAATCATAGTTTTAAGTAAATTTTAATATATTATAAATCTAAAAATAATAAAACTTATAGTTCCATAAAATCAATTAATTGTCTAGCATTAATTAATATTTAAAAATTCAAATCAAATTTTTAAATTAATATTTTATAATAAAAATAATATGGTTAATATAAGATCTTTTATTATATTTTAATTTTAATTTATTTATATCCATTTATAAATATTATATGTGAATAAATTATATATCATACATCTAAATTAAATTCTATTGTTAAAATTATGACATTCAAAAAATATATATAATATAATTTTAAAAATCAAATGAAGGTTTAAAATACAAATTATATAACTTTATTTTTTATTATATTATCCACAAGAAAAATTCCATTTTAAAATCATGTATTTGAATTAAACTTTTCTAAAGAATGGTCATTACAATGGTATTCAATAATGAAATTCAAGTATTCTTTTTGTTAATCTAGTTTACATTTCTGAAAGAAAAAATATATTTATGTACATTATTGAAAAAAATTTAAAATTAGACTTTAAATCTTATCATTTGGACAAAATATTAATAAGATATCAGATATCAAAAATGATGTTTTGTGTAATATTTTAGATGAAGTAAAGTAAGTAGAATGCACATTACTATATTGTTGCAAAAAATGGGGTGGCTTGGTGGTAAAAGAATTGAATACCATCTTTGGGGGTCAAGGATCAATTTTCACAAATGACACAGGTTGTTGTCAATGGTGGTTAGTTGACCAAATATTCTTTACTTACATTGCCTACTAAATACGTTAAACATCCTACCTAATATCTTAAACTAGGCTTTTAGCTTAACTTAGGTAATGACACATGTCAACAATTTATAAGTTGAAATTAATGAAATTATCAATAATATAAATACATAAATAATAATTTTATTTTTAATATTTGAACAATATTTATACAAATAATGCAACTACATGGCTTAATATTAAAAATGGTATGGACAATGCCATGTAAGCTAGTTTAGATGGATGAAATGTTCATGTAAGTCACATCTTTCTGTGATTGCCGTTATGACTTGGTGCAAAGTAATTTTTTTTGTGATCGAAATTTTATGCGACTTGTCTAAGACAACTAGAGCACATTGTAATCACATATGGCATTTACAATTGAAAAATAATTGAAAAAACCAATTGTTAATATGCAAATTCTTTGTAATGTATCTTGATGTTTGAACATGTTATTAAATCTTTGAAACTTGGAGCTTTGGGTTACCTATGGGCCATTTAAATTATTTTATCCATCTTTTTTTTATATTATAATGTTTGGATTGGCACATACCTCTTGGTGGGTCAACAGGTTTATATGCTAGATTTTATATTGTTTAAATGTTCTAGAATTCAATATATTTTGTGAAAAAATTAATAGTTTTATTGAAGATTATCAACTAGTTATTTATATTTTTTAGGAGAATTGCATATATGTATGCATGTATGTATGACACTTGATTTTCAAAATTTCAAGACCCATGGCTGTATATTTGAATTGGTTGTTTTGATTTTTTGAAACCTACTGGTTGTCTATGTGTTTTTTTGATAAACTACCCAACCTAGGTTTATCAAGGACATGTAATTTTGTACCATAATTTGGTAATTTGGCTCTAACAAACAACAATAGATCAAATGATATGTTTATGCCATAATATTTGCCATAAGCCTAATGTGGGTGTGAAGTTAGCAAGGAGACTTGTTGTCTTCTTTCAATTGTTTTGTCGTTAGACTTGTCACAAAAGTATGGAGCTTTAAACATCATCATGCTAAGGGCATCTGAAGTACCATTAGACATTGTGATGAATAAGACATGGGATAAGAGCTTGTCTATGAATTTGTCTATGATTCTTGATCTTGCAATTTTTTAACTCAATTTCTCTCTATTGGATTTCCATGGTTCCTTTTGAACGTATAATACAAGTTACTGAAAATTATTATCCTTATTTGTCAGGACAACAAATTACTTGTACTCATGGTGTTTGCACATGTAACTTATTCCTTAAGAATGAAAGAGATGTTATTTTTTTAGGTGTAAAATCCCTCCCATTCTTCCACTGTATGATTTACATATTTTTAGTTCATGAACACATTCCTCTCATTCTTTGCATTCCTCATAAAGCCCAAGGGTGGGTAGCATTCCCAAAATATATTTCATATACTTCATATTAGGTTAAACCAACATAAAAAATTTCCATCCTTTTTCTTTTGTTTAATTTTTCACCAAAAAAATATGTTGCCAACATTCATGAAAAGTTCATCCATATTCATTTGTCATCCACATTTTCATCCATAAATATCATTCATCCATGGACATGTGGCAAAATATTCCTCCATGTCAAACAATATTCTATCCCACGTGTCAAATAATATTCCTTAAATATTCTATCAACATCAATAGATTATTCAAAAAAAAAATTGTTCATGCTTCATTTGTTCATGCTCACCTTTTCACCACTCACATTCACAAGCTCACAAAATAACATTCTTGGCATAGAAGAAGTTAGTGCAGATGTTGAAAAGCTATGAGAAGCCTTATTAAGGGCTTTTCGAAGCAAACCCAAGATAGGTGTTCACACGAAAGTTTTTCAAAGGGTGTCCATTCTAGTTGATTTGTCAAAGTATGTGAACACCTATCTTGGGTTTGTTATGCAACATTAACAATCAACACCCATCTTCAAAGTTGTTTGTGATCTATTGGATGCAACATTTAAGTAAGTTTTGTTCTTAACTTGGTACATAATTCTAAATGTTTATGAAAGTGTTTTCCAATCATATCATTGTAAGTAATTTATATTTTCCTACATCATAATTTCCTTTGCTTTTTCACATAATGACTAGACTTGCATGTTGGAAGACAATAGGATACATTTTAGGGTTTATTTCTCCCATCGTAACTTAATCCAACAAGCCTTTGAAGACATAGTAAAGAAATCATGTCCTTTGGTAGAGACATTATTGTCTTTTTCCTGAAAATGTATATAAACAAAATGGTCAAGGTAGGGATTGTGGCGATTGTAGGTGTGGAGGCAACCAAGAGTGGGGCCTTGGTAGCATCATTAGAGGCAATCTCTTCCAAGCTTTATTCCACCACACTAAATGTTGGTGTTGCTACAACTTGCAAGAATGCAAGTGGGATGTAACAAAAGAAAATTCAATTGATTCTTACTCTCTTGTGTTGTTGGTTGTGCTTCAAGTTGTCCTTGATAGTAAATTCTAAGCAAATCCCTTGACTCTAATGGTCCAATCAATTTGCTGCCATAGGGTTATCTGACTATTGGTTACCAAGTGGAGGTCCTAAAAGGAATATTAACAATTCCTACATAATAAAAGTCAACTTACCTTTTGTTTGTGTGCAAACTTGACTTGTTTTACACACACACCACTTGATCCCAAACATATGATTCTCATTGAGGATTTTACCTATGCCTTACTACTCATTACCATTGTTGCATTGCTCAATGTAATTGCAGCAACCTATGCTCTCATAAAGGGCAAGGAGCTTGCTCAAGAATGGAAATGAAATAGAACCATGAACCCACCCAATTTATCCCTTATGCTTATCAAGCTACAAAAATGTGCATCTTAGCTTGAAAATGAGGATTGGAAACTTATGTTCTGATGAACAAAAGGAGGATTACTCATTGGATTGGAATGTGACTTTGTATTGGGTCCTAGAGCAGAACTCACCAAAAAAACTATACCTATTTACATGCAAACTTGTAAACAAATTTTGTGTTGTTGATAAAAAATAGCCCCAGGTACCCAATTTGTACTTTTACTTCCCATCAATCTAGGGTCATATTTTGGTAAAATATTTGTTGCTGGAAAAAACTAAAGTTTTATCTGATACATAATTTTGGTTGAATCTCCCACATTACTTTCTTTCTCATTGCCTGTCTTTTTTCCATCCTTATCTTAACATTGTGAGGCATGTTTAAATTTTTCTTTTTCCTACAATTTAATAATCCATGGATATGATCTCTCCTTTCTTTCCAAAACATGAACTACTATGCTGGCTACATCCTTTTATAAATGATTATTTCATCATCCTCTTTCTTCTAATTGACCATATATGCTTTTTAGAAAAACTCAGTCAAGGGGCAAAAAATATTTCTTGGGAGATTGCACTTTGACAATTGGACCTTTGTTTCATCCATTACCTTTCCATGAATTTTAACATGAATTGGAAGCAACATTGGCTTACAAAAATATCATGAAATCAACTCAGTCCAATGTTCTTCTACATGAACAACCTTCCAAGTCTTTCAAATGTCAAAACCTTGCTGATTTCATGCTTCTGACATATTAGTTTGTTGTTGGATGCATTAGACAATCATATAGTTGCATGACTTCTTTTCCAATGGTGGATAAAATCTAAAGTACAAAGTATCATTGAAGCGTGTGGTCTAATGGGCTAGTAAATTATACATAGGGGAATTTGTGCATTAGGGTGAAGATAGTATGTGCAATTGTTGTGACCTTGAGGTTAGTGGTGTTGTTATGATCAAACAAGAGCTGAATGAACCTACACACAGGTACTAGTTACTCTCACACATCTTCAAAACATTTTACAATGGACCAAACATTCCTTGTCATGCTTATCTTGTAGCATGAAAAATTCAACATTCTTTATGTATCTAAAATTCCATAAACAAATTTTGAACCATAGCATTCTTGCCACAACAACTTAGTAGTGTCATAGGGTTACAATCTATGATCTAGGTCTCGATCATTTCCTTGTCATGAACAATTAGATTTTCAATTTTGATGCACAAAGGCAAGATCCCACATGTTCTCAAGTGGAATTTGTTAACACAAGTAATTTGAGGAGGAGCTAATAATTTAGTTTTAAACTAAATTCTACACAAAATCATGATATTTGGTTTTTTTTTGTGAGACAAGTATGTGTTTGCAGGGATGAGGGGTCAACAAACCACAAAGAGCAAGGTTGAACCAAGTGATGCTGAGCATCCCCATTCACCTATGTAATCCTTTTGGTAGACTATCAAGGTACTAGAGGGTTTTTGACACCTACTATTGATCATAACAATAACAAAATTTACTAGCCAACTTATAAACAACCTTGTGATTAATCCATGTGCCAAATGGTTATGATTTGTTTAATGCTTGAAGCTTTACTAAGATATTAGATTACATTCATGAGATTGCAAATTACTAAGAATGGCCACTTGGGTGCTCCAATTGCATCTGCCCCCTTCAAATTTATAACCAAAAAAAAGTCATAGTGAGTTCTATGCAATTTCATAACAATGAAGAACGAACATGATTATTAAAGATCAATTCAATGAATGCCTAAGAAAATTGTGATTGTGCCTCATGATTGAAAATGATAACCAATTGCTGATTCACTTCTAAATAAAATAAAGTTGAAATTTATAGCTTGAAAAATCTGGAAACAACGTTCTCAATTAGGAACTTTGATGTATGTGATGTCTTTCTTCATCAAGGCTTGTAACATTTTAGTTTCTAGAACTGCACGAGTAATATCTCTAACAATTGGTATTGTGGCTATGTAGATCTTGATGACAAGTGTTTGTAAATATGACCTCCAAGATGATGCTAATGAAGGATCTGTGAATAAATTACATCCCAGTGCCAAGGCAAGTAAACATGTCCTACAAAGTCTTGTAAATTACAGTCTAGGTTGTGATTTTTTTAACATCATGCTTGTTTGCAAAACTTCAAACAATGTAACAACTCGCATGATCTTGATACCTTTAGTGTGCTTGCAATGCTTTTAATTTGTTTGTGACCAAATTCATTTAGTTTTGAAGTTGAATGGGAAGTTTGAATTTGTTGTTTCTAATATCCTCTAGGTCAAAGCAAGCAAACAAACAAACATGTGGGCCAAGTGTGAAACAATGAATGTGAAAAAGACTAAAAAATGAAATTGATAGTTCTCCACACATTCGTTGAACCTCTGGTTGTGGTTCGTTTTTTACAAAAAAAATAATGGTTTCAGCTAAAATAAAAATGGAACCCACGGTCCAGTTCTTGAAAAAAAAGTTTTAGTTTTGGTTCTGGAAATCAGACTGTGTTCTGATTCTGGTTCCAGGAATCAGGCTGAGGTTTGGTTTGGTTTATACAACTGGACAGAACTGACAGTTCTAACCGGCCAAAATAGGAACTGCCCAGCCCTTGCTTTTGCAAATGCATTAAATAAGTTAGCCGCCTCTAACACTAAAAAAGTTCTAAGAATGCTTTCCATGTATATAGGCTAACTAATACATATATATATATATATATATATATATATATTAAATGGGTGAAGAAATCTGAACAGATGCCGGTTTGGCCCAGGAAAATGGTTTTTCTCCTGCATGTTTGCTCAGTTTCCTGAGGCTGGTACAAAGAGCTGCAAAGTTGTGAACCTGCTAGAGAAAAGTGTAATAAATATGATGTGATTGCTGGTCCCTGTTTTTGATTGGTCAGTTATGATGATTGGTCCAGGTGGTTTGTTATTAGTAGTTCCCACCTGTTTGCAGTCCCCGTTTCAGTTTAATGGGTGGGGTTGCGAAAAGGTATTTCTCACACTTGGATGTGAGAAATATTTTTGTGGAGGGACGCATACAGAGCACAGGTGGGGATGGTCATAGTCTTTCGATTTGTGGAACACTCGTACGTGAGCTTCTTGTGCAACGGGGTTGAAGAGTCAAAGGTTTGGGGGAGGGAGATGGTTTAGGGTAGTGCAGCAAATACCCATCTTCTTGGCCATGGCCCATCTTCGTTGCAGCAAGGAACTACTCCACTGCCACAAGATGTCACAAACTGGGCCACAGAAGAGACAGCTGAATTACTGAACTGGATTTTTGCTCACACAGAGGTTTTGGGTTCTGTTGGATGGTGTTGTAGCTTGTGCTTTGACACAATGAGTCCAACACTGCCGATCGCAGCGGTCGGCGCATCGAAAGCCATGAGGGAGGAGCAAGAAAAGAAGAGCAACAACAGAATGACGCCGCGGGGCGCCGTAGTTGCGCTTGCCTACATGGCTTTCGCAGGTCAGTGTTTTAGGGTTTCTGTGTTAGCGTTCTTAGATGGGTAAGAAAGGAATGATTGAGCAAGAAAGTCCTATGAATGTCGTCTACAGAGAAAAGGACCAGTTGCAGTTTCAGAACAAGGAAAGAAATGGGGAACACATACATCCTCAACACATACATCCTCTAGGTATTTTTCCTCTCAAATGGTTTTTTCTGGCACAGTCTTATGACTTTGCACAGCTGCTGCACACTCTGATCAGAGGCTTGGGCTTTGCTACAGTGCTCTTGGTGATATTTAACAAGGCAGCACTTTCAAGTTACGAGTTTCCTTGTGCAAATGTCATCACAGTTATGCAGGTAGGTGGTGGGTGCTCTTCTGGTGCAGCTAAAAAGGTTTTCGCATCAAATTGGAACTCAAAAAGGATTGATGCAATCTCCATTTTCCTTGGAGTTTTTGAATCATTCTAAATTCCAAAATGCAACAACGAGAAGTTTGGTATCAAAAGTTGCTACAAAATATGATATTAGTTAGCATAGGAGATCCCATCACATGATATGGGATCTTGGACTAAAAGTGATAATAACTTCATGAAAATTGTGGAGTGTTGTTGATCTGTAATGCTGAAGTTGAGAGTGGGGAATGATGGAGGGGATCAGATGATATTGTCAACGGTAGTGCTATATGTCCTGAGGAAATTGAATTTGATCAAATTCTCAGATGACTCAGCTGATGGCAAGACCGCAGTCAAGCACTTTGTTCCTGTCCGAGTTCTCCGCCAAGTCTCCCCTCTTTCCATTGCTTACCTGTTTTACATGGTACCTCTTGAACCAAACACTGTGGTTGTTGGGTTGCACATAGATTTCTTTTTTTCATCCTTGGTTTTCCTCTCTAAGAAACAATGTATGATTATTCTGTATTAGATGTTGCTATTTTTCAAAAGCTTGGTTTTGGAGCAAAGTCATGTCTTCTTTTCTGAACTGTAATGAGACTAGTTGTAGTCTGTGTGGTCGGTCATCACAGATAGGATCTTCCAGCTGCTGTCATTCTGATGGGATTTTTGTGTACTGGTAGGTGGTGGGGATGGCATCAATTAGAGGTGTAAATGTGCCAATGTACACTACCTTACGCCGAACAACTGTTTTCTTCACCATAATAATGGAGTTTCTACTTGTTGGTCAAAAGCATTCGAATCCCATCATTGCTAGGTCAGTGGGTTCTCAAACCCTAAATTTCGAACTAATTTCTTATATATTCTTGCAAGTCCAGGGTAATTTTGTGAAATAATGTGAAATGATGTGAACAGTGTGGCCATTATTGTATTGGGAGCCTTCGTAGCAGGATCAAGGGACTTGTCATTTGAGCTGGAGGGCTACGCTACAGTTTTGCTCTCCAACATTATGACAGCTATCTACCTTGCCACCATTGCCCGTCTTGGTACGTAATGTAAGTGAGCCGCTTGCAGCTTGTGCTTGCCTGATACTCATGTGTATTGCTCCTTGCTTTGAATGTGTGGACCATCATGGTATGAGGACTGATGGTCAACACTACGACATTTGGTGAGCTTGTGAGACCGGGTCAGTGAGCTCCAATAATGCATCTTTCAACCTATACATTCATGTTGACTATGGAGCAATCATGGCATTTGGTGAATGTAGGGAATAGTGAATGCAACTGAACTCCTTGAAATGTTGTCAGCAATTTATGTTAATTACTATGTGTGTCATAGATGGGCGGTGAGAAATGTGAAGGGTTTTGATTGTGTGGGTTCACTTGGCAGGCAAGACAACGGGACTAAATAGCTTTGGTCTCATGTGGTGTAATGGTAAAAATGCCTAAAGTCTTGCTATCTAATCATTAGATAACACCCTGAATTTTTTACATTGCTTTAATTTGTAAATGTGGTCTAACTAGGCTCCTGTATCATTGCATTGTAGTTGATTTTACAATAGATGATGATCTTGTTATTCCAAACCTGACTTGCCAGAATAGTTATGTGCAATTTGCATCCCTTTGTGTTGTTTCATGCCATTCTGATGGCAGATTTTGTGTTTGGATGTATTAGCAGGCCTCATCTGTGGACCAATTTTGATTGTATGGACCCTGTTGAGTGGTGAACTTAACATGGCCATTAACTTTGAATCCCTCCATGTCCTGGGCTTTCAGGTATGTACTGGTTTACTTGTACTGGTGTCTGAAAGTACACATAGATATCCAACTCATAGGAGAAGAATCATGGTTGAATTTCATTCACAAGTTGATCTTTTTTACATGGTTAAATCCATTGTTTGAACTTTTCTTTAGTCTGTGGAGTTGACTGTGCATTGAGAAGGGAAGTAGGGGTGGTTCTGGTGCAGGTGGTGACAGCACTGTCATGTATAATTGCATTTTGTCTTAATTACACCATCTTCCTCAACACAACCCTGAATTCAGCTCTCACTCAGACCATGTGTGGGAATCTCAAGGTAAAGTGTTTCTTTTTTTGGCTAAAAGTGAGAATGTCCACTGGTTGTCTGAGATCGAGGAAAGTCACTCAAGAAAAGTTACCAAACAACATGGAACTAGCCTGTAGAATTCTCAGCCCTTCAAATTGGGTCAATGGGAAATCATTATGTGGTGTAATGTTTTATGGTTTCAGGTCAGCTCACCGTGTCAGAGATATTGTGATGGTGGGTTGCCAGGATTTGGGCACAGTTTTTTTTGGCTGGATTTGTTTTGGCGGCCTTCCGTTTGACTGGGTACTAAACTGCTTTCTATCCCTTTAGGATTGCATCGCAAGTTTCTTGATTGATTTGCTTTGTAGGGATGTTCTTCTTGTGGTTATACTGTCATTGGTCCAAACATGCAAGACATGGGCCCTGTTCTTTTCTTGGGTTGGACTACAGTATTTCTTCAGCTGTTGAATGGAGAACAGCTTGTAGTCTAGTATTAGCATGTTGTCTATGTGACACAGCAACATGTGGTGGGTTGGTGGGGTGCAGCTCAATGTTTTTGGACAATTTTTAGGGTTTTTGGGGTCAGGTATGTATGCATACTGCAAGTTAAAAGGGAAATAGTTTTACCCTCATCTTGTTCATTTGTTGTGATATGGAACACAAGAATATTGTTGAAGAAGCTTATATGTGGGTTCCCCCTCTCTCTAACGCAGTTAGTTATGTACCCAATTGTAGATTTACCTGAGATATTTAGGGCTAAGGCCCTAGAAATGGGATTGAGGAACTAATCACCCCTTAGTTCCCACAGAGCTCAAAAATACTGTTGATGCTTTTATGGAAGTATTGATTATGATTCATGTCATATCTTCAGCCTTTCATTAGTGCCAAAAGGCTCCATCTTTTGTCCTTATGGTTTGCCATTCTTCTCCCAGAACTCCAAAGCCCCTACAGTGTCATGCTTGTAATGACCAATTTACCCACTGAATCCATGTTATGTGGGTACATACCTAAAACATTTATGCACCTTATATCTTATTAGTGGACATGTGAACATGGAAGGGCAGAGGACATAAATGAAATGAATCAATAATGGAGAGTAATGAACTGAAGAGTCATGTTTGTGATTGTGTGAGAAATGGTGCGAGAAAACTTTCATGAATGTAAATATTACTTATGCAACCTGTGAAATTTCTCATTATACAAAAACATGTGTTATTTTATGCTATCATCTAGATGGGACCTTAAACCCTCTTAACTAAGTTACTTGTTTCAGTTGAAAAGATTGCACCTAATGTGCCTATGCTAAATCCCACTTTTAAAATGTTCAGTTGCTTACATGTTTGTAAAAACATCATTGATTGTTTGTTCTTCAGTAAACAAGGGTTTTTTTATTTTGGGGTGTGCATAGGGAGACTACTCCAATTTATCAGTAAAATTGATAGATTACTACACAGTAATTTAGTGGAGCTCATGAAACTAAACAGTATTGTCAAACAATAGAAACAGTATTGTCAAAGGCTCGTGAAACTATGTTAGTCCTCATTATATTGCAATCACCATGTCTGGTATACCAAGTGATTAGTTGGAACATGTGTGCTTATTGTCTAGCTGCCATTTTAGCAGAGTGATGTTGTAACATATATAAAGCAAGTGACTCAACTCCAATGCCTGACACTATGGTCAGATTTGACAGAAACTAATATGATGCTAAGATGTTGAAAGATTTCAGAAATTCCAAGGGCAGAAGGTTGAAGTGTACTGTATTCTCATTAACATTGCCTAATTTGCTGAAAATTCCAGATTGTCAAATATGAAAACAGAATAATTGTTGTTTCTATGTCTTGAAGTTGGAGGCAGAACTTGTGAGCACATGGAATTTCAGAAATTTCTAAATAAAAGAGACTTGGCCAAAAAATACATGATGTAAAAGATCAAAAATTACAATCTTGAAGTAACAAAAAGCTTCAACCTCAGCACATTTGGTCATTAATCTTGCAATTATTATTTTTTAAATACTCCTTGAATTCCTAATCTTCAACATCCTCCTTTGGCATGTCATGGTCATCTTAAAAGAGCAAACCTTTTGTATTTGTCTCTACAGTAGCCTTTTTTTTGTTGGTGAAATTTCGCCAAAAAAGGAAATATAAAATGATGTTTTTGAAAATAAATCGTTTTGAAGGGTTTCAATTAGCATAAGTGAGAATAAAAAAGAAAAAGAAAAAAAAGTCACCAGATTCTTATAGTTTGTTTTAGGGGTGTAGCCATTATATAAGAGGTTGATTAAAAACTTTGTACTTCACATCTGGTTTATAGCCTAAATCTTCCTCAGGATTCCACATCTTCCTATGGCTGATTACCATTTAGGCTACAGTAAAAGATATCCATAAAAAGCTGCTGCTATCTGTAGCCTTAACTGGGAAATCCTTTTTAAATGACCGCTGCAATCCACACTTTCCCCAACCCTTTATAATCATATAAGTATGAGATTTCACTTCCCTCCAAAATTTAAAAAGCCAAGTGCATAATTTCTTCATGCAGTGTTCCAATGGAAAGATGAAGACTAATCTTACTAGCCCTTCTATCTATTTGGTCTTTGATGGGGACCATCTCTTGAACTGGGTTGTAAATCCACATTTAAGTGGCCTTTGAAGTATGACATCTGCAGGTTGTGGTTTAGAAATGCAATTTGCTGGTACAAAAATAACACACATTCAAGGATATTTACTCTTCATGGAAGCTAAAAATGCCTCCAAGTTACTTATGGATTGACTAACAATCTATGATCGATATCATTCTCTGCCTTTTAGGCAACCCCATTTGGTGCTTTGTGTCATTAAAAAAATGGTCTGTTAGGATGTCTTGCACAACCTATTGACAAGTCTTTTTGTAGGACCGAGAATTCTTTGTCATATTACACAAATGTGCATTCCCCATTTGTACAAACTATTAGGTAGACTACTACTGAAAAGCACCTAACAACATTTAGTATCATCTTGATGTCACTCGCCATTTATGGAAACACAAGAACCTCCTCCTACTCCCTAACATTTTCTCATCACTCGCCAACCCCATCATTGCATGGCTGTGTTTGTTGGCTCTGCCCTTCAGGATAGAGACATTGGGATGCACTGAGAAATGGGCCAAAGATGTCCCTACATTCAACTTTGGTATCCCTACATTCTAGAGTCATGCTGCGTTCACTGCAGAAACATTTCAGACATAACTACCGAAGGATCCACTTGGGCTTGACCATGCTAGCCATTATGTGTTTCCAATTTAGTATGCTGAATATTTTTCATCCTTATGGATATCATCATTTAAGGGGCAGAGCCATTATGCTTGTGATTATTGGGATTTGGTATTTTCCACCAATTTTTACCACCTTCTCCTGCCAAGGGCATGGAGGGAGGACACAGCAACAATGACGGAGAAGCTCAGGAACAGCCAGCCTATAAAGCTCACAATAATAGCTCCTTCAACTCGTTTGCAAAAGGAGTGCACCTCGTGACAAAAACCTGTCCACCGAGGCCTTACAACTCCGTATTTCCCTACCCACCACACAGCTAGGGCTGCTGAATCAGCTGAGATAAGTGCACTTGCTAACAACTGTCCCATGCCCCCACCAAAACAGGACAAACAGAAAAGCACTTCCAATTGCATTGGTTACAAGTCTGAATGAGACTAGTTTTCAGTAACACTCTGTTGAGAAAACAAAGGATTGCAACAACTAACAAATATCTAATTAATTTGAAACTAAAATGTCAATTTTGAACTTTTAAAAAACTTGTTGGTTGGGATCAAAATTTTTACTAAATTTGAATCAAAACATTGTTAACATCTATTTGTTGAATCATTTAAGGAGACAAAATATTGTTAATATTTATTCATGCATCGTATGGTGACCCCCAAAGCAAAGTCTCTTTTCAAAATTTCCCGTTTTCAAATGATTACTTATTAATTCTTGTCTTTTAAAGAGTCAATAATATATCAAACACATGATAAAAATATGAATAGTTTCTAAGTAAACTAAATGTGCTGTGATCACCCAATTGAAGCAAACAAAGAATCACAGATGCTACAGCAAATATATGAATATTAGTTTCTAAGCAAACTTGCTGTGATGGATGACCCAAGATCTCAGCAGGCACCATCATTCTCCGGATCATGTAGGGTTAGATATTGTTGAAGGTGAAGGAAGGCAGGCGGTTTAGAGGGGCTTACAAAGTCCACAAGGAAAGTCAACCAAGCTGTTGGAGAATAACTGAGAGGACCTCGTCGAACACATATAGCACAGAAGGAAATGGTAGCTCCCAGAACAGAGTACATGAACACAATGGCATTCGCAACCATAAACCATCTGGACACACATGACCAATGATATAATTTTGCAATGTTGAGTCCATCAGATCAGCTCTCCAAATCACAAAACTTTTCATAATCCAAATGAAAACGTTAGAAGATTATTCTTCCTAAACTTTCAGTGTGAAAGAAAAATATGGATGAAAATTTGTTCAGATGAATGAATTTTTTTTTGCCTGTTCATTACACCTGATAATGGCAGCCCTCTTGGCTATTCCATGTTTTTCGATGGCAGCTCTTCATGGGCTATTGCCATGGCAGTGGAACCTCAAAACATGGAAGGGCCTTTTGTCAATGAGCTTGACTCGGGGGTGCCTGCAGCTTGTCAGTCTGGTCTGCTGTTGTGCTTTAGAAGGGGGAAAAAAAACATGGAAAAGCCTATAGGGCTGCCATTATTATCCTATACAAAAACCCATTTCTTCTGTACACAACTAGTCAGCAACAAAAGGTCTCCTTGGCATCATGTCTGGTTCAGTTTTGCTGCTGGTAAGAAGAAGAAGAAAAAGAAGAAGAAGCAGCGGCTGGCAAGAAAGAGAGAGAGATTTGGCACCAAATTTTGCAATAGATACCTAACTAAGTACCATAGCTGCTGCAACAAGAGCTGCCGGCCTCCTCCTCCCGGGCCGGAAAACTTACTTGTATGCGGCGAACGATTGCCACCTCTCGCCGACTCTGAAGCCGCGGTACGTGGTGTGCTCGTTGGACTCCAGCACAACAATGAAAGCGGCTGCCGTGGCCAGTGCCGTCATGGTCCGGAAAACGAAGTTACTGAAGTTATGCTTGGGGCGATGCCGCTCGCGTTCCTCGATGGGCGGACCGTCGTAAGCTCCTCTGTAGGGACCCTTACTGGTTACTGGAATTTCCGCCATTGCTAGCTGCACCTCCTACTGATCTAATAATTCCCACACAATCAGCTTCCTGTCTCCTCTTTTTAAAAAAGAAGGAGAAATGTTTACACTTACGAACGTTGGATTCCACCAACAGCAACTAGTCATAAATCGGAAGCTTGCTGCAGATTTAGTGATCAATTCTGGAGAAGAAAAAAGACTCTAGTGAAAACTGTTTGATCATGAGCTGCAGGACTTGAAATGGCAATGGGTACACAACAAACTCAGCTGCTCCTGAGTATGAAGAAATGGAGAAGAAGAAGAAGAATATTAGAGCAAAAGCGAAAGAGGAGGAGGAAGAGGAGAAGATATGTCACTTGGTATGAGTGAGACCAGGCAATGGAAGAGATCTTGTGAGGCAGAGTGAGTGAGAA
>Ga0209611_10001279_pt1 | contig 42335 bp, 30 predicted proteins | sample S1TSphgellanicum_3_FD_187693 | JGI IMG/M metagenome (GOLD analysis project Ga0209611, IMG submission 187693) | Host-associated microbial communities from peat moss isolated from Minnesota, USA - S1T2_Fc - Sphagnum magellanicum MG (SPAdes) (version 2) | ecosystem: Host-associated > Plants > Peat... | reverse complement strand
TTCAAGGTAAACATTTTTATGCAATAAATTATGGATTCTGAGGGGGTCTACCACAGTTTTCCCATATGGTGCTCAAGATTAATGAATTTGAGCTCTTTTGTGCAGCCTAAAATGATCCTGTTGCCATAATGTTTTTTGTAATGTTTACTGGTTTATGCATACAAATTTCCTTGATCAGAGAGTTATGTGATGCCATGATTGCAGCTTGTAGCACCTGGAAATTCCAGATTAGTTTTATAACCCAGAATGTGAGGGGGTGTGTATGCTCCAAGAAGATTGTATTTTCATTGCATAGCTTTTCACTAACCTTATGTAAAGTAAAGCTTGTAAGGGGTATGTGTGCACCAAGTTTGTGCATGCACAAACAGATTTGGGCCAACAGGTTTGAGCTGTCTCAGTAACATGAAACTCCCAAAGGTGAAACAATTCAGCACGTAATCAGATATTTACTCAAATATCTGTTGCTCTGAAAACTATATTGACTTGGCCAAGCTATTGACTTGCTTTAGTATGGATGTTTTGTGGTTAAATCTTTCATTGCTTTTATTTCTCTTGGATAACTTATGTTTCAATTGCCTGACAGATAAGGCCAGCACTGTTTATGACTATTAACATCAACAATGTTAATAGTACTCTGCAACACTACTCTGGAACAAAAGTAAATGATTTCACAGTGCTGTTACAAAAAAAAAGCCATCAAAAAACATGTAGATTCCTGCCCTGGTGCAACAGACACAAGCATAAACAAGAAGAAACTTGCCATCTGTTTCAGAGCAGTGGACCTAGATTCAATGGCCAGCTGCTAGGCTGCCCCAGGCAAGTCTGGCATATAAGATTCCAACATGAGACGAGTGGGGGAGGGTGATGTCACATCTACAATCAAGTAAGTGAACTTCCAGGCTTTGTCCTCCTTGTCTTTGAACATCTCACTGTACACTTTCCCTGCCCCTTGTGGCCCGCGGATATAGAACATCACCTGCCATGGACAGTCCAGTTAGTAAATGTACATGTAATATGGATTTGCAATGTATCCTACTCTTTCTTTCTGGCAGCTTTCTTTGATTGTGTAAGTGGGAAGGCGGAAGTGTCAAGGATAAAGAAGAGTGTGGCAGTACTAAGTTCTAGAAGAGATATTTCTTTTTGTCACAAACTACACACACCAGTACAAAGTAAGCTTCAGCGGAAAGAAAGAAATGGACATATCTAACCTCAACACGCTCAATGCCATCTTCATCTGTAAATGTGCGATGCGATATCCGTTGTCGGGCTGCACGATTCCTAGTTTCTTGACCATAACCTGTTATTGGACTCCCTAACCGAACTGTCACCTGCAAAGCACCCTCCCACACCTTGGAAATGAGCAAAAATTGTAGTTCCAAAGCTTGAACGAACCTTATCAAGTCATCAACTCCCAAAAAGAATTCTGATAATGACTATGTAAGTTGCTCAAGGTAATGACAGGCACAAACCTGGGAAGCTAGAAAGAATGGAAATCATTCAAAATAATCACAACCCGCTAAAAATGCTCTGAGGGAAGACAGAAATTGTGACAACCTGATTGTCATGTTGCACTCTCTCCAAAGCCTTGCCAAAGATTTTGTACCTGTGAGCAGATATGGCCACACCAGAATTCTTAAGTGCTGAACTCATCCACTAATGTCAGCTGAAATGTAGGCACACTGAAAGGACTCCTCCATTGCAAGAAAAACAATCATACTTCAACACTGCACCCTACTACCACCTTCATTTCTCTCTACCCACAAACATCACTTCCAAACTCTACTGACATCTACACTGGGATTATAGCACATGCACTATGAATCGAGTGAAGGGAAAACACACAACATACTCTCTTGGCTGAAATATCAGTTCCTTGAAAACTGCATAAGCAGCAGCTGCAGCCACAGCCAAACCCGCCAATATGACTAGACTGTATGATGCACCCTCTGCCACAGTCACTGGTCTCTCTGGAATCTTGTCAGTGAGAGAGTCAAATGGATCCTCCTCTTGCTGCTTGGAAATACCTTTGTTCTGCAAGTTCCATCCAAAATCAGAAAATCCTTCTGCTAATGTGCCCCACCCCCAATATATCTTCGAGATTGCAAAGATAACTCAACAATGACACTCTGAAGTAACTGTTGTGTCAATCCCAGCCAAACCAAAACAAACATGATGATAAAGAGTGCTGTCATAACCTTGTGAGTGTGACTCACAAAGTATACAAACCATCACCTTATTCATGAATGGCAACAATTAGCTACCATCACTACCCACTGACTTCATCAGCTCCTGATGGTGGGTATAGATAATCTGCTAATAAATTCCAGTAACCAATTATAAAAAAATCTGTGTGCCACATCATGCATGAGATATAGGAATTAGATGCACATTCCGGTCTCTCAAAGTTTGGGCTACAATGTCCCATGCATAATTCAGCTCGCATAAGAAATGAGTAAATGGCATGAAGCTTCAGACCCACTTTGTAGATCCTCCTACCTTTAAGCATTTCTAAAAGCCTGTGACACATGTCATGACAACTGCAAAGAAAAGAAGAAGGATTGTTCAGCACTGACCTCTTCATGCTGTGCAAATTTGGGCACTGACTGAGATGTGAGGAATCGCACTGAATATGGAAAAAGTGGTGACAGTAACTCTTTCCTCACTTTCAGAAGAGAGCCTGATGACTGAGACAAGCTACCAGTGCTGTATCTAAGGATGTCATTAAGTAACACTCCCCTGAACCCTGACGTGAACATAAAAACGGCCACAGCTTCAATGGGCTAAAACAATACAACCCAGCAGAACACATGATAGTGACGATAGAACTATGACAAAAGCCTTGCAGAAAAGCCTATCTGCAGACACAGTTAATCGAGAAACCCTAATTCCTGCATGAAGGAAAAACCTAGTGCTGTTCTTGTAGCTAAAAACCTCAAAGCTGTAAACATGTGATGACTGTTGGTTACCTTCATTTTTAAGCACAGTTTCAACACAGCTCCCTGCCTGTAGCACCAAAGCATTCTGCAGCTGCCACACAGAGAGTTAAGATTAAACCCTAAAGCAAATCATAAGATGTCATCAACTCTGGCAGTCAGGGAGTTCACAAAGCTATATGCCCGCTAAACCCTAAACTGTTAAGACAGCAGATCTGCGACACAGCCAGTATTGTTTGAAACAACCTAAAAACACCTTTCAGGCCTCTCGACACACATCTTAAGATTCAATAACCAGGCGTCTTCGGTCCTCGCATCACATTCATAAGCCGTGAACGAGGGGAAGAAGAAGAGAGTATACCTTATGGAGGGCAGGCCTAGAGACACGCCATGACATCTTCTCTTTTCAAGCTTGGGAGGAAAAGCAGAATCCAGGAAGGTTGGTTCCTGCGTCGATTGCGAGAGCGGCCGCTTGCGTTTGTCCGCGCGCCGGTGCGTCGTGGCTCTTCCCTCGTCTGCATACTGCGATTGTATTCGAGGTGCTCATTCACAGTGTTGGGCGGGTATTTTGATTTTGTTAATAACCTCCGGTTCCGGTTCTTAATAGGTTGCAAGTTGCAATATAACGACGACCATCCGGTTCTGGGGGCGGGGGCTTAAGTAAACTGTGACATCAAGGACCCTCCGGTTCGGTTCAGTTCAGTTGAAATCCCCAAAACAACCAGACATGCTCCATTAAAGAACCGACGAATAATCACATACCATGGAAAGGGCTCAACTCATTCCGCCTCGGAATGTGGTGAGTGAATAAGGCGAGCCCTCATTCCAGTGATGAGTAATCGGAACTGGTATATGAGGGAATTTTTGGAATCCTTAATCCATGGACCATTCCAATGACAATTTCAAAAATAACTATCTCATTTTCAAGCTTAACCACTTCATTTATTTTTTATAATAACTGTTTCATTTTCCTATGAACTTTCTTAATAACTATCTCTAACCTTTCCTAATAAATAGCCTCCATTTTATAACTATTTCATTGTTTTTCCCTATCCACCAACATGGATATGAAAAAAATAAAATTAACATGTGCTTTTTCATGTCCATGAAATCTTATATATTAATTCACTTAGTCCGTCCGTCTGTTTGTGACGGTTTTGTGTTCTACCTTAGCCGGCGCGGTCGCGTCGCGTTCTCGGCGCCCGGGCGGGCAGCCCGTTTTGGATCAGCAATACGTGAGTGCTGCCGGGGGTGGGGGGCCGGGCAGGCACGCACGACTGACTGGATAGACGTAGGAAAACTACTTCCGTGTGAATGCGGCGTCATTAGGACGCTTCTCCAGCTCCTCAGTTTCTGCTGTCTGTTCACTTTAGGTATATAAACCAGTTGATGGACGGAGTCAGGCAGTTGGGGTACCTTTTCCCTGACCCTATGAACTCAGTGACCCCAAGGTCATTTATTAAGTGTAAGGAAACACCAGGAATTTGAAGGAGGACTGGTAGCCAAAACATTGTAATAACTCCAAATATTTGCAACAATAGCCACACAATTATGGGTCCATTTAAGATTTTGAAATAGAATTTTTTTGAACAACCCCTTTGATCCCACATGAAACCGGTGTTTAGCAGCAATTGGAAAAATATAAAGAACCGCCGGACCAAACATTGTTGAAATAACACACCTGTGCATTATGCACGGGGTTCACACTAGTGTATATTAATTTAAATTTAAATTTGAAATTAACATAAATAATAATAAATTATTAAAAGCCATATGAAAACATAAGAAAAAATAAAATAGTTGATTTGTAAGGTGATAATGGGTTCTTCCAGGGCTTGTTTCAAAGCAAAATTAATTTTCTCATCCATGATTAACATTTCAATCACTTTCTCAATTGTTGAATCACATTAAAAACAGGCCACAGTGAACCAGCAACCCACCAGTGCACCATCCATCCACTGGATGCCTGTTATTACTCAGTTGTGGATGAACCTCAACTGAGTTAATATTTGGTTTCACCTTGGTAACCAATTCTGTAACAAATAGGTCTCGTATATAGGTAGACAAGTAAGAAAACAGGTAACTACTAACTAAGTAGATGGTTTATACATAGGTAAGGGCTGTTTTTACTACCTACCTAGTAACAAACGGTTTGTGGGTTGTTGTTAGGTAGGTAGTTAAAAAACAAGCGACTGTGCTAACCACCATGATTAGCTAAGGAACTGGAATCTAACAGAAAACTGTTTCCTGCCCACTTATCATCCATCCTTCATGCTGTGCGGGTGAGTGCTGCTTCACTGTAGTCATTAAAACAGACACTAACATCACCAAAAAAAGTGAACCCTAGAAATGGCTTGCCTGTCCCACAGTGTACATCCAAAGTAAAGTCCTAAGTACAGTGTACATGGCACTTTACTGCTGCTAATGAACCTGCTCTAAAAGGATGAGAAGACTCTTCAAGAGTTTAGAAATTTATCTTTCTCCCCATGAGACTTTCCTTCCTCCGCAAAGATATTGTTACAAGCTGAAGACATTTTGGTTCATTTTTGAGAAGAAAAGCAGAATCTATAACGGTCCTTGTGCAACACAACTTGTTGACACAGGTTGTAATAAACAAAACTTGAAGATCAAGCATTGCTTAAACTCTTGCATGAAAAAGTGGCCATCTCTAAATGGCCTGCTCAAGACAATCTTGCTGCTTGTTGAGAAGGAAAAGCAGAATTTATGAGTGCTTCTGAGTCACAACTGGTTGAAACAGGGTGTGGCAACAAAGCTTGAAAATCAAAACTGAAACTGTAGCATGTAAAAATCAACCGTGGAAACAGCACACATGAAAATGGGTGCCCAAAAGATCAGAAACATACAGGAAATACAGTGATTTTCTCATGCAACTTTCTTTCGCTTCAAATACCAGTAAGATCCAAGAGCCACTTCACACACAAGCTCCTCAATACAATCTCCAAAACCAATTTCAAACTTTGATGTCATTGAGCCATTGAAATGTTCCACTCAATACCCAGGAAAGAATCAACAGTCGTACCTCCAGTCAGAGACAAGATTGAAAAACCTGATCCATTGCACCACAGTGCAACAACCACTCTCTCTCTCTCTCTCTCCATCCATGCTACAACCAGTATTCTACAAACTTTGTTGACAGTTACAGGGAGAAAGGAAAAACAACAGCATCAGTGAAGCCACTTTTATAACAAGTCCTACACAGTGAGGCCAGGCAGCAGGACTGCTTCAGCTTGTCCACCCTGCATGATTGCTTCTGTCTGTGTCCAGATCTAAGAGGGGAAAATGGATGGAGACCTTAAAGGTACACTGGATTCCCTGCTTGCGACACTACCTTCCCTTGAGCGCACTGCATTGCGAGCCATCCTTGGTGTGCCAGGCGTTGTACTAGCCCTGTAGCTTGCTCTCAACCTGGCATCCACTGTGGCACAAGACTTTGCCATGGCCTTGCTCACAAACTTCTGTGCTGCTGCAGACAAGCTCCCCATGGCTGGACTAGAGGCTCCTCTAGCAGGTGATGGTGACAAACCCGGATTGTGCATCAAGGATTTCTCCCTGAGGCTGCGGGCAGCATCCCGAGAGAGAGTGTGAGCCCTTGCATCCCGAGTAGGTGGAGCAGGAATCTTGAAATGAGGCCCCTTACCATTTCCGCCAATCCCCACTGGAGTATCCTCCGCTTCCAGACGAAGAGGAGTGCCCTCAATCTCTCCCCAAGTCATGAAAGGCGATTCATCTACTCCTGGACGTGGTGATGGCGTAGCCACAAAGCTATACCCACCCGTTCCACCAGCACCTTTTGAAGCCTTGGCCATTTCCCCATCATCAAGTACTTGAGGAGTCTTCCGCAGGTCTTCAAGATCATACCTTCCTCTTGCTCTCTCTGCATCCCGCTCTGCAAAAGGCCAGGCTGTTGGTGTTGACCCAGGCACTGGAGTGTACAAAATTGCCACTGTGTCTTCCATACGCAGTTTTGAATCAAACATCTTGCCGTGAAACCGAGTGTTTCTGATTGCAATTTCCTTTGGTGCACCCTCCATAAGCTCCTCCCTTTCTGCCTGAGTTAGAGGGGCATCTTCCCTTTCAGCAGAATCATACATGAGAAGATTTCGAGCCCGGTAATTCCAAGTCTGGAGAGTAGCTTCTGGTTGGCCCGAAGTACCAAATCCATCAGTAATCCGATCTGCTTCATTGGCAATCCGGTGATTAGGATCCACAAGCTCCTTCTCACTCAAGAATTTGTACTTCTGACGCCGCTGTTTGTTAACTTTCTCGATAATCTCAGAGAAGCTGGCATTGTCTTCACTTGTGTAACGCTTGAGGAATTCATCAAGCGGGAGAGAAGTGTCAACATTGGGTTCATTCTCCAAGGAAGATGAAGGTGCTAACTGAGACAGCAAAACCTGGGAGGGTGCTGGTGACTGCCCTGATCGCAATGAGAGAGATGGACTAGCTACTCCAGATATCATAGAACTTGGTGTTCCAAAAGGTTCAGCTACGGTGGATGCTGGGGTTGCATCTCTCTCCCCTTGCTCCCTGGCTTTCTCCCTCCTTCTCTGAATGATGTTCAGTTGTGCATCCCGGATGACAACAGGATCCCCAGACCTAACAGCCTCTAGCCACTCCAGCCGGTTCTGGAGCTTTGGGATATCAGGAAAGAAGTCTCGTTCAATGATCTTCTCAATGGCTGCCACATATGTGTCCTCATCAATTGCAACTTGTGACATTTTGCGCTTCTTCGGTAGAGGAGGTCGTCCTGTAATCTTCCCAGACGTGGACACCAGAGCAAGAGAACTTTCATGGCCTTTACTGCTGTCCAAGCTTCTTATGCTTGGGGATGGTGACGGTGGTGGCAGGATATGCCGTGGAGAGTGACCTGGTGATGCCAACATCTTTGCAAATGTCTTGCAAAATGTATGAAGAGTTTTCTGGTTGCTCTAATATCTGGTCAAAGACACGTAAAAGAAGCTTACAATTTGAAAAGCAAAATATAGGCAGGAAGAGCAATTAGTGTTCTGCTGGAGCTCAAAAACAGACTGAACACACAGGACTGAAACTCTGAAAATTTGCCATGGCTCGGCGCTTCTGACCACAACCGCTTCTCACTGAATCCCAAATGACAGAAACTATGTTTCATGATATAAGCCAGAAAAGGCAAGGGTTTGCAAAAAATCACAAAGACAACTGAACAGGAGAAAGAGGCCAACTCAAGGATGAATCAACCTTCTCCTTCTCCTCCTCCCACAATACAGGAATCTACAGAGTTGGAAACCGTTTGGCTACAACAACCTTCGAAATCACAAACTTTCTCAAACAATTTTTCGCAAAAACTTCACATAACATGGAAGCGCTTCGAGATCGTACCTCACAGAAGTCTGTCGTGAATGAAGACGGCAAGCGACAAAAGAAAGAAAATTGCTTGTTTGTCGACAAAGCGTCACCCGTGAAGGACCTCAAGAAGAAGAGTCAGAAGAAAGGCGATCGTAAGAAGTAAGTACCTAGTCGTGGCCGGCGGCAAAGCCTTCAAGAAAGTGCGAGGCCAGGGGAGGCAACAAACAAACAACAAGCGTTCTGTTCTGACAAACCCTTGTTCGCTTATAGGGGAAGCTGTAACAACTAGTGGAATTCTTCTTCTTCTCTTCTTCTTCTATTTCCACAATCGCTTACAGATCGATACGCCGTTGACAACACGTAATCCAAATCACTGCGTTTGCAAGAGTGAGTGTAATGAAAACGCGTGAGAAGAGGAGAGCCAAGAGTGCACGAAGGAAGGGGGAGACGATGATGTCCACAAAAGAACAGAATAGTTCTAAGCTCAGTTAGCGATGGCGGACACCCCCTCTACCCACGAGAGCACTTTCTCCGCGTTGGCCCCGGCTCAAAACGAGGTCCTAAATCGAGATCCTAAATCGAGATGGTTCGGAAAACAACTTGAGGTCCGTATAAACCACGCGTCAAGCTATTACTCGTTGGAGGGAATAAAACCCGGTTTTAATGCTCATCCTAAAGCCGTCCAGATTTTGAGACTAACAACAACAGAAGGCTTCATCCATCCATGAGAAGTCGTGTGCTAATTATTAATAAATCGAGATCCTTAAAACTTCATTTTGAGGGTCATCCTAATCCCGTGCAGATTTTGGAACTAACAAAGTAGAAGCCTTCATCCATCCACGAGAACCCTGACTCTAATTATTAATATATCAAGATCCTTAAATCTGAATTTCCGTGGTCATCCTAAAGTTTTGCAGATTTTGGGACTAACAAAATTGACGACTTCATCCATCCATGAGAAGCCATATGCTAATTTTCAAGGTATTGAGATCCGTAAAACCCAATTTCGACGGCCATCCTAAACCCATGTAGATTTTAGGAATAACAAAACTGACAACATCATCCCTTCATCCATCCATGAGAAGCCATACACTAATTATTAGTATATCGAGATTCTTGTGGCCCAATTTTTAATGGTTATCCTAAACCCCTGCAGATTTTGGGACTAACCAAACCAACAACTTCATCCATCCATGAGACACAGTAAGCTAGTTATTGATATGTGGTGATGTCCTAGTGGATGCAAAACTCCAGGACCAGAATTCATTGTCATCCACATATCTTCATCATTAGGTTGTCTTGATATTATTTTCTACTAAGATTATCATGATGCAGTAGTCATTTCATCCAATTGTCTTTGCATGTCATAATATTAACTAGTCCCCCAACGTCAGGTTACAAATAGCAGACTGCAATTTTCAGTCTTCAATAGAATGAAAGCCGCTGCAATTCGAAGCACAAATGGAGAAAACTATTCTAATCTTTGCTTCCAACAGCAGCAGCAGCAGTGAGTTTGTCAACCCAAAAACAAAAGAAAAACACCCACCCCACCTTTTTCCATGATTTGACGACATTGAACAAAATGTATTGATGAACGCCTCTAGCAAAAATTTGTGTGCTTACTCAGAATGAACCTCACAGTTCATCGTGTTCCTGGGACAGACATGCAACACAAGAGTGACTATGTGAGGGTGCAATCAAACATACTTATAATACAGGAAGGGAAACTTCAGGTGGTGCTGAACAACGAACCAGATGATTGAAGATAAGCTCTTGACACTTGTACATTTTGATGATACATTTGGACATAGAGACATGGTTCCCAGAGAGTTAATGTGCTTTAGTCATATACAAGAAAATCTATGTGATTGGGGAGGACGAGAAAGTCAAGATGAAACAGGATGCAAAGCTTGCATGGTGAGTTTCACTTACATCATCACCATTGTCATCGTGGTAATCATCCTGTTAAAGTCAACCCCAATCCACACAATTAAAAGCAACTATATTCATACAAAGAACTAGTAGATTTTTTTAGTGTATGTGGAGGGTGCAGAATTGGGAGCTTACAGGGATTTCCCTGTAAGACAACAGTTCTTTATGCAGGTGAACTCCCATGGGGACTTCCCCTATACATAATGATGCAAATCCCGTGTTCATATACCATGTGCAAGAACACTCGACAACAACCATCTCACTTGCACAGTAATAGACACTTACAAAATGGCGATGTCGTTTCCTGCGTTGTCTCAGATGATCATGACTGCGCCTACGTAACTCGTCAGCTCGCTCTTGACGATGATGTCTTGGTCGCCGCCTATGATGTGGCTCAGGCTTTGTATTTCTCTGTAGAAGCCGGTGTGTCCAGAGTCAATGAATCAGCAATTGAATATTTTATCATCAGCTTGAACAGACTCCAAATTTCCTCCATTCTGTGAAGTACATGTAACTTTCAATAGCCCCAGATGGTTTTACATGAGGTCATGACTGTCAACAGCATGGGCTCATGTAAAACAGATTGCAACATTCTGGGATATGTTTTGAGCAGATCTGCGACATCAACTCGCTAGTAGCTCAGAATCTGAAGATTGCAAACATATGGTTGTGATTGGATTGAGGCAGCAAATTGTCACCAAGGGTCAAAGGAACTCTTACCTTCTCTTCTTCTCTGCTCTCCCTCTCCTTTTCAAGGAACATTTCCTTCTCAGCCTGATACCTCATATGCATCCATGCCATTAGTCAGTGACCACAACTCATGTTAAATAATTCAATGAACTGGTTTGTTGAGCAGCCTCTGTAATTCTGTAATACCAACATCCAGACATGATATGAAGGTTTTCCCAGCAGGTTGCCTCATTCATCATTTGTGCATCAGGTAGCCAAGAAAAGATCTGAGCAATTATGTGATTATGCAGTTGACCCCACAGCGTGACCAGCTTTCCAACAAGAGTAAGATTGGTGGGAATATTTGCTCCAGTGAAAGGCCAAAGGATTTACTAATTAGGCTTCCACTAACCAGATTTAGTTTCCAGAGGGTCCAGTTCCACTGAGAGTGAGGACTGCTGCATTAGCAAAAACTTAATCCCATAATGGACATCCCTGGTTCAGACATCTTGGCCATCAATGTGGACACTTCAGGGAATCCAAGATAAAGGCACTTGGGGCCATGAACAACTACCAAATATGGAAGAAGGGATCCCAAAAAAATAGGAAGAAGACCTCACATCTTTGTTTTTCTGCCAAGTCTCCTCAGCAACTGCCTTTGCATAATCAGGGTCATCCGTAATCAAGATGTTATCAAAAATTGAGCCAGCTTTGACCTATTAGGGAAAACAGTCATGCACTTGCAAATCAGATATAAACCCATGGAGGATCTAAGACTCTATTTCAAAGTTAAGCCCCCCTAAGAAGACACTACACTAGCATACAGATCTTTGCATTGAAAGCCTGTTGAATGAATACAAATATGCCTTCCTTGTCTCTTCCATGGTACTTTTAAACACATTTTATTTTGCTGACAGTATTTTGGTCACTTTGCATCAGTAACTAGGCTCTAAAGTTTGATAGGGCAGCATCAAGCTTGGTGTGAATAGGCACATCAGCATAGAGTCAGAAACAGGGCTTTGAGTCACATACCTGCCAGAGCTCAATACCAAAATATTTGAGAGGGCCAAAGACATAAAGGTCTGGGTCATCTTTAAACTCTGTTCATACCCACCATGCAGAGAGAACACAGTTAGAAATCTAGCTTCCAATGGCATGCAGATGGACCCAGCTGATCATGGATCAACAAAAACCACCTCCTCTCTGATCAGGTGAAACTGATACCTGGGTTTGCAATGAGAGGTGTTTTCCATTTCCCCTTATAGGCAGGGTTCTTAATCTTCTGCAGAAACAAAAATGTTGTTCAGTACTAAAAAGGAGCAAAGTGGCAGTCCACAAGAATCTAAAGGAAAGAAGAAGTACGTGATCAATATATGATTAAAAACAACAAACAACATATATGGTGGCTAACAAGGTATGAAATTCCATCAATGCCATAAAAATCCATTATCTGCACTCACCTTCACCTTCCAAGGTCCTCTGTAGTCAGGGTTAGGAATCATTGGTGCTGACCATTTGCCTTCCTCTTCCTCATCCCAATCAGCAGGCTACTCAAACAACAGTAGCAGTCTATCAAGCATAGAACTTGGACAGGAAATACAGACCACAGCAACCCTAAATCACTGATCCTAGAGCTGCATGAATACCAAACCATTTGAATAAGAAATTGCTCCTTACCTTGTCCCAGGTTCAAGGACAACCTCAGTTTGTTCATTTGGCAACTGCAGTTTTTGAACTACAAGCAATTCAAGAGTGCTTACACCAAGCAGAAGAAATGTGGGTAAAACAGCTGACCTTCTGAGCATCAGGGTCAGGTATCTCCTTTGGAATTGAGTCATATCCCTGCACATAAAGTAACAAGCAACAATGTCCAAGCTTGTAACAACAAAGAAGATAAGGAGAAGCTTTGTTGCAATCTTGAATTATTCATAACAGAAATTACTGGCCTCAAAAACTTTTGGATCAACATGATGACCAAACTGCAATGAAACATCAGTGCAACATAGTCAGTCATGGAAAAGCCAGAACATACCTCTGGTTTCTTGGACTCTGGATCATGGATGTATTCTTGGTCAACCCAGTCATCAGGCTGGAGAGGTAAGAAGGCTTATATAAGTTGCAGAAAGTATACGAGACACAGAGGAGTAAGCATACATCAGTCAGCAGAAGCAAGCAAAAACTAGTCAGGGGATTGAGAGAAAAGGAATGATGGTCAGGGAATTTACATGATACTGAAACTACAGGATGGGAGTCTGTGCTGATACATGGTTCAAATCTTTGAGGAATAGAGCTCCTTGGGTAGCTTGGGGTCATGTCAAGGCAGTGCCTTCACAAGTTTGTAAAAAGCATGAATGCAAGCAGCAAACACACAGTTTCAGTCCATAAGAGCAGAGATTGTACCTTCTTGGCATCTGTGTCTTCAACCTGCCTGGGAGGCAGTATGTCCCAGTCTGTGTACATACTGCCAGATGCCCTCATTTCATTATCCACCAGAATGATGTAGCTGGCATCCGGCTTGATAATGAACGTGTAGACATGTGTAAGATGGTCAGTTTCGCACTGCAAATCTTTTTTAAGGGGATACATCAAGCCTTTGTACTGAATAATGGCATGGATCTTTTTCATTTGTGTGCCACAAATGTCAGGCCCAAACATGATACTGTGAACACAAAAATACCCAGTCATTAGCTTCACATTGTCTATGTAGCACAGGATCAAACCAGCTGACAAGATGGGTTCACATATCGTGTTCATTGTACATCCAAGGGTCAACCTGCAACTCAGGTTGCAATGAGGACAACAAGTCCCATGAAGCCACTATCCTCAGCAACACAACAGTTTAACTTCAACAAACAAATCAGCAAAAGTGGCAAAGAAGAGTGCACACCCATTGGTCAAGCACAAACTGAGGGATCAGCTGCTCTTTACCTGTATGGTGTGTTGCCACTAAACTGTCTTTGATTCACATAACCACTCAGAAGTTTCACATAACCACCGCCACACTCAATCTTCTGCTCATGTTTCACAGAGTACTGAAGAACAAGAGTTCTGTCTTTGTTGTTGAATTCTGGGATCTTGGCTGAGATGCCGAAATATCGTGCATCTGGAGTTGTTTGAATACCTGCAGGAAAAATAATCCTCCACCATACAAGAGTCAGGAGCAGGGGGGAAAACCGCAATCCTAAAGGCTCAGAAAAAAAGGAAGCATAAAAAATTCTCTGAGCAACATAGGGGACTCCTTGGACAAACTGCTCAAACTTATGAGCTGAGAAACTTTGTGAACTACAAAAAGCCATATGCACCCCATCTTTGTTTTTCCTTCCTAAGATTGTTGTTGCATCTCACTCCCACAGCATTTTTGTGTGGGGAAAAAGGGAGACTTCTTGAATGCACCTTTATCATCAGGGTTGCCATACCACTTGCCAGCAGTGTGCAGCCACTGTCCATTAAGACCATCACTCTTCTTAAACTCTGAGATCACCCAGTGACTCTCCCAATCATCTTCCAACACCAAAACAAACATACACCCCAAAACCAATCAGTACAAGCTTCTTCTTCAAGTAACTGCTAAAAGCCCTTTGAAGAACTCTGTCAGCATGCAATCCTCAAAAGAAAAAGCATATAAAACCTTTGAATCAGGCACATACAGCACTTGGAGAGTTCTATTTGCGGATATAGCTAAGGACAAGTATGAGCTGCATCATCTATCTTCCATAGTAGACTTCCAGCATACTGAATCCTCGAAGCCCAAAATCCTCACTTACTGAGAAAAAACTATGCTACATTGCAAAGGATCTGCTGCTGCTGCAGCACAGGCTAAAGCTGATAACACGTTGAGAAACTCACAGCTATTGACTGTATCGCCTCCTCCTTCTTCTTCTTCTTCTTCTTCTTATTCTTCTTCTGCAAAGACTTATTTGCTTGTACTTCTTCTGTATTTCATCTTCTTCTTGCATCAAAGAGAGACCTTTCTTCCCGTTGGAGAAGAAACCATTTCCAGCAAGAAAAATGCACACAGAGCACTAGTGTAGGAATAGACTCTGTAGTACCTTCGAAGCGCTCTTCAAAAATGACTTCCGCACACGCCACCGTAATGTACAGCAACAAGAGAAGAAGCAGAAGAAGAAGAAGACGAAGAGCTCTCATGATTTCCATTCCTGCAAGCTTAAGCTGCTGCTGCTTCTTCTTCATTCCTTTTCTTCTTCAATCTCCTGCGAATCGCGACTCCTCTTCCCCGCCGGCATCGTCGTCATCATCATCATCCTCGTCCGCACCACCTCTTCTGCTTCTTCTTCTTCTTCTTCCCCACCCGCAATGAACTCTTCCACAAGGTGCGAAGGAGTCTTCTGTCCTGTTGTTTGTGTGAGGGAGTTGTGGCGCTTCAGTGACGTGGAGGAAAAGCGAAGCTACCGTGACGGACAGACAGACAGAGAAACGAGAGAGAGAAAGAGTTCTGTTTTTGCTTGTCCGAACGCCTCTATGATGTCCTGTGTCCTTCAGCAAATCAGCTCAGGACAACTACGTATCTTGTCTCTTCTTCTCAGGAAGACTCGGGTAGCTCGGGTAGCTCGGGTAGCTTCTAGAGACAACTACTACTGCTGTAGATCCATCAGATCATCTTCCACGCCTCCCTCCCCGCGCATTTTGCCTTAACTTTTCTTGCCTCTGTTTTTGAATTGAGATGTAAGCACCTGTGTGTTTCTCTCACACGAAAGGTAAGAGTTTTTATTGCCTGCAGATGCAACAACCTTGGCTTGAGATATTTGTTTCTTCTTCATGCACCGCACGACGCAAGTGGAACATCTTGTCTTTCTTAGGATGACAGTTTCTTTTCTTCAAGCACTGATAAAGCGAGCAAAGAGCTGGATTGCGAAAAAGACAGTGCAGTTTTGTATTGCAAGTGTGTTGGCTTCAGATCTCTGAGGTGGGAACGGGAACACCATCAAGGAGGCAGCTGAGAATTCCCGCAAAAACACAAACAAACCGCAAAGTCTTTGTTTTTCCTTGCGGTGTTTTTGCCTGCTTCATGTCATCAACATCTTGTATGCTCATCTCCTGCTACCCTCATTGCAATGAGCCAGCCATACTTGATTTTTCTCTTTCTTCGATGCTCAGTGTGCTTGAAGCTCTCTGGCAATGTTGTCCAACATGGGAAAGCAGCAGCTGGCCACAAAGCAGCAGCCCAATGTAACTCACAGACAATTCACAATTCACAGATGGATCCTGCCCCCTAACTCTAAACATCAACCCCAGAGCACAAAAACCCCTCCTCAATCTCTGAAAGAAGAAGATGAAGAAGCAATACCAACAACACCACACCCAATACCAGTTCTTGATGCAATTTTCTGCTTCCTACGCCATCCACACTAGTTAGTTGGATCCCCCAACAAAGAAGTGTGCTCGATTGCTTGTCATGTACATGTATGTGATCACTACCTACCTCTGAGGTTTTCACAATTCCATAGACTAAAAAACTCTGTCAAAATGAGGTTGGAGAACTGTGTCTCTACTATGCCCTTGATGGTCAACAACACAGACAGCAACGCCCAAGGTGTCTCTATGGTTCAATGCTTCAGCTATGTGAGCCAACACTGTACCATCCCCTCCTTGGCATCCATTGAAGTCCGTAATGGATTTCTGGTATGCCAACAAGCTTCACAGCTATACCAACTTGAAGCTTCGACTTCTCAGAGTTGAGTAGAGAACAAAATACATCTGTGAGATTGCAGAGACAATGACAACAACAACACTTGTTGATCGTACCTACCTACCTGCATCCTGAGTTTCTGTCACATTTCTGGAAGCAATGGGGAAAGAGTTGGTCACACATAAGACATACAACAAGATCTCTGCTGGCAAATGCAAAAGAGTGGGGGCATGTCACATAGTGCGAACCTCAATGGGTTTCCCATGAGAAGCTGTGGGTACATCAGCAGGTCTCTCATGCTGCCACCACTCATCATGTTACCCACATGCTGCAACAACCAAGTCAACTCTTCCTGTTGCTGCTCATCGTCAACCATACCAGATTACAAACCACTCACAAATCCTTCAAGATTTTCAGCTCCACACCTGGTGGCATGCTTGATCATGGGCAATTACTTTTACTGCTGCAAGCCCAGAAGCAGCATCTGCAATATCCAAACTTCATGAACTCTATCATTGCGCCAGTGTACTGGAAGATACTGCAGCCATGAATTCTATCTATCCTTGAGCTGGTGCAATGGAAGATGCTGCAGCCATGAACTCTATCTTTGAGCCAGCATAACCTGATACATATTACTTCACAAACAAGCTTGCAACTAAGAAAACCCAATGAAGCACAAGGAGTTCACCAAACCCTGACAACTCTCTCAGCTGCAGCCAGGCACATCCTCCTCCACCTCACCTCTTTCCATCCTTCCTAGTCTCCACCACAACAGGGTGCAGCAAAAAAGATCAGCGGCCACACTTGTGCAGCAGCAGACCTGCCATCAACTGCAACCATCAATCCCTGCAATGCAACCCAATGATCTAGCCTTTAACCATGCAATGAACAGCAACAGCTCAGTTTTTGGCATCGAAGCAAAAGCTTTACTGACTGCAATAAGCTCCTGGCATGGTGACCTTGCAAGAGATTGCTCTGGTTTTCAACTCAGGAAACCTGCATTGTGGAAGGAGCAGGAGAAGAAGAAAAACTAAGTGGTATCGTCACAAGCTCTGATTTTCAACTCTGGAGCTTCCTGCATTGTGGAAGGAAGAGCAGGAGAAGGTTAACTTAATGGTATGAGTTGCTTCCTGCATTGTGGAAGGAAGAAGAGGACAAGGTTCAAGACTATAGTAAACAAGCTCACCATGAATAATCCATTCAGCTATGATTGAGATCAAAAGAAAGGAAAAAAGTCAAACAACGCTGTGAAACGTTAGATTCGGACATTTTATCAGCAATCTTTTGGATGTCATCGATTGTTGAGAAGAACAATTGTTGAGATTCTTCTCAAATCTTCAAACAGCAATTTCTGACTTGCAGCATGTGACATTTGCATGAGCTGCCATTGCTATCCAGTGCAGCTCACACAGATCTAATGAAATTGGAGAGAAATATCCACAACAACAATTTTAAAGGTTAACATGACAACAAGGAGCGTGCACAGTTATCATAACCTTATTAGAGTTACAAAGTGTCAGACCCATCATCACCTTCATCACCCATATAGCAGTGAAGAGCTGCCATGAAGAACAGCAGCAGATCACACAAGCACATGCATAAAACACCTTAAACCTGATGATGGATCACACAAGTGCACACACAATACACCTACATGAAAGTGCCACTCAACAATGCCAGTCTCACAAACCCACTAAGAGCACTCCCCCAACCACATGCACACAAAGAAAGCACAAATAATACCCACTGGAAAAGACCAGCAGATCTGATAAGAAAATTGCAAAAAGAATTTTATACAAGAAGAAATTCCAGCACCTTGATCCTTGGGTATTCAGCTTTTATTTCAGATAATTAGAAAAATGCCACACTGCTAAGTCAAAGTATATACTACAACTCAGCGCAACAAGAAGAGTTCCATGTCGTAAGTAGACACAGACTGTGAGAACACTTCTAGCCTCAAAGCGTATTCAGAAAAGTGCGCATGTTTGTTTTTCTTATCCTGTATAGTTTGATGTAGGGATGCATTCACACTTTTTTTCTCCTTGCCATGGTAATATGGCAAAGAGGACCCAGCAGAAGCTCCATCTCTTTCACTTTGATGCATCCAGATGGCACTCCAGATACTCAACCCAAAAGCTTAGCCAGGTCACTCTCATCCTTCACCTGCAGCAAAGCTTCCCTATTGAAGGCAGTCGTCTCACTCACATTTTGCAGCTGTGTTTCATTTTCTGTCAGCTTGAACTTGTCAACTGCAAACCCAAAGACAGATTTTCGTAGGCTTGGATCTTCCATCTTGCTACAAACCTCGAGCAGCAGCTTCAGCTCTGAGGCTCCTGCCAAAATCAAACCTGCAACCATCTCTCCAAATTGCTTTGGAGCTTTCGGGGCATCCATGGCAATATCCTCCAGCTGCTCTGCAATCTGCAACACACCCACTCTCAAATCTTGCTTTGAAATCACCGCCTTCGTGTTCAAGTACACCAAAAGCTTCAACACTAGTGCACATTCCCGATCCCTTCTATCCAGTGCCAAGCTCAACATGATTCGCACGAGCTCTGGGTGGAAATCAGGAGCCTTCAATTCTTGAACACACAGCATTGCTTCATTGAGATCCACAACAGAGAAGTACTCCTCAAGCAAAGACTCCGTCTTCTTGGGCAAGTCAATCATGGGCCGTCTGGCTGGTTGTGGTTGGCTTGCAGCAGCTGGTGGCCGAGGTGTCTCCATTGTTGACTCCTGTGCAGGACTGCCAACGGGACCACCCCGTACTCCCTGAGGCTCTGCCAGAGGAACACTATGCCTTGCAAGCAGATTGGAAGCTGCAGTTCCACTTCCTATAAGAGCACTGGGTTTGCTCAGAAATCCATAAGCCCCACTACCTTGAGGAAGCACCCTGGGACCAACTCCACTCCCTCGCATTACAGGTGCTCCATAACGGCTGGTAGGAGGAGGCACAGTGGCAGCCGTGATCGCCCCTGGCATTGTCATTGGCATGGGAAGCACTCCTGCAGTTTCACGCTTTGTCTTGCGCCCAACACTTACCGTCTCCCATCCATCAGCTTCCAACCCTGCCATGTAACCTCCCATCAGGGACACCCCTGGCATTGCCCCTCCTACTCCTGCTGGCATACCTGGCATTGCCCCTCCTAATCCCGCTGGCATACCTGGCATTCCCGGCATCATGCCTCCTGCACCTGGCATGTAACCTCCAGGTAAATTCCCAAGCCCACCTGGTGCATTCCCAGGTCGCCCATTCCTCATCTGCATCATGCCTGGTCGAAGACCTAACTTCTGCTCTGCCTCAGCATGAATCTCATTGATCCTCTTGGCTTTCACCTCCTCACGGCGAGGAATCCATTTGTTTGATCGCAGATCCAGTATGTCACGCACCATGAATTTGATCCGAGCAGGTAATGTTTTGCTGCTGGAGACATTCTTCAGGCGTGCAAAGTATGTATCAAATGCAACCCTTGACTTGGCACTCTCCTCCAGCTGCTTCCCTACTGTGGAAAACAACTGACAAAGAGCTTCCACATTCTCTTCAGCAGGAATGGATTTTGTGTCAGCACCCAGAAGCTCCTGAATGCATGCATGAACAATCTTCTCAGGTAGCATCTTCTGCTTGAACAACTCTCCAATGAGTTTAATGTTTCCCAAAGTGCGGAGCTTCACCAATCTCTCCTTGTCGGCTCGCTCCCGGACCTGCTCGGGCTTTGTCATATGTCTGATTTCAGCTCGCAGTGCATCCGCACCCTCAAACTCCTCCTGACAGGTGTTCAGCAGCACCCTCCGGAATGTGACTGGCTTCTCGCCTTCTTGCTCTGGTGGGAACTCAGGAAGCTCCTTGCTCAAGTTCAAGCACAATTGTGCATACATGGAGCAGAAATTGGGCTCAAGGACTGCTTTCTCAAAGATGAGCGAGATCACTCCCTGCAAAATCTCAGCTGAGGAAATCCCAGCCTGCAACATCTGCTCTAGCAACAAATCATACTTCTCAGGTGTGAGCTTGTTCAAGATACCTTTCACTGTTCTGAACACTTTCTCCTTCTCTGACTGTGCACCTCTTCGAGCTGACCAAGGATCAGCAGCCTTGACAATGGTGGTTACAGAAGGAGGAGCATTCTCCTGCTGCTGCTGCTGCGGCTGGGGTGTGCTGGAAGCTTGTGAATTGGCCTGCTCCCTTGACACCCTGCTGTTGTCATCGTTGGTCCTGTCCCTCTCGTTCCTAGGGTTTCTGTCATTCCTCTGTTTGTTAGGGGTTTTGTCCCACTGCTGCTCCCGGGAAGCTCTGTCCTCTTGTTGCTGCTGCTGCAAGGCGGCGGGCTGAGGAGGAGGAGGGTTACGAGCTCTCCAATCACGAGAATCAAACTCCGCCGCCGCCGCAGGTTCTCCTACTGGTGGCAAGCCTCTAGCATCCCGCCTCATCGTCCAGTCATCTTCGGGAAGCACCACGCCGCCGCTGCCTCCCGTGGACAGAAGCCCATCGAAACTAGACTCGATGAGCTCATCAGGCGCCTGCGTCCACAGATCCTGCAACTGCAACAACCAATCTCGCGTGTAACGAATCCGCTCTCTACTAGTGGTGTGTGTGTGCACCCCCTTCCGATGATGCACGCCGCCACCTGGTGCGTCAACGAAATAAGACGCCGCCCCTCCTTTACTGCCGCCCCCCAAAGTGCTGCCACCTTTGTTGTTGCTCGACACAGAAGTAACGTCGTCAGATACCAACAAAGAAGAAGCAAAAGGACGAAACGACAAAGCAGGGCGACCACCACCAGGACGAAGCGAAACCAAGGAAGAGGGAGAAGAAGAAGAAGAAGGTACAGCGGCAGCAGCTTCCATACTTTCACCAACCAAAACTTGTTGCTACTACTGGCTATATCTCTTTCCTCACAATCTGTCTCTTGCTTCTGTACGTTTGTTTCCCCCTCTCTCTCGTTCTCTCTCGAGCTACTCTCTCTCTCTCGAGCTCTCGCGCGATAGTGTCTTCGCAGACACGAAAGTGCGTGGGAGAAGACGAAAGAGAGAGGAGACTTGTGAGCGCCAAACCCTAAAAAAGGTGGGAACAAAGTGCGGTCAACAACCCTAAAAAGCCACTTTTGAGGCCATTATGGTTTGTGGAGTAACTTATAAACGCCACTTATCAGTACTACTTAACTTACTCCTCCTCCATATCTATCTCCACATCACTTGGGCCAGAAGTGAACCTCCAGCCATCAGTGCACAATCCACTGGAAGCCCCTTTATTATGACTCAGTCATGAATGGATGGATGAACCCTAACATGTCATCCATTGGAAGCCCCACATTATGACTCGTTCATGAATGGATGGATGAACCCCTAACCTGTCATCCATTGGAAGCCCCTTATTATGGCTCAGTCACAAATGGATGGATTGAACCCCTAACCTGTCATCCATTGGAAGCCCCTTTATTATGGCTCAGTCATGAATGGATGGATGAACCCCTAACCTGTCATTCATTTGAAGCCACACATTATGACTCATTCATTAATGGATGGATGAACCCCTAACCTGTCATCCATTGGAAGCCCCTTATTATGGCTCAGTCATGAGTGGATGGATGAATCCATAACCTGTCGTCCATTAGAAGCCACTTATTATGGCTCATTCATGAATGGATGGATGAACCCCAACTGGGTTGAGCATAATGAGGATGTTGGGTTTCACCTTGGTGACCTAACCTGTCATCCATTGGGAGCCGCTTATTATGACTCGGCCATGAATGGATGGACCCAGCTGAGCTGATCATGATGATGATGTCAGGTTTTGGTCTCGGTGACCTAACTTATCATCCATTGGGAGCCCCTTGTTATGACCCATTAGTGGATTGATGAACCCCCAATTGAGTTGATGATGATGATGATGATGATGGTGGTGGTGGTGGTGGGTTTCACCTTGGTGACCTAACCTGTCATCCATTGGGAGTCCCATTATGACTCAGTCATCGATGGATGAACTCCAACTGAGTTGCAGATGTTAACAGAGAGTTGATGCGCTTGTTGGGTTTCACCTTATGTTGTGAAAAAATAGGTCATCCATGAAACTCAACTGAGTTGATGATGTCGGGTTTAACATGATGATGGCCACTTTGCTTGTGCACTAGTCTTTTCTTTTGAACAAATTTTGACATTTTTTAAACTAAAAAGTTTTTTTTTTTTTTTTTTTTTGGTGTTGGAATCTAATTGTTAGTCAACTATGATTGGGATGGACTTAAATCCTGGTCCTTGGACACCTCAGTCCATATAGCAACTAAAGTTTTGTTGCAAAAATGTTTTTTTTATTTTTCTTAAAAATATTTGAAAAAAGATCTTGATTGTTGAATGGCAAGCTTAAGTTAATAGAAAAAGGAAAAAAGGGAAAAATTATGAAGCTTGCATCAATTATTTGTTAACTAGGTTGAATCTATTGTAATAAAACATTTTTTAATTGCATGATTGGGAATGGTTTTAAGTTAATTTCACAAAACATTTTTTTGAAAAAACTAAATAACCATTCAAGTTTCAATATTATTTTGTGAAAGATTGGTTGTGTGAGGTCAAACTTCGAAAAATCTTTTAGGGGTGTGGGTGCCTTGTAATGGCCTAGTAGGTCAAAGAGATTGGAATGACCCTATGTAACAAAAAACCTTATAGAATGGCAAATAGATTAGATTGCAAAGGAGTGACGTTGAGAATATTTGGAAACAAAGTCATGAATGAATTAACTTGCAATCTAACCATGAGCAAGCTTAAACCACAATCTGTTGGTTACCACAATCTCCATCACAATTGTGAGGTCAAGTGCAACTTGTAGCACTAATTGTTGTCACAATGCCAAACAATTCTATCTTACTTTGTAATCAACATTTTCAAAGGACAAATCTAAAAGCATTAAAGTAAAGTCTTGTCACAAATGAGATAGCGCAAACAGGTTTAACAAAAAAAACCAACAAAGATGAGAATGACAACAGCCTTTGGAAAAGCATATGCACATTCTTCTTCACTATTTACACTTGCTACACCTTCCTGCCCCCTTTTAAACCCCTACTGGTAAAACTATTACACTTGGGAAGACACTAGAGTTATCCATAAAGTAAGAAAAACACAGCACCAGAACCCTGTGTTTGGTAATACACAGGTGAGATTCAAAAAACAACTGCAAAAAAGTACAATAGCATTCAAGGGTGGATGAAACTCTGAAAACCATCAATTTGGTGGTAAACTGAGTTTCATCCTGTCTTTCCTTTTTCCTGAGCGCCTCCACTGCTACTACATATATTTCACTGCTCCTAACTGTACAACTACTATAATTAGTCTCGAACATTATGAATTAAATGCTGAGTTTCAGCATTTCATGCTGAGATTTCATAAAATGTCTTTACTTTCCCGATACCACTGAAAGAAGGGATAGGGGTGAAAGGAGGCCCACAGACAGGGTTACTTTATGGATAACTCTATTGCCTGCACCATGTAGATCATCTAGCCTCCTGAACTCCATTTGTTTCACAATTGGTATGCAACAATGAGAAAGAAATTGAAAAAAAAGGAGTATAAGAAAAATATGAGGATGCAGATGAAAAGACAATAACGATAGTGATGATGATACTAACGCAATTGTGAATTGTACATATGTGTTTATGGAGAGTTTGGTGCACAAAAACATGTTTATTGCATAGAAATACTTTTATCTGAGATTCTAGTATGCTAAATTGTGAGGAAACTAGTTCAATTTTTTGTGCATTTCATGACAATTTTCTCATCATCCACAAAACCATATCTCAAGGGACGAGAGAGGAGAGAGTTTGTAGCTATGTTGTGCAAAAACCAAACAAAACCCTTGACATGATGCAACATACTACAATGTGCACCACTATGAGCCAAAGCTTCATCTTCATCAATGACACAATCAATATCCAATAACCAAATACATAGCAAACACATATTACTTCCAAGCACTCAGGTATTGTAAACAACCATGTGGTTGACCTTGATTTCTTTAGCAGTTTTTATAGTCTTTTTTACAATCTTATTTTTCCTATCACCTAGTGACTATTGATGAGGCTCCAATATTGTCTTTTCTTGTGAAAAGTTTCTTTCTCTCTTTGTGGGGTGGAACAAGCAACTCATCAGGTCATGACTCTGCCTTGTACAGTGAGTTCAAAGTTAAACCAAAAACTTTCAATATTGAATGTAAAATTTTTCATCTAGATGCATGATGGAGGCTGCCCATCCATCTTATATGAGCAGATGAATGTTCACATGTCACTCACACAGTGCTTCAAGGCATGATGGAATCTGCCCATTCATCTTACATGAGCAGATGAATGTCCACATGTCACTCACACAGTGGTTCAAGGTTGAGCCAAAAATTTATCCCCGAGTCCAGCACTGATGTGTAAGCTCTTCCCTACGAGCAGAGCCAACAAATGGATTAAAACCCTGAATTAAATTTCTAAATAAATCAATATGAACATAGATTATTTAGCGTTAGGAAAACCCTATCTCTTATTAGGAGTCATCACAGAAACATCTCATCATTGGTGAGAGATGCTCTTTGTACTTATACCATCCTTGCACATTGTTCATCAACCTTACATCAAAAAACAAAATCCCAGGTCAAAGCCTCATCTTCACCTACATACAAATCTTTGCACATTTTCATCAACTTTACATTGAAAAACAAATTCCCCATTTGAAGCTTTGAGATGAATTTTGGCCTAGGTCATATTGTGTTGTACCATGTTTTGAAAGGGTTGTATTCCACAGGGTTGCCAACCTCATGTCCCAAAAGTATGTACTAGCACAGACATCCCATGTTTGGGCCTCCCAATAGAAAATCATGATTATAGTTCCCCATAATAGGCTTGACACACCAGCTGACAGCACATCTCACATCCCTCACACTTGGCCTGCACATATCAGATGCCATGAAGACTTCGCCAGAGCATTGTCCCCAAATGTATACAACAAACCATGGAAACACAGTTGAGCTTCCCAGTCACTTTACCAAAATCATAAATTCTCACCATCAAAACTAACTACCTAAAATTGTTTAACAGATTCAGACTACACTCAAGACTATAGACACATGTTGTCAGGCTTTACAATCCGCACACTCTTGGATTAGCATGCCTGCATCACACAGCACAAGAGAGCTCCTAATTGATTTGACTGAGCATCCCCACAAATGTTTTCAGCAAACATGAAAACAGAGAGGAAAGTGCAAATAGAGCAGTGCAGTGAAAAAGAAACTCTTCACAAAATCTGGATCCCCATCCTTGCTCACTGCATCTTTTCAAAGATACAACATTCATCCTTACCCCAGAATCTCACCCTGCCAGATAGAACACATAAACTCAAGAACCCTCAGTGTATGCACTTCAAATTGATACACAGCAAAACCCCATACAGCAACAAATCGTATCACTTTCATGTTCTGAAGTCACCGTCCAAGCCACCTCACCTCCCTCCTCACTCAAGTCCCAAACATGTACAAGAGTTCCTCTCTTCTATTGCCATGCAGAGAACCTCAAAGCTCTCTGCTTCACCTTCACATCTCCTTTGTTGAAAGCTCCAACACCTCGCACACAACAAATCCTCCAATGCTGGCATCTTGCAGAATCCATAATGATTAAATATAACCACCAAAAACAAATGAGATTCATGTCTTCGGGCACGCTTACAAGTGCACAAAGCACAAAGCACAGATTGAGGGAGTGACGATTTTGCAGCTGTTCACTCCTTGTTACAAAAAAAGTTAAAACCCTGTAGAGTATACTCTACAGCCTACCTTATTTTCATGTTACACCAAAAAGTGAGAGATTTGTTATTTTCCCCTTCTGAACATCCTATCTACCTTACATTACGATCAAGCCAGGGATAGCAAGGATGAGCACATCAACTGGTAGTCAAGAGAGTGGAAAAGAGACATGTTACTTATAGTGAACACCCCACAGGCTTGCCCTATAGATGGCCATGCCCTCCCACATCAGGCCTTGGTCAAACTTCTTCCATAATCACAAAAAAACAGCAATCAGACCCAGCAAGACTTCACACAAGCACACAACCCTCAAGTGCTGCTCAGCCTCCCTCAACACTCACAGCTGGTGTTTGAGCTAGCTACAAGTGTCTGCCACATACCAGCAATACAAAAGACAAACAAAAGCATTGAAAAATCTTCACTCAAGGGTCACATCCAATCATTCTTCTATTTATAATGATTGCCAGAAAATGAACCAAAATATTGAATGAAATGAGGAAGAGAGCCCCTGAAACCAGCCATTCTTCACAATATGCCTTCAAGAATTTTAGGATCCATAACTACAAAGAGAATGTATAGATGAAGTTGCAAGATACTAAGTGGTCCATCTACTTAAGGGCTCCAATCACTACTGTAATACTTATTTGGAAGCCCTACCCAGAACTTAAATGCTTCAACTGCATCCCTTTTCTCCTCACTTTTGTCTCTTCGACGTTGAGAGGTATGTTGACTAGTATAAAGGTCAGAGTAAAGTTCAATAAACATGCGCTTGTATTTAGTCTTATCAGCCAGGATCCTGTTGTCTTCCATGCATGCGACTATTTCTAGTGCCCGTTGGAAGTACCCAGCCCGGACACATGTATCAACTAAACAATCAAGCAGAACCTCATCTGGTTGAAGTGGCTCCAGCCCACTGCCAATTTTGGCCTCTGTTCTCTCTTTTATTTCATTCCAAAGAACTAAAGCTTCACCCCACATACCTGCCCTTGCAAACCCCTTCACAAGCATAGTGTATGTCACCACTGTTGGATGCAACCTGAAAGCAAAACCCTCTTGTCAGATTGACATGCAAAGAAAGTTCTGTAGACTCCAAAACCTGTTAAACCTGTAAATTAAAAGCTGAAATGCAAATGATCAGTGGGCAAAAACTCAATTAGGGATTCAATCTTTCTTCAGGGTTTAAACTTTTCAGTCTTAACAGATCTTGGGTGTAGATAGTCTAAGAGAAAACAAAACATGGCACAAGAGGTACCTGGCTTCCTTCATTCTTTTAAATGCAGACTTCGCATCTGCCATTCTATCTGACTGACAAATGCTGTCTATGAGCACATTCCAGGCAACTGAATCTGGCCGCATCCTGGGGTCTGCCTGCATTTCCTCAAATACTTGGTGCACCAACCGAGGCTGCCCACTTTGCCCAAATGCTTTCATAAGTGTTGTGTAGCTGACTTCTGATGGAGCAATCCCACCCTCCCGCATCTGTTGAAAATGTGCTAGTGCTGCGACATTATCACCACTCTTTATGCACCCATTTATCAAGGTGTTATATGAAACAACATCTAAAGAAATTCCTGCAAGTTTCATGTCTGCAACTAGAGCATATGCTTTCTCCATATTTCTGGATCTGCAGTAACCACTGAGTAAAATGTTGTAAGTGACAATATTTGCTGGGACTTTCCGCAGTCTCATTTCTCTAAGAATGCTATGGGCTTCATCCATAAGGTTTAGCCTTACACAGGCAGCTATGGCTGTAGTGTAAGTCACCTCATTTGGTGAAACATTGGGGTCAAACTTCTGTTCCATGGCCAACAGAAAGTCCATTGCATCACCCACTTGCCCTTCCTGTACATAACCCTTCATCAAGGTGGTGTATGTGCGAACATCAGGCCGTAATCTATCACCCCATCTTCTTTCACTGGCCACAGAGCCAGCATCTTCAGACCTTGCCCTTTCCTCCTGCCTCTCTGGACTCCAGAACTTCAACGTGCGGTGTCTTTCACTTTTTAATGAAATTCCTCTATACTCAACTACAGAGTTTTCAGTTTGACTATGGGAAGAAGAAGATTCACACTTCTCATGATGCGCTTGAACATTCTCTTGTGGCATCTTCCAGAATCTCTCTACAAGGGACTCTGCAGCCTCAAGGTCACCTAGACCAACATAAGCTGCAACAAGAGAATTCAGTGTTGATTGATCTGGTTCAACTCCAGCCTCTTCCATCCTCCCAAAAACACCCTTCAATAACTCCATTTGCTCTGTTCTGGCATAAAGTTTAATCAACACATTGAATGTAAGTGTGTCAGCAACAACACCAAATCGAGGCATCAATCCTAAAATTGTGTTTGCTCTATCCATTAACCCTAATGTTGCACAAGCATTCAACACAGCATTGAATGCACCTGTGTCAGGTCGCATAGTGTTCATAGACAACTCTACAGCATCTGGGGCTCTAAAATACAGACAAATATCATCAAATAGTTCTAAAGCAAGAAGACCATCATCTGGCTGCCGTCCTAGGCGAGAAACAATAGCACTCCAGATTTTGACAGGTGGGTATAGATCCAGCTCCAGCATAAGTCGCACAATCCTCAGGGCGTACCTTGCCGCACCTGCCCGGGCAGACGCCATTGCTAAAAGCCCTAAAGAATCTGAGTCTAACTGCCTAATCTTATCTTGCTTCCGAAGGTCACTTAGTATTCGCTGTGCCTTTGAAAGGCTTGACGGAGTGCCATGGTGTGAAAGCTGTGCAACAAGCCTGCTTAAGCACTCCCTACTAGGTTCTATACCCTCTCCTTTCAAGGTTTGCAATTGCATCCAGGCATCATCTGTCCGCCTTTCTTTCAAGGCCCTGAGCATTTTTTCCTGCAACAAAAGAGGTGAGCTTGTGCTCTCCATGCTCAAAGCAGGCCCTATTGGACTCCTTCCAGCAGGACTTACTTTCTCTGGACGTGCTGCTGGCTCTCCAGATGCCTTTGAGGCAAACTTCACCTGTGCATTTTGTTGCAACCACAACAATGAATCAGCAACTAGAAACAGGCACAACTCATAGAGGGCTTACTCTGAAATTCATGCTCTTAATTGCTTTTGAGCACTCAAGTGACAGAAGCACACCTTCTGATGATCTATAATATTCCACTTGTCTGGAGAATCTTCAGATACAGTACCGCCACCCAGAACCATGTTGGTTGTCTGTGGTACCCTCCCTTCCACCATTGACACCTCTGCGAAACCCCTCCCTGACACACAACAGTAAGGTCTGAAAACCTCTTGCAAGCTTGACAATTACAGCCATTGCAACAAGAATCAAACAAGGCAAACATGCATCTGCATCTAGATGACACATCATTAGTTCAGATTCTTGCAAAGGCCCTACTGACATAGCTATTATTCCAATGCTCATCATCATGAAATACCCCAACATCTGAAGATCAACTCAACTGTCTTCTGTTGATCTTTGATAGCACAAGACAAGCTCAGACATGGTTGCTGCTTCATGGCACAAATCCAAGCTTCAACCACGTGGAGAGACAGACAATCTGTAGATGCAGCCAACATCGGCCACTCACATGCAGGGGCAAAGGGAAGGGGGGACATAGAGAGAGATGGCAAACCGGTTGTTATAGCTTTGCGAATTGCTTCTTGCGGCCGGCTTTGTCCTGATGCGCGACCTCCAGAACCACCACCCACGGCACAACAACACATTTCAAGGCATCTGTCCCTTCTTTGACAATCTGTAGCCAGCCCCTGATGATAGCGCTGCCGCCACCTCCATGCGAAACCCGTCTGCAGTGCACTCGAGGAAGGGTTCAGAGAAGTATGAGACAAGCAGCAGCAGTCGTGGCTTCTTCTGGCGCTATGTGAAGAAGAAGAAGTGGTGGTGGTGGTACCTCCTGCAGCAGCAGCAACAGCAAGCCCCAGCTCCAACCCTTGCAGACACAGCCACATCTTCCTTCCTTTTCCGCTGGAATGATCAGAGAAGTAGGGATTATAGCTTCCTTCCTTCCTGCTTCTGCTGTTCCTGCTTCTACACTCTGATTCTAGACTTCAAGGATCTGCAAAATTCGCGTGAAAGAGCTCCGAATCTCCTGCTTGCCGACTCCCGAGACTGCGAGCATGTCCATTCAGAATCCATCTCCGATGTCCTTACGACGAGAGAGAGAGCGCGTTCTTAGGGTCGTAGTCTGTAGGGCAACAGACAGGTTTAGGGTTTAGGGTTTGTATGTTGTGACTTGGCGACCCAAAATTAAAAAAGGGGCTGCGATCTGTCAAAGGAATTTTTTTTGGCTAGGAAAAAACAAAAAGGCTAAAAGTCTTCATATTTCAAGGAAAAACAAAGTGTGAACTCGCCATATTTATCCCATAGGTTCTCTCATGTAACTCGTCCCAACATAGCCTAGTGTCAGTTTCCATATTGACACAAAAATGAATAATTATAATTATTTTCCCAAAAAGAAAAATCATTTTTAAATTTTGATTTTTTTTACCTTTTTTTCACATGATCTACTATGATATTGTTATATGAGTAGTGAAATTATTCATAGTGTATAGCTTATGATAATTATGATGATTTTCAACATGCAAACTTCATATTTTCACAAGCAAAATTGTTTCACTATTTCGAGGATTATTTAATGATGAAACTAACCTTAGAGTAATGTATATAGGTAGTAGGGGTTGAAAAAGTTGCTACTTTTTGCTTTGACCCTAAGCCAAATTTGGCTAAGTCGGCTTGTGGATGATGGCTTGTCCACTGCTAAGGAATTGGTGTCTGCTCGACTACCTCACGAAATTGTGAAAAAAATCACCAATTCATTTCACTGAAAATATGGATTTTAATATTTCTGTTTTTAAGTAGGATTTTAGTCTTTAAAATTGTTTTTTTTTTTGGTTTTTCTTTTTAATATTTTTTTCTTTTCCTGTTTTTCAACTTGATGTGCTTTTTTCCTTTTTCTAAAGTTCCAACTCGATATGTTTCTGTTTTTTTTTTCAATTGTCTGGAGATTAAAGGTGAAATTTTAACAAAGTGAGTGTGTTAGGATGTAAAGGGCATTTTTTGTGTTTGCTTTGTATTTCATTTCTCATTCTTTTTCTTCAAGCTACGGGACAATTTGAACAGATGAGTTCAAGAAATTATATAGAGATAGATAGATGGGGTCATTTTTGTTCTTTCTTTTTTGGTCAGTGTGTAAAAGCCATTGGGCATTTGTGGATGAAGGACTCGGGTATTTTGAATCAATGGGTTCAGTTTACAGTGTTTCCACAACTATGGAACACTAGATGCTTGCATGGTTGATTTTGATCATGCTTGAATTGAATGAATGGTAAGCCTTCAAGTGTTACCACAGTCTCAAGTGATTTTTCGATCCAAAACCTGGTTTTTTGGAATTTATTTGAATTTTCAGCTGCAGAAATCGTTTAAAAATCAATATCTCCCACATTCTGAATCCAAATCTTACCAAATAAATTTCATTAAATCTTTGCTCATCAAGATCTTTCCAACAACATCATCAAAGGCACATTCCAATTCCTTCGAAATTTTCAGCTAGGATTTAGTTTAATTTTCAGTGAAGAAATCATTGAATATTCAAGAACTTCTACACCACAAGTCCAAACACCATGAAAGCAAAGCCAATGCACCCCTACTCCTCAAGAGCTTTCGAAAGAGAACAAGAACATGATCTGAAGGTTCAATGGATCTCATAAGTACAAACAAACAAACAAACTACCTTCCTTCATAGTTGGATGTGATAAAGTTCCACATGGTGGCTAGTATAATGTCAAATGTCATTGAAAGAGTACCTACAATAAATACATCATGCTAATTGGTTTCATCACTTTGAAGGTGGCCTTTTTAACATGTCATAAAAGATATTTTGATATGCAATTGGCATTTCTTTGTTCTCCTTTATTTCAACTAGGACTCAACACCAAGATCAATAATATATTGCTTCGGCAGCTTCCAAATAACTAATGAATTTTTTTAATATTATTTTGGGATATGAATTTTCAATTTAAAAATTTTTGGCAAGTAAGGAGTATCAGTATCAAAATGATAAATCCTTTGAAAAGGTTGGTGTTATTGACTGCTGTGATTGGATGGTTTTTGGCTAGTCCATTCAAGTAGCATGACTAGGGTTCAAATTTGGTTACCTTCAAAAGTGGTTTTTACAATTTTGAAAATATATATGTCATTTTTGACATAAATAGTTCATAATTTTTCAAAAAAGTTAGAAATCAAAAAATAATTTAATTTTTGTTCAAATATAATTCAAAATGACGAAATATTTAGGACCAAGCAATATGAAAATAATAAAAATATCAAATACTTGCTATGACTATAACAAGTTTTCAATATATTCCCACCAAGTTCTCAACATGTTTCTAATGTTCTTTTTAAATAAATTCCCAAGAGTTGTGCAAGATGTTTCACATAGCACCACATTTTATCCCATATTCTTTGCCAAAAGTTGTACTCATGTAATTGATGAATGAGCCGAAGGAAAAAACTTTTACAATTCTATCTTCAGAGCACAAACTCCAAACTTCTATTTTTCAAAGTCAAAAATTTGAAGACATTTTCGACGAAGGGGCAATTAAAAAGGCTCATTGGGAAAGAAAAAAAAATCATTAATAAATAACTAAATAACTTAAATCCCCACAACTAATCTATAGCACACTATGTCCATTATTCAGTGTAGGGGACATTTTGGTAAACATTTATGCAATTGGGATGAGTACAACCACAACAAGCTTATGTAACTTGGGCTATTTCACCAATGTATATTGTTATGTTGTAACTAGATTTTAATCAATTATAGGCATCATATTGTGTTTTTTCGCATTTTTTTCACAAATACATTTTTTTGCATCTTTAAAATTTAACCTTCACCAGATATGTTACCCTGTTAGTTGAAAAGTAACCATGTGAAATCCCAACCTTTTTTTGGGGGCAAATTTTCACATCTTAGCTACATAAAAAGAGTCAACAGTACTCATACAAAGGTTTTTTTTGGGGGGGGGTAGGGAGGAAAGGACTGAAAGTCCTCACATTATGAAGAAAGTTTATTGGAATCATCATATTGAGATAATAGCTAGGTTTCTAGCATGTTCCAAAGTATAGCAGAATTCTTAAACTTTTTCCACTTTCCAATATATCCTGTAGCCAAATTTGGCTAAAATCCTCTTGTGGAAGATTGCCATACCACCTATCTCACAATTTATTTGAAAAAAAAACACTGAAATAAACTAAACAAGCGAAAGCTTTAAAGAAAATTCTGACTCTACACTCATGTACAAACAAAAGGCAGATCAAAATTGAGGTCCAGAAATTAGGGTGTGTCAATCATGGTAAGTAACCTAAGACAACACTTAGTCTTTACCACTGCAGTTCAAAAGTGTACTATGGGTCACCTTAACTGCATTTTCTGATATTAGTGAAGTTACATGTTTCACTATGAAAAGGAAACAAAATAGAACACTAGTCTTCAAACCTTGGATGTCAATTGGGTTCAAACTTCAAACCATTGTTGGGCAATTATTTTTTCTTTTTCATGATTGGTTGGAAATCAATATTTAAAAATTATACCCATTAGTTATCAATCTATTTGTTAAAGTAATACCTCAATTATCAAAATTTTCAATTTTGTTTAGTAATAACCACCAGTTATGTATAAGAGTCAGTTCTCAAATACCCACCTTTGAGAATCATCCATTATATTGCAAAGTAGGGTAGGTAATAGGGTTTGTTGTTTATTTATTTTTCTATTTTTTCTTTTTTCATAAATATTTTTAGGGTTTAAGGATCGATTACCTACCTAGATGGAATTCCAAAAATGTAAGTAGGTTATTAAAAATTGAAATTCAATGCCAATTGATAGGTTATCTATCTATTTTCAAAACATTAATAATCAATCAATACATTATCAATAATTGGGTTGAAAATTCATGAAAGAATTCACCACTTTCGTGAAATCAAAAAAATTGAATTTCTTTTTCTGGTCACATTTAAAGTGCCTTTAAAAATGATACAAAATCAAAATTTCCCTTGTTCCAAGTGAACATGATCTGAAAGAAATAATCTTAAGTTTAATTTGTGATCCATAATTGAAATTCAAAAAAAATCTTCATAAATGATTTGTAACTTATGTATAAAACAATGCATATAGATCTTTGAAAGTTCTTAAAAAAGAAGAGTGGCTGAATTTATTCCCTTCATATACACACCCTACTTGGTCAACAATATATCATGCTTACCACTTTAATTATTTTATTTACTTATTAAATATTTCAAAATTACCTTTTTTTACTTTATCTAGTTTGTATATAGGTGAGGTTTACATATACCTAGGGAAATAATTGTGTTGAAGAAAGTAAAAACTGGGTACATGCAAAAAAATTTATATAACATTATATATGCATTTTCATATTTTGCAATGCATGTAATTTAGATGAATCTATTTGAATTACCTAAACAGGTAGGTAAACAAGGTTTGTGAGTAGGTACTTAATATTATATACTTACCTACGTACTTACCTAGGTACTTAGGTACCTACCAAATTACCAACCTATTAACCTACCTAAACATTAGTTTTAATTCATTTTGACAAAAATTCAAATTAGCTTGCCACATGGCAGATCTGTATTGTGCAATGTGTCACAATCTAAAACTATCCAAACATCTAAATTGGACATCTTAAAATAATTTGAAATTATAATAAATTTTTTATATTAGATAATTAAAAATTGGAACATGCGACAATACATCATTTGTTTTTGTTGATGACCAAAATAGTTGCATTAGTTGCATTCAATAATATGTATAAAATGGAATCAAAGGATGAACTTGTATATTGTTGATTTTTTTCATCTAATATTTCTTTCATTTGTGATTAATGTTGGATGCATTTGTGTGTTGGGATGCATCACAATTAATTAAATTAATTAATGTGAATCACAATAAATACCTAAGTTCTTATAAAGCTTAAGGCAAAAATGATGATGAACAAAGTTAGAAATAAAAGTTTTACTTAAGCAATGAGGTGGGGCACAATGCATATTCAAGATATTCCTTGGAATATCACCACCATAATCTTCTATTGGTAAAAAATGTTAATGTTTGGGGAGTATCAAAATATCATGATTTTTTTGTGAAAGGCCAATCAAAGTGGCCCATTGCAAAAATAAAATAAAAATGAGTTTTGAGGCACACCCACAACTAATTATTATGGATTTGCAAGAAGGTATGGACATTAAGGGCATATAAATATATGTAGTTACATGCCCCAAAACATTTACATGATGTCATGTAAATGTAAAAAAAAACATCATACATGACAACACTATAAGTGTAAGCATAAAAAGTGTGGATGTGTAATTGTAAATGATTTACATTTAGACAAGACTCACACACTATATTTACAACTATTGACACTTACACACATGACACTAGTTGCTACCTATCTCTTTTGCTATTGTATGAAGTTGATAACTACAATTAAACTATGGGTTGTAGTTGGCTTGCTTGGAGCCATTAAAAGAATGACATGTCAACAATCCCTATGAAAGCTTCAACTCTGAACAATTTTTTTTTAATATCCATCTTATGTGGAATAAAAGGCCAATAATTTTCTTTTTGGTTGAATATTTTGGAACTCAAGCATTAAAAAATCTTATATTCCTTTTGAGAAGTCAAAGCCCATCAATTGTTTTAAATGAAAGAAAGTTGAATTTTAAAATGATGAAACCTTGCCAAGCTTCATTAAAAGAACAAACACCAATCTAAAAGGGAAAATGGAGGAAAAAAAAAAGGACCAACATCCAATCAAGAGACAACATTCTAAAACGCAAATGCACGAACTAAAACTTCAAAATTGTAGAAAATATTTACACATAATATCATGTCGTTTCCAACACATAATAGAATTATCAAATACCTTTTGCACACTCTAAAGAGATGAGAATGTAGTACACTCACCCAAATTGGCCACCTAAAAAATATACACAGACTTTTTGTCGGCATGTTAATTTTTTCTCATGGGCAAAAAACTTTTTTATTTCATTTTAAATGCCACTTTTATTTTGACAAACATGTAAATATTCTGCCCTGCCAAATACATATATTGTATTTGCTACTAATTAATAACAATTTTTGTATAACATAAAGTCCATGGCTACAAAATTTTACTGAAATAAAGGCTTGATTTTGCTAAACTTATAGTAAAGAACTGATTTTTGCTATGTTTTTTTCTTATGATACTCGTTGGGTATCATGGGAAATATGGTACAAAAAGGGATGTTTTTAAAAATGGAAAGCTTACTTGAAATGCCTTGCAAACAATAGAGGAAAAATTACCTTTTATAAAGGTGTCCTTCGATTACATTAAAAAAATAAAAGAAATGATAATTCCTCCCATGGGTGATGGTTCATTAGTATAATCCATTTTAGGACCTGCGACCTCAAAAGAGGTCTTGGGTTTCAAACCTAGTGGAGTGGAAATGAAACTTCTACCAACTTTTTGTGAATGAGCTTGACTAGGGGGTGCGAATGGCTTTTCAAGTCAGGTCTGCTATTGGATTTCAAAAAATTAATCATCATATAAAATAAAATTGTTTTGGGTTCTTATGCCAAAGTAATTATTGTATGGAAAGAAATGGGATCCAATAGTCCTATTCAAATTTTGACAATTTGAAATTAGAGTTAGAAAGACATTTGAAAAATGTGTATGCACATATCTATTATGTTGGTAGTACAAAGGGAAGTTGAATTATTCTTGTATTATTATACATCCTAGGTTTTTGACTGGGATAAAGTGGATTTTTAAATTTTATCAAGTTATGAAGGCAACATTTACACAAGCTCAACTCTCTTGAGCCAGCTTCCCATTTGCCAGATTCCCTTGACCAACTTGTTGGTACAATCTACGATTTCTATTGTTGGAATATTCATAAACAACACCACAAATAACCAAAACTTGACATATTATGAAGATGTAAAAAACATGTTTAAAATTTGTTAATTATAAAGAATAACACTTTACATGATGGAATAGAGTTGGTGTCTTGAGGATGACAAATGCATAAGTATTAAGTACCTTTAAAACAAAACCTTAAAGTTTGTAAGGTATCTCCTTGCCCAAATGTGGAGCCTGGGGAAGTCCCCTTCTAAAGGTGGAGGTCCCCAAATTTAGGGTTCAGCTAACAACTTGTGCTGAAACCTCTTATAATGTTTTATGATCTAACAGGAAGTGGATTGGATAATATTCTCGTGTGAACATAACAAGTTTTTAGGGGTTTAATTTTTGTTTTCAATGGCCATCAACTTTGTGTATGATAATGGCGGAAATTATTTTGTCATTGTTTGTTTATCTAAGATAGCTACAACAATAATTGTTTCAAGAAAGCTTGTGAGGATGGGTAGGAAGTTTTGTTTGTTTGTGTATTATGTAGAGCTGATTGACATTAAACTATGGATGGCTAAAGAAGGTGTGGCATTGAATGGAGGCATGGAGATTTGGACGGGGGAAGACAAGGATAAGAAGGGGAATTCAGAAGCAATGCAAGTAGGTCTTTATTATTTCATGATCAATTTTAGGAGATGGTAGATCTTAGTTGTCGTGATTGGTAGTTGTTGTATTTGATTTTCGCTGCGCCAATAGCTACATTATGGCAAGTAATGTATTCTTGGTAGGAATGGTTTCTATAAGGGGATGATGTTGAGGATTGATGACAAAAAGGGAAGAAGTCTGAACTATATAGAAAGGGGTATGTAGAGGATCAATATGCATTTGAATTGGGTACTATAGATATTTGTTGAGTTTATCTTTAATCCATGTTATAGGTTAAGTATTTGAGTGAACATTAAAAGCCTCAGTTGGGGTGTCCTTGGGTTGTGTAGAATGAATGAAATGAGAGTAGAAATGGGAAATTAATATAAACATATTTGCAGTCCAAATTTGCACAAAATTTTTTTCCCTTTCCTCAATGGTTTTAAGTCAACTTGGTATATGTCGCTAATACTTGGGTTCAGACATTGAATTTAAGAGTATTTGATATTACAGTTTTTCAGACAGGGAATACAATGTTTATTTGTATTGTTGCATTTGTTGAAGATCGGTTAGTAACTCACGTATACTGACCAAACACTAAAGGTTCTAACCTCAAGCTATATTTTAGTAGATTTTAGACTATTGAATGTATGGTTTTGTACATGGTCCAAATTGTTCGAGAACAATCACCATGTGTGTACCAGTTGGCAATTGACACGTAAAACATTGAATTTTGTTCCAACAATTCTATAGCACCAATGGAATTTTGATAACATTGGGTCTATAATCTCGATGATGTAATTTCTTGGAATTAATCCACCCAACATTGGATGTCAATTGGGTTCAAACTTCAAACCAATGTCTTCTCATCTTCTTTGTCAAACTTGTTCTGTTTTACACTTGTTAAGATGCATAAGATCATTTCACCTTTTCTTACACTTATATGGTACATAGAAGGAATGGGTTTTAAAACAGATCTTGTTTCAATGCTGCCCTAAACCCTAAATTTTAAACCTTTTTGTAATGATAGTTATGTGTGTCTTTCTTAGAACTTTTCCCCCGCCCATCCCATGCACACCAACCTTTAGTAGGTCAATGAAAGATGGAGTGAGCAAAGTGCAACAAACAATTCACCTATCATAAGGAAGTTAAGTTCTTAAAATACTATGACTATTTTTTAAAAAGAAAGTTCATTCTTTTTCTCAATTGGAATTTGATTAACAATTCATGCCCTTGCCATTAACCTAGGCCAAAAAGGTGATGAGGGAGAAAACCATGTATATATATAAATAAGGATGGAAATCCATCCACCAAAAGTACAAGGAATGTCGAAACAAATGTAAACACATGAAAGGAAAATGAAAACCATCAAATCAACAGTAAAGAAGTGGAAGACATAATGTTTAAAAACCATCTTTTGCCGTAAATCAGTTAGTGGTGGAGGTGCAATAGTTGGTATGTGTGGAAGAGATAAAGAATTGTGACTAAGTGTGGCCACCCGCTAAAGAATTGTGATGGCTTGTGCATAATGTTGGGCTATTAACACTCATTATTCATAATGAGATATAAGCATTGAATGTATGAAGGAGGTTTGTTGATGACGAGCTTACAAGCATGTACATAAAAAGTTAAAAAAGAATCGAAATGAAGATGGGGACAATTCTAGGTCTTTATGGCAAGGGAATGAAATCATCTCCTAGTGTTTGTTTTGTGTGAGATTGTGTCTAGTCTTGAGCGACAATTGTCGTTGCATGCATTGTCATCGTCAAAACATGTTGTAATAATTTGGACCAATTAGATCGGCAATGACAACATTTCCCAGATTTCGAAAACTATCTTTGGTGATGACAATATCCATTTGTCTTTGTGTGTGGTGAAGGAAAAGGTGAAAAACTTGTATTTGTATGTGAGCCCCACTTTTCAATGTGATAGCTTCAATAGTATTTTGAAACGTATCATGGGCTATAATGCACTCACTCCCACACAAGCAATGTAACAAATGGATACCCAAATCATCAATGGTATCACCACACTAACATCGTGAAAAATATAAAAATATAGGATGTGGTATACCAAAACAAATATGAAATGCTTTGAAAAAATTGGCGGAGGATAAACAAAATGAAGGGGTGTTAGGACAAGTTGAGAACCAAGCTCCTACTATTGGACGTGCACAAGAGCAAAGACGTGCTCACATAACATTCGAAAAAACATCTACTAGAAGTGAAGTAAATTCTTGCTTGTGTAATTGGTCCATCAAAGAAGATTACATTTGGAGATAGGATTACACTACTAGACTCTCAAAAGGCAAGACATGTGATCAGATGACAAAATTGTCTCTAATGATGACACAATTGAAAATAGAAATTATGTTGAACCAATGAGGAATTGCAGCATGCACCTAATCAAACTTGTGTTTCTTCTTTTAGGGAGGCTTTTTAGTATGGAGGGGGGTAGGGGAGGTGAGTTGTTGAATTTTTTGTGTTTTCAATGTGTTCCCAACATGTCTTAGTAGCACTTCACTTTGTCCAAAGTGACGGTTTTTCCAAATCTCATTACAAACAAATGCCCTTCAACTACTAAAGTGAGCTAGAATTGCTTCTCTTGGGAGGTGGATGCTAGAAACCACCACTATGGTCTACCCTTATAGTAATAAAGAAACAAAGGAACAAACCAAATTGTGACCAAATTAATTCAACCAAATGACTTTCCACACATAATTGTTGTTGAAAAGAAAATAGAAGAATTGGGCAATATACATAGGTACATATTATTCAGGCTAGAAGGTCATTTGTGGAGCCTCCATGCCCCGGGCTTGTGTAGCCTCCATGCCCCGGGCTTGTGTAGCCTCATAGAGTATTGTATTTGTTTTTGGGATATATCAGGAATTATCATTTGAGATCATGATGATCATAATGTCCTCCCTTGGGAATTTGTAAATTTGTGATACAACCATCATCCAAAATCTTACTCCATGGTGTTGAACATATCTAAGTGAGGTTTTTCTATCTCATCAATAAGGACTGAATATGGAAGCTGGCGAAGCAGTTGGTGTCAATTGTCCACCTTCCTCGTACCCAACATACTCTTGGAGGAGCCATTTGGACATTTCATGCTTCTCCATCTGCAAATGATAACGCCAATGTAGATTGGCTGGCACCTGATGGTGCCTATGTTTTGAAACTTGCAAACGGCTGATACTTGCAAGTTAACACCCGCACAAATCTTTCAAAGTCTAGTCACACACCTTGAACCTGTGGTAGTTGTCAAAATAGTTCCATAGCCCACAAAATTTGTGGTAGGTAATCCAGTACCTTGGCAGTCTTAGTGAACACTTTAAGCAGCCTCTTGCTGAACACTCTCCCAGCATCCTCCATGCTCCCACAATTTTGTTGTCAATGATCCTACACCACCCCCACAAAGACATCGAACTCATAACTGCTTTGAGAGGCACATGGTCATGAACAAACATAATCCCCAACAGATAAGTTCATCTCCCCATTGATCCTCACCTTCAAAGTCATGTGTCAACTGTGTCAACAAATGTTGCATTGCCCAACAAAGTCCAAGTTTTGAATTATGAGTTATATCACAAATTGCAGTGATCTGCACTGCCCAGACAACAATTTGAGATAACAACTAATAATGCGCTAAAACAAGAATCTGAAGCTTGATTATGATGTACAAAGAGTTTTATACAGATTGCTTCTGTGCATAACAAGAGGACTGTTTGCTGCCCCAACATTAGAGACTTCTCACTGTTCAGTGCATAAATAGTATTCAGTGAAATGAATGATGTAATCTTAGTTGTCATTATGAAGATCCATGAAAAATCCTTAGAATATGTGCATATTACAACATGCAAATGCAAAAAATCCCCTGATCTCTTGGATGTAATAGATTTAAGACCACCTGAGGTCTAGGGTGAAGGAGTTTATGGTTTAGGAGGTTAGGGTTTTGTAAGATAAGAATCACCTCTTGCTTGAGAAGACCATGAAGCTCATGCTAACAATCATTCAGGTAACATAGGTCAGAGCTATCCACAACCGACACCATTCCATCTGTTTGCTCGCCATTTGATAGTGCAAAAATCCTTGCCTAATATAAAGTTATAATTCACTTGGTCTTCCCGTCTGTTTGTGACGTGACGTTCTGCTGCATAAGACGTTCTGCTGCAAAACCGGCGGCAGTTGGGAAAAGCAACTGCTCCCTTCTGCAATATTCTTCTGCCATGCCTTGATGGGTCTTGCTACTTCTTCCTCCTCTGCAATTTTTCTGTAATGGGTCTTACTGCTACTTTTCCTTCTGCAATTTTTCCTAGCTACAGAACAATTACCAATCATGAGTTTCAATTCTGTAGAAATCAAATTGGAAGGCATAGATCACAGCAGCCTCAACATAACAATAAAAGATGACTGGACATGAGTTATTCAGGAGGATCTCCAGAATCTCAAGGCTTGGCAAGTTGACATTGTAAATTCCCAGTGGTCTGCCTTCTTTGTTCCTG
>Ga0209611_10001276_pt1 | contig 42369 bp, 23 predicted proteins | sample S1TSphgellanicum_3_FD_187693 | JGI IMG/M metagenome (GOLD analysis project Ga0209611, IMG submission 187693) | Host-associated microbial communities from peat moss isolated from Minnesota, USA - S1T2_Fc - Sphagnum magellanicum MG (SPAdes) (version 2) | ecosystem: Host-associated > Plants > Peat... | reverse complement strand
GCCAAAGCCCCCACCCTTTCCCAATGCCACCCAAGAAATTTAAAGCCATTAAGAGAGCAAAAAATAAACCCCCCTTCCCTCCCCAAACATTCCTCTCACCCCACCCAAAAAACAATTCCTTGGAAGTAGGGGAAAAAAAAGACAAAACCTAACCCAACCTATAGCTTCTTCCTAAATTGCCATTTATAACTTCAACCCACCCAACTTTAGAAAGGAGTTGAAAACTTACACCAAGACCTATAACTTTATCCATCAAGCCAATTTTTTATTCTTTGCTCTTATATTTGATCAAAATGAATTCTCACAATGCCTTTATAAGACAAAACCAATAAAAGATTATGTAACCATTGCCTTTGGTCAAGCTAAGTATATAATTTATCAAAGTAAGATTTTGAAAAAAAATTGTGGAATAAAAAGTGATGTTATCTGTAAATGATTTGAAAAACACATGAAAACTTGGGAAACACATTGAAAATGTCCTGAGACCCATTGCACATATGAGGAAAGAATGTTGAAAACATGGCAAGAACACCAAAATTCAAAATAAGTTTCAAGCCCCCATGTTACCCTTCTCCATCCTCAAAAGGTGAAAATATGGGCCATCATCGGCACATGTTGAGCCTTCTCATTGGATTTTTTTTGTTCTCAATGTGTTGTTATTGTATTTCCATCAAGTTCTTAACGTGTTTATAACATGTTTTGCAAGTTCCCAATGTGTTATTTCATTAGAAGAAAAATGGGCTTTTGTGATTGGTCCTTGCATCTGACATTTATGACTAAATGTCATTAAATGTGTTGAACTAGTCACATGCATACATAGTTGCAAATGACATGATTTTTGGATGAAAAATTAAACATAAAAATGCATTTTCATCTTTTAATGAATTATATACGTATTATTATTTGTGACTAAGATGTGATTAATTTAGACAATATTAATAACAAACGATGTCTTGCTCTGTGGTAGCATTTTTGAATATTTCAAAATTAAGATGGTTTAATATGTAAATAGGTAATGAAGTTAGGCCTAAAGAGGTAAATAGGTAAGCCTATGAGTTAAATATATTTAAAATTATTTTATTTTACTTTGGGTTTAGCTTTCAAGGTTGAACCTTTTTCATTTATTCGTCCATTGAATGGCAATTGCACTTTGAATATTTTTCATGCACCTAGTTATATATTTCACACTAGAAGAATGGAAAACAAAAGATACGAGTTAAAACATTTTAATTTTAAGTGTGACCAAACTAATTATAACCACTTTCTAATACCTAGATGCTATACTAGCTTAATTTAATTATTAAATTTATTCTAATTATTTTAGATACTAATAATTAATAGATAATAATAATATAATAATGATTATTAAATAATAATTGTAATAATTTCAATAGGTATAATAATCTTTTGATACATTTATAATATTTTTAAAATATGAATTACATATGATTTTAATGCAACCACTATACATTTGTATATTTCAATATGCACCCAATATCATTATAATATTTTTATAAATTTTCATATATTTATAGGGTTGTAATTATTTTGATCACAGTTGCAACCGTGGCCCTTCTTGGATGAAGACCAAATTAAAAGTTGTTCTCTTAAAAGGATGAAAAAGATAATACTTACAAAAATTATCAAAGTTACTTGCAACATTTAACTACATATAATCGCAAATAGAAGGTTACAAAACCTTTTCTTTAATAATATTAAGATGTTCCCCAACATGTTTTCAAGAGCACCTCATTTTGTCCCAATATGTTTTGCCCAATGTTGTCTTCTTGAAACATATATGTTGGTGAATATTGATATTCATATGTTTCTTTGTTTTGAATGAATATTTCTATACTACAAAGTCTCCAAAGTTTAAAAACTTTTTTTGATGGGCCAATAAAAATGTTCACTGCAAAAATAAATTATAAATTCTCAACTTGCAATACAACCCCCAACTAATTCATATGGATCACACTACAATCACATAACTAGTATATATTCTTTAAATTGTTTGTGACTGATGACCATTTTTGGCTTGGGCTAATACCCATTCTTAATAGCACAAGTCAATTTTTTTGGAATATTTTTTGTTTTTTTAACCAACAAAATTGAAAACGTTTTTGCAAAATATTGTTTTTTTTACTGTAGTTTTTGTTGGATGCCAACATCCTATCAAATTATCTTTACTTTAGATTTTCATTTCATGCACTTAAGTTTTTGAAACTAGGAAATACTTGAATTAACTTCATTTAAGTAATTTATTAAATGTGATGTTGGTGAACATGACATTTACATGGTTTGATAACTTTGTGCATGCAATTATAACATTTGCATGTGGGGTATTCACCTCCTAGTAGGTTAGAGCTTGGGAGTGGATAGTCTATTTATCAAGGAAGGTAGTTTGTTTTGTAGTTATGAGATCCATTGAAGGGGGATGCTTCAGACCATGTTCTTGGTGTCTTTGGAAAGCTCTCGACTAGGAGGGTGCATGGGCTTGGTTCCATGACGTTTGGACTTGTAGTGCAAAAGTTCTCGAATATTGAATGATTTCTTCACTGAAAAATAAATTAAATCATAGCTGAAAATTTCAGAGGAATTGGAATGTGCCTTTGGTGTTGTTAGAAAAATCTTGATGAGCAGGATTCAACCGAATTTTTTGGGTAAGATTTGGATTCAGAATGTGGGAGATATTGATTTTAAAGTGAACTCTGCCGCTGAAAATTCAAATAAATTCCAGAAAACCAGGTTTTGGAAGGGAAAATCAGTTGAGGACATCGTAACACTTGGGCCAACGGCACAGGTCACACTATAAAGTTTATAACAACTTGTGTCATCCTAAGGTTCGATGGAGGTCTTATTGTAAATTTGTGTTTTACTCATTGCTATTTCCTCATGGATCTAGAATCAATTTCCAACAAATTTTACTAATTTTCCTAATATTTTGGAAAAAAATGCCAAATTTTCATGTCAGAAATTGAAGAAAAAAGTACCCTTGGTGTTCTTTGCACCTATTTAATGCTTGCAAAAGAGAGTTTCTTTTTCCTTTTTTTCCCCCAATATATTAGAATTCAAAGAATCTAGAAAACTCTAAAGCAGGTGTCTCATGAGCCAGCCAGCTGTCATGCTTTAGAGCCACAAGCAGACGCGTGGCGCCACGTCAGACAGCGCATGGCACCTCATTTTCCCGCCATTTGGCACAAAGGCAGACAAACGTCGGCCGATCTTCTCCAGTTCACAAACAACAAACGCTCGTCTTCTTGTTGGCTGAATTTCTTGCCAAAATCTGCGCAATTCTTCTTCGTTTCTTCACTACAAATCCGGCACCCATCCCACTCGTCTCTTCCAGAATTTGTATGCAAATTTTCCTTCATGCTCTCATGCACGACAGTGGTGATTCAGTTCTGGTAGCATGCAGGAATCATTTTTTTCAAAGATTTAGCCAGAGAATTCAGCTGCCAAGGCTTTCTTCTGTTTTTTCCCTTCAGTTCGGGCATTAGGCGGGAGAAGACTAGATCCTCCGAAGAGACGAGGATTCTACTTTCGCGTTATGTGCTAAAAGCGGGGGAGAATTTTATTTTATTTTTCGGGGGCCGTGGTGTTGAGACTGTAGCGGAGGAGGTTTTGGATCGGTGAGAGGACGAGGAGATCCAGCTGCCAGGAGCTTATTTCAGATTCTGTAGAATTTTTATTTAACGAGCTCGAGGAAAGAGTGAAAGAGGACCATCTATGGCGGCTACTACACAAGTTGCAACACAGGTGACTACAAAGCGGTTGTACAATCTCATGTCGGGCGGGCAAGCGTTGATGCGGTCGGTGTACTATTCCAGGCAAGTGTCGTCGTCGGCTTTATGGAAGAAGCCACAGGAAGTTTTGGGATTCTTGAGCCGTGTAGGCTCAAAGAGATGGGCCGGCCCGTCGAGCATGCAAGAAGAATCTGAAGTTGTTCTTCAAGAGCAGGAACAGCCGTCCGAACACAATGTTGAATCGACGGCGCAGCAGCAAGACACTAGTACAGTTTCTAATACAATTCCTGCCGCCACAGAAAACAGCGGTAAGAGCTATGGCGCTGTGCAAGACGACCCGCACCATGTGGCTCATAGCACCCACGAGGAATGGAATAGCAAGGAGGATGATCAGGAGAAGCTGGAAACCGTAGGCTACGACATGTCCAAAGTCACCAGACCTTCCGGAGGCGAATGACCAAAAACTGGTGGAATTTGTTCAAAGTCCAAAACTCAGAACAAAATCTAAGTAGTGCTCAGGAAGCATGATCATGAAGACCATTACTGGACGATCATGAAGAGGAATTCTGTTTACAGGAAAACTGACTAGCAATTATGTTAAGATAGATTGTTTCTCGACAATGCAGCTAGTGACTTGCCAGCGCTCAGGGCAAGAAGGATGCAAAGTACACATCTACATGTGTCTCTTTAGAAGTCTACTGGAGTAGACTGCAACAAAACCCACAGTCTGCAACAAATCCTTAGTACTGCAATTTCCTTAAGATTTATTATGTTGCCATTTCAAGGTATGCATTTGGCTTTGAATTATTGCAGGAATCAAGAGTTGAATGGCTATTATAGGTTGAATGACTACTATTTGGTCCAAATTCGCTAGTCTAGCTGAAAAACAATAATAATTACAAATTGTTGGATTTCTGCTACAACAGTTTCGCCTGTTGTAGCCAAATTCATGTAGAAGGATGCAACAAGGTACAGATCTAGATCTGTCTCTCTAGAGCACTGGAATAGACGAGTAGACAGTTGCAACAAAACCCACAGTTTGCAGGAAATCCTTTGTACTGAAATTTTCTTAAGATTTATTTTCCTGCCATTGCAAGATATCCATTTGACTTTGAATTATCACTGGATTCAAGAGTTGAATGGCAATTATTAGGTAAAGTTTCCTTAAATGATCCATTTGGTCCAAATTTGCTAGAGTTCGAAAGTGATAATAATTATAAATTGTGGGATTTCTGCTACAATGGTTTCCAGGGGTTGCAGCCAAATTCTATTGAATTTTTTTGGTTACTTCCATATAGTCAAATTTGGTTTAATCTTCAAGATTTGGATGGTCGTCCCTTTGCCTACATCACAAATTGGGGGGCGGGGGGTAGAAAGAAGAAAAACTCTGGGTAAAGAGGGATTTTCAAATCCATGCTCCATTCCTCTCTTTGAAAAAGATTTCCTCAGTTTCAGATGCACCAGGAATGTTGAGTTCATAGATAAACTTCCAACTTTTCAGCAATTATTTTGCATCATTTTAGAATTTAGAACTAAAGGCTGAAACAAGCAGCTCATCCAGTAGATTGTTTTGCCAAGCTTATAACTCAAGTTTGAACAGGCTTCTCATGAGGTAGTGGCTGGCCCCCTAATGGCCAGTTAATAACAGCCCCAGTTCAAATAAGAAATGTTCGATGAAGTTCCCAAAATAAGAACTCATAGTTTAATAGTAACACCTGGTGAACATTCCTCAAAAATGTGGGACAAAATGAAAATTAGAATGCTTTTTTAATCTCTCCATTACAAGTGGAGCCAACAAAATCAAGAGAAATAATGGCACCATGTGACATGGTTAGCTAATTTACCTATGAAGAACCAGCCTAAAGTTTCTCCCTCTGGAGCACAACCAACAAAAATTTCAACCTCATTGTATGCATTGATAGCCTCTTGACCTAAATCATGGAGAGAATGAAACACAAAACTGATTTGATAAAATAATTATTTTCGGAGAATTCTTTTATTATAGCATTGTTGTAGAATTAGGGGCAGTGTACACTGGAGGGCTTGGGCTTAGGATCACACAAATTTAAAATTCCTCGTTGGTCCAAACTATGAAGGGTGGTCACTTTGGGTTTACATTATGGTAATTTAGTCCCAAGCACAACTAAATGATTTTGGATGAAAAGCTTGTAAGAATCTTTTATGGATAGTTGTGAATAATATTTTGCTTAGGCACTTAGGGTTTTTTTTTTTAGCCTACCTCAAAAAGGTGGGCCTAATGAAAATAGTGAGGACCCATGGGTTTTCAAAATAATCTTAGCATTTGATTTAATGATGTTTTATTAATGTTTATTATTATTTTTAAAGACTGTCAAATCTCTGTCTGAATCGTGGTATAATAATAAGCATCAATAAATCCTTCTTTATATTTAAAATCAACCAAATTGGACAAAATCTAATGCACTCCCAGTTTTATAAATAAGGTTATTTGTACCTAGTGTAATATCCTTTGGAAGAACAAATGGTAACAACCATTACATTGTATATAACACATTACAAAACATGCAGCCCCAAGGTGAAGAAACACTTGCTCTTGCTTGGTTGAAAATCTCAGTTCGTTTGGTTTTTCCCACCAAAACTGGCACTGCTAATCATGCACGTCAGCACCTCAAAAGACAGTGATACTCTGCATTTAATCCCCAAAATTGAGAGAAGTTTGCTAATTTTGACTCCTTAAAGCTTTAACTATGTGTGGCTAGTCCTATCCAAAATACCAAGAAAGCTGCAGTGTGCACCCTTGTTTTGACATGAAAAATTAGCTTGATGCCCTTGTGCCTTTGTTCCCACGGAGAATGGGAACTGGGAACTAGTAGATATGGAACCAATTTTGGTACTTGTTAGTTTCCCAATTCTCTAAATTTCTTTTCAAAGGCCCTCTTTAGACTAGAAGTCAAGGTCAAAAAATCTTGGGGTCAATAATGGGAAATTTGAGCACTTCTTGGCTCGTTGTTTGGTCTCAAGTTACTAATCAAATATTATTTGTTTGGGGGCCAATGAGTTCATGTGTAAAGCTATTAAGGTCAAAAATGCTTTTGACCCTTTCATATGCTTTATATATATATCATCTTTGCTTCGGTTCTCAAGCTAAACCTTAAAAATCAGACCACCATGGATGATCGTTGACAAAAGATTCTTGTAATTCTTGTATTTTTCATGGTGATTTGACGTATTATTTCTGTAGTTGTGGCATTGTAACAACTTACACTTTATTAACATTATAGTGCAACGATAATGATGGTTGTTTTCATTATGGAAACAAATGAAGCAACAAGAGAGATTTGTATAAAGCTATGATCGAGCAAGTGATTTCATGGAGAGGTAACATATAAGATTTGGTTTAGTGTTTACTTTGACCCGATGGTGTGGATTTCATCAAAACAATATTTTATTACAAGAACATCGGCCCCAAGGGTTGCAAAATGGCCTTCCAAGGTGATAGGTATCTTTTTTATACCTTGGGGCCAAGTTAAGGCCATAAAGTGGTAAACTAAACAAATGTTTTCTGTTTCAGCCTGGACTCCTAGTGTAAAGTGGGCCTAATAAATAAGTAGTTATAGGTTCTTTGTTTGATTTTGTTTGAATTATTACAGAATAAAATTGGAACCTTAAGTTCCATCCATACCTACTTTTTCAGATTGGATTGTGTATTTGATGTTGAATCTGGTTTGGAACTCAATCCATCCTATTTTGTCACCCATTGCCCAATGACTATCTACAGCACCTGTTTTTTGGGTCACCAGTTGGGGTAAATTCGCCATGCAAAAAAAAGAAAAAGGCTGGTTCCTTGGTGCAAAGCGCAAGAGTATGAAATTATGGTTAAGCATTACCCTAGTGCCTTGGCCAATTTGACACTAATTATATTATTTTCAAAAATGTTGAAATTTGCAAAAAATATTTTTACAAATCAAAAAATTATTGTGAAGGAAAATAGTGAATATTTAGGAGTATTCCATTTGTTGAAATGAAAGTTTCAAAATTAATTAATTATTTATTTGACAGATATGTGTTGAAATGGCCAAGGTACTACAGTATTACCATTTCTGATACTTTGCATGTAAAATTATTGAACATCATTAATTCAGCCTATTGCAAATTGATGCATGTTCGCGTGGTTAGTTGGTTTATTCTTCCCTAATAAAAGCCCCCTCTAAAATACTTAAAATGCCCTTGAGTGAAAGGGAACCCAAAGGAGACGCCAAATTGTATCCCTAATTTGTTAATTATAAAACTCAATGATTCTTTCATCATCCTTTATGATGCAGAAAGCCCCCGGGTTGGGGTCGTTCCCAAAACATGCAGATGGATTCAATTACTGCCTCATCCTAGGCCCCTTCTTTTGGGAATGCTCCCAGCCTAGGCAAACATTATCATAAACCTAAATCATCAGTAGTAGGAGAGGGAGGGTTCTTACACCTACTCCTTCAAAGTGAGAGGGATCTTACAACTACATGTAGTGGTAGGTAAAGCCCTTTGGCCGTGGGCTTTAGAGGAATAAGGGCCTGTGTGATGTAAAGTTGAATGCAGAACCAATTCCAACAAAGCTCACCAGAAAGGGCTTTACCATGTGTAAAGACCTTGTAGGATTTTTTTTCCCATGATTATTATTAACAGGTATCACAAAGAAGAAGAGAAAAAGGGCATTTTGAAAAACATAATGCCGACCGTTAACCCAGAGAATATTACAACCTATAAGGCACCCCACCAGTTACACTGGAAAAATCCTACAAGGACTTTACTACCGTAGCCTAGGGTCAGTTTCCACATTGACAAAATGAATAATTATTTATTTTCAAAAAAAAATTCGTTTTTTTAATTTTGAAATTATTAATATTTTCATCATTTACTATAATACTGTGATATGAGGAGTGAAATTACTCAGAGTGTAGTCTATGATAATTATGATGATTTTCAATGTGGCAACTTCATATTTTTCACAAAATTTCATTTCACTATTTTGAGGATTATTTAATGACGAAACTGACCTTAGGATAAGGTATGTAAGATCAGCTCCTGTTTTCTAAGAGGGATACTTACCAATATAAGGTGCATTTCAATTACACTAAGAAAATCCCCCAAGTGCTTTACTTAGCAATGAAAACAGGGGGTTGTCCATTGTTCACTACATAGGTAGTGCCCTGCAGAAATACTAAAATTGCACCCTTTGCCTGTTGGGCAGGGTTCATTAAAAAAACTAATTTCCTAGTAGTCCATCGTTGAATGTGAAATCTCCTAAAGACTTTGAAGGCCTTCCTCGAATAGAGTACAGAATCCAGATGTGCTAATTTTCCTTTCTTTTCTTCTCCCCTGCACCTATTCCAAAGCTTCTTGGTTCTCCCGCATTGAACAACTATAGATGTAGCCTATCTCAATAAAAATAAATACCCTAGTACCTTGGCCAATTCAACACTAATTATAGTAACTTTTTTTTCAGAAATGTTGAAAATTTCAAAAATTATTGCTTCCGAATCAAAAAATATTGTGAAGGATAATAGTGAATATTTAACAATATTCCATTTGTTGAAATGAATTTTTCAAAATTAATTAATTATTCGACGGATACGTTTGAAATAGCCAAGGTATTATGGTACTAGTGTTGAGTTCTTTATGTTAGAGATTAAAAGCTCATGACAATTGTAATACAAATTGGAGGCAAAGGACTATGAAAGTATAAGTTCACTTTACACAAAGCTTGAAGGCCTAAGGGATCAAAGAAATGAAGTCAGATGAAATTTTGACATGGAATTTTGAGCGCCAGCTTAGCTTATGGATAATGTTTTATGATCTAAAGGAAGTCATGCTAGGCCCAATGACCTATTTGAGGTGAGCCTAGCATAAACTTTAAAAATTTTCATTAGATGAAAATTATTTTAATATTTTGTTAGGTGGGCACAAAAGTTGGTTATGTCATGAGTTAAAAACCTGAAAATTTCTCAAAAATTTTCAAATGTTTTTTCCAAGGCATTGACTATAAAACTGTGATTAGTTGGAAATTATTTTTAAAAACATTTCCTGCAATTATTTTATTTGCAATTTTTAAAAATTGAAAAAAAATTGAGGAAAATGTTGACATTTCTTTCCAAAAATTTTGACCTTAAAATATTTCTTTGAGTTATTGATTACAGAATTATGATTGGTTGGAATTTATTTAAACATTTTTTATTTAATTATTTTATATTTAATAAAATCATCTTTCACAAAAGAAATTAGGGGGATTTTTGGCATTTCCTTCCAAAATTTTCGACCTTAAAATATTTTCTTGAGGCATTGATTGCAAAACCATGATTGGCTGGAATTTACTTTTAAAATTTTTTGTGTAATAACTTTTTTTTAATTTTGAAAAAGAAATTACAAAGGACGTTGGCATTTCCCTCCAAATTTTTGACCTTAAACCCTACACATCACAGATAAAGGTCATTTGTCATATGCAAACACCAATCCATGGCTAAAACAATAAGAATTTTTTCTCTTCTTTCATATATGGCGATCCTACTTGTTAAACTGAAAAAAATAAAAATGCACACACACAAAACTTTGAAAAAGAAAAAACTTATTTTTGAAGGGCTGAACATTATCATAACTAAAATATTCAAGTTTTTAAAAAATGTGTATCAATATGTATGATGATTCAAACATTAATAACACATCATTTGAATAGTTTGATTTGGAAAAAATATCACATATAAACTTTAAATAAATAAATAAAATAGCTCAAATAATAATATAAATTAGGGATGACCATATATGTTTTATTTAATATGGCTAGTTTGCCCCCAATTTTATAATATTGATAAAAGGACTAAAATTTAAAAACTCAAAATCAATTTTCCGCTTACATTTACTTTTTGAACAAGGATCACCAATTGGCTTATTTTAGCATGTTTGTGCCCATCAACAAAGTTTATTTTCACTTTACACTACACATGAAAAACCAAACCTGCACCTAAAGGATTATTGAATTTTCATGAGACAACCTTTGGATGAGTTTTGAAGGCTCTCACATATTCCATGGTCATAGGTTGGGCTAACCATAATGTAAAAGGGGCCTAAATCTATTGTCATGATATGTGCATGGGTATCCAATAAGATAAATATATATTTTACTTGAGTAGTAAATGTTTTTTACCTTTTTAATTACCCTACCTAAATCACAAATATTTTAGATTTTCCCTATTTTTATTTTACTCAACTAATGTATCATTGAGATTTACTAAAAAAATACTAGGATCTTTTAACAAAATAACTAACAAATAAATGACTTTATGGGGATAATACCTTTTTTTTGGGTACATTATTTTTTAACTCTTGTTGGCATGGACTTCAAAAGCTAAATTGTTATAATCATGTTTTTTAAAGTACTTACAAGTATTTGAATTCAACCTAAAATTTGTGGTGGTTTGAAAAATAAAGTTCAAATACTTGAAAGTAAACGAAATGTTTTTGCAAATGTAATGTACATTTTGAAGTCCAAATGATATGACACAAATTGTTTTAAGAAGCTAGAAAGAGACTAAAGATGCCCATGAAATAGGGTTGTCATTCTGCTTGTGCATTCATCACAATGCAACAAACGCATTTGAATGTAGACATGTGTCATATTAAAATAAGGTTAACATAGGTCAAAATGAAGTCAAGTTGCCCAAGAAATAGTTAATGTGATTGAAAATTTTGTCATTTGGTCAATATAAACAACTTTCGGTCACCACAATCCTATGGCGATCGAATTTTTCAAATAATGATTGAATTTTTTTGGGCAAGAATTTTAAAATTTCAATTACTAGATCAATGGTGCATATTAAACCATGGTTCATAAAATGTTTACAACTTTTTGAAAGGTGACTAAAAATTTTCAAGCATTGCCTAAAAATTCAGACACTAACGTTTGGTCATTGTAGTCATTGACCGAAAATTTCCGATCACCACAATTAGTAGCTAAATTTTTTCAATATGCTTGAAAGAAATTGGGAGTTTTCTGAGAAATTTTAATCATCTAATGACAATGTTCATTGATCCAATGATTAATTTTTTGAATTTCTAATCAGAATAACATTGGTCATTAACTTTCAATCACCATAATCGACAAAAAATTTAGTTGCCTAAATTGGTGACTATATTTTATGAGCACTTCAAAAAAACATTTGGGCAATGACCAAAAGTTTTTGGGCAGCAAAAAAACAAATTCAATCATTAGATCAATGGTCACTATTGATCAAATGATTAAAAAATTTCAGGTGAATCCCAATTTTTCAAATAGATTAAAAAAAATTGGTCATCAACTATGGTTACCAAAAGTTGGTGATCTAGTCCATTTTCAATCACCATACATAATGGGGACAATCTAAATATAATGAAATTTTTTCATGCATTAATCCTATTAAACACGACAAACACATTAGGATAGATGTTGACATGATGCCAAGCATAAAATGGCCAAGTTATGTCAATTTTGACAACCTTGCCACGAAGAAAATTAAAGGTTTGTTTTATTTTGAAAAGTTAAAAGAAGGTTGAAATTTTATTTATTTTTTAATTTCTTATTTTCAAGTAGAAAGCAAGGTAGCAAGTATGTTCAAAATATCTTGCTTGCACCCCAATGATTGATTTGACTATATATATTTATATTTATATATCAAATGTTTGAAATTTTCATGTGTTCATCTTTGCAATACTAATTGCGTACTTGTTTGTCTTCACTTTGAAATGTGTTACATTTGTAAATATATAATTTATTCCACCCACTAATACCCATATGTTATGTATAGGGTAATTGATGAATTATTTACTTTTATTCTTACCTAGATTGATTTTCTTTTAAAAAATGTGTAATGCCAAAGATTGTTCTGGAATGTTATTTTTTGTTAGACAATGGACTCATGATTTGATAAGACCCTAAAATATGTGGTTGAAATTCAAATTCATAGCTTTCTTATATCCAAATCTTGATGTACATGATTGTAATTTGACTAGAACTTAGGATCTTGTTCATTCTTGATGCATGAGTCTTGAAAAGTTTAAAGGACCATGTGGATTTTTGGGTGGGGACTTTTCATAGTTGTATAGGACATTGGCATGAATTTAGGACTATGATAACTAAAAGTCTTGAAATCAAGATTATGGTTGAAATTAAGATTATGCATGAAATTTGAATTCTTGAAATGAAGAATTGAATGTCTTGAAGTCATGATTGTGCCATGTTCCTATTTTCAAAACTTTTAGTTTTTAATTTTGTTGTAAGAATTCAAGATTACATTCTGGACTTTAAGAATTTTTTTATCCCAACACTAGGATGTGTGTCTTATCCAAGACATTCAATTTGTATGTAGGAAAATTAATTTCCAAAGTCCTTAAGTACATTTAGATTTTCCATTTTGGATGGTAGCTTCTTGGTCACATGATTATTTGTTCTTGAATTAAGAGATACATGTTGTAGTATACTTGACATGTAAAGGTGAAATAATATACTAACATACCTAAAATTGCGTACGTTGTACACGAGTTCAAACTCAAATTTCCCTTCCAAAACTTCCTTTCAACTTTGTGAATCCTTTTGGCAACACCCCATACATATGGGTTTTGATGTTCCATTGAAGTCCTCTTTTCCACTCTTCTTTATGTTTTCTTGAAACTTTTCCACTTGTATTTTGAAGCTTTTTGTCATCATAGCCTTAACCTTTTGAAAAGGTCAATACCTTTCAAATGTTTTTTTTTTTTTTTTCAAGTCTAAATTGTTTTTCCAAGAGTTATCAAAGCTTTTTAATCCTTTGAACTATGATACATGTAGTTTTTAGGTTTGATTTACACCACATACAAATGAATGCAACCCAATTTTCTTGTTGCCATGGGGTGGTGATACAATTTCCAAATTTGATTTGTAGCACATACAAACGGATGCAACCCAACTTTCTTACTACCCATGGAGTGTTGATGTAGTTTCCAAATCTAATTTGCAACACACATAAATGGATGCAACCCAACTTTCTTGTTGCCATGGGTGTGATGTAGTTTTCAAGTATGATTTCAACCACATGCAAATGTATGCAATCCAAATTGTTTGTTGCCATGGGATGTTGAATGCATGGTTAGTATATATATTATAGTTGAGAGTCATTCAAGAGGCATGTATGCTTGTGAACAAATTTCTAAACTGTTAAAAATGGATGGGATTTATTAATGTCTTTGTTGGATGTAGCTTGTTTGACATGTAATATGCAAAAGGTGACAACAAGAAAATATGGCATAAAATGATTACTTTTGTTTGTGATTCAAACAATTATATTAGAATGAACAAATACTACATTGTTTCCATTTTTTTAGGTTTGATTTTGGTCAATCCAATGTAATTTTCAAGAATGATTTTCACAAAATACACATGTATGCTATTCACATTGTTATTGTTATGGGGGCAAGTGTTGAATGCATGTGGTCTAACACAAATGCACTTGAAAGTCAAAGCAAGTACATTCATCAACAAACCATTAATAATGGACAAGATTGATTATAATTGTTGGAAATAATATGGGTCATGTACATGAAAAATGTGGTAATTAAGATATGTGGCAAAATGAAAATGTTTTCCAAATCTTCAAGTTGAAACCCCATCTTAAAGCACCCACATTGGAACACCACTATATTACACATAGTCATACTTATATCATGTATATAAGCTTCCATGTATGTTTGCCTTGAAATGTAACCACTCATGGAACGCATTTCATCCTTGGACACATTGGACATCACTAATGCATCATTTAACCTTCATGAACTATTGAAGTTCAACATAATGGACCAATGCATTAGATTAAAATTTTCATTAAGTTGAAAATTGTACTATAAAGGTAACAATTCCACCAAGTCAATCCACTAGACCAATTCAGTGGGTTATCATTACAATCAATGTATGTTGGAATGGGACATTATGTCCCATTTTATTGAAACTATATTTGGATGAAAGTGTCTAGTGGTGCAAGACAACAAGTTTGTTATATATATGCCATGTACACAAGGATTAAAAACAAAAAATGAAACATATAATTTTAATTGTAATACTTTTTTGAAGTAGTTGCAACAATTTTTCACATGGGCCAATTGCACACTCAAAGCCATGGTTTAAACACTTCCCATAAAAAGTTTTTAAAATAACCTAAACTGATAGATAATTCCAATAGAAAATATTCACACCATTAAAAGTCCATTATGCCCCATAGTGAAGTGAAATTATGGTGGAAGTGGTCTTAAAAATAATTGGATCCCAAATTGAAACATAAAGAATTTTTTTCCTTAGTTGAAATCCTTACTTGTTTTAGAAGATGTTGTTTACAACTAGAAAATTTGGACAAATTAATTTTTATTAACAAAAATTGACCCAATGATTTTATGATAGGTTGTAAATCCCTTTCTAACTTGGTAGAGTTAGTTGAGACTAATGTAAATTTAGAAAGGAAGTTAGAGAAGTTTCAAAAGCTTTTGAAAGGGATAAAGTTATGGAGTATTAAAATTTTGAATAAAAAAATTGTTACAACTTACAAGTTTTCATTTATTTGTAGTGATCTTTAAAATGTAAAAAACATTGATTTTAATCAATGATATAAATAAATTAATAATAAATTAATTATTCAATTTGATTTCAATTAATCAAAAATTTAATAACCAAGTTGTGAAGACTGAATGTGAAAATTGACTATTATTGTATATGTGAAAATCGCCCCATTTGAGAACTCGTGAGTCTTGAAATTTAAGAATCTTGATGCCTTGGTTGGTTCTCACCAATGTAACATATATATATATGAGTACCAATCAAGTTCTTGTAACATGATGTAAGAACTGGAACTGGTGGGCTCTCACAATTTTTGTGAGAACCGCCCAACACTGCTCAAAACCACCTATTTCAGTTTTGATTCACAAGGAATGAATTGAAACTGAGTCTAATTTATAAAAACTTGAATTGATTGTTTTATTAAAGAACTGTACCCAGAACCAGAAACTAAATACTTGTGTTTGAAAACCAGCCCCAAAGGGTAGAATACTAGGCATACCTATTGCATGCATGCTGCATCACCTCATTACCTGGGAGTACAATTTCAATTTTTAACTATGTTTGTAGCCTAGTTTTGCTTAAACTAATACCGCCCTCGTGAATGTGAGTATCTATTAGCTACACAATCCCTAGTGTGAGTGTTTTTTGCATGATGGGCCAATCAAAGAGACTCATCCAAGGCTTTTTCTTCCTGGCAAACAGTGGTGAATTTTAGACCTCGACACGAAAAAGCCAGGCTGCTCCTAAAGGTTCTCAACCTTGAGAAAGGCCTGTTCGATAAGAAGCTGCTTAATAGTGTGAGGAAATTCACCTCGGTTTGGTCTGTACTTGGGGCACAGCGTTGTGGTGCATTTGGATAGAAAATAACTTCTTGTGCTTAATAGGGTCAAGTGGCATGATGCTAAGCTCCAGAGAATGACGTGAGAAAATTTGATAGACTATTGGAGGATCGAATGGCAGCATAGTCTTCAATTGGCAAAATACTGAAAAGAAAGATAAGCTCCTTAGGTTGTTTGACAAATGTTGGTGTCCACACGAAGCACTTGAGACAACAAAAAAGTCAGGTGGTGTTATCCACCACTATCGTTAGTCAAGCGTTTCACATGTGGTAGTGTGTGTTGTGAGATGCTATCTACACACACACCCTTCCCGCCCCCCCTCCCTAAGAAGCATTAAGCTCTGTCTGGTGCTGGTTTCGCTTGTCTTTTTGCACATGTTTTTTGTCCCTGCATGGTTCTACATTTGTCTTAATTTCGCAAAAGAACTTAGCAATGTTCTTTTAATTTTAGTTCTAGTTTATGTATCTTGATTTTTGTAACTGTTCGGCAGAGACCACTGGCATAGATTCAGGCGCTGGAGAAAAGCCAGCTTCCTTTTCTATTTCAATACCTTCACAGTCAAACCCTGCGGCAGAACCACACGGTTCTCCCGCAGGGCTGCACTGTCAGGCCGAGAAAGGCCGCCGAACAATAGTCCATTGGGGTATTTTGGGTCTTGCATCTCTTGGGTCGCGCACATTCAGGAAGAAACGCGGCAGACTGCCACGTGAGAAGCGGATCTGCCCGCCACAGAACCTGACAGGCAGAAAATCCTGACTTTCTGCTCTGCCGCACCCGGCAGACGTCTGCCTGCCACTGTAGCGCCCCTTCCGGCCTGCCCACGAACTGCGACGCTCCGTTTAGCACTCTGCCCGAGTCTCTCACGCGTCTCACAGTTCACCTTCGTGCTCATCTGCCTACCCTCCATAGCCATGGGAACAAAAGGATTTTGATGGGAACTTGATGGGAGCAAAACGAATTTGATAAGAATTGTTTAGGAACTTACTGAGAACAAAAGGATATTGATGGGTTATTGATGGGAACAAAAGGAATTTGATTGGAACTTGACGGGAACAAGAAGAATTTGATTGGAACTTGATGAGAACAAGAGGAATTTGATGAGAATTTTTTGGGAACTTGATGTGAAAAAAAGGAGATTGATGGGAACAAGAGGAATTTGATGGGAACTTGATGGGAAATCAAGCCCCCCTCCCTTCAAAAAGATAAGAAACATCCCTTGGGGGCATGTTTGCACCACCCAATTGGTTCACCCGTTACAAAAATAAGAAACATTCCTGTGGACATGCTGGTGCCACCCAGTTGGCGCTCCTCACATGCTTTATCCTAATGTGTTTTCTTTAGGATAGGTTCTGCCCATGTATGGAATTTTTTTAACAAATTGCCTGGGTCAGGGAGAGAAAATTAGATGGAGCAGCTATAACGGTGGTCAGATTATGTTCACATTTTATCTACGTGCCTCCCTTTCTGCCAGCGGATTTCAAGGAGCAGGCAGGCAAAATCGAAGGTGTTCACAATCATGTGCGCGACCTGTCTGTTGCCCTTGGTGTTCTTGGGCGTGAGTCCCCCCTGAGTTCGCTGTGCTTCTTCTTCTTTCTGTTGTGGATTTTTTCATTTGTGTCAAACAAAAGAAGAAAGAATATTCTGTTACAAATGCCTAACATATTTTGCCAAGTTTGGACAAGTTTCTAGTGTTAGGGTAGGTTTTGTTGCCAATTTTTTTTAAAAAAAATTCTGACATTCTTCCCACACCTTGTCATGCCATCAATGCTAACACTTTTTGAGGATCATTGTCACTAGTACAAGATCACCAAAAATTCTGAAAAATGCCTATCACCACAAGAAAAACAAATCACTTTGGGTACACCCTCATAACTAATACAATTAACAATATATACACCCATAAGTAACAACCTCGCAGAGAACTCTTAGTGTGTTTGTAGGGCAGATTACATTTAGTAATCAGTTCTACAAAAAGAGCCTTAGGCCGGAAGGTGTGAGATTGTCAGACCCCTAGAGCGCAGGATGGAAGCCAATGAGATCTTTAGAAGAGAAACATTTTCTTAAAAAAACCTTGATTACCTCAGTTGTTACGCAGGGTAAGGCCTTGCTGCAATGGAACTACTGCGTGGTCCGCCCCAGGTGCTCAGACAATAATTCCATGAAAGCAGAGCTTTACCCTACACTTGCAGCCCTTGCCATTAGCCTAGGCAGAAAATGGTAAGAAAGAGGAGGGATAGAAATTTTGAATAGCTAATAAGGTGAGCTAGCATGCACCTAAGGGGACCAACAAGGTTTTCTTTTGGTGGAGGTGGTGGGGTGTGACATTTTCCTTTTGGGGGGTTGGTGTGAGATGTAGGAAAAAGTTTGACTTCAACTAGTCAAAGCAAGTGTTTGCACGCCCAAAAATATAAAGTAGTTGAAATAGCTGTTCACTTTATCCCATATACTTCCCCTTAAGTTCAACTCTTGATACCTATATAAATAGCTGAAAAGAAGAGATTAAAGCACATCGATTTTGGGAAAGTCAAAAGTTTAAATAAATTCCTTGATGATTGGTAATCAAGGCTGCCCATCACAAAAGAGAGAAAAAAAGACTTTCAAGGTCCCCGCATCTAATTAATATGAGTCACAATATATTAGTATAACCTAATACATATGTGTCACAATCGGTGTAAGGTAAACCTTTTTATGTTGTTGTACTTGTGTTTTTACCAGAAAAAACACCAAAATCAACCCACCAAAGTGCATTGAGCCAAAATCAGAATTAAAATTGCAGGACAAAAAAAACTTTCTGAGGAGGCTCCCAAGGGGGCCTGCACAAGGCAGAAGAGGAGAAGACAGAGTAATAAGATAAGCTAAATTTTTATACAACTGACAACTCATCATAATTTAGAAGCAAGCTTGATGAGCCAGAACCAAAACCAACCCAGTGACTGCAAGACCTGTTGATGATTGAACAGTCAACGTCATTTGAATCTATTGGGAAGATAAATTGGTCTCAGACTGCAGCATAAATTAAGGTGAAAATTGAAAGAGGCCTCACACAGCCTTTTATTTGCTGGCGAAATTTTTAATGGAAAATTCCAAAACGAAGTTCATTTTTGGGGTTACAGTAGCCAGTAGTCAGAGAAAAAATAATCACCACATTGCTCAATTCACTTCAAGTACCCTAGACAGATGATTAAATGTTGTGCCTTCATATATGGTTTATAGCAGTGTTGGGTGGTTCTCATTTTGTTGAGAGAACCTTCGTTTTCAATTCTCATAAGAGATAAAAACAGAACTGGTTTGGTTTTTTTTTAAAATTCAAAGTTATATCCTGGTCGATTTTTAGATTATCATGAAAGTGAGAACTGTTAATTCTCAAGTAGATTAGTTCTCACATAAATGAAGTTTGAACACAATATCTTTTCAAAATAGAGACATAAAGTCACACTTAATCATATGAAGCATTGAATATGACCATTTCTATTTAATGTTCATTCATCTAATGATTTTAAAGTTAAAATAAAAAAAGTGAGAGTTCTTATTAACGAAAGTTTTAAATATAAAGTTCATCAATATTGTGTGTATGTATAAACTTGTGACATAATGATTAATGTTTTCAAGGATATGTAAACAGTTTTGAGTTCAAATCTTGGAATGATTTTGGTTAGTTGAGTACCTGTATAATCAGATTTGTCTAAATCCTTTTAGAGACAATTGTCACTTTCTAGATGGATGATTGCCACTTGGGCGGCATAAAAAATTCCTTAAAAAACAATGGTCTCATAGTTCACCATTCGCATCAGCATACTGATCCTATTAGCCCTAGCATTGCATGTGCCCATAGTTCTTAACGCAGTCAGTAAGTACAAGAGACCTACTGCAATTTGGTTCCCCCAATCTGCTACTTAGTACCTGGCCATATAATTGAGAAGTTACTTGGGCAGAAGATGGTGGATGAGATTGATTACTTTATTCACATGCCTTTGATTTCTTTAATGAAGAAATTGGCTACACCTATGTTGCCGGTGCTGCACCAGCATTGCAATACCCATTGGCAGGTCCCACACCATGGCCGAAAGAGTTACATAATGTAGCACTGACTACAGAGGCCCGAGTTCCATCCCAGCACCATTTAATCCAAAGTTCTTCTATCTCCCATAGTCCCCCTATTGAGAACAATATGTAACACAATATATATTGTTAATTGTAGCCATTCTGGTTTGATGCATTCCCACTGCGAGGAACCAGAAAAACTCTCCAGGGACTGGATTGATAAGGAACAACCACTGGGAACATACTGAACCAAAAACGCTCTTAGGGACCAGATCGAATGAGAATCTTTATCCACCATGGATGAGATGCAACTCCCACTGTGATTGTTGATTAACGTCAGGCACCAAGGGCCATGTAACATGCTGAAACATGCATGACATTAACCCAAAACATGTCTAAGAATTCCAAGGCTGAAAAAAAATGAGGCAAAGGGCAAACTCAGGGATAAAATTGCATCAGTACTATGGCTACTCTTGTGTTGACTGCATTAACAATTAGGCACAAATATAATGTTAGGGTCCCTCAAAGTACTCAAAATAGTCTATCGTATCCCCATAACTTGTTTGAAAAAAATTGCTAGGTACATTTTGTTGACAGAGAGTGGAAAATGAAGTGATTGGAATAGGAACCCTAAGGTAATGCTCTAAGAAAAGCTTCACCAGTGCTCAATATGTGGCCCAGCAAAAGAAAATCGGATAAAGAAAAGTCCAAAACATGCACTTTGGCTCAGCAAAATGGTTTTCGCCCAGGATTTTCCCACAGGATGTTGATGGTGGTAAAGGGCAGCAGAGCCTAACTGCTGCTATTGATTGGCTAGGTAGTTTAATTGGTCCAGGGAATCTGACTACCATCTGCTGTTGATGGGCTAGATAGTTTGATTGCTCCAGGTGGGTTGGTATTAAACAAAGTAGTCTCCCACTTGTTTACAGCCCCAGTTTAGTTTTATGGGTGGGACACTGAGATTGGGAAAAATAAAAAACTAATCGTGGAAGTGAGAAATATTTTTGTCATGTCACATACTGAGCACAGGTGGAGCTAGTCTAAGCATGTTGAGAATTTAATCGAAAGCTCTCGTGATCCATCTGTTATTGGAGCCTATTTCATGGGTCAATGAATGCACCTCCCTTCCTATTAAAGTAGAAGAGCCATCTATTGTAGACTGGACTCTGGAGTACTATAATCAGGCTCTTCTCAGGAGGCCAGGCTAATAAAAAACACCCCCCTTGACTTGGCAGAACAGCTAGTTTTGATATTGCTGAATATGCATAAGGTCTTTTTGAGGCAATTTTTTCTTGGTATGGGTAGACTTAGAGCTAGGGCCAAGGTGAAGAGCTACCATGACTGATGATGAAAGAGAAACAACTGGCAGGTAAGTAATTTCCCAGCAATGAGAGAAAGAGTGACCAATATCCCAGCTCTATGACGAATCAATCGGACTACGCTCCCAGGCTATGAGAGATTCGACTCCTCTTCCCGGCCCTTTGTACTGTCGTCATCTTCCTCCTCCTCCTCTTCTTCTTCTTAGATCAGAAGCGCGTGGGTTGCACCTTCAAGTGTTTCCATCACTATGGTTAGGTTCATTTGGAAGTCTTCGACCGATCTTCCAGCAGATGATCTGGTTTGCACAACCAGCGGCAGCACTCGAGAGCTAGATCAGATTCATGAGAAGTTGTTTCTCGATCCATGTATGTTCTGATCAGATGTAGGATGAACAGATAGCTAATAATTAGTGGCTAGATTCGTATATAAGTATGTTGGGTTTGATCCAGCTGTAGCTTTGGACTCGCAGCTAGAGCATCTGATCATGAGCGGTAATTCTTTCTCGATTTGCCTGTTATGAGATTATGATGAGGAGCTAGGTACATTCGTATTTCGGGTATGATCTAGATCGATATAAGCTGGACATCATGTAGACCCGTGAGCTGATCTTTCTAGTGCGATGCAGATGAAAATCTCTGGCATATAGCTAACGGAAAGATTTAGTTCAATAGTAGTTTTGGCAGACATCATTAATTGTAGTAGAAAGCCGCAGATCCTGATCTAGTTTTCCCACATGAATTCAGTAGTGCACGCAGCTGCAATGAGGAATTTCGGGAAGAACGTTGTGAAATTTGTAGGTTGGCAGCAGCTTCTAGTTTTTGGACTGCAATTACAGGCTTTGTTGAGTCTGCTCATGGCGCAGCTTGCAGATGGATTTATAGTGACGGGAAGTAGTTTGGGGTTGTTGTCCAATTCCATGATCAATACTAGTGAGGTTCTTCAATCCTCCGGTGGCGTCTTTCAACTGGGTTTCTATTCCGGCTCCTCGACTAACGACATATTCTCGCTGGCGATATGGTACGCGCAGCTACCCTCTACTCTCAGCACACAAGTTGTATGGATGGCAAGCCGTGACGTTCCTATGAACAGCTCTGCGATCTTGCAGCTTTCCTCAGATGGAAATCTACAGATCCTTTCCTCCGCTGCACAGAATGCTCAAATCCTCTGGCAATCCGGCAATGGAACGGTGAGAGCTAGCTAGATACCAACCAATCCCCGGTACAATTGTTACCGACTCAGTTTCTAAGCGTGTCGCAGGACTCGATGTCTCTAGTACACATCAGCTAGCTGCTGAGTGTTGTACTCTTCGTCTGAGCTGGAAATGAAGTGTTGCCGGGGTGATTTTGTTTTCTGCAGTTGAACGCGGGCGGCGCCAGCAACGTCGACGTTAGAGCAGAATTGCTGGACTCGGGCAACTTCGTCCTCAAGGATGCCGCGACCAACTCGGTAATCTGGCAAAGCTTTGACACACCGACGGACACTTTGTTACCAGACCAGACGCTATTTGCAAACAAAAGCACGTCGCTGCTGGTCTCATGGGCAACAGCGGAGAACTGGACTTCTTCAGGCTCCAGCTATCAACTGGATTGGGTGTACTTGAATGGCACTGGCATGCCGCCGTCCTTGGCACTAAGCTGGACAGGCGCAAGCATTCCAAACTGGAATCGAAGTTCTTGGTCAACCACAAACGCTTCGGATAGTCTAAATGCCGCCATCGTCTATCCATACTGGTTCGACTCGACTCATGCCGATCACGCATATCTGAGTGCGAGTGGAAGCTTTTTGTTGGGAAACGCAGTTTCGGGTTCAGTGGTGGTGGCCGTCAACAGCACATCTGATCAAGGACCAAGTGCGCTGCGACGGATGACACTGGATCGCGACGGAGGATTCCGTGTGTACAGCTTCACTGTTGGAGGAGCATCCACCACTTGGTCTCTGGAGGCGAACTTGGTACCTAATCAATGTCAGGTGTTCGCAGAGTGTGGTCCATATGGCATTTGCAGCCCGGATCCACAGGACCCATCTTTCCTTGCTAAGTGCACATGCCCCATCACAGGAATCTTTGAACCCATTGATGCAACCGATCAGTACAAGGGATGCCAGTATTCTAGTATAGACCAGATTGATCCAGCAGCTACTGCAGATCTATGCAACAACAACAACACAATTCCAGCTACTGCAGATCTTAGCAGCAGCAGCAAGAACAACAACATCACGCTGGTTCAAGCGGGTTACTTCGATTACCCTTATGCTGATCGTTTGTACAACTACTTGAGCCTCAACGAAACGGCGTGCATCCAGGCATGCACACAGGATTGTCGATGTGCTGGAGCTGTAGTTTGGAGGAGTGAGGAAAGGTGTTATCTTAAAGCGGCGCCGCTGTTCAACGGCGGCTTCACTGTACAAACAACAGACCGCATTGCCTACTTGAAGATCATCGTACCTGCCGCAAATGGGTCAGCTTCTGGAAACGATCCGGCTGCTGCACTACTAGATCATAGAAAATTGGCTGCGATCGTTGCTGGGGTCGGCGCCAGTGCAGCTTTGATACTCATTGTGTTTGGATTCAGCGGTTTGATCAGATTTAGAAGATGGCGTCTGCATGGTAGTAGTACTACTAGTTGTAAGAGGAGGGCGCGGGGCGGCACGAAACCAACGTTCAACCATCTTGGCATGGGTCCTCGCAAGTTCACGTACAAGGAGCTCAGCACTGCGACCAGAAACTTTAGCGACAGTGAGATGGTGGGAAGCGGCGGAATGGGAACTGTGTACAAAGGTGTGTTGCAGCAGCCCGGCGTGGACGGTAGTAGTACTACTAATGTTGTAGTTGCTGTGAAACGTCTGAGATATGATGCAGAGGCGCTGCAGACGGGATCATCAGAGCAAGGGTTTGTGACGGAGGCATCTAGCATTAGCCAGATTCGGCATCGGAATCTAGTGCAATTGCAGGGATGGTGCTACGAGGACACACACTTGCTTCTAGTGTATGATTTCATGGTCAATGGAAGCTTGGATCATTGGTTATATGAAAGAAATAGAAGACCTGCTGCGAGATCTGCATCATGTAATGATCAGCGGTCTAAGTATGCTAGGGGACTTTCATGGGAGTTGCGCTACTCCATTCTCTCAGGAGTAGCTGCAGCACTGGCATATCTACATGAGGAATGGCAACAATGCGTTCTTCACAGAGACATCAAGCCCAGTAACGTCATGTTAGATGCGGAGTTCAATGCCCATCTTGGGGACTTTGGATTGGCACGACTGGTTGATCACCAGAAAGTAGAGAAGACAACCATGATGGCAGGTACACTTGGATACATGGCTCCCGAAATGCCTTACACGGGGAAAGCAACCAAGGAAACCGATGTTTACAGCTTCGGTGTCTTAGTACTGGAAGTCGTCTGCGGGAGACATCCAGTAGATACCACGAGCTTGGAAATTGAACCTGAGGATGTGTTGTTGGTGAACAGAGTGAGACGAGCTCATGATGCAGGCAAACTGTTGAGTGTTGTAGACCCAAGAATAGCAACGCTGAGTACTGTTTCCCATTTTCATACAACGTCAACTGCACATGCAGAGTCTAAGGACGATCATTTGGATTTTTGCGAGGCTTTGAGTCGCAGAATCCAGCAAGAGATTTGTATTGAAAGTGAGCAGAAGGGTCTGGTTCTGCGCTTGGGTCTGCTGTGTTCTCTGCCGCAACCGAGCGCAAGACCCTCGATGCGCGTTGTGAAGCAAGTCTTGAGCTCCGGTGATGCCGCACTCTTGCCTCCCCTTCCCCGCTCTTTCCCTTTCACCGGCTCAGCGGATGAATTATATCCCAATTTTCTGTTGAGCGACCAAGCTCCTCTCATGACCGAGCAATCGCTCTCTCCTCATTCCTCATCCTCTTCTACCTAGTTGAACATTTCACACAATTTTTCATCCATCCGTATTTGTCCATATTAACTAGTCTTTTACGTCCTGCCGGAACCGGGATATGAACCTGGAACCAGCTCAACTATTTTCAGTCTGAACCGGTCTTCCTCCTACTAGAACCACAACTGGACCAGATGACCAGCTCAATATTTTCAGGTTAAACTGGTCTACTCCTACTCGAATCAGAATTGGAACATGGAACCAGCTCAATATTTCCAGGTTGAACCGGTCTACTCCCACTGGAACCAGAACTGGACCATCGAACCAGCTCAATATTTTTGAATGGTTGAACCGGTATTCCTCCTACTCGTACAGAACTGGACCATGGAACCAGCCCAATATTTTTCCCAGGTTAAACTGGTCTTCCTCCTACTCGAACAAGAACTGGACCATGGAACCAGCTCAAATATTTTTTTCAGGTCGAACTGGTCTTCCTCCGGAACTGGACCAGAACTACTCGAACCAGAACTGGGCCATAGAACCAACAACATTCCTCTTGAACCAGAACTGGACTGCCATTGAGCCAGTAAGAATATTCAAGTTGCACCAGAACTGGTTCCAGGAAGTTCCAGCAATATTCAGGTTTAAGCTGTGTTCTTCAGTTGTCTAACCACAACCAGATCATGGAACCTGCATTATGATTCAGATTGTATTGGCCTTCCTCGTACTGGAACCGGAGCTGGAGCTTGGAACCAACAACATTGAGTTTTAACTGGTCCTCCTACTGGAACCAATAGTACATTCAGAAGTATCAGAGCTGAATTGGTCTTTTCTGTAGAGACTGAATTCAGACATTGGAACCAATACTTGTTCAGACATTTTAGGGTTTACCCTTTAAAAACCGAAAAGAAGTAAAGTGTACAAGAATTTCCTTTTCTTCAAAGGTGTAAAGGAGGATAGACATTGAACTTGGCATCCAACTTGCCTAAAATTGTGGGTTCAATTATATACTAGTTTGTGCACCCAAAGTTGTTGGTTTCTTTTTTCTGGTTTTCTTTTCTTCTTTTGTGATGGACTTCTTCAATTGGCCCATCACAAACAAATGAGACCATGCTTTTGAGACTCCTGGAAAGTAAAAGATATCATTTGAAATGGAATCCTCAAAACTATATGAGTAACTGGTTTCAATGTCCTGTTATGACTCTTTTTCAGGCAGGACATTAAACAGACTCTATAAACTAGGGGAGGGTCAATGCATCACATTGCACAATGCTTGCATGGTTCTCCTGCAGGGTTAGACGGATGTCAGAAGAAAAAGGTGGTAAATTTCATCTAAGACATGAGTCCTGACTCAAAGCAACTAGAACTAGGATGCTAGTTTGTCTTTCACATAGACGGCCATAGGTTCAAAACTGCCTGCAAGGAGCGCTAGGACATGTGGAACCAGTGTGTTTTCCTTCTAAACAGTACATGTCTCTTCGTCATGAGCAAAAGCATGCGCAGAACTGTGCTGGACGCCATTTTTCAAGCTTGTTCCTCCGTGGGACAAGCAGCCATCTACGGGTTTCACTTGTAATGTGAATTGAAGGTGGAGAAGACGCTTGATATGTGAATCGAAGGTGAGGAAACCGGTTATACTCTGGAACAGGCCCTGGAACTCTCCCTGATCAAACCTATTACCACCGAATAGACCAGCAGCTTGCCCTACTAGGCGGAAGGGGCCCCAGAGTAGGGGGTCATTCCCAAGTGTGTTACAGTCTCACATTTGGTTTTATGCAGTATGATTGACTTTCTAAGGTGTTTTATTCCAGTTCTTTTTTACCAGTCGATATCTGGTCAACAATGATCCTCAGATCTGCCTCTTGTAAGGAAAATTGAAATACTAAGTCCTAACAAGCTTAATACAAGTTGAAAGTAGGACTTGAAAATCTTTTATTTCCACTCAGATTTTTTTCCCAATCATAAAAGTGCTAATGTAAACCCTTTGAGGCCAGGATCCATGAATCATTGTCTTGTAGTTGGAGATCCAACAGTCCAACTTTCATGGGGCTTCAACAAAAGTTAATGTTCATGGGAAACCCAATAAATAAATAAAGATTACATAGTGCTAAGTAATTTCTAATACTTAGATTTCTAAGTAATCATGTACTCATTTAGGACTAATTTTGACCATTATCAATATTGACCTCCAGGTTTATCCGCCACATGACTCATGGTAATTTTTCATGACGCATTTGGTGAAATATTGGTGACTTGAAAGCCTCGTGACACTGCACACATAATGTGGGTAGGGCCTTGACATGGCGACTTTTCCAAATCCCTCCACAAATAGCAGTAGGTACTTTGGTGTCATGTCCAAAATCCGATTGGCAGATCTTTTCTTACACCAAAAACACAGGTTGACAAATTGGCATGGGGATGTGCCTGCCTGATGATGATCCCCTATTTCAGGGCAAAAGATTTAAATTTTCAATGCATTGGTTCCGTATAACATTATTAGTGGTGGACTAGGTGGCAAAGGAAGAGGCCATTCTTTATGCTTTAAGTTGGTCACAGTTCAACATTTATGGGGCCTCTTTTGTGGACTAGGGATCTAAAGGTTTAAATATGGGTGTCAATTAGCATCTATATTGGGAACCCTATTGGGAATTGTCAATACATGATCACACAAAGCTATTGATCTGCGACATATCTTGAAATTGGCAAGTGATCTTGTACTAGAAAGTTCCATTACGTTAGATTGGAAGGTAATAATTGCTTTTGGGTATCATGGGTTGGATTGTAGGTAGAAAAATAGTATACCATCCAAACCGTGGATTGTAGAAAAACACTTAGATTGCATGTCACAAAAAATAAACAATTAAACTAGAGTCAAAGCTAATCAAACAAGTTCTCCAAAGACTTTTGGTCGCATCTGTATTTTGTACAAAACATTATCGGCTCATGGCATGGGGCTTGTCTTGGAAACGATCTGAGAATATTCAGAAAAGGAGAAAATAAGATCATTATATCATTGTTTCCTCCAAAGAATTTTACAGTGGCCGCTTTTTGTCATTTAGGTTATTTGCACAAGTGGAAGAAAAACTTCTGACACTGGAAGGGTTGTAAAAGAGTTCCAAATTGAAGGATTCCAAATTTGCAGATACTTTAAAAAATATGCACAAGGCAGAAGATGTGAACAATGGAACTAGTTTGTAATTCTTTGTTGGAAAGGGCAAAATGGTGCCTTGGATTAGGTTTTGGTTTACTTGAAAAGGGAAAGAAAAGACTGAAATTCATGGCTCAGCTCTTGAAGGACTTCATATAATTTAAATGATATTTTGAAGAAGAGGAAAATTTTAGTCCATGTCATTAAGCAAAGTCAAGGTAAAAAGAAGTTTTGTCTGTTTCTAGCTTTGAAAGAAAACCTCTCGTCCATTTTCATTTTCATACCATAGACTTTCCTGTTCCAGTCCAAGTTATTTCTAATATTTTGATGGTACCTCAATCTGGTTTCAGACCCAGTTCTTCACATTGAGGTCCTCCTCCGTTGTAAAGATGCGGTAGAGTTTTAAGGGACTGATTTTGTTTGAGAAGGTGAGGCACCTGACAAGCCTTGGGTCTTGACTGAACTTGGTGCAAAGTTTAGGTTAAAAAGAATTGGGTCTTGACTGAACTCGGTGCAAAGTTTAGGTTAATTGTTGTTTATAAGTGAATGAAATTAAACTACTGTTAGTTAATGTGGCCCTTCTACTAAGAGGTTCCAGAAGAGGTTCTGCTGTGAACGAAAAGGTCATCGGCCAAATGAGCTAAACCTAAAGATGAAGAAATACACAATATAAATTTGGGAGACATTCTTGTTCTCCGTTGACGCATGGAGTGCATCATCACATCAATCTATTGCTGCTGGCTGATTAAGACAACTCCCCCTAGGAATCGTATGCTGCACCTTAGCTCACTCAAGTCCTTATCTTATTTGGATGGCAGTTCAACAAGAGCGGGCACTATCTTGTACCAATTATATGGGCCTACTCTCAAGTACCATGCAACCCCTCAAAGCAGTCCTAAAAACATCCCCACACACAACAATAAACCACCAACGACAATTGACTTAGGAAACTCCTCTTGGATCATCAAGGTTACCTTACAACATTGTCTTCTCACATTTCATGAAAGCACATAACTTCACTCCCAAAAGATTCTAGCCCACATTCCCAAGCAAGATCTACTTATAAACCAAACCAACACAATCACAAAAAACCAATCATTCAAAGATTTCAAAACCCATGAGTTTGATCATTCAAAACATCAACATTTATTCCAGCACTCTCAAAGCTTAATAATGAAACCAGCCAATACAACCATCAAAACATTCATAGGTGTTTATTTAGACACAAAACATACAATTATCCCTTATAGGGTCCAAGTACAATGAGAGTGCCTCATTTGAAATATAAGGACTCATTTCTAGGATTTTCAAATTCACCATTTTTTAATAAAACTTATGACTTGTTTTAGATTTTCCTTTTTTTCTCATGTCAAATGAAATAAATTTGCTCCAAATTTTGTATGGGCATCTAAAGTATGTATCATTTTCACTTATGAATATAAGAATAATAAATTTTATTCAATGTGAGCCATGTTTTATCAATGGTTCAAAATTACCAAAAACTCTCTAAATTTTCAATTTTTGAAATTTTGTACATTGCAATAGGGGACTTGGTTCTTGTCACACTTAAACATTTTACACATTAGCAACTAAAGTGTTTGTAGCAAAAATCTTGAGGCAAAATAATTTATTTAGATGTTTTTTATGGGTCTTTGAATTTATTTTTTTCCTCACGATTCTAGAAAGTTTTTCAAAACTTGTTACAAATCTTTAAACTTGTTCAAAGTTGAAATTTTATGCATAAATAGTACCTTAATCATGTATGTATTTATGAAGAAAAAAACTTTCAATATGAATGTGTTATTAAGTTTCAAAAACATGTTCAAGTGAGGGGGTCCATTGGATATTAAATGAAACAATCCTTTTGGGTACCCCAACCATATTTGGACCCTACAACAAGATCCTCCCAATTATACATGCAATAGACTCAAACCCACAAGGTCATCAGAATCACAAACCTTTACTATGGGGAGTGAAGGCATGCTCAAGTGACTCAAAAGTGGCATTTGAAAGTTTGTAATCTAACAATAGCAAAAAAAATTATGATTTTAATAATTATCAAATCACAAATCTCATGATTAGCCCCTTTGCTTTTAATCATAAATATTAATAAGCCAACCTATGAATATCTTTAAACATGTGATTGATCAAAAAATCCATGCAAAAGATTAAAACATTTAATATGAAATGAACTTTCAAAGATAAAAATTTACAATGATCACATCAATTTTTTTAAGAAATTAATTATATATATATATGGAAGTTTTAATGCACTTCACTAATAAATTCTTCATTTGATTTTATTTTTCTTTTGACACTGTTTTGACATATTTTTGGAGTCCACATTTTTCATTTTTTCTATGTGACAAATGTAATGTTGTCATTTTAAAAATCCATTATGAATCCATAATCATTTTAAAATTCATCCAAAACATTTATGATAATTCACATTAAAGTCTATGACAATATGAATAATTTAAAAATCGATAATGTTAATTTTGAATATGGTTTTAAATTTTACATTTGTATGTAATCTAAAAATATTACAAGTGTCATAGTCCAAATTGTCCACCTATTCATGCTTAAATTGTAAAGGTAGTATGTAATAAGAAATATATATGTGGGCTAAATAGTATGAATTTTATCATGTTGATATGTGATCTTTTTTGTAATAATTATTTAATTATTTAAACTATGTGATTTATTTATTAAATAGGTTAATGTTTAGATGGTGGTTGTAATTAATCAATTAGGTAGGTTATGTGATTAATCTATTAAATAGGTAATAAGTAAGATAGGTAGCAAGTAGTAAGTAATTAGTAGGTCATAAGTATGTGGGTCAAATAATAGGTATTTTACCATATTGATGTGTGATTATTTTGAATTAATTACCTATAGGTAATGTAATTTATTTATTGAATAAACTAGGTAGTAAGAGTAATTATTACTCATTTATAAAGGTGAATGCAGACTAAGGTGGCTCATTTTTTGAATCAAGGTGCCCATTTTTGCAAAGTGCCTTAACATGAATAATAAAACTTATCAAATTGAAATTTTAAGATTGATTATACATTATCAACTTCATTATGAAAATACTTATGTAATTATTTTTCAATAAAAGGGTGTAGTTATGCTAATAGGAGCCAAAAATAGGATGAACACTACCATGTTTTTTACACCAAAAGAATTTTAAATAATTTAAACTTGAAAATGAGTTAATATTTTTGCACATTATCAAATCTAATATTTTATTCCATAAATGTTCAAAATAGGAAATTATTTCATTATCATTTACACCTTCAAAAACAATGTAAAAAGACTTATAACCACTACTTTTAAGTAATAAAAGGTTTTGAAAATGGACTTGGAAAACTTTGAAAATGACATATGGTTCCAAGCATGGTAAAGTATGCCAAAAAAGTATTTCTTAAAAAATTAATTTCAAAAACAATCTCTTTTCAACATTAACATTAAAAAAGATATCAAAAACATATTTAAATTTCATTTTGAAATCATAGAACACTTCATTGAGTTTATTATAAGTTATACATAAAATTTGAAGAAATTCTATATATAAAAAATCGATGAAAAGTATTGTTTAAATTGGTTGGTTTTTCAAATTTTCCAAAATATTTTTACATTAAAACTTTGATAGATTATGACTAAATAATGAAAAGGTGAAACCATATCCATACACATTAGGTCATCATCAACTTGAAAGTATAATAATTTTAATTGATGTTGTACTTTCATGTACTTGTAACTCAATTTTGTAGAATCGTAACATGTACTTTCTTTACTTGCATTTCAAAAAAATGTACTTAAATGCATATTAAAACATTTATTTCTTCAATAGTATGCAATGAAGTCAAAAAAGTTATAATTGTTGATCATTGATTTAAATAATATTCCCGGATTCAATACATTAAAGTATAATTTATGGATAGTTTCCAAAAAAACAACAAGTGTCTCCAGTTGGCATACTTTACCATGCTTATGCCCATATTTTTAAAATATTTTTAACACAAACCTTAACAAAATCATACACATAATTTTTTTAAGTTTTAAAAAAAATTAAAGATTTTTTTGAAAATATTACGAGAATATTCCCCAAAAACTGTCACCTAAGGATGCACCTATGGTTCCTATTAGCTCGTTTGCATCCAAAAATACACCCACTTTTCACAATGGACTTTTGAAGTACACAAATATGGACTGGTTGATAAATTAAAATGATAGAAAATAAAAGAGTTCATATCGAATTTCATTCCAAATTATTTATAGTGACTCAATATATGGTGTAACATCAAATAATAAACTTTTATATGAAAGCCTTCCTTCAAAAATCATAATCAAATTTTAATTAAAGACTTTTGAATAGTCAAAATTGAGCCTTATTTTCATAAGTCCCTAACATAGTTGTTTTTGTTTTCAATTTTCAATTTTTTTTCCTAGAGGTGTATATATTTGAAATATGTAGTTGAGCTCCTATTAATATGGACTTTATTGTTTTTGATACATTGACTTTATTACCATTGAACCCATGGTATCAGAAAAATTCAAAAATTTAACACTATAGAATGGACTTTTGTGGACTTTTTATTTTATTTTAAATGAGCCACTTTAAAGTGCATACACCCATAAACATTATATTTCGTGTAAGTTATATATCATACATTTAAATTACATTTTTTGGTACAACTACGATCTATATTATAAGCAAAATTGTATACAATTGATTTATTATCATCCCTTTTTCCTTTTTTTATTAACACCCACCATTGAATATAAACATGTCTAAAATTATCAAACTATTCATCCTTCACAACCTCACTTTCCACACTTCCCATCCACACAAAATATAATTCCAAATCTACAAACCTCACTAGAATAAAATCTCTAAGGCCTAAGTTTCAAAATGTAAGCAGTTTATCTTCAATTATGGTCACATGTTTTTAGGACCACAATATGGAATGATAACTAGGTCTTCAAGATCAACATTGGAAGGGAATGACATCTTGCACTTGATTAAATCTTTAATTGTTTGAAGGCTGAAAACCTTCCAAGAGGGTTGAACTTTGAGTTGGCAAAGGTTTTGATAATAACTTAGGAATGTTATCCCAATAATCGAAGTATGGAGCCAAGTTTTTTAGCATAGGTTTCATCCTTGCAAATCCCCATCCTTCAAAACTCCACATATTTAAAAAGCCCACTATTGATATTTTTTTCTTTCTCAATTGATTTGGTGGCATCATTCCCCCATATAGGGCGAAAAGGAATAAGATTTAGAAGTCCTTGTGGTAGCTAGGAATGACCTGAATTGTTTATTTTGCCATATTTGAATTCAAAGTCTAGCCTAGGATTTCACATTACATCACTAAAGGACACTTTGTATTGCATTACAAGCCACCCAACTGAATCAACAAAAAAAACGAAACAAATGCATATCTATATGCCCAACCAAAATTTCTAGCCCATCCTTCAAACATCCTTTGAACCAAGTCTTGAAATCCATGATTTATTGGATAAGTTGGGAAATGAAAGGATGATCTTGTGAAACCATGAATGTTTTCATTAAGTCAACCAAGACATAATTATCTTACATACTCCTTCAATTTTTTTGGAAAAATATACAAAATTTCCTTATGGGTGTGGCCAACAACCATAAACCTTTGTTGCACTTTTCCAAACACTTCTCTTGTAATTACAAGAAATAAAACTATAGGCAAATGATGATTCTTGTTATCTTTCACACAATTGTCCATTTGAAAACCCTTGTTGCACTATTTCAAAAACTTCTCTTGTAATAAGGAGAAATAAAACTACAAGTAAATGATTATTTTTGTTAACTTCCACACAAATTGTCCTGTTGAAAAAATAATTTTTAGTCAATGGCTACTATTAATGAATTTTTCTAATGCTTTCAATGCAACTAAACAATGAAAACCTTCATGGATCAATCTTTGAAAAAATGCATTTTATGGTTTATGTTCAAATAAATTCCTAAATTCATTAATGGGTTCCTTTTCCAAGTTTCAAAATATTTACAACAATGACCCAATTGTAGAATTTGAATCATTTGGCCAAAATTCATTAAAGTATTGAACAAATGTTTCATCACCATGACCATGAACAATCACACTAGTCAAAATGATTGGGAGCTTACCCAAACTTGAAACCTTTTTTCTTCACAACAAGTTTTAAGAGAATAATTTTGGAATGGTCCATCTTGTCATGATTGACACAAATATACCCTTCTTGGATTTGATTGATTTAATTCTCCAAGTGTGATAAAGACATTTACATGATTCCTATTAAATGTTGTGCTCCTGAAATTTCATTTCATGTTCCTTTGCACCCACATTGTTCTTTCCACCTTTGGGTATCAAATCCTTTAATGATTCACAAATAATACATTTGGCAAAGTTGGAACTGCATTTTTTCACATTGGTCAACATTCAAATGATGTTTCTTCCTCAAACAACTCATCGTAGATTGAAAGATTCTTCCAATACCTAGCTCCTTATTTATCTATAATCCACAAGATAATCAACCAACAAAAACACCTAACAAATTAAACATTTTAAACAGTTTGTTTATCACATTTGAAATTGAAAATACATGCATTAGATCAAAATCATTTTCCCAACACCTTTAACATAAATTTCAATCTAATTAAATTTGGGAATATAAATGATACCTTAACATAATTAGGGGTCAAGATTGCCTTTTGCACCTCATCATTTCACTCATGAACATTTTTCCATGTTTCCGCAATCAAATCCAAAGTAATTGGTGCTACAAGTAAACATAATCTCCTTGCTCAAACCTCCAAATCTAAAACTGATAACCACCTCCATGTATAGTGGCATAACACAATGTATTTCAATGTTGGGCAACTGCTAATTTTTCTATAACCCTGACATAACACATTGAAATAAGGTGGCTCACTACTCACATGCCTGAATCCACACATTAGAATCATCCATGTTGATTATTGCCATTGCATCTTGTCAAATTGAAGCTAGTAATTCGGGTTCACAACCAAACAATAAGTATGGTGAAAAAGATGGAAAATAAGCTCATCAATTAAACCTATATACCCCATAGTTGGGTGAATGCATGGTAAGGTGGCTCACTTATGGAATCACATTCATATTTCTATAGGGTACCATTCGTTTAAATGGATGTGGTGATAAATGTATGTTTCAATTTGTTAATTAATAATTGATTCTAAATTCATAATTTGATTATGAAATTAAAAGTATAATTATTTTCTTAAAATGTTACCCCTATTATTAATAATGGACTTTTGAAATGACAACATATGGACTGATTTCCTAACACTATTACATATTCCATCCTATTTCACTATGCCTAAATATATCACTATGCTACCTATTTTGTGAAATAATTTCACCACATCCTTTCCCCATTCCACCATCACTATTGCATAATTGCCATGAAGTCACTTTGGCCCACTTTAGGTGGACATATTTACTACCCAAGAATTATCACCCACTTTCAATGAAATTCTTCACTTGGAATTTCACCATGGAATTTCAATGTTATATATAATTTATATTAGTCATTATCTAATATAATTTATTTATAAAGTATAAGATTATTTATCATAACTTTTTATTACATCAAATAGTTACAATATGACAATTTAGAAAATGATTTGAACCTATTTAAGACAATTTAATTATTTATTTTACATACAATTTTGAATTTAATTGCCATATATAATTCGGGCCTTCATTTCGTACAATGTGAAGACATTTTCAAGAAATAAAAAGATGAAAATCGAATCTTAATCATATGTGTTAATATATATATAATAAATAATATATTTCAATAATATAATGTAATACGATATGTAGATTCCATTTATGTATTATTCTATTAATTTTTATTCTTAATTAGCATACTATTTATAATAATATAATTTACCTAGTTTCTTAATATTGAAAATTAATGTAAAATATTTTTAGATTAATATATTTCTTATGTGTTTATTATATCAATTAATCGTATAATTTATTGTTAGTTTATGCACGATATTATCAGTCATAAATCCAAAATATATATTATTGAAATAAAATTGTATTTTAATTCTGAAAAATAAACCAGATTTTATTTCTGCCTTTACTTAATAAATTGCTAAAAGATGTTTACAACAAAACAAAAAAAAAAAAATCAAAATCGAATATTTTTAACATAGAAATATATATTATATATTATATAATATGTCCATGTTTATAAGATATAAAATACATAACATGTAAAATTATGTACATATTACATATAAATTTTTAACTAACAAATATTTTATTGTGGCTTCATTTGATAAAAATGGATAACATAATATTCATCCATGGAAATATAACCTTTTTATCCAATATTTTTATCATATAAAGATCACTTATATATAACATATGAAAATATTTATTTGTTATATACTATATAAATAAAAATATTTGTGAATAAAATGAATATTATATTAGAGGTATATATAACTTTGTAATAAGATTTTCATTTTCTAAAATATTAATATTTTATAATTAATTTATATTATTTAATTATATAATCAAACTCATCTTATAATATAAAATTTAACGTGTATGTATTTAATATACCATATCTAAATGTATTGTATTTAAAAATATATTAAACATTAAATGGTTTTGAATGTTATTATATGTTGATACATCATCTTTTATGAACAATTTGTATTAAATTTCATAATTAAAATGTATTATGTAATACAAAAAAATTCATATTTTTAAACTTTCTTTCATTTGAACAAAGTATGAGAAAGATAATGATAGTTAAAACATGAAAAGTCTTCAAGACATCATTGTTGAAATGTATTGAAATGCAAAATTTACATGCAAAATTTTTCAATTAATTTTTTAAAAATAATTTGAATTATTTTTTTGTGTAGATTTTGGAAAACCTTTCAAAATGAAGTTTTAAATCATTTCATTTGGACATAATATGAAAAAGATATTACTAATTAAATTTGGCTTTTGAGAAAGGTTTAATTGCATCTCAAATTAAAACTAAGGTGCAAGTAAAATGTTTAACCCATATGTTTTGTCTTTGAATCTCATCTCACAAATTATATAAATAACATGTCTTGCATTGAGTTGTCATTTTGAAATGCATATGCAAATTTGGGAAGAGTGAAAAATTGTTTGACCTTAAATGGAAATTGCAAAGTAAATGAAATAATTTTTTGGCTATTTATTCCATTTACATTTTTTATTTCCTATCTATTTGCCTGCCTACACAAGCAAATAGGTGCTAGTTTTATATTTAGGTAGGTAGATTTGGATCTTCTTGAAACTTTAAATTTTAAATATATATATATAGTAAAGTAATTTCAATTAAATAATCCAATAAGAACTGAAATAAATAACAAATATGAAATAATATATTTGATAATTTGGATTAAATAATCTGCATTAAATAATTAATATTAAGTAATATGGAATAAACAACATACACATGGGACCATTTTTGAAAACCTTAGCAAATATTTTTGTATGGAATTTAAAATGGTTAAAACTTGACCTTATTTTCATAAGTCCCTATGACTTACAAATTTTGTTTCTTTTAGTTGTTTTGTTCTAAAAGTGTTTGATTATGAAATATCTAAAAGGGCCATTATTCATACATGGACTTTATAAAACAATTTTCCAAGTATTATGATTTTTTTTAAAAATCATCCATCAAAACAACTAACATCATCATCATTTCATTTAAGTTTTAAAATAGAATATGAATGTTCACAAATGTATGAACATTAACTTATAAATGATTATAATCATAAGTTATGATGAACAAATAATCATGTTTTTTAACAAACTTTTTATGGACTTCGATGGAGTGGAACATCTGCCTAAAATGAACCACCATACCATGCATTCACCCAATTAGCCATGGTAGTTGTAAGTCCCAATCTCAAATATGGCCCTAGTGGAAACCATATTTCCACAAACCCCGCTTCATTATCTACACCATCCATTCAGCTAACCCATATACCTCAAGATGATCTTCCAAAATTTGTGTGATAATTAATCAATGCTTTCTCACACAACTTTTGGAATTCCCCACGAAATTCTTCACTTTGGTCAGTGAGAATTTCAAGTGGAGCCCCAAACCTATTAACTATCATGTCCAAAAATGCATACGTTGCCCCTTCACTACTATAATCTAACAATGGAACCAAGTCCAACCACTTGGAGAAATGCTCAATCATAACCAAAACACATCGGTTATGTCAAGATGTCAAACTTAATGGGGTGACAAAATCCAAACTCATTGTTGCCCAAGCCCCATAATTGGTAAGGGTTGTAGCTAAGGTGTAGGTGCATTAAAAGATGCCCAAACTCAATCACACACCATACACCTAGAAACAAATTGTTAAACTTGCAAATGCATCCCTCACCATTAATATTATGTTTGGAACAAATTATATGTCCATTGGACCCCAAAATGGCTCAACTTTTCATGAGCATGCTTCAAAGGCTCTCATGTTGTTTTGGGTGAAGCACAACCTTCATCCACATATGTAGGAGGGAATTATTTTCCCATTTGAACCACTTGGTCTTATGCACAACATAATCCATTTCCTTGGGTGTTAACTGAATCAGAATTTCTCCTACTTACAAATATGCAATGAAGTGCATCATCATAAACATCCAAGGCACCATTACCCTCGGACTCCATCCCCACATCATGGGGTTCCCCATCATCCACACTAATCTGAGGTACATCCCCAAAACACCCTAATAAAGTACAAAGGTATGCAGAGGCATGCCATCATGATATTGCTTCTAAATCCACATCACCATGCCAACAAGCCCTAGTGGTATATTTTTCATTGGAACTTGGGGTTTCAACTCAACCCATTGTCATTTCGATTAACCCTACCAAGTTTGTGAATTATATTAAAATTATTGTCCTATAGGATAAGTGTTCACATGGCCAACTTTCTTGTGAGTCGATCTGATTCCATAAGGAATTTCAAAGGTTGGTGATTAGTAATTGATGCACTCCCAACTCCTAAAAGGGCTCAAATGTGAGCCCAAGTAGAAAACAACAGAAAAGGAGGAGTTGGAGCACGCTCCCTAGCTCATAACACTTTGAAGGGTAGAGGGGCGTGTTGGAGCTCCGGGATGGGACTAAGAAGAGTTGACAAGCTTTAGTCACTCACACGGGCCTGCACACAACCCACAAAAAGTGGTTAGTGCAAAGTTGGAGCACCCTTGGTGTTAGGACGAGCCACAGGCAACACGGACACACAAGACTCACCACGGCCCGGACTTGGGGGAAGTCACCACCTTCCCCCTTATAGTATACTTTGTGACTCTCCACCGAGCCCACATCCGAATGGCTATTTTTCCCGGGACTCCCGAATGGGAGTCCCGAAATCGCGCCAAATGGGACTCCCAGGACTTTGGAGCCCCATAACTTTGCAAGCAGACCTCCGATCGCAATGCGATCTCAAGCAAAGTTGTAGCTCTCATCGAGAGCTTTGCAACGCCATGTTGCACTCCTGAATTGTACATTGGGAAGAGGTCGATTCTCGACTTTTAGTGGTCGGGAGTCAAACTGACAGTTTGACTCCCGGCCCTTCTTTTGGCCATAACGTGCGTTACAAATGTTTGAATGAGCAATGCAATCCCATTTTAGACATCTACGCTTCAAGAGCTTTCCAATGATATAAAGAACGCCACAATCCATTGAGGTTTGACCCCTGAAATCACTCTCTAAAGTTTCGAGAGTCCACCGGGACTCCATCTCCCAAAGTGGGAGTTGCCTTGGGAGTGTGAGGGTTCACTCCCTCACACTTTCTAACACTCCCGGGAGTATGTGATGTGACTCCCGAGCTTCCTTTTGCCTTAGCTCCCGGGCTTCCTTTTGGCTTAACTCCCGGGCTTCCCTTTAGCCCGCACCCTTGCAATTCCCTTTGCCTTGGTCGCGAGCCCAAAGCTAAGATTGCGACAGTAATCAAAGCAAATGGGCTACCATAAAGTTAGCATCAAAATGATGAAACAACCCAAACAATTGCAAGGCGTTCCCCCTCATATGAGTTCTATTTGGCCTCTATCTTATTATTGGACTGATTGGCATATGCCACCACAAATATTCAACCATCATCATCAAGTTGGGTAAGCACAACTCCCAACCATAAGGTACTCCAATTAGTGTGTAATTGGAATAGTTATTCTCAGATGTGTCACTCCCAAATAAGGGTTAATGAAAGCCTAGCTTTCAATTCTTGAAAAACCTCCTCTTATGCCTCATCCCAAATGAACTTTTGGTCGATCTATGTTAGTTGGGTTAAAGGTTTGACTATGCTACTAAAGCCTTGAACACAAATCTCCAGTAGTAATTACACAAGCTTGGAAAAACTCATATCCAACCAACATTTATTGGTTGGGGAACTTGTGAAATGGCCTCAACCTTGGCCTTCTAAACCCCCAATCCACCTAAATAAATCATGCGACCTAGGTATTCCACCTAAATATGAAAAAATTGGCACTTGCTTAAATGAAGCTTAAGGTTATGTTCTTTAAGTCTTCCAAACACCTTCGGCAAATTATGCATATGATTTCCTAAGGTCAAGCTAAAAAACAATGATGCATCAATGTAGTAAATTTGGCAAAACCAAGACCCACTAACATTCAATCCATGACCCTTTGAAATTCTACATGAACATTCTTGGGTAAAAACACACTATAGTGCTTTTATGGAAATCACAGTGACAATTTTTTTGCTTTTGTCAAGTCTTGGCTTTTATAATTCAAATGCATTTGAGAATTTTTTTAAATATAAGTTGAAAATTTGAAACATCTATTTTAGTCCTTTTAAATTTGAAAAACAGTACTCCAAAAAGTTCAGCATTTAGTGAAAAATGAACTTTACAATGTTGGCCACCTCTAATGTCATAGTTTTTTTTTTAATGGTTATGGATTTTTTCCTCCTAGTGGATTTGGAAGACATGTTCAAAATTTTGGAAACCTTTACATTATAGGTTCATAAAACTTAAGATGAAAAAAACAAGTAGAAAAAGTTTTCTTATTTTTTAAAAAAGTCAAAATGAAGACCCAAAATCCACAAAGTCCATTTATTTATCCAAATTAATTTTTCCAAAAGCCATATTTATAGATATGTTTTTAAAAGGTTTAAATTATAAGCACATGAACTTGGGTATGGAAATAAATGTTAACTTCAACATGATTTAAATGTTTTTATGTGAAAATACATTGGATTTGGACTCCAAAAATGGACTTTAAACTATAGTTTTTGGTCCACCCTAGTGTGCTTTTGCTTGCTTCAAACCAAATGGTAAAAACTTCAATCAGTACAAATAATCCTTCCCATGGGGGTTAATTACCCCAAAATGTTGCCTAGACATTTTCATCCTCCTTCAATGGCAATTAATGGTAGCCAAACCTTAAGTTCAAGGCATTAAAAACCATGGTCTAGCCAAGGTCATCAAAAATCTCCTTTGGTAAGGGCATGGCATATTTGTCTAAATGGGTCCGTTTATTCATCGAATGAAAATCCCCACACATGTGACCTTTAGTCCAATTGCCAAAAATGTCCTTTTTAGTTGGCATCATTGTTGTTAAAACATATTCACCCCTAGACAATTCCATCAAACCAACGTCCAACAATTCTGTTCAAGCTTAAACCAAGGCTCTTTCCACTTCATTAAACCTATAAGGTTGCTTGAAAATTGGATTCACTGAAGAAAAACAAGTATTTTCAATTGATTTTTACAACTAAAATTTAGTCGCAAGCAACAATTGTGACTAAAATATCATTAGT
>Ga0209611_10001275_pt1 | contig 42375 bp, 39 predicted proteins | sample S1TSphgellanicum_3_FD_187693 | JGI IMG/M metagenome (GOLD analysis project Ga0209611, IMG submission 187693) | Host-associated microbial communities from peat moss isolated from Minnesota, USA - S1T2_Fc - Sphagnum magellanicum MG (SPAdes) (version 2) | ecosystem: Host-associated > Plants > Peat... | reverse complement strand
CCAAAAAATACCACTTTTTGATAATAGAAAAAAATTTGTCCCAAAAAAACATTGCTTATAAGACCTTCATTGAATGACCTCCACATAAATGGGAATTATTATTAATTAAAAATATATTGTTAATTTTTTTGGGCATTTAATGTGACTTGAAGTTTTGTTAGTGTTGGAAGTTCAACTTGGAACTTAGGAGGGGATAAAAAAGTTTTGTTGAATTTTGATGGGGTATATATATTTTTAAATTAAAAATATGTTTTTCTTTTATGTTGTTAAATGTGGCTTGAAATTTCACTTCATGTTAGAACTAGGAGGGGGATAAGATTTGTTGAAACTGGTTTAAGTAGGACAACTTTAGGTTCCATAAGTCATAAGTCATCATTGTTAGTAGGACAATTCCAAACGAAAATTTGTTTAGTGCATTCCCAAGGGAAGAAACACAAAATTGTGTTCTTTTGGATTTGTGTTTGCTTAAAGTTTTCTTTCCCAACACAATATTCAGAAGTATATTTTCAATACCTTTTCCATCCATTTGCATCTCATGTATCTTCAATTGAATGTTAATTTAATTGAACTTAATCCAATTGTTGAATTGAATTTAGTTGAATTGAATCCAAATTAGGAATTTGAATCCAATTCAAGTCAATTTAGATTTAAATGAATTTTCAATACACATCGTCACAAACTTCACATCCCACAATTTGGTGATGTAAATTGTGCTAAAATCATTATTTCATGGGTTCATACATTTTGCACATGAAACATTTCATCCTATTCATATGTGTATCATCCATGTTTTAAATGCACAACATACATGTGCAAAATGTACAAACTCACAAAAGAATGATTTTCATTTGATTTCCATCATGAGATTGTGGGATGGGACACTTGTGATGATTATATCATATCATTATTATGAATATGTTGAAATTGTTGAAAAGATTATTGTTAAAGGAACATATGTTAAAGCAAAAAATGATAATGGGAAAATGCCTTTGTGTTCAGAATGTGGAAACAACACAATGGAGTTGTTTCAATATTGTTCATGGTCCTCAATATCCTTTTTATTTCTCCCAATTCTTTTTTTCTTTTCATAAATCAGAATTTATACAAATTTGTGAGATTTCTTGCAATTATGTAAATATTATGTAGGAGTTGTATGTATAAACGACAAGAGGGAGCAAATGTGAAAACATGTAATGAATCTGATAATGATTCAATGAAAATGTGTTTCAAACACAAAATAAGAATGAAGGTTGACTACAAAGTTAAAGATATTATATATATGTTTTTACCATAAAGATTTTGATTATGGTGAAACATTTTTTGTTATGAGTTTTCTATGTTTGGGCTTGCACATAGTTTCTTCTCCTTCATTGTGGTTTGCACTTACTTGTATTAAGTGGGTTCACATCATTATGTGTGTATCAACCCACTTATACCTTTACAAACATGTTTCAAATGACATGGATATTTGTTTTTTAAAAGAGGAAAAAAACATAAACATTTTGAAAATTACCTATATGTCAATTTATTTAAACAAAATGAAACAGATGATAAAACAATTTGAAGATTCAATAATACAAAAGAAAAGTGATAAAATAATGGATGAAGAGACATTTTTTTGAAATCCATAGTTTACATTTGGTTGTCATGTAAAATCAAAATTTAACAAAATTGAATGAAGATTTATGAATGTCTACAAGACATTATATTTGTGAAATGCCATTTGATAATTGTTACACAATTGTGTACATAATATGAATAAATGAGCTAAAATAACTTCATACATCTCTTGTGACAAAATAAGTGGTTAGTAATTACATTCTTTTAGGATAGTGGCATGTTTTGACAATTCAAATTTTTCTATCATAAATATATTGAAAGACTTTTGCATAAGTTTTTTATTGAATAAAAATGATCCCTCTATGTACTCATAATGGATTAAATTTGTGACCTTTTCATTGATTCTTTTATACACACATTTAAAAGTTGAATGATGAGAAAATCCAAATAATATTCCATTCAAATATGACAAAATTAAGTTGGAATTTATTAGAATAATTATTTATATATTTTTATGTGATTTAATTTTAAAAATTTATTAATGTAAAATGATTATAATATTTTTAATTTTTATTACAACGATTATTAAATTATATATGTAGTTGAATTATATTGGAATTTCATATTAGTTTATTTGTAATTTTGAATTTCAATACAAACCAAAAGCTACCGTCAATTAAACAATTCAATATTACCACATGTTGGAATCATGAAAATTATGGAAATTAAACAATATCAAATCTATTAAAGAATGTATGGAAATAGAATGTGATTTAGTGGATTAAAATACACTGAGACATGTTCTTTTCATATGAAACCAAATGTTGAAATCTAAGACTTTCACACATTGCAATCATGAGGTGTAGGTCAAGAACTTGAATTGTAAATGTAACTTCATGTTTTAAAACATAATTTATTTATTATTTAATAGACCATTAAACCTAAAAGTGTAATTCTTGCATGAAAAAATGAAACATAAATGCATTTTAGTGGGAATCATGCATTCTTAAATAATAACATGCATATAATAATTTGAAGGTTTTTGAGACCTTGTTGTAATACATAATGATAGTAGGTTGTGAGAAATGTGATTTATAATTAACATGCAATTGATTTAACCAAAGTATTAAATCTTTGAAAAATGTAGAATTTGAAATCAATAACCAAACTTTGAATATGTTTCAACTAAAATAAAATAGAAAAGGAATTATATTAAAAATTGTTGTGATCAACTTGTATGTTTTTCAATGTGGCTCATCTTAATTTACACCCAATTTGCAAAGCATTGGTGTATTGGCCATGAATTGAATCACTTTTTTTGCTTTTACCTTTTTTTGTCACCTTCTTTGCTCGCCTTTTTTCTTCTTATTTTCATGGTAGTGACTCATTGGCCCTCACATGGATTTAATTCAATTAATGACACTCATTTAGGGAAAAGTGTAACCTTTACAACATATTCATGGGATGTAGAAAACACACATGATTCAATAGGTTCATAATATTTTCAAGATTTTTTTAATACATTTTATTATTATAATCCAAGGGCATATTCAACACATATTTGCAGAATAATTAATGAATTTTGAAGATTTCATGTCAAATAATAAAATATTCAATATTTTGAAAGACTATGTATTTTCCTTCACAAAAACATTTTCTTTGAAAATTACAACATTTCTAGATATAATATAATTAACGTCGAATACACTAAAGTACTATGGTAATAAGTAAAATGTAAATATAAAAATTACATCCATGCACTATGCCAAAACATGGCATCCATGACTTGAACATATACAATTGTGTTTTAATCTAGTCATGCAATCATATATGCATTGCAACTATGCCATTTTTATGATTATGGTCATTTTCATGATTACATGATTCTACCCTGACTATAGTCATATTTCAAAAAATTACTATGTGTGCCATTGACCTTGTTTAACCAATTTTCAAAATTTAAAAACCTTGACAAGGGTTTCATATTTGCAAATTGAAAACTTTCGCTTGTGCATTAAAAAAACATTATGCATTGAGATTATATATTGTTTGGATGTAGTCAATTTTACAATGTATTATAGATTTTTTTTAAAAAAAAAGGTGTAAAATTAATCCACAAAATTGAACATAATTTGGATCCAATGGTCCATGATAATATTTTAAAAATACATATTACATAAACTTCTATAACATAGAATTTTTGAAAAGCTTTTGGAACCACATTGTGAATATTCACCCAAAAAGCATTTAAGTTGGGACTCTTGCTCGAAGGTTTATTTTGATGAATATCTTCCTTAAACTTTTTGATATTAAATAATGATATGTAGTCTTATTAATATCCAAAGCATTTCAAAAGAAACCCACATACCCCAAAATGGCATTGTTTTGCAAGTTTTTGTATAATGGGTAGTCAAGAATATAGAGTTTGATCCAAATTTATTTATTTATTAAACTTTTACATTTATTAATCTATCAAAATATTTGGCCACACAACTTGGAAAAATGTTATAATTTATATTAACTCACATTTAATGAACTGAAAAAAACCTTAATAATAAGATGAGAAAATTATTATTCATAATAAAATTTTTGACATTTAAAAAAAATGTGTATAGATTAATAGTTATGAAAATTACATAATGTAACTAATACTTTATATAAAATTTTAAAATGTTGTACATAATATTATATTTTTAATAATTTACATATTTTACTTTAAATAAAAAAAATCACAACATTTGTACAACTTTTATTTATTCATTATATGTTAAAAGGTGGGGAAATCTAATATTTATTTTTATATTATTTTAAAAATTACAAAATAATTCCATGTTAATGTTAAATAAGTTTATTTAGAAAGTTTTTTATGAAAAAGAAAAAGAAAAAGAAAATTCTTCAAGACATCATTATTGTTCAAATGTATGAAATAATTAAGATTCAAATGCATTTTCAGTCAATACTTGATATTTTGTTTTTCCAAAATGTATACATGTGTGCATTTTGAAAAAATCTTTAAAAATGAACTTAGTTTTTTTTCATTTGGACAAAGCATGAAAAATATAATAATGGTTAAAGTTGACTATTTTTGTACGAAACAAAGGACGATGTGGGATAATGTTGAAATGTTTCCCTTTTATTAAATTTATCCTATATCCTTTGTCAACAAGTTTAATTTTGTAAACATAAGGAGTAGATAAAAAAAAATTATTTTACATTCAATACATGCACTAAATATATTCAAAATGCAAGTACCACTTATGATGAACTAATAAAAAAGGCTTATGATCAAAAAAATAAATAGAATCTTATTTACTTATTTACTTAGGCCTACCTACCTAAGTTTCTAGCTTAGGCTTCTAAGCTACCTAGGCTTAAGCTACCTAGTTTAGATAGCTTAGTTTTGTAAGCTAGTCTAGGTTGTTAATTAGGGTTTAGCCTAGTCAAAGTTCATAAGCTATATTAATAAATAGGTAAGTAAATTGTCAACATGGTTTTATTATGCTTAATCATGTGTTTACATTTCATAAGTCAATAAATGTTTATTATTTGATTATACTTTTCCACTATAATAATAAAAGTCATATGACTAATGGCAAAAATTACTATGACTAGAATTATTACGAGTGGCATAAGCCACGAGTCTGATTTTAGTACATAGTTGTGTTGTAATATGTGATCCATATTACCACAAACACAATAATATGTGTAGTAATACATCCCAGGTTTTGGCGTGGAGATGTATTAGAAATGTGTACCTCCCAATTTAGTTCAACGGTAATCCAACAATGTATATGTAATATGTACCACTAATATCGAAAAGGTTGGTTTCTAGTCATGAAATTTTGTATATTTACATTTAACATTGAATCAAAGAATAAATTCACATTTTAAAAACCAATTTTAGTGATAATGATTCATTGAAATTGATTTAGGTGGGATAACTTTAGGTTCCATAAGTTATAGTCATCACTCGGGTAGTTCCAAACTCGAATTTGTTTAGCCCATTGCCAAGTAAAGAGGCATGGAATTGCATATTTTTGGATTTGTGTCTTTTTAAGGTTTTTTTGCCAACACAATATTCACAAGCAAATTTTCAACAACTTTTCCACCAATTTTCATTTCTTTTCTTTTCTATTGAATTTGAATATCATTCAATTCAATTGAATTCAATTATAGTTCAATTAAATTCAAATACAACTCAATTAAATCTAAATTGAATTGAATTGAATTTCAATGAACAATTCAAATTCAATTCAATTTGCATGCAATGTCAAATTCAATATTTTCATTCAAAATGGGACTTAATTTCCACATTGAAATTAACTCATTTTTTTAGTGACTGATCAATTGATTGTCCAGGGTATGCGTAACAACATGGAACCTAAGTGACTAAAACAATGAACCTAATTTTCATTGGAAATATTATTTTCAAACCAAATAAAAATCTAACATATCCATTGTAAGCAACATAAATCCAAGGGGTTTTCTTGGGGTCACACGTTAGAGTTATCCGTAAAGTCAAGTGATTAAGGGGCAAGAACAGCCAGTTTCGGCATAATAGGCCATGAAACGTGTAACTAGGAATGAAAATTTTACAAAACGAAATAACTGGGACCCAAACTTGGTTTTCCACCAATTTTGGTAGTAAACTGAGTTTCTTCCTTTTTCCTGAGCGCCTCCACTGCTGTTACATATATTTTCACTGCTCCTATCTATACAATTACTACACCTAATTACTCTGGAACCTTGTGAATAAAATTCTGAGTTTCAACATTTCATACTGAGATTAAATAAAATTTCATTACTTTGCGGATATCACTGAAAGAGGGTACAGGGGGTGAAAGCAGGCCCAAAGACAGGGTGAAGACAGGGGTGACTTTCAGAGATAACTCTATTACAAGCAAAGTATAGATCTCCCCATGGCAAACATGACACATGTGTGAAGATAAAGTGTGTGGTTTCATTCCTTTTCATTCATTCCAATGATAAATATATATGGTGCCTATATATTGTAATATACTTGATCTCTGCAACCACATTCCAACAACTATGCAACAGTTTCCTCCTGTCCAACAAGAAACTGTAATAATACCAAGCTCCTGGTGTTGAAGGACAAGAAGCTATGATACCCAAGTTGCTATCAACAAGAGATTGAAGGGAGAAGGCTTTGTTTTGTTTGTGTCTGAAATTTCACATAAATTGTGATGCAAGTTGTTGTGAAGGTAATGGAGAGAGTGAGAGGAGATGGAAATCTAAAGATCAAGGCTAAAAAAGTCCCTTGTCAGCAGCAGCAGCAGCAGCAGCTCAGTGGCCACTATCTATGTAGTACTGTAGCTTTCTTCCTCTCTCTCTTACTTTGATCAATTTGCTGTCATGGTTTTCTTTGGTTCTCTCCCTTGCTCAAAGATTAGGGTTTACCATAATAGGAAGTGAGGGCAATGTGCTTTGAAATCTATGACAAACATCAAGGAATCATGTTTTTTTTGTTGGCATTTAAAAATGACATAAACTCATTACTCTTGAGACTTTCAAACTGGATCATCATCCATGATGATTTAGGACAATTTGCAACTGTTGTCTCATATTTGATCATGTAGTCATGTGCCCCCATCTTGTTCTCTATCATGTTTCCCTTGCAATTTCAATCCTTGTGCTAAAGACTTTTTGAGTTCCATCCCAAAGACTTTTTGCTCTCTCAGGAAGCAGTGCAACCACCACATTCCACTAGCAATTCCATAACCCCTCTTCACTCTACTATAAGATATGTCTTGTGTGTCCCATCCAGATTACATTCCTGGTGCAAACAATATGTTGCTCAGAACGTTGCAATTCATAGTATTGTAATTAGGGTTTGAGCATTGCATTTTTTTAATGTTTGATTCTTGATGCAAATATGATTTGTGTTGGATTCCTCTATCATAGATTGACTCAAATGCTTATGTGGTGCATTAAGGGAGCACCACCTTTTTATTGGTTCTTTGATGGAGTGCCTTATTGGATGGATTCACTGAGGGTGGAAGTGAACACCTTGGGAGTCCTAATGCTTGGTTTGAAGTAGGTATGTATGATCCTCAAAAGAAGCTCTGCTTGTTTTGTTCTTCTCTCCAATTAATCTCCTTTTTCCTTAATAGCTTGCAATACATATGTTTTGCATTGGGTAGCTTGGGATCTATATACTGCATGGATGGGTTGCAGTACATCATTTGTTTGCCTATTTATGTTACTTTGTTCTTGTAATTTCTTACTGCAAATATTCTATCACCCACTTGGGTCCTTATATCTGAGCTCAAAATCTTGACTGATGGAATTGGATTTTGCAAAAATGGGGTATGACTGCAGTAAATAGCCTGGGGCCAGGGAAGTACTCATACTTCACCCTATGGCAACTCAAAGGCCAACCTCCAAAACCACGTAAGTGCATGTTTTCCCAAGCGCACTCTCTTGAGTGTGTGTGGGTATATTGTTTGTTCTACATAATATAATTTCAGACTATTTTTCTTCATATAAGAATCAGCTCATGGTTTGGAATAAAGTGGGGGCATGTTTCAATTTCCAACTGGGAATGAAAGTGGTCTCTCTTTTTGCAGGATCAAGTTCCGAAGCTGTTGGAAGCAAACAGTGATATATGAAGTGTTGAAAGCTCGAGGATGGGTTGAAACCGAGAGGTACACACAAGGGGAAGCTGTTGTTTCTAAAACATTCCATGATAAATAGGGGTGTTGTTTCAAATTGTCAACAACAACAATGCATTACCTATTCTTGTGGGGTAGCTTCAAAAACCCTAAAAAGTTGATCATTGTACATACATGGAAGAAGGATGTTGATGCATTTGCATGGGAATGTGGTGGGGTCGGGGGAAGCATGCAGTGAGTTGGAATGGGATTTCTTCTGGTCTGATGTGGGATGGATGTATGAGTTCTTCGATCATATTCATCTTGCAGACCATCAGGTAATTTTTTATTTCCAAGGTTCCTTTCTTCGCTCATGCATTGTCCTCGATTGAAGCTTTCATGATCAAGCCATTGTTTGTGTTTGGATTTCTTGATCTTTGCACATTATGCTCTGGGGTGGCCAATTATGTCATTTTCTTGACCACATTATATGATGTAATCTTTCAGTGATGATCATAAACTAGTTGTAATGGTGACCAAAATCTCTGTTGAACATCAATTTTTAAAAAATATTGTTGATTTTGCCAGCCCAGACCTTAATGTCATGGAATATTGTTGGGTGTATTGCCTAGCTTGCCCTAACAAGTTCACCTAGTGCCATTATTACACCTATGGATTGGTTCACCTAGTGGCTAGACCAATCCATAGTACATTTTTGCTTATGTGAAAGCTTCTTGGAATAAAGGTGCACATAAAGAAACTAGCACTGGATTGTTGACTAATGAATTGCCAACATTGCATTTTGCAGAGATTCAACCACTTTCGTAACTATTATGAGGTTAGAAAAATCTAAATCCCCCCAAGATCCCATCTAGTCCCAATTTTGCTACATGTAATGGCCTCTTTTTAAGTGTGTCAACTTGCTTGCTTGCCAAAACTTAATTCCCAATGACATATCATGAACTTGGAGTGGTGAACAACAGTTGACACGGAAGGATTTGTTAATAAAGAATCTGAAGCGTATGAAAAAAACACTGGAGCGTGAGGGCCAACTTGCAGAGGCTGCCAAGTAAGTTTGGATTTCAATCTTCTTCTTTTGTCTGGTTTTGTGCTGCTAAAATTGAGCTTGATCTCTCAACAACCCAATTCACACGGTTGCACTGTGTCTAGTGTCTACTTGCTACTACTCTCTTCAGTCAAATGGTAACGGTTGACATAAGTTGTGAATTGCAGGTACAACTTTTTCCCAAATACTTATGCATTGCCTGCTGAATATGGACTCTTTGTTGAGGAATTCAAGAGGACTTCACCAGTCATTTTCCATTCCCTATTCTTGCTAAATATATCTTTAGGAACTCATCTTCAATTGGCATATTTTCAGTTACATTGAGGTCTGCAGTGGCAGATTATGTCATTTTCTTTGACCACATTATATGACATAAATCTTCTGGTGACAATCATACACTCATATAGTGACCAAAATATTTGTTGAACATGCCACCTGACCTTAACGTCATGGAATGGCCCAGATCTTGCCCATTATGTCGGGTGTGTTGACTAGCTTGCCCTAAAGCGCTTGCCTGGCACCTTACCCAACATAATGGGCAGGGGTTTGATCATTCCATAGTACCTTATACTTTCACTCAAAGCTGCTCACATACTAACAGTCTATTCCATTTTTTTAATCTCTGCAGCAGAGCCAAAATTTCTCAAAGACGAAAGGAGCTCGAAGTTTACAAGAAGTGGTCAGTACTGAAACCACATGTCACATCTTCAGAAAAATGTGTCACAAATAGGAGAGGATTAATTCCTTTGGCTCTCTTCACAACAAAGCTCATAACAGGAAATAGTTCACAAAGAACCAATTTTGTTTGTTTTGGACATCCGCTGTCAATTGTTTCTCTTCAAAACCAAGTCTTATTATGTCACAGGGGGTCTGGATCATGAAGCCTGTTGGGAAAGCTCGAGGAAGGGGCATCTTCTTGTTCACACGTTTGAATCAAATCAGCGAATGGAAGAAGGACCATCGATGGAAAGTTGAAAACCCTCAAGCAAGTTCCAACCTTATAAACCCTAAACCCTAGACCTATAAGCTCCATATAGGCCGTGCATATACATATGCTCTCAAAGCCTCTGAGGAAGGGATCAATGGGTTTGGAGGAATTCCACAGGTGGAGAATTACATAGTGCAACGCTACATTGATAACCCTTACTTGATTGGTGGCAAAAAGTTTGACCTTCGCATCTATGTGTTAGTTTTGGCATATGCTCCCTTGAAGGTACATAGACTCTCCATCCAATGCATACTTATTTTCTCTCAATTTTGTTTCTGAGAATGCCAATGCAAGAACATGTATGACCTACTTTAGATGCATTTCCACAAACTAACGAGTCCTGAGGATTTTGGGCAGGCATATGTTTACCGATCGGGTTTTGCAAGGTTCACAATTGCACACTTCAGCATAAAAAAGGAAGAACTTGTGAACAATTTAGTGCATCTCACGAATTTTTCCATTCAGAAGCATGCACCAGCGTATAAATCCAAGACGGGTACTAAATGGTCTGTTTCAATCCATTCCAACAAAGAATGTGATCAGACCCCCCATGCCCCCATAAGCCCATTAGTTTGTTGATCAATTCTCAATCAATTTCAAAATTTGAATTTATGGTGGCATTCACAAAACGTGCAGGTCCCTACACAGCTTGAAGATGCATATGATATCAAAGCATGGGGAGCAAGACGTGAATACACTTTTCCACAACATCCATATGTTGATCCTTAGGTCACTATTAGCAATGCAGAATGTGATGATTCAAGACAAGCATTGCTTTGAGCTTTACGGCTATGACATCCTTGTCGATGACTTGTTGAAGCCTTGGCTTCTTGAGGTAGGTAACTATCCATTTGTGGTGAAGAATTGTATTGCTAAGAATGTGAAGAATACATTGTGTACCCAAAACCGTAACAAGGGCTTGCTTGATTGCAGGTTAATGCATCACCAAGCCTTGGAGCAGATACACCCACAGATCATGAACTCAAGTACGGAATGTTGGATGATGTGATTACCCTTGTTGACATGGAGCACCGTCTTCCTGCACAGAGTTTAAATCAGGTTTATCAACCAAACCCCAAGTGACAGTTTATGTGATTTATTTCATCCCACATCACACACCCTAGAAGCATTTGTCTACACATCTATAGATTTTTGTATAATACATATAATTATGAATTTTTTTCCTTACTTGTCCATGTGCTCAGTTGCACAAGTTCTCATTTTGATTCCTATACCCAATACAAACACAAATGAGATGTGCAAGAATTATAATATTCTAGCAAGAAATCAGGTTTGAAAATCAGGACTGTTGAGGGGTTGGTGTAGGTTGGTGGTTTTGATCTGTTGCTGGACCAATCTGCACCACCCAATTCAAAGCCCTCTCAACACTCATATTTGTTAGGCTGCATGAATGACCGTCTCAAGAATTTGAAGCAACTGAAAATTTCAACAAAGAGTTCATGACATCGCATCAAAAAATTTGTGGCAGACCCCAAAAAGATGTTCCTTACATTGGTAGTAGGTAGTAGGATTTGACTCTTTTAAGTATTATAAAAGCATAGATTCTCTTCATAGTAGTACATTGCAATCAAATAAAATGGTAGGCTTCTTGCTTGTTTTTTCACGGTGTTAAAAAAAACAAATTTTACCTTTCAATACAAATTGCATATACAGGCACAAACTCAATTGAATTAATGTCATGCACAACAGAGGACAACGTTGGCCTTTTGATGCTTGTTAGAAACCTACAAATTTCAACAAGTGGTTTGTGAGTGTTGGCAATATGACAATCAACTTTCACAATCTGGGGCTGTGCTCTCTACAAGAGTCCTAAGGAGTAGACCCAACAATATTCCAAAACCCTAGACCAGAAGAAAAACAAAGTAGCACAATCAGAACTTGAACCATGTGGTAGATCTCAAATAGAAATGCTATTGATAAGGAACCATACTCACAGGACTTTTGGTGATGGATCACCAACTGCAATTTTTCTTGTACATGAGATGAGGCATTTTGCAAAACATCCACAGCGTAGAAGCAAAGGAAAAATTCCAGAGAAGAGTAATGGAAGACATACGTACACCAGAGCTCCACAAGACCAAAAAGATCACTTCTCAAAGCTCGGACAAGACAACCAACACACTTCTTGAAACTTGCATTTCAGCTTGGTTCCAACTTCAAACAGAACAAGACAAAACTGTAAAATGCAAATGAATTTCAGTTCTGCTGTAGTTTGGTTTCTGATTGTAAAGTCAGACATCTGCTTGATTGAGCAAGTCTAGTGAAATACATACATACATACATACAACAGAGCTGTGACAACACAATGGAAATGTGACTTCTCAGAGCTCTGACAAGACAGCCAAAAAAGTTCTTCTCTAAACTTTGCATTCAGCTTGATTTCAGCTTCAAACAGGAGAAGAAAAAAATTACAAAAAGCTCAAATAGAATGTCATTTCCACTGTTTGGTTTCCAACTGTAAAATGAGACATCTGCTTGAATGGAGCAAGTCTAGTGGTTTAATTACTATCACTCTTAGTAGCTTAGGACATCCCAGAGAGAGAGAGAGCAGGATGGTTGGCAGTGCAGATTTCCCACAAGTGTTGGTTTGGGGTTTAGGGTTTAGATGTAGGAGCATCATGAAAATATGAGTCTGATGAGGATTTTCCTGTATCAATATGGACTTGGAGGAGGAAGAGAAAAATGGGCTCTAGGAGAATGCCCCTTGCTTCATTCTGACAGAAACAAATACAAAAATAAAATTTTGCTGGTCTTTTCTGGCCAAGACTCACTGAAAGGAAAGACCCAATAATAAACCTTAGGGTTTGTTGTAACCCTAACCCTAAGGTCTTCTGTACAGGTTTCTGAGTGCCAAGAGCCTGGCAACAGCAGGTGTAAGAGCGATGGTGATGGGAATACGAACAGGAATGAGCGCTTTGTTGCAAAGGAAAGCCAAGGCCAAGGCTCCACCGCCGGAGACCGCAGCAGCATGAATCCGATTCTTCTCCTTCACATCTGTATGATCTGTTTGCAGCAGCACCTCATCACCTGATCCCTCCACTGCCAAGGAAGACTCATACCTTTGAAGATCAGCAGCAGCAGCAGCAGCAGCTTGTTCTTTCTCCTCCTTCTCGCTGCTACTGAACAACCCCGCTCTCTCCAGAATGGCTCCAACATCCACATTGTTCTTGATTGCCACATAACAGCCAGTTATCGACGCCGCTGAAACAGACAAGTGCACACCGAGTGCCACTTTGCCATACTTCGCTATCAACTCCTTCAGCGCTGCAGCTGAGAATACTCCCCCTGCCATGGACACTTATTCTCTCCGGGGGAACCTAAACCCCAAAACACGACGACCACGAACCGCCCCCCCTGCCCACCCGACCCACAAAACCCTAACAAGATTCGAGTTTTCTCGTTCCAGCATCAAAGAAACAATTGTGAAATCGTTCTTCCCACAACCCCAAACGGAGAATTTGCAGCAGAAGTCGTTCAGATCCCCGTCCAGAATCAGATCCCAATAGGAGGAGCTCTGCACCAGCGCGGCATCGTCGCGAGGGTTTTAGCTTGCGAGAGAGAGATGGGTCGCGCACACGAGGGAAAAAGTGCGGCCGACTGCCTCTCGAGGAGCAGATCGGCCCGCCATCGGCCACAAAACCTGGCAGGCAGAAAATCTCGACGATCGGCTCGGCCGCACCCGGCCGACGTCGGCCTGCCACTGTAGCGCCCTTTCCGGCCTGCCCACGAACTGCGGCGTTCCGTTTAGCACTGTGCCCGAGTCTACGAGTTTCATCGTTCAGCTTCGTGCTCCGGCGTGCTGACCTGCCTGCATTCCATAGCCATTTTCTCGCTGCACACAATACAGGTTCACCGTTCAGCTTCGTGCTCCAGTGTGCTCACCTGCCTGCATTCCATAGCCATTTTCTCACTGCACACAGTACAGGCACTGTGTTTCTCAAAAAAAATCTTTAAATCACATTTTCTTCTGTCTTTCTCACTGCACACAATACAGGCACTGTGTTTCTCAAAAAAAATCTTTGAATCGTATTTTCTTCTGTCTTTCTCACCATGGAACCGTCTCAAGAGCCAGGTTTCCTGTCCCAGATAATGATGGGTTCAAGCTCTTCACTTCCCTTGTTCATTGTGCCTCACACAGCACCTCCAGCTCCATCCAAATCCAAGAGAGATTGGAAAGATGATTCTACAGCATTGTTGATGGATTTGTTTGAGGAGAAGTTTCTTACCAATACCATGAAAAGCTTGATTGACACAGCAGCAGTGGCAAGAAATTTCATTGAGGACTGAGTAGGCATTTCCATTGACCCCCTCTGCGCACTTGGGCTCAAGTTCAGTCCAAAGTACACAAAAATGCTGAAGAAATTTAATCAGTTGAAACATGGGCATGAAGAATCCAGCGCAGGTCAATGCAAATGGCCATGATTTGAGGGATGTTTAATGATTTGGGGCAAGACTGCCAAGGCTTGTGGCACTGCTGAAGGCATGGACAATGGTGTTCCAATTGTTTGGGTGGGTGGATCTGCGCAGGAGAGCCTGTCAACTCGGAGGATACTGAAAAAAATGATGCTCCTCCTTCTCCAAACACACAGGTTCCTCCATTTGCAAGCAACTCTTCTCAAGGCAGGCAGAAGCCAAGGTTTTCATGTGCGCGACCCAAGAGAGAAGAAGCGCGGTTCAGCGCCGAGACGTAGTCTACGAAAGGGAATACGATATCGTAATATACTTCATCATACAATACGTATAACTCACGAAAACACTCTCTCTATATGTATTCGTATATATATACGATGCACATCAGTGAATTCCTTCAATGGGTTTTTGATGTACCACTGGAGAGTTGGGTAACAGCATCCCCACCAATGCTCAGTATGTGACCCTCCAAAACATGTTTCTCACATCCAAGTTTTAATTACTAACTTTTTTCCAACCCCACCAATAAAAGCCCAACATCAACTGGGACTGCAAGTGGGTGAAAGACTACTAATACGGACCCACTTTGACCAATCGAACTATCTAGCCAACGAGAGACGGTTGTGGATGTTTTCAAGGTTCCCGGCAGTCTTCCACTGGATTGACTGGATTGGATTAATGAAGCTCGTCAAAGATTTCCAGTGTAGGGTCACACACTGACGCTTGGTGGAGATCCCTAAGAGCATCTCCTGCCGTGCTCAGTATGTGATCCTGCATAATAAAATTGGATGAAGGAAACCCACCATATGCAGGTTTGGCTCAGCAAAATTGCCTACGTTGCCGTGGCCGGTAAAAGGCGCATGAGCGCTGTGCACCTCCAGAAAAGAGTGTAATAAATATGATTTAACTGCTGCTCAGTGTTTCTGATTGGCTCATCATAATGATTCGTCCAGGTGGTCCAGTAGTCCCGCACCTATTTGCTGTTCCAGTTTCCGTTTTATGGGTGGGGTTGAAAAAAAAGAGTACATAACTAAACTTGGATGTGAAAAATATATTCACATGGTCACGTACTGAGCCAAGGCAACCCTTGATTATCTCTACCAATTACCTTTCCTACTATTGTGTCCCTATTAGTCATGTGATTCCACCTTTAGATTTATGTCCATTAAGGCTCCAAAAAGAGCTAGGACCACCCCCAATTGAATTTCATAGGTGTTCAGTGCAAGGTTTTACATGACATTAAGCTTGTGAAAACTATATGGCTTTCACCACAACTTAATCAGGAAAATTAAAGCTTTCACAATAATTCAAAAAGGAATTCAATAATGGTATGTCTAGACCTAAACTTATGTAGGTCGACAAAGTTTTGACGGGAAGATGATGATAGGCATTAGGTTAGTGTAGGTCATGATTTTAACTACAGGCAATATGTATTAACTTTATTTTCTTGCTATCCTTGTTTAAACATATTCACCTTTTGTTTATTAATATTGCATGTAGTTCCAAACACATATCCATGTTCATGAATCAATTGAAAGTTAATAGTGTGGTAACAATTTGTTATGACATTAGAACCCATTTGTCAATGGCTTTAATCACGTGGAAAACCCTCGTCACATTCAAAATCATTATGGATCCTTATGATTTTAACACCTTCATTGTGCTCAAAATTTGTACAAGAGTTCATTTTCTCATTTCCTCTAATGTAATTACAAGAGCTCAAATTTATTTGTTTTCTCTATTGGAATCAAGTTGGCTATTGTGTTCAAGATTTCTACCATGCTTGAGTTTTCTTTCTACCACCACACTTCTTCATCTTTGCATTCATTATCTATATCATGCACATGATCTTTGTCTTTACAATGCTCAAGATTTCTACCACACTTGAATTTTCTTTTTACAACCATGCTTATTATCTATGCACTCTTTGTTTTTGCCACATGCATTCATTGTTTCATTTACCCTTTTAGTTCACATCATTTGTAATAATGCCATTGGAAATGTTATTAATAAATCTTTTATTTGTTATGTTGCAATTATAGGAATTTCTTTGTCCATGGTTTGAAGTTAAAAGCAAGGCCATAGATGTAATTGGGCTTTTAATGCAAGTTTTTGGGGCTTTGATACTAGATTTTTGGTCAAAGCTATGGGGGATGGTGTTGTCTTGCATCATTATAGGTTTTCTTGAAATTTCAAGTTGTTGATGATAAAAAAAAGTCAATGATTAAATCAAAGATTAGGGCACCATTTGGTATTCATACTTCATCATGAATCAATACGAGAATCAAAGGTGGGTTGAATATTTTCAAATGATCAGAGAAATCATTTTGAAAATAATAGAAAATTATGACCTTTGATTGGAAAGTGAAACACCAAATACATGTGTGCAATTCCTATTGGCATTAAAGTTGTATGCTCACTTTACAAGCTTGCAAATGGAGCTTATTACTTCCAATTATGTAACGAACTATTCACAATCGACAAGTCTTTCATGAACATATTCTTGCACGAGTTTGTTATTACTATTAATGTTGTGTTTCGAAATCAAACTCAATGGTTGTAGGGTGAAGATGTGTCAAGGGCGATGGTGGGCTTCAAGGATGGGTGCAATCGTACAATCCACTTGCAAGGAGGTGAAACATTTCTACCCTTCATATTGTTCTTTTGTATTGTGATGCTTTGTAAAATTACATTTTGTTTTATTTTCCTTATGAAGTTATTTGAAAAATAATGTGGATTAGTGATCGATTGGTGCAATTATTGTAAGTTTATGTGTTTAATTAGTTTTGTGTGGTGTCAATATGAATATTTTGTAGTTAGGGAATCAAAGTGATATTGTTGGGAGACTAAAAATGATGTAGTTATAAAACATAAATCTAGTAGAAAATCACAACATTACAAGATACAAGTTGGTCTTGAAGTGTTGTTGGCATTCAAAGGTGTAGATGATTGTCATCACACTTGTTTAAATTGATCATAATGTTCAAATGGCAATTGGGTTCAATGTTCAAATGCTCAAATGGTAGTTTGATTCAATATTTAATGTTCAAATGGCAATTTAATTCAACTTCAACAATTTGTTTTCAAGTTCAATGTTATATCAATTTGCAATTGAAATGAAAAATGTTGAATAGAAGCAAGGTTCATCGCTATTGTTTTCAAAGAGACTAAAATGCTAAATTGAAATTCTATCGTATTCAATGCTCAAATGACAAATTAACTTAACTTGGAATTAATTTTTTTAGATCAATTGTTATCTATAACTAATCTTCATTTTGTGTCTTGATTATTTGGCAATGCTAAATCATAAAAGGAGGATTTTAAAGTGTTGATTAGTGGAGGTATTTGTAATTATCAATATCCTATGAAGGCATGACACATTGCAAAGTTGAGGTTCAACACTACACTTACCATATTTTATTCATTTTGTAAACCTTATTGTTTCTTTCATTTAGATACTTGAAATGTTGCTCAAATGTCTTTTCATAAGATTTGGCATTGTTATTTTCAATTTCAATTTGACTTGTGTTGATGTGATCCATGGCATCCTCAATAATCTTGTTATTTTTATCAATGGCATCCATGACTAATAGGACATTGATGATTTTTTTCTTTTTACTCTAGTGCTTATAGGAGTTATAGTTATTATTGTTCCAAGTCTTGATGTGTTAGCTTTTGCAAGTGTTGTAAAATCAAAGTCATCAAGATTCATGAATGCAAGACATTGAGGAAGATTACTTAATCCAATTTATTGTGAAAAGTCATCCAAGTTACTTGTGTTTTTTTTTTGTTGCACATAGATTCCATCACCTTTTACTTATAAATCCCTGAAATGGATTATAGCATGAATGCTTTTCCAACAATGGAAAACTTTAATCGCATTGTACCAATCTTCATTCAACTATCTTGGCAAATAGTTTGTACATAGTTATTTCAATGTCAAATCCTAGTAAAAGAGTTGTTATTAATGCCTTTATGGTAATCACACATTTTTTTATGATCACCATTGACACAATTCCACTTATCTTTTCACATTTTGTTAATTCATGGAATCGTCATGTGTGTATAGATCCTTTGATAACTTCTTCCACCATTGTGTTGTAGGAATCATGCTTATTCGTAGATCAACAACTTGTTTAAAAAAAATGTGTTTTTTTGCTTATAGGTGATCAAGGTCATCACCATTTGTGATTCTAATTTGAATTGCATTATATTGAAGGACCTCTACTTCTTCTACTTTTACCCCTCGCACTATCTATTGAATTGTTTATTGAAGTCAAGTCCATTGGATCTATCTCCTCTTGGCTCCAATTAGAATTGTGGTGCCAAAAGGTATTTCTTCCACTTCTACCTTTGCCTTTTATTTTGATGTTGATGTGTTCTACTGTTGAATTGTCCATTGTTGTTGCAAAATGATGTTGTCATGCCACAATGTTGTAATGATGATACCACAACATTGCATTGTTGAGATGTAAGGAAAATGATGATGTGGAAAGATGATGACATGCATGTAAATAAACAACACAAACATATGCACTAATGCAAAGAGATGTGTTGGTGCAAAGAATTGATTGTGAGACACAAATAAATGATGATGTTGAGAAATGAAATTGTGAGAAAAATGGATTCAAGGATGCACATAGAACTTGAATGTGTGTTCAATGTTGTAATGGCAAGGAATGGGTGAGCCATAAGTGCAAAGCATGGGCATGATGGTGAAGCACAAGAGAGTGGACCTTATTGATAGGTGGACCTTGCCAAAATCTATTAATTAACATTTCAAGATATTAGGCTATTGATGGTGTTAAACATCAAGATCTTCAATTTTTGAAGATTTTCAACATTGCGATATTAAACTATCATCTTTTTTAACTTTAAAAGTTTGTTTAATGATAGTGGTGCCTTGCCATTTGCAATGCCAACTACTCACAAAAAAAATGATTAAAGACTAAATAAATTTAGTTAACTAGTGGGTGCCCGTGACCTTCGGCCACTGTGAAGTCCCCCGAAAACTTTTAACTTTTTTATTTTTATATTTTTATGTGTTTTCTATTTTTATTATTATTTTGTGATCATCTAGTCGGACGGATATTTCATCCATCCCCTTAATCGGGACGGACAGTAGCTAAAAGAAAAAAAGCTTTCCCAAAATTTGTCTCGTCATCAAGTTGGACGGACATTTCATCCATCCCTTTAATTGGGATGGACAGTAGCTAAAAGAAAAAAAAGGTAGTTTTGGTCAATACAAAAAAAAATAAAAATTGATTTTGGGCTGTCCAAGGCCTAAATATTTTTTTTTCTGGTCTTCCCCTAAATCCGTCCTGTCATCAAGCCGAACAGACATTTCATTCGTCCCCTTAATTGGGACGGACAATAGCTAAAAGAAAAAAAAGGTAGTCTTGGTCAATACAAAAAAAAAAAAAAGATTTTGGGCTGTCCAAGGCCTAAATATATATTTTTTGGTCTACCAAATCTTTTGCCTCAAAAAATCAGACTGCCCTTGATTTCTTTTTTCTTTGGAGTGTCAGTTACATCTGGGGAAGCGTTTCAAAAAATCAGATTGCCCCTGATTTTTTTTTTCTCTGGAGTCAGTTACATCTGGGGAAGTTACATTTGGGGAAGCACCACAGGGAATGGGCGGTGACTGGAAGAATTTTCCAGGCACTACCCACACGGACAGACAGACACCACTGTTGCTTTAATATATAAAATATTCCTTTTATCAACCATGGTATCTACATGTATGAATTGATTTAAAGAAAATGAACATAATACAAAAATTCATATATTAAGAAATGACATCATGTTTATTTTTATCATATATGCTTGGTTGCTATACATGATGTGATTTTGTGTTTATCTATAGGAATTTTATATACCATAATACATAAAAAAATTTGACACTAATTAAATTATTTTTTGGAAATGTCAAATTTTTCAATAAAAATGTTTGAATGCCAAATTTTAAAGAAATTACAAAGGAGGGAAAAAAATTGGTCTCATTAGAATGAGGAGACTTATCAAACGAATTGCTAATATTTTTGTTGAAATTCCATAAATTATTTTATTTACTACCATAGTGGATTTTGAAAAAATAAAATATTTATTCAACATTTAAATGTTGAACCTGAAAAGGAATTATAATCAAACTTTCAATAGCTTGAAGTTGGATACAATAATAACCAATTTGAGCTTAGAATAATAGTTGATGCCTAAGTATTTGTTTATTAAGAATCAACTATTATTCTAACCTCAAATTACTAAGACTATTATTTTACTAAATAAATACTTGAGTTGGGTAAACTTCAAACACAAACCACATCCGTTCATGGAGCTAAGTAGATCTCTTTATCGCATTCAAGACCTCCTTTTGGTTTTGGACAACTCCCTCAGGCACCATCCCTTCAATACATGAAGTACTAGTTGGTGAATGGAAACCCATGGAAGCCGACATAGAAGCCAGTAGAAAACCAGGATTCGGGGTCACGATCGACATCATCAACGGAGCCATCGAGTGTGGGACGGTCACTCCCCAGGCACAAAACCGAATCCTTTATTTCAAAGAGTTTTGTAAATTCCTCAATGTTTCAACCGGTCCTAATCTTAGTTGTGCCCATATGCAGCCTTGGAACTAATGGGGGTTTTTTTTTCTCCATTTGTGTGAATTTCTCACAAACTTGGAAACATTATACTTTGCTGATTCACTTGTAAATGACCATCTTTGTCACAACTACTCATAAAGCACCACAAAAATACTCTGAAATGGAGGCTCTAAAAATACGCAGGACACCTCCCAAAACATCAAAACGCCCTCCGAAATTTTTTTAAAAAAAAACACAGAAGGCACACTGATGTCAACTAGATGTCAGGTTCCAACCGGCAGAATTTGCGGAGAGGAATGCAGCATGTTACACACACATGGCCTTGAAAAGTGTAAGCTCAATTTTCTTTGCAATACATTCCATTAGTTTCCAAAAGAAGAAAAAGTGTAAGATCATTCAAATTCACACACACACACACACACATGCAAACATTTTTTTTCCTCTCATTTTGGTGAAGGTTCAACAAAACTTAAGATCACTTAAACAATAAGAAAGTCAATTTACCCAATTTACAAGGGAATGCAAAATACAAAAATTGGTGAAAACCCCCAAGCTTCTTCTTGCTTCAGACCAATCCATCCATTCTAGAGCAAGTATCCAATAATCGATCTAATCTTATAATTTGGTGGAAAATTATATCTGCTAATTTTTGCAAAAAAAGAAGTAATAAAAAAATTCTGTAAAAGGTCTTATTATTATGTTAGAGGTTCAGAGTCAACATAACCTACCAAAGAAGCTGCCTAAATTTATTGTTGAATTTTCATCAAAGAAAATTATTTTCAAAGTTAATTTTGAAAAATAAAATTATTTGGCACACTAAGGTATTGTGGTATCTAGTATATATCCAAGTACCTAGGCTGGTTCAGCATCAAGGCACTTAATTATTAGATTTTTTTTTTGGGGTCAGATATGCTTGGCAATAAAACTAAAAGTGTTTTATAATTTGCCGTTATAACTAAAAGTAATGAAGTTATTGTGCTTGAAAGCTTCATTTGGGATTATTTGCATGGCAAGCATTCACTTTTCAAAAATTTCAACAATTTTGAAAATTTATTAATTAGTCTGTAACCGGGCTAGATGTTTTAAAAAACGGGGAATTTGTGGTAGAATATTCTTTTTTGAATTTATTTATTTATTTATTTAGGCTAAAATGGCAAAACGTTTTTGAAAAAAATCATTGCTCCAAGGGCATTAACTGGTGTAAAGCTTGGCTGTCTGATCAAGGGAGATATGTGTAAGGGGAACTTTTGATGGTGGGTAGAAGGTACCCACGAGCCTGGATTTCCCCAAATTACACTGCGGTTTTCAGCAGAGGTTGTTCTGAGTCAGAAACAAACAGCCAAAAATAATCTTCAATGAAAGAAATCTCTACAACTGAGAGTAAGTACCTTTCTCTACATAACATTCAATATCTGTATGTTATATTGAAATTGGAAGACCAAAATGCGAGTAGGTGGGAAAGGACTAGGTGGGGAAGGTGGGGACAACCCACTCATGTACAATTGAGTGTGGTGTTGGGGAGGGCATGGAGTTCATGTGTTACAAAATAAAAGGGTAGCCTACTACTCGTGCTCCACGAGCTTCTCCAATCCTTTAACATGACACACCCAACTTCCGGAGTTGCATTCCCACCTACACGAAGATACACAAGCACATTGTGATCCTTCTTATTATGCTTCCAACTCCAACCACCCCAAAATTCACACGAGCTTCTACACCCTGTAGAGCATACCTTCACTCCTACACCAACAACACCTTCACCCATACCTACACCTTCTTGGGGTGAGGCATTTAAGTACAGAGGAGAAGTGCTTATTCTAAGGGCATCTCCACCCCCTCACTTGGCAAACACCCCTTTTCATTAAATCTTGCAGCAGGATAGCGCAAATCCTGTTGCTCTTCCCCGTCCATATGCAGTGGTCATTTTCACCCCTTTACAAGATTTTTTCTACTATGGATTTGGACAGTGACTATTACTGCCATAGGACCTAAAACCCTCACCGATTACATGAAGCATATTTCATAATGGCATTTTGAAAGAAACGGAAGTAACTTCCCCTACCTCTGGCCATCCCCAAAGCCACGTTGATGGCAAGCTTCCAACAAGGTCCCTTGATGACTTGTTTGTTTCTTTTTGGGTTTGCATAAATGATCCGTGGTCATGGGCAAGAAGCTTGAAAAAACGACAAAACTAGAAGAGGTTCCACATAACAACAACTCACCTCAATATGGTAGCGGCTTGAAGTCTCTGTAATGAATTTTATGATAATCAGTATAAATTCTATATATAATGAAACTTGCAATAGCTTGAAGTAGGCTAAAATAATAGTCAATTTGAGGTTAGAATAATAATTGATGCTTAATTATTTGCTTATCAGGCATCAACTATTATTCTATTGTCAAATTAAACCTGAAGACTATTATTTTACTAAATAAATGCTTGAGTTGAGTAAACTTGAAACACAAACCGACATTGATGATGATGATGATGAAACCCTGGTAAACTTCTATATTAGTTGAGACAAGTAGATCTCAATGGGTATTGGCATGACTACGATGATCCTCTTCCATCCACACCTTTTCTTGATGATGAGATGCTCTGATCTTCTTCTGCTCTTCTTCTGGTGCTGTTGTCAGTTTCTGCTTCACCCTCTGAATTTGCACAATAAAAGGTGTGTTTCCACGTTACTATGTCCCCACAATTCATACCCCTACCATTAGCCTGGGTGAAGGGGCTCTTATTTATGAATACCAAGTTACTTGGCAATCATCTTCTTTCTCTTTGGTTCTTTTCTTTTTTTGGGACAAATCTTTGTCACTTGGTGACCCAAAAAGAAAAGAAAAGAAAAGAAAAGAGTGAGACTCCTACAAAGGATTTTTTGGGGAAAAAAAAAATGACCCAAAATATATTAGCATATATTCATACACTAAGTTTCAGCATGTGGCCAAAACATTGTAAGAGTTTTGCATGTTTATAATGTCCTCTCTGACCTGTAGCTGAATATGGTGAAGTCCCTCTGTGAATGATTGATTACCAACCCACCTACCTCACAAAATTGGACAAGAATAAAATCCTTGGTTCTCTTGATGATGAGATGAGCTCTGTATGATTGCAGCAACACATATAGATAGAAGCTAAACTTGATGTACTTGTTGCAATTTGTATCATTGGCTACTACACAATGCAAATTGCTCACATTAATCTGGATTAAGTACTAATTGCAATAGTAGTAATTTTGAGCTATTCAGATTGGGGTTGGTGGAACAAATTATGTGTCAAAGCTGCCATGTACTTAAAAGTCTGTAGTACTTCCTTCCTAGAATTATGTACAGGCCATTTTTACTGGTGCTGGTGGGAGATGCTCTTATATTCTTCCCTTGGTACAGTCATTGCATTGTATTTGCTGCTTTGCAGTCTGCCCAGTTTCTTTGAATCCACAAATAACAACCACCGAATTCCCATCCAGCGAAACTTCAAGTTTTCTGCTCTTTTCTCTGCTGGGTGGTTTCAAGACCAACACTAGATCTTGGAGCAAGTTTCAAACATTTCTTTTTTTGTCGAGATCTTTGCTTTTTTTTTGTCGTAGAGACGTTTCCTTTTGTTGTAGAGATTTTTGCATTTTGCTTTTTGTTTTAGAGACTTTTTGTTTTTGCTTTTTTATTGGAGAGATTCTTGGTTTTTGGTTGTTGCTGCGGCTGTGGTGATCCCAGTTCTAATGTGGTTGTAATCAAGATCCTAGTTTTCTATATTTTGTGGTGGTTGCAATCAAATCTGATCCTGCCCCAGTGTGCCATTTCTTCTGAAGAGGAAAAAGGAAGAAAGAAAGAAAGAAAGAAAGAAAGAAAGAAAAGGCTTAGTCTGATTGTGTATCTCAAGGTTCTTCTGATCATCATCAGTGCAAGTTTCTTGTGATCATCTGTTGGAGATCCAGGAATGCTTTTTGTTTTGTGAGTCTTTTATTGGATTCCAAGTTCTTGTTGTCATGATGATGAAGATGATGATGAGCAGGAGATTGCTGCTCTAGTAGCGGTGGAGCACTTGAGAGCTTCAGCAACTGTCAGAAATTTTTCTTCACTGAAAGATTTAGATCCGTGGATGTCTGTGTCTTTTGCCCTGTGAGCCAGTTCTTTGAGTTTTAGAACTTTTTGTGGGTCTTTTGGGTTTGACAGTATTGCCAAAGCTTCAGACCTCGAGGTTGCTGTTTTGGGGAGATCTCTGGGTTTTTGAGCTTTTTGTGGGTGTTTTGGGTGTCACAGTATTGCCACAGCTTTCAGAGCTTGAGATTGCTGTTTTGGGATCTTTGGGTTTATTGAGCTGTTTGTAGGTGTTTCTGGGTTTGTCAGTATTGGCGAATCTTTCAGTTTTGGGTTTTCTGAACTTTGGTGTGTGTACTTTGGGTTTGACAATACTGGCAAAGCTTCAGTTTTGGGTTTTCTGAGCTTTTTGTGGGTGGATTTCTTGTTGTTTTGTTGGGGTAGAAAATGGGAAAGGTAAGGCAACTGGAGGAGGAGGAGGAGCAGGAACGGAATGGACAGTACAGCTTTGATAGAGCCCTCCTTCATGCCATCATACTTCCATATCCAGCCAGGGGTCACAGCATTCCACTACTCCATTTCGCAAAACATTTACACTCGCTGGGTGTCACAGTCACATACGTGAATGTCTTCAACCATCTCTCAAAAGACGTTTTCGACATGCTGGACATCAATGCCACTGAAGAAGCTGATGAAGAAGAAGAAGAAGAAGATGATCAGGATCACAGCAACGGCAACAGGAGCAAGAGCAGCAGAAGAAGCATACGCGTGGTGCAGCTTGGAGTTCCACCGGTGCAGACAAAGGCGGTCAAGAATTTGCCGTATGTCCGAGAAGTGGACACTCTTGTGGAAGCCACAGAAGAGATGATGGAGAAGCTGTTTGCTGAGAATCAAGCTGCTCCTCCTGCTTGTCTCGTCAGCGACATGTTCCTTGGCTGGACACAGGCAAGCAAAAAAGCTCTTTCCACTCTACACTCTCCCACACGCGTCACCCCCATCCACACTGCGAAGATACCCGCAGGATATCATCTTGGGCACACGCCCATTCACCGGCTGGTTCTCAGAGAATTCGAAGAACCGGGTTCGAGACATGTAGCTACCGTTCTCTTCCATGTTTTTCTTTAAGAAAGTCAAAGAACCGGACAGAGAAATGACGGTTCTTTGATGAAGAACACCCATTCTTTCGAAGCTTTTGAAATAACCAGAACCAGTGGTTCTTTTTATTCTGGAATACTTAAAGAACCGGAACCGGCGATTCTTTGAAGAATTCAAAGAACCTGCCCGACACTGCTCCATTCCCACACAGCTGCAGCTCCACTAGTGTCGGGCAGGTGCCCGTTTTGGAGGGTTAGAATCACATGTTCTGATTCTTTTAGTAGAAATTGAACTTGAATTGGGTCTAATTCTTGGAATCAGGTTTGGAACTGGACCTGCAGTTTCGTTTTTTTCAAAGAACTGGAACAAAAACAAAATCCAAACTGGAACTGGGTTCTTGGGTTTTTTCAGAACCAGATCTGGAATTTTGGGAAAAGTATAAGGGCTACGACCGGGGCTAATTTGCAGTTGAACTGCCAGTTTTGGTCCAAGAACCGGACCGGAACCGGGTCCGATTTTTAGAACCAGAACCAGAACTGGGGGATTTTTTTTTGTATGTTTGAAGAATTGGACTTGAAACTGGAACCAGGATTTTGTTCCATAAGAACCCGACCCAGAACAGCTCAAATTTCGTTGTTGGAACTCGAACTAGAATCCAAACTGTATGAGAAGGGCCTGAGCCCTTCCATGATTTGAGATCTGTTCCCCAGGCCGGTAGGCCAAGGGTACAGATCGAAAATCATGGAAGGGTGTGTACTCAAGTCCCTCGCTGGCTGGTACGGGCCAAGATCCCAGTATAGCCTGGCTGGTACCTTCCACCGCAGAAGATCCCGCTTGCCGAAAAGGTTTCTTCAGGCAGTTAAGGGAGCTGAAAATACAAAGGATAAATCCAGGCAGTGGTTTACGAATTTAGAAGGGGGCTTACCGACTTGTTACTTCACGTTTGCTTTGTAGCCATATTTGGCTAAACCTTCTCACGGATGATCTTCACTTTTTCTACATCTTCTCGTATGCATGAAACCTAGCCTCTTTGTTTACAAACAAATACTCCTGACAAAACAGTGTAGACTGTGTTCCTTTGCCTATTCTTGCAGCTGGTAGCGAACAAGTTCAACATTCCGAGATGGGTTTTGTTCGCATCGCCATGCACAGCTTTGGCCACATTCCTGCACATCCCGGAGCTTGTGATACAAGGACACTTACCTCACATAGAGCCTTCCAAAGACAACTTCCTGGTGCACGATATTCCTGGAGTTCCACCCACGCGTATAATCGATCTGCCTTCTCCGATTATGGACCACACTCACTACGAGTACGATTTCTACTTGCGGAACGCCGCGCAGATGCACGAAGCCACCGGCGTCCTCATCAACACATTCTACGAGCTCGAGCCTGACTACATCGATGTCCTCCGCAAAACAGTATATGGTGTCGACGAAAATGGGCAGGTGAGCGAGCTTCGAGAACCATTCTTGCTGCAATTGCAGAAGAAGCTCGGATCTCTACCACCCACTGAGGCAATCCATTGAGAATCTATGTTTTTTGGGTTTAGGGTTTTAGAGCTCGGATCTATACTATCCACTGAGGCAATCTGTGGAAATCTGTGTTTTAGGGTTCAGGATTTTAGGGTTTTAGAGCTCGGATCTCGACCACCCACTGAGGCAATCTGTGGTAATCTGTGTTTTTTTTGCAGGATCATCTTCTGTGGATTCTACCAGTGGGTCCGATGTTGCCACCCATTTATTTCATGTCCTCAGTGAGCAATGGTGGTGCAACACAGAATAAGAACAATGATCACCCATGCTTGCAGTGGATGGAGAAGCAACCTCCTGCATCAGTTGTCTTTGTTTCCTTTGGCAGTGTAGCTGCACTTTCCATTCCTCAGCTCCATGATCTAGCAATGGGTTTGCAAGAAAGTGGGCAACGTTTCCTTCTTGTGGTTCGGCGACCTGCAGCAGCAACAGCTTCTTCTGGCAAAAATATGACAGAGGAGGACAAGGATCAGCTGAGGAGGACGGTGCTTGAGCCTTTGCTGCCTCCAGAGTTCACTGCACATACTGAAGGCCGTGGGTTTGTACAACAAGATTGGGCTCCCCAGCTCTCCGTCTTGTGTCATCCTGCCATTGGAGGTTTTCTCACTCATTGTGGCTGGAACTCCACACTGGAGAGCATTTGCCGTGGTGTGCCCATGCTTGCTTGGCCCATCCAAGCTGAGCAACACATGAACTGCAGGTACTTCACAAGCTCCACAAATACTCTCTTCTAGCTCATCAAACTCAATCTCTCCACAGACTCCATCCTCCATAGAAGATCTCTGCAAGCTCAATCTCTCCACAAAATCCTCCATAGAAATTCTGTACAAGCTCAACAGCAACATCTCCACAAAAACCTCCATAGAAAATAGAAAATCTCTCTCCAAGCTCTTGACCCCAATCTCTTACCAAAATCCTCCACACAAAATCTCTCCAACTTCAACCCCAATCTCTCCACAAAATCCTCAGTAGAAAACTCCCTCAAAGTTAAACCTCAATCTCTCCACAAAATCCTCCATAGAAAAAACTCTCTGCCTCCAAGCTCTGGATTCTCCACCATCTGTAATGTGAAACATGGCAATATTGCAACAGGAAGCTGTATCTTATGTCACTGTTTGTGATGGTGGTGATCTAATTCTTGTCATCACAAGGTGGAGACACACATCTGCTCATGAGTTGAACTTGAAAATGCAAAAGAAATCTTTTGAGAAAAAAATTGCTGAATTGAAAAATTGGGCATTTCTTCTTTCCTTCCTCCCTTGCTACTGCAGGTTTCTCGTGGATGATGTGAAGGCAGCTATTGAGGTGCAACAGAGTTCAGACAGGAGAGTGACAAAGGCAGAGGTGACAAGGGCTGTCAAGTCTCTCATGACTGAGGATGCAGGAAGAGTTGTAAGAGAAAATGTGGAGAAGCTGAGAGACCTGGCATTGAAAGCTGTGGCCAAAGGGGGATCAGTGCAAAAGAATTGTGAGACATTTATTAAAGAGCTTCAAACTGTTCATTCATTCCACCGCCAAGCTGCAAAAACAACCTTGTCAACATGATGGGAATGAAATCACTCACCTCCACAAATGGAGTACTGTTGATTCTACTTCTTTGAACCTGACCTCAACATGAGATTTCACCACAAGAAAACCCACTCATATCACTTCCTCATTGCCACATATATTCAACTTGTACACAACTTGTTTGTTTTGATGAAGAGACACTCTTATTTATGACAATTGTTGAGTGGATTGCCAAGTAGGCATTTGTCTTCTCTTTCTCTTTCTCTCTCTCATGTAATTTTTTGTGCCAAAATGGCTTGTATTTTACAGAGAGTTATGATTTCAGAAAGTCATGTAGAAGGTGTATCCACCATAGAAATTATTTTCATAAATAAGCCCTTCCATTCTTCCGGTCAAATCCTGAAAGCCCATCAGTTTCAGAGCTTGGTCCCAACTACAGCAAGTTCATCTTCATGTTGATGTGATTATGAAATGAGGCAATTTTTTGTGGCAGACCAATTCATGTGATTATTGCATATTGCATTTCAGTGAGAATGTCTACCAAAGATATCACACAAAAGAACAACTTGGACTTTGGTTAGGTTAAATCCAAGAAGTAACAAGTGAAGCCATTAGAAGTACAATTTAACTCACAAGAAATTTTAGGGTATGTACGGCCACCAAAAGAGTCCAAGTCCAGGTACATGACTCTGTCCAGAAAGTCCACAATGAAATGATCATCCACAAACCTGCAGGCTAGAAATAATGTCTGAAGCACAACAGGGCAGCTGTTGCACTTCAAAAGACACTTGAAAAAAATCAAACTCCTAGGAAATGAGTAGAAATTTGCTAAATAGACTGCACAATTAGTACCCATGGAGACACCAATGCATTGTCTATACATGCATGACCAAAAGCAATGAATAGATTATCTGCCAAAAACTCTTAACCAAGAGATTAAGTCTGAAGCTTCTGCAACATTGAAAGTATGGACAGGACCTCAAAAGGACTTATCCCCTTTTTATTATTAAGCCACCATTACCTGAAATTCAGTGCCATTCTTTGAATGAACAAGAACTGAAAAGAATTTGAACATATGAACAAATGCTCTGTTAATCAGAAGTTTCATAGAGAGAGTACAAACCTCTTTGAGGAAAATAAAGGGATCAAGCAGGAATGCTGCTCTTCTCCAAGGGTGGTGCTGTTGCTGCCTCTGCAACACATGGGCTGTCAGCAGCCAAGCCCATGGCATGCAATCCATTGCCAACATAGGTCACTGTGCCTGTTATGGCAGACACCTGAAGAGTGAAGCCAGGAAGACAGCAGCATTTCCAACATCATCTGCAAGCACAGGCCACCAAAACATTTGTTCAGTCCTATGACTCAATGATGACTAAAATTGTTGCACCTAGCCATGACAGCAGGTTTCTCCAATTAAGTTGGCTTTCTTACCTAAAAGTGGGACTCTGCAGACAAAGTGATGAAAACCCCAAGGTTGGAACCTCAAAAAAGGGCAGTGCATCTACTGAACACATAGGTTAGCTCAGCCCAGAGTGTCAAGCAAATAAGGAGTGGAAGTTTTGGCATAATTTCTGATCAAGTACAAAGGATCACTTGCATTGCACTACCCAGCATGATAGTATCTACTGCTTTCCCATTAAGGCACTGTTAGGATATTGTCAACCCAGCTAAGTGGAGTTCTTCACTCAGTGAACATGCTATCAAAGAAGTGTAGGAACCCAAGGGCTAGATTCCACTGGAAGAGAACAAGCAACCATGTTGGCCCCTCATGGCAGTTAGAAAGTATCCATCTGCCTTTGAAACATACACAGTAACTGCAACAGTCAATTGACAATTACTCACTATTCGCCAGCAGATCACAGAGCACCTTGCTGCTTTTACAGTTTAAAGTACTGTTTCTCCCATCCAGATAAATTCACTGTTGGAGGTCAGAAACCTGGTCTAGGCTTGAAAGGAGAGTGAGGAACTGTCAAACGGATTTACCACCTTTCAACTCTTGCTGCAATGGTGTATTAGCAGTAGAGTAGTTGATCATATCATCAATGAAACCAATTGCCTTGCTGCCCTACTTCTCAGAGTCATTCTACAGTTTCACATGAAGTACTTCACTTTGCAGCTAGAAATGTACTGGAACTAATCCACAAGTGCCTCTCATTACTGCAATGAATGAATGACAAAAACTGCACAAAGACTCCAGAGGCAAATGTTAAAATGATTTATTAGATGCCTTGAACATGTTCAGTAGCACTGTCTCATTTTATTTCAGTGAACTTTGAAGAGGTTATTACAATTTGTTCGATGAGCATCAATGCAGGGCACAGCACTCACCTGCAGAGATAGTATTGACTCAAATGTCATACTTCCTTCCTGCTTGAATGCCAGCACCTGCACTTTACAAAAATAATCATATTTGTTGAGAATGACAGATTTCACATTTCCAGATGCCATGGAGATAATCAGCCTGTTTGCAAAAATGAGTGCTAACTGCAACTATAAAGGCAGGACAGTAAGGAAAAGTGACAGAAGTAGAATAGAAGTATTAAACATTCTCTCCTGCTAGCCTTGACAACAGTCAAGGTTTCTCCAAATGGAGCTGGACAAATTTTACATGATCATTGATTTGAACTAGAAGTGTCTTGCATGTGGAATGCACACATCAAGTTATATTGTGCACCAAAAAATTGTTTGCAATGAGCAGACCTACCCAAATGTCACTTTCCAGTGCTGCTTTTGCAGAACTCATTCCTCCACCATACCTCTCATCTTAGTGTAACAAAGATATTCTCAAGCAGAAAAACAGTCCACAGGATGTGAAATACATTTTTCCATTGCACAACCACCCATATGAGATTACAGAGAAAACTCCACAAAAACTCTTTGAAGGTAACATGACCATGAGTGTGGTCATAACCTTATGAGTGTCACGCACAAAGTGTCAGATGATCACTTTGAATAGAAGTGATGAGCTGCCATAAATCCTCACTGCCTTCATCAGTTCCTGACATAGGTTGTAAGTGCAGTATATAATAATTTTCTCTGAAATTTCAAGCAAACCATTATACAAACATCTGTGTCCTGAGTTTCCAGAAGCAACAGGAACACTTGGTCATGAGGTTGGCTAGCACTTGAGACATAGCTAAGCAAAAAAGTCAATAATGCACAGCCATGTACAAATTACCAGTGCACTCCCATGCAGAACAGCACTAGGAAGCATCATTCATAACCAGGAATAATCCTCTAAGATGCCAAATACATTAGTGAGAGAGACAGCCACCTGTTCAATCCAGCGGCAATAAAAGTCAGTATTTTGTTTGACATTCACTCATGTTACACAAATGTTCTGTTTGAGAGACTGCTGAATCTGTGGTGATGCATACTCCTAATCCCTCACGCATGGCTATACGAATGACACAAATGATGTGTCTTACTCCTGAAGACTTATGGCTTATGACTATGGTGTACTAGCCAATAGCACAGCTAATCATATACCAAGCTCCAGACCAATAAGTTCATAATAACATAATAATGCCTCATTTGTTCATTTGTGTGGATCCTTGCTATAATATCAATGTTCTTCTATTATCTACTGTCAAGTGCCTGAGTGCTTTGTGTTTCTTTTGGGTCATAAATTAGAAAGCATCCCTTGCTTACCACAGTTCATGATTGGGGCAAAGTACTTTAGAAGCAATATGTAGGAGTAGGTAGATGCTGGAATCACTGCCAAGTAACCCCTACATGATGTCTCAAGAAGTGGCTGTGTCACCTGTCAAAACAAGAATGGACCAAAAGCCAGACAGCTCCAAGTAGTCAGCATGTTTGCAGGCAAGGAAGAATAGAGTTCTGGCCATTTCATAGCTCTTGACATGAGGCACACATTACAGTTAAAAGTGCTGACTTCAATGGAAGACTTCTCAAAACTTATGAAGCAAAAGGAAAGAGCATAAACCTCCCGAAATGAAAATGTTACTTAAATGCTGGAATCAAATAGGGAGGTACATGGAGCATCTTTTTCCACTCTTAACTCCAAGAAATTTGCTACCATAAGACCATACCTCTGGTTTATTAGCAAGCGATTGCACCAAAATATCAATGCTACCATAGTCAGCCTTTATAGCCTCTGCGACTTCCTAGAACCACCAAGCATTTGAAGTCAGATAACAAGGTAGAGGAATGGATATGTAGACATTGCAACAATTGATCAATCTGCCACAGATTGGTCATTTTTGTTCACAAGAGCTATCCAAGGCAATGTTATTAACATAGAAAGTGGAATGACAGCTGACTGCCCATTTGCAATGAAAGAGCTCCATCTGCCTACTTGCTCCCACAGCAAGCCTCCATAAAAAAAACAACACATCGGCAATCAGCAAACTCAGGAAACAACTTACCTGCATAGTCCAATTTGATGCCCCAGCATATCTGTTATTATTCTTGATCTGCATCATGAGGCAATATACAAATTGTTGGTGTTCAGAATCTAGGCCTTGACTGTAGTGTTTCTTTCAGATAGCAGACAAGGATGTTGAGAAATAGGTACAGACTTGCATGGTCATGAAATATTGCACACAATGTTAAGCAGATGGCTTCAAATATGTGAATCAGCCGACATCTCACCTGCAGGAGAGATGTCTGGATCTGATACAACATCCAACAGAAGAAGGAATGGCCCTGTCTCGTCTGTTTTGATTATCTTGATCTTGTACACCTTCCCACAGAACACACAAGTGTCCTTCTAATATACAAATGTTTGCACTGTATTTGAAAGTGGCATATTAAGAATGCTAGATGAAAAACTCACATCTTCGGGGACATCTTCAGGGAATGGCAGATGTGTCAATAGCAAATGGAGTCACAGTTCGATTGCTTTGATCATTATGAGCAGTGCTTAGTGTCAAAGATAACAGATTCATGAGTAGCTCACCTGGCAAATCGATTGGAAGAACGGGGCTGGAATCAGTCCCGGTGACGGAGGCAAAGACCTTTCTCACATTCCCAGGTTCTTAATCACGGACCTCGCATTAGTGACTCCTCTGAGCGACAGAGCCTGGATGCATGCAGCTACGGAGCCGCTCATTCGATGTAGCAGGCGCGAATGCCGTCAAGCGAACTTTCGAAGCTGATGAAGTCGTGCCAGTTGCATTCTCTGTAGTTGATACTACTGTCGTCCGTGTCATTGCCGCCTGCATGCTCGACAACGAGGCCGCCATTAATTCTTCCCGTCCACAGCTTCTCGAAACAAGACAAACGTCCAGTGCCTCGTCTCGATCTCCCTTATGAAAACAAACAAACCAAAACATACAGCAAATCTAACACTTCAATCCCCTCATCGCCTCAAATATCTGCTCCTAGATAATTAGATCCTACTAAATGCAGTGCATCACCATGGAGGAAACTAATTCCTGAAAAATCCTTGATTGCGGTTCTTGATGTTCGTTTCGTGGTTTTTCTATGTTATTCTTCTGTGTTTGATCATTGCTGCCGTCAAAGTCGGGGAATGCACGTACATAATTAACAAATTACCAGTAAATATCTTTAAAATGACTGGAAATAAAAATTTGAGAGCTCACCGATCATTAGATTGCCGCCGACCCCGTACAAACTACAAACCTTCAGATGCCTCTTCATGCGCTTCACAAACGCACTCTCTCAGCTGTTGCTCGTCTCCCCTCCTCACCTCCTGTGCGCGGCGTTGGCAGCAATGGGTTGCAAGCGCGGAAGCTTTGGGCGAGCGAGAGCTTCGTCCTCGTTTTGTCCGCTGAGACACATTCTGCATGGAATCGTGGCCTGAGCAGAACTATATTCCAGGCACTGAGGCCTGGCTTGGGAAGAACAAACACATTCCAGACAGAATCGGCACCCGACTACGTACCCTTTGGAATTCAAAACTTGAAACCTAAATTTACACGAAGACCATAAACTCCAAACCCTGGAATTTTTATATTAAAATTTAGGAAATTAAAAGAAAAAAAGAACAATTGACATGTAATTTAATTAAACGTGATTGGATGAATACCACGGTTTTTTATTTATTTATATTTTTGTTGATATAAGAAAATTGGTGATTTTTTTTCAAAACATTAGCAAAAGTAGTCAAATTTAATTACGCATAATATATTTAATTGGATGGATGGTTACAAAATTTTGTAACTAAGGAGGGACAATCTAGTTTGATTAATTAGTGTAACATTCAATTACATATTGTTTATTTAATTGGGTAGTTACAAATATTTCCATAAAATAGGCGATTATCTTGTTTGTTTGGATGCAATGATGCCATAACCTTCTCAAATTGTAAGCTACCAATTCCTCTTTTGGGTAACCCTCAACAAAACATTGTGCATGTTTTATTGATTCAAAAATTTCAAACCAATAAAACAAAATTTATTGAATTTAAAATGATTTTAAAAGCATTAACTTTAAATTTGAAGGAAATGATTTTTTCACAATTGAGTTCCATAACAACATTGAAGTTAAGCCAACTTTAACTAAAAAAATATTGGGATGGGTGACCTTGTAGGAGGTTCAAAATATTTGCGTGAACAACACAAATGCTTATTAGTTTCAATATTAAAAGGAAAACAATTTAGTTTGATGATATGTGGCACATCTAATTACATTTAATTTATTTAATCAAGTGACCTTATGAATGTTGATTTTAATGCAAAACATTTTATTTTATGGTATGTGGTTTATCTTACACATTTTCCACAACAATTGATACTTGCATGATGATTTCACATAAGCTTGAAAGAGCATTTGCTTAAGTCCTTTGCATAATTGTGTGTTCAAGTCCCTTTTCAAGTATGTACAAAAGTAAGAATCATGAACATGGTGAATATCAACAAGAAAAAGGTTCAAATGAATAATATTGGAATTTGTATAATTTCAACTTATTGTAAGTGACCCAAACCAAGGTTTTTTTTTGGGTTGATTTTCACATGTTGATGGGAAAAAAAACCCAAGCAAAAGGTCTTGGAATTTTAATGATAGGATTTTTAAATTGCAAAAATCTAATGGTGTGGAATGGGTTAATAACTATTGACAAGATCAATGGTCTCCCTAGCATGCAACCTAAGATGATTGCCTTGAACCCGGATGTCATGTGCTTTCCCATCATCATTTGCATTCACCTTTCCTTTCCATTGTAAGAGGATGTTTGTTTCGACATCAACTTACATCCTCACATTTTTGACAAAAGCCTTCAATTGAACTTGCTTTTTATTTTCAAATTTACATTTGTAGAAGTGAGTATTGCTCTTGTTTTTTATTTTCAAAATTGAGATTTGTGAGAGTCAAAGTACTATTTAAAACTTGACATAAGTCCATCATCAAGGTCAACCTTATTCCATTGTGCTTATATTTATTCACCTGCAACTATGGCATCTTTAAACCTTCAAATAAACTTCAAAATTTTGTTTTTTTTAGTCACATTCACATTATACAAGTCTTCTATTGATTTGAACCTTGTTAACACAAATGGTGTTTCTACATTTCTATCAAATTTTTGAAAGTGACACTAAAAAGTTCTACAAGTTGAAAGTCACATTTAAACCAAAAGTTGTTGTAGCTTCTTATAGAAGCAAACATCAAGTCTAATGAATCAAAGAAAAAAAAATGTGAATGGGAGTTGAATCAAGTTTTTGAAAATTGTTGGGTTGTGAAATTTTGTTGATCAAAACTTATTTGTCTTATTTGTGTAGAGGATGGAAAGATGAGAATGTTAAGATGTATAAAATGCAATATGTTGTTGAAAGGAGTTCAACAACCTCCTAGTGCCAAAGTTAAATTCTTTGGTGAAACATTTTAAGTTGAAAAAATGCATTATTATTCATTGTGAGACTTGGTGTTGTTGTCAACCAATTTTACATGTGTCATATTAACACACACGTGAGAAATTGTTTACCTCCATTAACTTGGTTAACTTCAAAATTGAGGCAAGGCGTATAGGAAGAAAAATAATGTTTAATTTGTTGTAGTTTGACATATTTTAAAACAAAGTCAACCCAAGACAAAATTTGAAACTTTTAGGTCTATTTTCTAATTTTTCAAGATTGAAAATTTTCCTCACAAACATTCGTCTAATTTAATAGAATGCACCATGGCAAAGGCAATGCAAAATGATATTTTTCATGTCACAAAGATTGACATCATGCAACGATCACAGTATATTTTGGTGAGCTACGACAAAATCATCAACATTGACAACCCAAGTCAGTTGTGTGTGCATGTTTATGTGACAAAAAAATGGGAAAACTCCCCATTTTGTTGAACTTGCACAGGGTGGTTGATGTAGCTATTACTAACCAATGTTAACAATTTGACATCTCAAAACATGGTTGAATACACAAGGTTGATGAAATCAACATTACCAATAAATTGGTTTGTTTTGATAGAATTATAGTTTTCATGGTGTGAAAAGTGGTGTGATCATTTAACTCATGTAGAAACATGTGTTATTTGTGAGTGGTATCCACTATATGGTTCATTGCACCAACCTAGTTGTTAAGACTTTGAGCAAGTTGAGTTTGGTCTCCAAGATCACATCTCTACTTGCCTCCATGTATAATTATTTTGTTCATAGCATTAAGTGACATTTCGAGGCTAACAAGCTTGTTAACTTTTGGAATCAAAGGCAATAAAATTTTTAAAACCATAAAGATGTGGGATTTGTATGTTATCATCTTCCAAGTAGGTCTTGAGTGAATATACTTGGTTATGGTTGTGAAGATGGTTGTTGACAATGTCACGATTGACATTACTAAAGAAAATTATGAACTATTTTGTGATGTGAAAACATTTTTACATCTTGTGTTGCCTTTGTTGTAGTCAATGCAAGCCTTGTCCAAGTTTTCATAATGACTAAGCACTTTCAATTTTTATTACATGATTTCCATTGTTAAACATGATTCCCATTAACATGTTTCTCTTTACATAAACATCACTTCCACATAATCACTTCAATTCCCATATGCATTTTGTGTGATGTTTTAAAGGAGAAGGTATTTTTGAGAAAAGAATGATATATGATTGCTTTGCATTTGAATTGATATTGAAAGAAGGAGATGAAGTTCAAAAGAAAATTCATGAATGATTATTAATCGATGACAACTTCTTTTTTTAATAACTTTTTATCAAGGAATAGTTGAAATAGGGTTATTTGTAATTGAATTATGTTGTCACATTTGACACCTATGTTTTTTCAATTCATGTTGTTTGTTTCTTACTTTGTTCATGTACATTAAGGTGCCAACCTAAGTTAGGATATGAGTTTTTGAAGCCCTGGTTCAATTTTTTGAAGGTGAAAAACATGCCCAAGAAATATTGGATTGATGCATTTAAGTATCATGAATGATATCATCAACATCATTACCAACATTATTGTTAACATCATCTTTAACATCATCTCTAGCATCACACTCTTAGTTCATTATTAGTTCACTTTTAATTAATTGTTAATTCAATTCACTTTTAATTAATTGTTGGTTCACTTTTAATTAACTATTTGTTCACTCTTAATTTATTTTAGTCCACTCATGGGCCACACATGAGGATGAAGCTTCCATGAAGGTTTCTTTAAGTTAAGTATTTAAAGGATATAAATAGAGGTAGGACCTTTAGTCTACTCAACAATAATTTTGGGTACATTTTTTTGTCACAACCTTGTTTTGTTTTTGTAATAAAATCTTGTTGAATTTTTTTCTTACACATGTTGTATTCTTGTTCTTGTTTTTTTTCTTATTTCATAATCTAGATTTGGAATTAGGCATGCCTATGTTCTCATCTTGGTTTAGGAAATTGTCGCAACCCTAGCTTTGGGCTCGCGATCAAGACAAAGGGGTTGCAAGGTTGTGGGCCAAGAAAAAGCTCGGGAGTCACATCACATACTCCCGGGAGTGTAAGGGAGTGGAAGAAAGTGTGAAGGAATGAACCCTCACACTCCCAAAGCAACTCCCATTTTGGGAGATGGAGTCCCGAAACTTTAGAGAGCGATTTCAAGGGTCAAAACTTAATGGCTTGTGGTATTCTTTATATCATTGGAAAGCTCTTAGAACATAGATGTTTAAACTGGGCTCGTGTTGCTCATTTGAACATTTAAAACACAAGTTATGGCCAAAAGAAGGGCCGGGAGTTTAACTCCCAACCAGAAAAAGCCGGGAATCGACCCAATTTACTTGGTTGTAGAGAGCATGCAACATACCGTTGGAAAGCTTTTGACAAGAGCTACAACTTTGCTTCAGACTACATCTCGATCCGAGGTCTACTCGCAAAGTTATGGGGTTCCAAAGTCGCGGGAGTCCTAACCGGCGCGATTTCGAGACTCCCACTCGGGAGTCCCGGGAGAGAAAAACCATTTGGATGTAGGCTCTATGGTTAGCCACAGAGTATACTATAAGGGGGAAGGTGGTGACTTCCCCCCAAGTCCGAGCCGTGGTGAGTCTAGTGTGTCCGTGTTGCCCGTGGCTCATTTTAGCACCAAAGGTGCTCCAACTATGCACTAAGTGTGGGTTGTGTGCAAGCCCGTGTGAGTGAATGAAGCTTGTCAACTCTTCCTAGTCCCATCCCGGAGCTCCAACACGCCCTTCTACCCCTCAAAATGTTGTGAATTAGGGAGCATGCCCCAACTCCTCCCTCTTCCGCTATCTTCTATTTCGATTCACATTTGAGTCCTTCAAGGAGTTGGGAGTGCGTAAAAAATCCCATTGTTTTCATGCCCATTATAATGAAACTAGGTAGTTGCTCATGTTTTTTGTTTTGGTCTAAGAAATCCTGTAAACTTGATTGTTTTCATGTTCATTACAATAGGTGAGTGATGGGTAAACATATTCACTTATGAGGTTCAAAAACATTAAAAGCAATTATGATGGGAGCTCAATACATTTCAATTACATGCATTGAAATTACTTATGTTAACAACCAATAATGGTTATTTATATGTGTTTATGTGGTGGAAAATTAAATGTGAATTCCATTGCTATTGTCCATGGGTGGGTTTGGTGCTAACAATTTAATGAAATGGATTATGGATTTTCTTTTAAATGAATGTAATTTTGGTGGAATCGAAATTGTAGCAAACCTTGTTGTTTTTGGTGTTGATGGTACAAGTGTATTCCAAGGCATTAAATCTAGTGTTACAATTATAACTTGTGAATCTTGGGCTCCTTTGAGTTTAGGTGTGCATTGTGTTTTTCATTAAGTTAATTTGGATGTGCAAACTATATTTGTTTTTTTGTTGGTGCATTGAATGGAAACATTACTTAAATATTTGTACTAATATTATTGCAACATCCCCAAACAACATTTGAAATTCACAAAATTAATTAACATCATGGAAATTAAAGGTTTTAAGCTATTGAAAAAATGTCAAAACCAAACGGATTCCCATGCTTAGCCTTACAAAGAAGGTGATGGAAAAATACAAGACTATTTTGATGAAGTGGGCCTAGACATGGTCACAAATTCTCAAGTTACAAACAACTTTGAACTCTTATTTGATTTGGATGTTTTGTTATCATGTCTTGTATCCTCCCTCTTTTAGAAATAATGCATACTTTGATCAAGGGCGAACCCATCCTCAAGTGGTACCATTAGGAATCACCTCAAGGAATGGTTAAGGAATCGAAAACAACTAAATCATTTTTTGGGTCCTTTTTGTTAAATGTTTTCACAACTAGATATTATTATTTTTTCATGTTTATCAATTGCATGCTCTAATATATGGCTTGAAGTTTATTTGGGAATTTTTAAAATTGGAAATTTTAAAAAAATTATATTCCTAATTAAAATGGCCCCTTACAAAATCAATAGCCTCAACTTTGAAAATTCATAACTAAATCATATTTAATCAATTAATTGTCAAATAAAAACCTGAATAAAAGTGACTTTCAAATTAACTTAAGAAGAAAATTGATGAGAAAATCATGTTTCAAATTTGTATTCCTAACCAAAAAGTTAAAGGAAAAAAACCAACGCTATGTTCTTGAAACTTTTTTTAAATGCAATGATTATGAATATCAAAATACAAAATATTCCTAATATTATTGGGTTTTTCAAAATTATGGAATTTAATAAATGTATTCATAAATTTTTTATGAAAATGTTCATTTAAGTGTTTCTTATAATTTTTCAAAGTTCAATGGGTCCAAAAAAATCAAGGTGTGACATTCCTAATGGTAGCACCCAAGAATGGGGTTGCCCTCAAGTTTTATCAAAACAATGCCATTTCATTTTTTATTTTTTTTATTATGTTAAAGATTCACCAATCTTAAATATATGCCCTCTTTGTTGATCTTGCCACAAATACCATTCCTTATTGGATTGTATTCATGAATCCATCACATTGTAGTGGTAGTAGATGTTTGAATCATTTATGAAACATTTGATTTTTCAATTGAATGGTATTAAAAAAAATTATTAGTATATTGAAAATACAACGTGGGAGAAGAAATTGTACAAATGAGGTCAATGACCAATGTGCAAATGGTGTGGAAATAGCAATCTTTGGTTGTTTGATTTTTATTTTTTTCAATTGTTTTTTTCTTTTGGGGTCTCTAACTTTACATGATTTTTTTTTCATCTCTATTGTTTTGCAACTTGTAGGTTGCAACTTGTTCATGTATGTGGGGTGGATTTGAATTTGTTGTAGAAATTGTGAAGTCATTATTAATTAAATTAGACATTAAGTTTCCATTTCATGAGGTTTTTGATGCATTTGGCATCATTTACCCATAGTATTGGCTTTAAGAGGAAGCTAAAATATCTTTTCGAAAGCACCTTGTAATTCTAAAATAACATTATTCAAGTTCCCACATGGCACTTACAAAAGAACTAGGTGATTTACAACTTTTGGTCCTTGAAATCCTTTTTGGATCAACCTTCGACATGTAACAAAGCTTTTTCAAAGTGACAATGAAAAGTTAGGCCAAGGTTGCCATGAAACTTCCCTTTG
>Ga0209611_10001273_pt1 | contig 42385 bp, 21 predicted proteins | sample S1TSphgellanicum_3_FD_187693 | JGI IMG/M metagenome (GOLD analysis project Ga0209611, IMG submission 187693) | Host-associated microbial communities from peat moss isolated from Minnesota, USA - S1T2_Fc - Sphagnum magellanicum MG (SPAdes) (version 2) | ecosystem: Host-associated > Plants > Peat... | reverse complement strand
CCGACGCGGTCTTATAGGTTTCTGATCCAGTGACCAGATGCATCATTCCTAGTTCCCTTACGACAACAGCAGCCATAACGGACATGGAGGCTCCCGTGTCCACCAATCCTTCAACAATATAATTGTTGATCTCCACAAGTAGATGTAGAGTCTTGCTTCAATGGGTCTTGTTGATGCAGATCGTCCTCAATGTGGGAACGACAGACACCATCGACACCTGATTCTCATTTGCTTCCGAATCCTTCCTTCTTCAAGCCAACTTTACTAAGCTTTCCAGATGTTCCAGTTTGCCTGGAATCATCAGGATGGTTTCCATAAGACTTAGGGAAATCTTCCCTTTGATAAAATGTGAGAGTATTTTTGATTTAACAGTTGCTTCCCGAATCGCTCCTGTTCCTTCCCCTGCAATTTCGGGAGAGGGTACATCACCCATGGGTGCCACCTCAATTGGCATTTGTCTTCGTGGTACCCTAGTGTGTGAAAATAGATTTTTATCTCCGCACAACCTGTTTAGTTGCTGTAGAGTCGCTTGCTCGTCATCCAGCAATACTTCGACAAAGTTGGCTGCTCCAAAATGCACCTTTCCATCCTTGGGCTTCCTCCAGCATCGATCCTCTGAGTGTCCTAGTCCTGTGCAGAAGGAGCACTTAATCCCACAATTTTCCGTCCTATGTGGCATATTGCACTTAGCACATTTCGGCCGTGCTTCATTTAGCCTCGGACATGTTGTGGCTATGTGATCCCCTCCATTGCAGAGCTGGCACCCACCGGACATTGTGGAAGAGGATGACGCTATAAAGTTCAGCACACTCCTCTTGAAAAAATTCACCAGCGTGTTGTTCAAAGTAGTCACCTGCTTCTCCATCATTGTCTCTTCGACCCCTTCTTCTTGTTCCTCCTTCAAGGGCTCGAAGGGAGTCTCTCCCAACTCCCCCAGTACTCTCTCGAGCTCGGTAGCAGCAGCTACCAGCTCCTCAACATCAGCGAATGTCCTTACTACGCACAACTTCCGAATCTCAGGCCTCAACTTGGCCAAAAATCTTCTCCTTTGCTCAGCCTCGGGTATCTTCCCCTTTTGAAACAACTTGTCGAGACGTTCAAAGTATTTCTGAACCCTCTTTCTGGGTTTTTACTTGATGGCATCGAGCTTCACTCATGTCATCCGCATCCACACTCCCGTACTTCTGTACGATCAGTGTCTTTAGCTCCAGCCAATCGGCTGGCGCCGGTTGCAATCGTCTGAACCACTCTCAGGCCTTGTCTCTCAAGTTGAGCTTGGCGATCTTAAAAAGCTTGTCTGTATTGAGGTCTCGCACCTCAGCAGCCATGCTGAGCCTTTCCGCCCAATCACCAACGTCTTCATGGTCCCTTCCCCAAAACAACTCGTCCATGCCCTAGGGACTAGTCATCTTTCAGAATTTCAGCAACAACAGAAACAAGATGCAACAGTCCTCACAACACATAGAACTTCAAAACACAAAAACAAAATTGATCAGCCCCTTGGCTCCTGCAGCGATTCTAACTCTTGAAAGAAAAATGTTTGCCTGAGTCATCGATCGAACTCAGACTTAGCGCCCTCAGCTACAGGTGTCAAAGGTTCAAAATCTAATGGGAAAATGGAGAAACATTGCTCATTTGTGGATTCTAGCTGGAATTGCCACTTTGATGACGAATCATGCCAAACCCGCCAGCTTACGAGACGGGACCTTGTTCCGGAATGCTCCACACGGACTATGCGATCTCCAACCTGGAACAGATCCTCCACACCAGGTATGTAGAATCTAGGAAAATGGTTAGCTGAGGGAGGCGACTTGGGGATCCAAATGTCTCCTAGTCTAGACACATTGCACCGCCTCTCAGCAAGCACTGGCGTCACTCTACGCAAGGTAGGTGGTGTAGTGGTATTGCGTCTAAAATTGCGAGATGGACACCCACCCCCTGGTTCCATTACTCACCTTCACCCAGACCTCAGCTTGGGTGTAAAAACCACTGTGAGCTATTTCGATTGTTATATCTCCTACTCTAGCCTGATCGGGATCTATTCCTACAATAGTTATTACACCAAATCCTAGGGAACGCAATACCACGGCCCCTTTCGGTGGCACTACACCCCGAGTAGTGTAAAAGTCGAACCTACGGACGATTCCTTGCTCACGAATCTCCTACACTAATTTTTCCACCTCTATATCATCTACACTAGTCGAGGACATGTTTCCCTAACTACCATCACACCTGGGTTCCCATATGTTACACCGAATCCCTTTGGATCCAACCTGCTTTGATACCAAAAAGGAGAAGGACCACACAACAACCAGACCCCTCTAGCTCTGCTTGCTTCTGACAGAACGAGCATCAGGTATTCACAGATCAAGAGAACAACACAGCAACATCACTGATCCATATCCAAACGAGAGAGATTCATCACTGGAGCACAACAGACTCGCCCGAACCTCTGCAAACACAACTCCTACTCAGAACTTCCAGGATAAAAATGCATAGTTCAAATTGCATTAAAAGGTCCTCGCTAACACAAGCGTCCACTTTCCCAGAACGTTGAACAATGGTCTGACAACTATTCTGTTTATGATCGAGCTCTCCCCAAAAGCAGACCACTCGAATGTCTATCCTATGCATTTCCCAAACTTCTCCGTTCTATGACCTCGATCCTTACTCACAATTAGACTCTCCCCAAATTCAAGAGCTAGCCATCCCCTAGTTATTAACGCAGCGGAAGAAATCAGCAATTGGCAATCTCCTAAGCTCCTGCTCATCCTCCAAAAGTCCCTCACCTCTTCTCTGTTGCTTTCTTAAAATCTCCTACTTCCTCTCTGTACAATTTCTCTACTGACTAGCACCTTTAGCCTCCGCCAAACTCTCAGGACCAGACCTCCATTGCCGCTGTCCTCCTCCATGAATGCCAATTCTGGCGCCGACATGCATTCCCACCGCCTTAGACCATAAAGGCCAGCACCTCCGTTGCCATAATCCAGTGCCATCCTCCTCAAGTGGTGAGCTTCCATGATCAAACCAACGCAGTCGCCATGCATTATCTTAGTGACGAGAAGTAATGCGCCGCCAACCAAGTGATGGTGCAAACAAAATCAGGATCAGAATCAGAATAGCAACGTTGTTCAGTCACCCCATGTTCGGTTACAGTATGTAACTAGGTAGGTTAGGTTAGAGTTGGGGAGAAAAACAAGCACAAACCTATTAAAAAAAAAAGGAAAGGGTCAACACTAAAAAAATAACCATGGAATGAGAAATCCACCAACATCCGATGGATAGAAAGTCCCACTGGTGCACTAATGGTTGCTGGATTGCCCTGGTTCATGGATGATGAACATAAGTCCCCATATGTAGGTTTTATAAACAATTTATAATGGAAACAATGTCATAATTGCAGCCATTTTGGTTTAATTAATGCATACTTTACTAAATTTTGTTCACCTAATTTATTTATGGAATGGACATTACAATACATCTTTTCATGTAATTATTATAAGCATGTATTATTGGATTATGGTTTAGGTTTAAGGTTTACAAAACATAAATTAGTTAATAAATTTTTCACAAATCTATAGTAATTAACCTAAACTCGGTTAAATTTGGGAGAAATTTTTAAGGTTTAGACATATGTGAAGCAATATAATTTCATTCTACATCTTCTTCAAAGAAAATGGAAAAAATCAACTTGGAGAGATCACACAAAGGTAAGAAACATACCTTTTCTTTTGGTTTTTTACGAAATTTATTTAATTAAAAAATATTTTAATTTTATTTGTTAGTAAATATTTGTAATTTAATTTTTTTTCTATATATATGTATATTTTTTTATAAAAATTGCAGTATATAATTTGTATATTTTTTGGGTTTAGGGCATATATCACTAGGACTAATTTTTAATAAGGTTTGTATAGTTAGGGTTTTAATAGGGCTTATGGAAAAATATCATTTGAATTTTTAGGGTTAGGCCTTATGATTTAGGGTTTAAGAATTTTATTCATATATTTTAAGGATTAAGGTTTATACTCTAGATTTTGTTCATTGTATTGGTTATTGATTTTATCAATTATTTATCTTTATGGCATTATTATGAATCTCCTTTGTTTCCATATGTTTCATAGTTGTTAAAGTTCAATATTTTCTAACCCACTTTTGTACAAGTTATGATCTTTTGAAGTTGTGCTTTCAATCACAACTACAAACTTTGGTGGAGCGTTATCATCTTTTATTCCTAAAGATATACATTTTTCTTTTGCTACTTCATTTTTTTGTGTTTATATTTTCACAATTCAACCTCTTTATATTTTTCCTAGCTATTGGATATAAAATGGGCGTCAAGTTGTATTAAATATACAACCATAAATAAAGGTTTTATACCTTTAGTCGAGTATTTCATATTCAATATCTCTTTGTACTTTGATTTTTTCATACCCAAATGCAAGTAATGCATTTACTCCCCACAACCAACATGGGTTTTACGGCCTAAGGCATGTATTGCATTTTCCACCCCTTAAACAATGTGCATTAATAATCATTCCGTGGGTCTACATGGGGCTTTCAAACATTGTGGGTTTAAGGTATAATGCGGGTATTGTGTATGTGAACATCTTCAATGATGGAAGGTTTAATAGCTTAGTGTGGGTATTGCCAAAGTTTGTTTTAATATATGGGTTCATAATGCAAGTATTGTATGTGATGTACATTCAAACAATAGATATTTTATATCATGATGTTGGTATTGCAAGGGGAATTCCAAATCACAACATCGATTTTAAAAGAAGCATGTAGGTATTACATTTTGGGTTTTTGTTCAATGATGAATGTTTTTAGAATTATGAATTTTTGTTTTGTAGGAATTTGTCCTACTTCCTTTCAATCATGGGAAGGGTTCCAAAGTCTCATTCCATTCATATCCAAAACCCCACCACCCCTTTCTGAAACAAAGACTTGGTGTGGATGTCCAGGTACACCATGGAGGGCAAAATAAAGTGAACATTCAATTTGTTTATGTTCCATATGTTCGCATCCTAGAATTCTTGGAAGGTGAATGAGGGAATATGGGCCCCCGTGGAATGGAATGTTTACAAAACCTTTCCAAACCAAACGAATGTCAAGCAAACAACTATCAAAAACCACCTCGAGCAACATGGTAAACATTCATGGCATTAACCTTTTTCATTTTTTTAACTCATATACCAAAGATGTAATCATTTACATCTTGAGTGTTTTTTGGTTTAAGTATCAATGTAGGTATAGACCAGAGGACTATTAGAAAAACTCAACCCACATTCAATCTATTAAACAAAGATGCCTAACATCATTTTCAATCAAACATCTACACACACAACCCGATGTGGCCAAGATCATGATCTATAAGGCCCACACACAAGCTAATGGGTCATTTGTACATGGTGAGCATGACCTTAAATCCATTTCTTATATGTTTCATTATGCTCCATGCATGTCACAAGCATTGAAGGAACACATATGGGTCCAACTAAACTTAGGTTACATAACCAAATAAATATATGGCAAACATAAAATAATTTGGTGGAAATGTGTGAATGTGGGCCAAAGCATGACACAAAATGATTTCATTTTGCTTCAAGACATTGCATATTTGGATTGGAAACATAAGAAAAGGAGTTGGCATTTACACACCAACCCTGCAATTTCAATTTTGTTTTGGGCTTTCCAACATCCGGAGAATGTGTTTTTTTCCAAGATGCTGATGAAATCAACGAGATTCAAGTCCCATTCACCATAGGTATTCAAACACCAATTCAATGTGAGTCCATGTTATCATATGGACACAATGATGCCATTTCTATGGATGCCACATTTTGCACAAATGACATGAAATTCCATTTATTCACCTTGATGGGGTTTTATGATCATCGCATGGGTGTTCTTTTAATGTGGATCATTACAAGTAGGCAAACAATTAAAGATTTGATCAAATTGTTGAAACCATTAAAAGATAATATGCTATCACACATGCCACATTGAAAACCATCATGTATTTTCATTGATAATGCACCCCAAAAATTTAAGGCATTACAATTAATTCTATACCTAGTGCCTACTTTGTATTTATTTCCTTAGATGTTTTTTAATATATTTCATAAAATTCTTGATCACTTTTTAAGAAAAATTATTACTTCATATGCATTTTATCTTGTATTAACCCCATCCACTCATGGTGATTTGATTGCATATGTATCCCTATTAAGGTCGTATGGGGTATGGACAAGGTTCCCATCTTCCTTTGTTGTTGGCATGTTTTCAAAGCATTATGCTTATGTGGTATTGAAAAAATCAAAGATGTGGAAGTGCATGGTGCAATCCTCCAAGACCTTCATGATGTGATGTACATGTCCATCAATCATGGAGAAAAAAATGATGACTTCAAAGAGCGTGGGGGGGTTGTTGTGAAAGAAAACCTTCACATAAGCTTGGTGATGTGTGGACAAATTACTTATGGACTTATTACCATCAATTTGGTAAGTGATAATGTTTGTCGTGGTTTAGTATTCAAAACTCTTTTGTAATCTTGTTATTCACCCTTGTGCATTGTGTTTATGTTTGCAAAATTATGAATGGTGGGTGTTCGATGAATGCCTCATTCCAACCAAGACCCCTAGGTGAACATTGGATCATATCATGGTGCATTGAAACATTGGTTTGTTCTTGACACAAAAGGCCTTAGAGGTCGTAAGATTGATTGGTTGGTGTGGCGATTAACAACAACCATTGCATGCCACTACATGCACACACTGAAAATGAAGAAAAGAGGTTTCATAAAAAACAAGGTTGTGGAGGCCATTGTTACACAAAGTGTGGAAAAGGTAGCCTTTATTCCACTCACCCATGTGTACCAACCAACCCTTGAGAGTGATGGAACTTGGGATGTACGAAGCCAACGCTTTCACTTATGCAGTGAAATTCCCATTCACCAAAATATTTTGTTGCACATGTGAATGGGCATTGTAAAAGAACATGTGTAAACACCAAATTGTGGTGATTCTCGAATGCATGGATATTACTTAAGATGATATCATTCATTACTATGGAACATGGTATGGATCACATCCTGGAAGGTTGTTCATCCCACTCGCATTGGGTTTTGGTAGAAGTGCAATTAACAACCTTTTGATCATTCTATTTCTGCATGGCCATGGCATCTCCCAAGATGCGAACATTCATTCTAACGTGGTTTTGAAGTTGAAGACCTTTTTCAGAAGTTAAGGACCTTTTGGGTTTGACCTTCTTTGCCACTAAGCCATGCACTTCCTTCAAATGTTTTGGTTAATAAGCACTTGGCAACATATGTAACAGTGCAATGGTGATTTTACATCACCATTTTGACCCATCCTTAATCCATTCCTTATCCTTACAAGAAATATCAAGTGGACAAGGGGGTGTTGGTGATTAAGTGGGTTCAATTTCAATCTCTAGACTTGAACCACAAACCGCCAAAAAACAAGTTTTTACTTTTTAATAAAAAAATCCTTGACTCTAAACCTTAAAAACAAGATCACATAGTAAAATACAAGTATTGCAAACAAGATTAACTTTTTTTAGGTATTGCAATGAAAAAAAATTCAAAAAAAATCCCATACCTTCCATCAAATGATGAAAGGCATGGCTATATTAAACTTATAAGTTTTTTGCAATTTTTTAAAATCAATTTAATTAAATCTAATTTATGTAAATTTTGAAATAATTTAACCTACCATTCCTTAATCAAAATTCCCAATTTGTTTTCGGAAGGATCACATCACTTGGATTGGACACAATCACGTGGGCCAACTTTAAATTACATTGAATACTTGTTTCATCAACTTCGAGTTCCCTAATTCCTAATTTTGATCCAACAACATTTTCTTCCTCACTTGCCAATTATGATGTAGCAACATTTTGCTCCTCAATTGCCAATTTTGGTGTAACAAGATTTTGCTCTTGAACTTCCTAATCACAACAAACCTTCTTCAATTTCTTTTTTCTACCCATTGCAATCCTACATATCCAAACAAAAACTTCAGTAAACAAACATATTAAATTTTTTACCTTTTTCAAAGGACCAAAACCATAAAAGCAAACTGCTTTCCTTTTGAAAGGAACATTAGTAGGAGTCAATGATAACAAATAGAAAAAGCGACAACATGAAGAAAAAAAACAAAAAAATTTAAGCAGGCAACAAAAAAACTGACTCAAAGAGGAGAAGGAAATTTACCAATGTTGTTGTAGAACAATAGAAAAGGAGAATGATTATTAATTCCAAACTTAGTGTTAGTGCAGTTGTGTCACATGAAAGCAAATCTGCATTCCAAGAGATATTTGCATAGACATTTAGTCTAAAGCAAAAGCTTGAAATGGCGGTACCCACTAGACCAATCATTATTGTAGGCTAGATCGCTTGTGGTATGCAGCAGAAGATGAAAAAAAAAGGATTGTGAATGCAATTGAGGTAGCATAAGATAGAAGGAACAAATCTATGATTGTTGCAAATCACATTGAACCTTGCCAATGGGAGTGTGATTCAAAACAAATAAACATTCTCACTTCTTTGGGAAAATTAAGGTCAAGGGAGGGCCAGAGTGAACCAACAACCACCAATGCACCAGTTCAGGATGAGGCCATTCAAGTTGTTTTGGGGATGAACCCAAACACATCCAAGTAGGGCATTTTAATTTTCCTTTTCCCTTGCCCAGGCTTTTTTCAACCTTCTTATTTGCCCCAAAGTTTTCCCCTTCTACCTACTTCCCCCTCCTACCTAGGAATTCACCCTACCTAAACCTACTCCCCTAAACCTAAATTCATTTTCTCTCCCCCATGTTTAAATTCCTTCTTCTCACCTCCATCACCAAAGCTCAAGATAGCTTGAGTAGTTAAAAGCTTGAAGGCAAGCTTAAGAACATGGAGACACAAGGCAAGAGAAGCTTCAACCCAATGGCATAAATGGGAGCTTGAAAGTCAGCTCCCTCCCATTTCCTCCTTTTTGATATTTTCTATCTTTTTTTTGCTTTGAAAAAGACGACAATAGTGATGTCGTTGCCTTCTTTTGACCTTTTTTTTTTGGCAAAGAAGGCAATAATGTCGTCGTCTTCTTTTGTTTGCTTTTTGTTGCAAAGAAGATGATGGCACTACTACTGTCATCTTCTAACCTTTTTTTTCTGCAAAAAAGACGAGGACATTGTCATTGTCTTCTTCTATCTTTGTTTTGCTGTGAAAAGGCGATGGTAGCAATGTCGTCATCTTCTTTTGTCCTTATTTTGCTACAAAGAAGATGATGGCAACAACGTCCTTGTCTTTTTGTGACCTTCTTTTGTTGCAAAGAAAACAACTCTTCGACATTGTCATTGTCTTCTTCTAAATTTCTTTTGCTGCAAAAAAGACGACAACAATGATGCCATTGTCTTCTTTTGACCTTCTTTTGTTGCGAAGAAGTAAAAGCGCCTTCTTTTGGTTTGCAAAACCCTTGGGCCTAAACTTCACCCACTTTCATTCAACACACCAAGGCAGTTGTCCTCAAGAGTAGAGAAATCGTCAAGACTCTGAATTTGTGTCGCTCAATGACACACCTATGTACTTAACTTATCCTTGCCTTTATTTGTGTCAACAACTTGATTCAATTTTCCACTAGTTTTTGTAATGACTTTGGTGTTGCATGATGTTTACAAGATGAAGAGAGATTCGTGGTCTCATTCAAAAAACATGGGCTCTTGAAGCATCAATTAACTTTGGAGTGTTATCCTTTTGTGTTTCAATGTGTAGCCTATTACAATTACAAGCTAGCCATGTTGCCCACCAAATATGAGCCCTATTTTACAACATTCTAGAAATGTATTTCACCCAAAAGCTTAGCAATAGTCTTCAGGGCCTATTTAACTTGGTTTCTACCTCTACAAATTCTTCATGTTCTAAGGAATATCCTAGTCCTTTGCCACCTACAAGAGATACACATAAGCATAGACATGCTCCCCAAATCATTAGAATATACAAGCCATTTAGAGAAGCAAATGAATGCATGCAATCATTTGAACCCATAAGGATCATTGGGAATAGTGACAATTGTCTTGAAGTAAAAAAACACTAGTGTCTACTTTTGAAAATCGTTTGCCTTGTTGAAAGCAAAAGTGGACATTAAAAGAACAAAGAACCTTTATAGAGAAATTAATGATATCTACATGAGAAAATAGAAAAAACTCTACAACACTTCGTACTATTATGTCCTTTCCACCAAAACCAATACTAACACAACAAGTAGTTATAATCTATAAGTGTCCTTCATACAGAATCAAACCATCACCTATATCACGAATAGTAGTGACAAGTTGTTATCATTGCTTGTTAACCTCATTAGCTTCAAAGATGGACCTACTGATTATTCAAAATAATATGTGAGAACAGTCCTATCTATTTATGCATTACAAACCTTCAAACAAGGCTTTCATCTAATTTTTTTGGAACACAATGTTAGGTGGTAAATCTTGGTAACCCATCTCAAAGAAAATGTAAAAGAAGGGTTTGGAAGTGACCACTAGCATCCAGGCCCTCATTTTGGGTTTAATGTTTGCCAACCCTCATGAGATTGCTTTCCTTGGGTTTTTTCTCAATGTAAACAATCTTATTGTCTTTCATGACTCCTGCATATTGATTTTCTCTCATGAAAATTTATTCAATACATGTGTCAAATAATCTTTTTCCCCATGGATCTATGTCACCATTTCCTTCATTACATGACACCCTTCGCACCTCGCAGGAAATTCTCTTTCTATCAATTACATTCTCAACTAGCTCAATTTCCTTTGGCCTATTTCCATGTTTCCAAACCTTGTATGACATTGAATCAATGTTTGCATCTTTCTTCTTTACAAAATTACCTTTTTCCTCTAGACGATTTTGAGTATGCTTCTCTCTATCTTGCAAATGGTATCTTGAATTAGAATCCACGAATTCTATGAATGCTACTTCTTTGAGGTGTTTGCTATCACCTTTTATCCATGGTGACTTCAGAGGTTGTAAACCCTTGTCCTCTCACCTTTTCGTTGCCACCTTTTTCAAGCTTCTTCTAACTGCAAGTTCATGCTTTGGACAACCTTCAACAACATGTGCTTCTTTGAAGTCTATTTCACTTACATCAACCCACTTTTTATGATGCCTTTCATCAAAACTTGCCTTCCATGTTTCTAGTGGATGTTGTTGTAGCTTTTTGGAGCTTCTTCCTTGAAGAGTGTTGAATTTTGCTTTCATCTGATGCAAGAGAAAATCTAGGCCATTTGATTTTTTTGCCTTGGGTTGAGTCTTGAAGATAGTCACACCTCCCCTATCCCCACAATGGGTAGTTTCAAATGTCTTCCTTCTTCCATAGTCAACTCCAATATGCTCCTACATCGACAACATCATAGTTGTGTGCTCTTGTTGCCTTCTTCTCTTTTGATTCTCTGTGGTTTCATGTCCTTTTCCCAACACCTTTTTCTTATCACAAACTTTGTTATCAAATGTTGTTTTTTGAAGTTTATGCACAACTATTGCATCAACAATAATGGTGCCCTCCCTCAAGACCATAGTGAACTAGCACCCACGAATGCACCAGCTGGTTGTTCTATCCATGGGATGGGTTGCATTTTCTCATCCAATTCTTGACCCTGCATTAACCCACATTGCACCACAATTTACTTTTTTTGGTTAACCTTTGATTTTTATCTTTTCTTGGTCATTTTTTTGGGGCCATTTTCCCCCCCAACCCTAACCTATATAAGACCCTTCCACCTATCTACCCTTTTCACCTAGCTACCTTGCTAACTTACATTTTGGCCCTACCTATAAATTAACTCTCTACCCCCCTATCGATCCATCTTACTTATTTACCTTTCCCTAACTAATTATTTATCTTCGACAAAAACCTTTATATATTTTTGGCTAAACCTTTATCTCTTGGCAAAAACTTTATTTTTTCTCAGCATAACTTTTTTATTTTTTGGAAAAAAAATTATTTCTTCTTGGCAAAACCTTTATATCTTTGTGGCTAGACCTTTATCTTTTGGCAAAATTTTTATCTCTTCTTGGCAAAATTGTTATATGTTTTTTGTCAAATTTTTATCTTTTAGACAAAACTTTATCTCTTCTTGGCAAAATCTTTTTTTTTTAATACCAAACCTCTATCGTTTGGCAAAACCTCTATCCTTTTTCATTTTGCCTAAATTTTTATTTTTGAGCAATTTTTAATTTTTTTTTGGCTAAAACTTCACCTAAACAAATATTTTATATCTTCTAAGCTAATCCTTTACCTTTTGTAAAAACCTTTATGTCTTATTGGCTAAACATCTTCCCCTTAATGAAACATTTATATCTTCCTAATTAAGCCTTTACCTTTTAACAAAACCTCCATTTCTTCTTAGCTAAACCTTACCTATTGGCAAAACCTTTATATCTTTTTGGCTAAACCTCTACCTTTTGCCAAAACCTTTATTTCTTCTTGGCTAAACCTTTACATTTTGGCAAAAATTTTATATCTTCTTGGTTGAACCTCTACCTTTTGCCAAAACCTCCATCTATTATTGGCTAAAACTTTTCCTTTTGGCAAAACCTTTATATTTTCTTGAATAAACCTAGAAAAACCTTTATCTTTTATTGGTTAAACTTCAACCTCTTGACAAGTTTTTATATTTTATTGGTGAAACTTTGACCTTTTAGCAAAACCTTTATATCTTTTTTAGTAAACCTTTAACTTTTGGCAAAACCTCCATCTCTTATTAGTTAAACCTTTACCTTTCGGCAAAACCTTTATGTTTTCCTTAATAAACCTCTACCATTCAGTAAAACCTTTATATCTCCTTGACTAAACCTATACCTTTTGGCAAAACCTCTATATATTTTTAATGAAACTTTTACCTTTTGGTAAAACCTTTATCTCCTCATAGCTAAACCTTTATCTGTTGGTAAAACATTTTTTTTTATTGGTTAAACTTTTACTTGTTGGCAAAACCTTTAGAAATTTTTGGTTAAACATTTACTTATATGCAAAACCTTTATTTTTTTAGGGTTAAATTTTTACCAACCTAAGGTGGGTATTGCCAATGGGTCAAATTTGTAATGAGTTATAAAATCTTTTTATGCAAGTATTGGATTAATTTAGAGTTTTTTGACATTATGAATAAAAATTTATGATGTAAATGGGGGTATTGTAATTTGTTTTCCATATTCATTGGCTACAATCAAGTCTACATCAAAATTAAAGTATTACATTTTGTTGTATATGTTTCGTCAAAGCCTATCAACACAATGGCTATTCATTTTGGGATGTACCCCTAATGTAAGTATTACATCCACAAATCTCATTGCCTTCTGCCATACTTGCATTTTTTGTTGAAGTTTAAAGATAGTTGGTGTGAATGATACAACATTGTTATAAACTTGCTTGTTAAATATTGGAAACAACCAAGTATTATGTAACTTTATTACAATCATGAAAGCAATAATAAATTTTACCTTCACAACGAATTTTTATAAATTATTTGAATATATTTTAATTCAAATAAATTGAAAATTCTTGAATAAGATAATGGTTAACAAAAATAAACATGTATTGTTATAACACAAATTTTGATTATGGTTGTGATATCATAATACCTTAGTATTTTTTACACTAATTTTTTTTTTAATATCTTAAATTTTCAAAAGATATTTTTCTTCATGTGTGCTAATTTTGTGAAAAAAATGAACAAATATTTGATAACAAGAAGAAAATATTGCATCTTCAAGTAATTGGTTATTTTTTGTTGAAGTTACCCTTTTACAATAATATATGAGTTCTCAATGAAAAAAATACATAAACGTATGTATGGACCATGTAATAACCTAAAACATTTTATTTTGTTCCATTATCCATGCAATGTGATAATAAAAACTATATTAATAAATGTTCAAGAATTTCTCAATAGTGCTTCAGTAGTCTTTTAATTATTCAACATTATTAGAATGATTGATATTACTTATTAAATGATGAAGTTTGAAACATATTATTGAATATTCATTTTCAATTAATTGATGAATACTTGCATGAATAATTCAATTATCAACATACATAATAATGAGTTTTACAAAATATTATTCAATTCTCGATATGTTGAATATTCAAACAATTCAAATTGTTATTCAATAATTCTTAAGCATAGGTGAAAACATTATTAAACCATTTTGGTTCGCTAACCACTTACCTATTCATTGTTCCATTCAAGCATATCATCATCCAAGAATATACAAATAGTGAAATGCAGGTATTTCATGGCACATTTCATAATCAAAATATGCAAGGGTGTGATGAAAATATATGCTAACACTCAAATGTGGGTATTCCACTTAGGCTTAGTATTTTCGACAACTATGTTTCAACTTTGGCCCATCTAATGCCTAATGTACAATTAGGGATATGTAATTTCCTAGGTGAAAATGAATATAAGCATTTTTGGCAGGCTAGGGAAATGTGCCATACTTTTATGACACTAAATGTTTCTTGCAACCCATTCTTTAGATACTAAATAAAATCTAATCACAAAATATTTAGGTAGGATTAGGAGTTTTGCTTGATTAGATATATATAAAACAAACTCAAATAATTTGTTCTATTTTCAAAGGAAGTGGAAACAAATTTCAATATGAAAGGTGACGACATTCTTTCCTTTGCCTCCCTTAAGGTTTATTATTTCAATAAGTTTCAATCATTTTTTATAATTAGGTCTTGATAGAAATTAGTTATTTTAACATATTTATATCATTTTTAATTTATTAAATTAATTTCCAATAATACAATTTACCATTTTTAGTGTTTGATTAGTTTAATGTTGCTAGATTTAGGTTTGTAAACATGTGAAAGTAATGCATGTTTAACTATGTTTTCACTTTAACAAAAAAAATAGTTTGTTTTTTCAATTCATGATTATTTTGCCTTGATAGGGAATGTGGGGTATTATGTTTGTAGATTTTGAAGAAGCAATTTGAAAATTGGATCTTGCTTGAAGGAAAGCAAAGACAACTTTCAATATAAAAAGTAAGAATAACTCCTACTATTTGCTTCATTACGAACTTTTAATTTCATGATATATATATGATTTTTTGTTTATTAAAGTAATTGCCACCAATGCACATACAACTTTTAGGGTTTAGGTTGTGTATTGGTATGAAAGATTAGGGTTTTAGACATGCAAAGGTAATGCATGTTTAACCATGATCAAGCTTGAATATTTATGTAGGTAGAATGATTTTTATTTAAATATTAAGGTCATAATGATTGAGCTTCATTAATAAAGGTGGGGTGGTATTTTTGTAGATTGAAAAACCACATTGAAAATTGGACCCAACTTGAAAAACAATGAAAAAAAAATTCAATTTAAAAGGTAATAATAACAAATCTGATTTTGTATCACTAAAAGTTTTAATTGCACAAGGTTTCATGTTTTTCTAAAATTATCTCCTCATAAAATTTGTCTTAAAAATAAAATTGTGCAATTCCATATGATTTTTTGTGTATTAAAATGATTGTTAGCAATGCACATCCCAATTGTAAGGTTTTTATTGTGCATTGGTATGGAAGATTAAGGATTGTAAACAAATGGGGGTAATGCATGTTTTATCCATGTTTATGGGTTTTGACATGGGTTCTTTTCTTGTAGGGCACATTTTGGATAATCATAATCATGGGATGAACTCCCAAGTCTCAAAGTATAGAGGTCAAAAACCTTACAAAGTCACCATTTTCAAATGTGGACTTGGTGTGGAAGAAGGGTGAACAACATGGAGGCACATACAAGATCTCCATTGAATGTGCATATATACCACATGCACTTGTTCATGAATTCTTGGGAGGTGAATGAGGTGATTTGCATACCCAAGTAGAATGGAACATTTTCAAAAATGTGCCCACACAAAAGAATATAAAAAATGCAACAATTAGGTACCACCTTGGCCATACTTGATAAATGTCATATTCCATACCTTGTTATTTGATGTCAACAAGTTGAATTTCAAACAAATAGGTTATGTTTCTTAATTATCATATGATGTTTTATAGGTATGCATATGGGTATGGTCTAGATGATCATCGTGAAAACCCAAACTAAGGAAAATCTATGAAATGCGGTTGTTTAGCTTCAATTTCCATCAAATGGTTATACATATGGCTTGGGGTTGGGGATGTATCATAAGATGATGATTAGTGAACAACTTCCATTAGGATGCCAAATTTTTTGGAATTATTTTGCCATGGGACATGGCAAAGGTGAAGTTGATGGAGTAGGTGTTTTGTTGAAAAGGGAGCTGCGTAAGGAACAATTAAAACCTCAAGGCTTAAAAATCCAAAATGCCAAAAAAATAGTTAATTTCCTAGAATCAAAAATCAATAAGTTTCATGCAACTCACCCAAATGCATGAAGAACTATGAACAAGATGTTTTGGGAGGTTAAAATGGGCGATGTTGATAAAAGAAGCCCATTTCATTGTTTAACTGTAACAAGAAGTCAAAAAGCACACCAAATCAAGTCTGTCACAAGTTGAGATCCAACAATGGTGGAATACAAAGACCTTTCTTGTTTTTGTGTTCAATATCAAGATTCTAGTGCAACAGACTTACCATGTGAGCAAGTACCTTTTTATCAATTTATATTGTTCAAAGTTTTCTTAAATGTTCACGTCCATTGCTTGTTGATTTAATGACCTAATTATTGATTTGTTTACCAATCTTTGAATGTACATCAGCCATGTGCACCCATGGCAATTAATAAGGTTGAAGCCCACTAATTGGGCTAAACTATGATAGTCATTTGATGATCCTAATGAGGAAATAGAATATGGGAATGGGGGAGAACAAATGGTAGAGGATGTTCATGTTGGAGACAATGTGGTTGTGAAGTGCGATGTTGCTACTAATGAAGACTATCAGATCTTGTTATGTGATAAAGGTTTACATATGATACAACATGGATTCAAGGATGTTGGGGCCAAGATTGGTCCCATGAGATTGGGTCATCCAAGGCGTGTGGTATCAAAGACTATGATTAGGTAGTAGTAGGTCCTATATCTTGTTAGAGGACTCTGCACTTGCTTTTGTTTTTTTTCATTTGATTATTGTTTCCAAGTTCAGGATGGGTTGCCTACTACACATAGTATTAGAGGTTCTAATGTTACTTATGAATTGACAACTAATGTGATTGGAATTATTCACCAAGGTCTTTACACTCATAGGCTTGCTGACATACATCAAGAGTAGTGAATTAGGTCATATTCCAGTTATGTATATTGTAGAGTTACAATATGGTACTTTATATAAACATGTATAATGTCTTGGAATTTAGTTCAAATCCAGGCATTTTTTCCTAATGGAAGACATTAGTTCAATAATTAGAACAAGGTTGCATTTGTGTACGATTGTGCACAAGTTGTTAAGATGATCAAGGCAAGTTCCAAACTCATTCATCTTCCACAACTAGAGGTTTGTTTTTGTTATGATTTCTATTCAAAGAAAGTCCCTTAACTTTTCTTGTTCCAATTGTTTTTTTAGTTACATGTGTTTGAAATTGTAACAATACTGATTGTACACTTTTTGTAACACCAAACTTGTATGTATTGAACTTCACTATACTGGAATACCATTGAGATAGGATCTATAACAATTTTTGCTAACACTTTGCATGCTCCTATTACCATGTAGGGAGCAGGATCAACTCAAATGTGAATGCCTAAAAATGTGAAGCTTGGAAGGACCACATTTTTGGGCCTATATTTTGGATTATGTTAACAACATATGTACAATTTCTGGGTTGTAATTTGAAGGTGGTGCTTTTGTGTGACAATGAATTATTAAGTTTACTATTGTAAACTTATGATGCAACTCATAGTATTATGTGCGTGTAGAGATATTGATGTTCGTGTTTTGTTACCCGTGATACTGTAGTGTTGAGGAAACCAATACTTCTTTTCATCTTTTTTGCAATTGCATTATAAAGTGATAGCTCTAACTGTTGTTGTTTGGAGATTAGAGGGATTAGTGGGAGTAGTTCATATGTGAGGTTTTCAATAAGTGTTCAAAGTATTGACAATGTTTGCATTTAGTTCTCAAGCATAGAAGTGAAATTCTAGTTTTTTGCCCTCAACAAATTGTCTTAGTGAATATGTGCATGATTTTGTGGTTGTGGGGAAGTTTAAGTGGAGATTTTGATCATCTTGTTGGTTTGGTAGATGTTTGAGATTTCGTTGACAAAAGGAAACAAAAATTATCTTTCCTGATTATTTTCCTTTTTAGTCTAATATGTGTGCCTGCTAATAAGCCCGCATATAAGAATGAATATTTTGTTGCTGATGAAGAACTTAGCTCATGCCAAAGTCACTAGTGGTGAACTTGGTTTATAAGCTTTGGATGGAAATTGCAAAACATTAACCCCTCTTTCCCTTTTGCATTGTTAAATGTTTTTTGTGTCGTTTTTGTGTTGTTTTCCATGTTTAGTTTGTTTTTGGTTTTTCTTTGAACTAGCCAGTGTAATGACATTCTTATTCCTTGTTAAGATAATTTCCAAAGTTTTTATGTCACCATCTAGTGATGGTAGGCACCAAGACATGAAAGCATTCAATTTGTCATAAGTTGTTGCACCCAAAGAATTGTGGCAAGAAGCTGAACAATGAAGGGCTGTGAACATAGGTACCCTAGATGCAATCTAGTTGTTCAAGGATGATGTTACTTCAAATTGAGCTTACCTAGCTATTGGTAACTGTTGCTTGGCATGTCTATATATGTTGCAATGCATTTTTTCAATTATTGTGCAACCATTGTTATAATAGTATACACAATGCCAAATCATGGCAATTATGATTACAAAAATCTAGTCATATGTGCCATTTATGACTAGAGTTGACTACATGAGTGCCTAATCCAAATGACCACATCACAAATCCCATTAATTGCATTAGTCGCAACCACATTAACAACTATGGTTCGCCATGACTATAGTCGCAAAAGACATAGTCTTAGATCTAGTAAAACACATGGCAACCTCATAAAGTGCCACGTGTCACAATTTTTCTTTAAACCATTTTTTCTTTCCAATCAAATATTGCCACGTACTAACCTTTTAACCTAGTGGACCTAGCCCTAGGAAACCTAGCCTAGGCCACCTACCCTGGCTTCACAAAATGCCATGTGTCACAATTTTTTTTTAACCAAATTTTTTTCTTTCCAATAAAATATTGTCACGTGCTAGCCTTTTAACCTAGGGGACTTAGCCCTAGGAAGCTAGCCTAGGCCACCTACCCTAGGCAACCTAGCCTAAACATTAGAAAAGTTTTGTAAGTTAGGCAAGCCACTAAGGTATTTAAGTGTTTAGGTGCTTAATTGTTTAGGTGTTAAGATTTGCAAGTGGGAGGATTTGAACTCTCTTCACCTCCACTTTGGGGAATAAGTCCTTAATCATTGCACCACATTATTTATTTATGATAAAAACAATGTACCATTAATGTATAAACAATGATATTTTTAGCTCAAATTAACTTAATTCACCCTAGGTTGACCTAAGTTAACATACGTTAATTTAGGCCTAGCCTTGGCTAACATAGGTTAACCTAGATTAACTTAAGTATTTCTAACCTAAATGTAGGCCTATTTACCATAAACTAACATAGACTTAGATTGAGGTAAAGTGTGTTAAACTTTACTAAATTAGGCTACACACAATTGTTTAGACTAAAGTTGGATGAATTTAGCTAAACTAAAATATTGAGGATAAACTTGGATAAATTTAGGTTAAACTAGAATATTGAAGATAAACTTGACAAAACTTGGCAAAACATTGTTATTTAAATTAAACTTGGCAAAATTTGGCTAAACATGGTTATTTAGGTTAAATTTGGGTAGACTTGGCAAAATTTAACAAAACTAGACAAAACTTAAATAAATTAGGCTAAATTAGGATATTGAGGCAAAGTTTGGCTAAACATGGCTATTTAGGTTAAATTTGGTTAGACTTGGCAAAACTTAGCAAAACTTAGCAAAACTTGACAAAACTTAAATAAATTAGGCTAAACTAGGATATTGAGGCAAAGTTTGGTTAAACATGGCTATTTAAATTAAACTTGACAAAACTTGGTTATTTAAGTTAAATTTGGCTAAACATGGCTATTTAGGTTAAATTGGGCAAAACTTGGTTACTTAGTTTAAACTTGCTTAAACATGGCTATTTAGGTTAAACTTGATAAAATTTGACAAAACATGGCAAAACATGGCAAAATTTTGCAAAACTTGACTACTTAGGTTAAACTTGAGTAAACTTAGCAAAATTTGGCTAAACATGGCTATTTAGGTTAAATTTGACAAAATTTGACAAAACATGGCAAAATATGGCTAAACTTGGCAAAAATTTGGCTATTTAGGTTAAATTTGGCTAAAATTGGTTGTTTAAATTAAACTTGGTTAGACTTGGCAAAACTTAGCAAAGTTTAAATAAATTCAGTTAAACTAAGGTATTAAGGCAAAACCTAGCAAAATTTAGATAAATTAGGCTAAAATAAAGTATTGAAACAAAATTTCGCAAAACATGGCAAAACATGGCTATTTAGGTTAAACTTTAATAAATTTCGCAAAACATGGCAAAACATGGCTATTTAGGTTAAACTTTACTAAATTTGGCAAAACATGGCAAAACATGGCTATTTAGGTTAAAATTTACAAAATTTGGCAAAGCATAACCAAACATGGCTATTTAGGTTAAACTTTATTAAATTTGGCAAAACATGGCAAAACATGACTATTTAGGTTAAACTTTACTAATTTTGGCAAAATTTTGCAAAACTTGGCTATTTAGGTTAAACTTGGTTAAATTTAACAAAACTTGGCAAAATTTGGCAAAACATGACTATTTAAATTAAACTTGGCTAAACATGGTTATTTATGTTAAATATGGCTAAACTTGAAAAAAATTGGCTACACATGGCAAAACATGGCTACTTATGTTAAACTTGGCTAAAGATGGTTATTTATGTTAAATCTAGCTAAACTTGGCAAATTTTGGCTACACATGGCTATTTAGGTTAAATTTCGCTAAACTTAGCAAAACATGGTTATTTATGTTAAATTTGGTTAAACATGGTTATTTAGGTTAAATTTGGCTAAACTTGGCTAAACATGGCTATTTAGATTAAACTTGGTTAAATTTGGCAAAACTTAGCTAAACATGGCTATTTAGGTTACACTTGGTTAAACTTGATAAAACATGGTTATTTAGGTTAAACTTGGTTAAACTTGGCAAAACAAAACATGGCAAAACATGGTTCTTTAAGTTAAACTTAGTTAAATTTGGTAAAACTTGGCAAAAGCTGGCAAAGTTGGGTAAACATGGCTATTTAGGTTAAACTTGGTTAACCTTGGCAAAACTTAATAAAATTTAAATAAATTAGGCTAAACTAAGGAATTGAGGTAAAATTTGGCTAGACGTGGCAAAACTTAAATAAATTAGGCTAAATTAAGGTATTGGGGCAAAACTTGGCAAAATATGGCTAGATTTGGCAAAACTTGGAAAAATTATGTTAAATTAGGGTATTAATGTTATATTTGGTTAAACATGACTATTTAAAAATTCAACTTGCTTAGACTTGTCAAAACTTAAATAAGTTAGGTTAAAATAGGGTATTGACATTAAACTTGGCTAAATTTGGTTAAACATGGTTACTTAGGCTAAACTTGAATAGATTTGGCAAAACATGGGTTAAATTTGGTTAAGTTCCCTAAACCAACTAAAATTAGCTAAACCAAGTTAAACTAAATTATTTATATTTTGCTAGGTTAAAATTAAGATATTTAAGCTAAAATAAATTAGTTTAAATTATATTAAATTATGTTAAATTGGGCTACATTAGGCTAAATTAGACTAAACTATGTTATTTATGCTAAATTAACCTAAAGCAAGTTAAATTGTGTTAAAGTAGGTTAATCTAGGTTATGATAAATTAAAATATACTACTTCAACATTTGTTTGTCCATTTCAAATTAAATTCAATTTGGTTAAACTATTTCAAATTCAAATATTTTTTCAATGTCAATACATTAGTTGTGTAATCATATTTTGAGTCATAATTACTTTTAATCCTAATTATAGTCATGTAGTCATAATTTTGACCAGAGTCATTAAAATGGTAGTGACTAAAGACCACATATGACTACATGATTATGTTTGGAGATTAGTCGCAAGATGTCCTGGTCATAAAAACCACATTTTGTGTTGTGATATCCACATATGTTTTAATAATCTACTATTGTTCACAAAATCACTTATGTATATAATTTGACAAACTATAAAGGGTATCATCCATAGTTAACAATGGGGTTTGGAAAGACGTCAACTATGTTTTTAAAAAAATATGAGTATTGACTCAGGGATATCATTAAAAGAGCCACAACTAGGATGGTTGCAACTGCATACATGTCATATTTTTGGCATGGAATGCAATGGTAATTAATGATGTATTTCCTAACTTATAGGGGCTTTGGGGTTGATGACCAAACTCCAACCACTCAGGTAGTAATTATTGTGGATAGCTAGGTGTATTATTATTCTACATTTTTCAATTCCTTGTTTTCATTTATACGTTGCATACCAAAAAAATAGAATAATAACTCTTCCTTTATAACTTGGACTTAGATTTGCAACCCATGAATGTTCTGATCTATTTGTATTAGGTGCAGAAAACATTTCTAATTGTAGTGGCTATTGTTAGTAAACTTGCAGGTGCAATTGGTAAAATGGGCCTACTCATGTTGCCTTGCATAATCTATAATCTTATTTAGGTAATTTTTCAAACCCTTGTCATTTTAGGAGCATAGTCTAAAAGGGGTCTATAAAATCAACCTTGATTTTAGTGTTTTGTTTAAAAGAATATAAAACTTTTATGACTTGTGCCTTGTTTAGAATTTTACACCCTCTTTGTTCCCTTTGTATGTGTAGTGTAGATTATGTTAAACTTCATTATGGTCAGCTTTTGGTTAACTTGACAACCTATAAATAAGTTTTCAACATCATGACATGAAAAAATGTTATTGCATGGAACATTTGTTGGTGAGTTGTTTAAATAACAAGTTAATTCAGCCAAGTGTGCATCTTATACACCTTCCAAATGGAGAACATACCATGCAAGTCTAGTTGGATAATAGGCTACTCTCTACAATGTTGTGCATTAATTGTGGATTTGTGGGTCTCAATGCCCATCTACATTTCGACTACCTTACTTTCATAATTATAACAGGGATGTTCAACACACTATAATTTGGCGTTTCAATGTGGCCCATCTACATACATCTTGGCTACCTTTCTTTCATAAATGAAGGAATGCCTTTAACATCAATGACACAAAAATAAGGTCAAAAACATATGTGAACATCCCTAGATAGATAGATCAATGAATGACTAAGGTAGTTATTACAAAAAATATGAGTGCCTAGAAAAATACATGAAGTTTGGAAGGATCATAATTTTTGTGCCTATATAAATTTGAATTGTGTCAAGAACACAAGTTCATTCCTAGACAATAGATAGATAAGATTACTTGACATAATGTGTTGAATGCCATCTTAGACAAACAACTTGCCATTTATTGGTTTAAAATAGAATCATTTAATAAATTTTTTGAAACATTCATCTATAATACTCAGTGACAAAAACAATGATGATTTGCCTACATCAAGCATTCTCTAGTTTCCAATTTCTCATGTTGCCATGAATTAGATAATGATATGTATTATCAATTATAATCTTGCACATGTTTGGTAGTGCCCTTGATTGGCGTACATTCACAATGCAATGTGATGAACTTGCTAAAAGTTTGGTAGGCCGAGAACCTTTTAAATGTGCCAATTAAACTTATTGAAAAGATTTGTTCAAGTTGAGTATAAACACAAGTCTTATAAACTAAAAAACATAACTTGGATCCAACATCTTGAGTCTTTCCATATGTTTATAAAATTGTATCGTATCAAAATGTGATGTTTAGTGATCGCCAAATGTAACCAAAACATTATCCAATCAATGTTTAGAAAAATGATTGTATGTTTTAATCTTAAGTAAGTCCTCAATCTTCCTGCCTATAGACTTAAAATTGAAGAGCTATTGGATTCCTTCAGGTCAATATAACTGGCATCCTAGTAACAACTCTAATAGTTCACATGTCAAAACTATCCAACCCAATAAACTATCATATTCATTAAGACTTTGACCTAGTACTGACCCCCTTTTTCATTGCTTCCTCCTACTTCCAAGTTGGTACATTTTTTTTTACTAGATGTTGTAGTGCAACCTTTCAATGGTTTGATACATTTTGGCACTTCGGTTTCCACACACTTCCAATAAGATCTCCATACAATAATATATCCAATAGCTCAGGGGTGATGGTGATTTTCTTCAACTTTTCATAACTTAAAGCATGTGGGTTTTTACAGCTTAAAGAACTACTACATAACACTTTTGGGAGTAAGTTGTTCCTAACTCCAAATTGTGTGCCATCAGTTTTAGTCTCATGAATATGGCCACCAATGATCTTAGGGTTATGATCACTATTTGTCGCCTTCCCAAAGTTTATCTTTTTTGCAAAATTTTAGAGAATACATCCTTAGATCCATTGTTTGCAAGGGTGACTTTGGTGCACCTACATAATAACATGTCAAAACAACATTTGTTTTAGGTTAGGCCTTGACAAGAAGTGCATACACTTGATTTGATACACATTGCACAATTTGAACTTAAAACCAAATACATCCCATACCTAATTCCACTAATTTGACAACATCCAATAAATCTTTCACCCCATCTTGTTGACCATTCATTGCTTCAAGTGATTCTTGTTGGTTATTCACTACTTTAAGTTCTTTAAGCAATTTCATTTTGCACTTGGACGTAACAAGAGAATTCACCTCCTTCTCTTCATCAGAAATTTTAACTTGCATACGAAATGGTGAACTTGCAATTGTAGATTTAGTAGGTGAAGCACCTGGAGAAATTGATTTTTGTGCTTTTGAACATGATAAAAGAACAAATGGACTTGAAGTTTGAGTATTGTCACTAAAGGCTTTGCAAAATGGTAGCCCAAAGGAACTTGTGGAACCAAATTTAATTAGTCTCATTTCTATTTATTCACCTACAACCAAAAATCTTGTATTGTTAAACTAGACTTAAAAATCTCAACTCTATAGGCATAATAAACATTGTTACAATAAAAAAATAAAAATTATGTAGAATACAACATATAATACTCTTAAATTGGACTTAATTTGAACTATTTAAACATACAAAACATTGCAACAACAAAACAACAAAAAGCTTACAGATATCAAACATGCCAAATCAAACTTGAATAACATATTTTTTGGTTTCAACTCATATGTTGTAGCTTTTTTAGCCTTGGTCATTATGTCCTCTCGAGCTTGGTTAAAGTTCATTTCCTTTGCAAGTTCCAACAATTTGTCATCTAGTTCCCAGAATCCCCAACTTGGCCACTAATTAGGATGAAGTTTCACATTACATACATAACATTTATTGGATTCCTTCAACATTGCACCAAGACAGAGAGGATGAAATGTGTGTTTACAAGATGTGATAGCAACATCCATGCAATGAAATCCCTAGTTACAAAATCCACATGGTTTCACAATGATGAATGTCTTGCCACTATCTTCCAAAGCATCTTCAAAATGCAAAATTGGGTTTAGGCTGAAAGCCATGCCCCTTCTTGTCTCATTGCATTTGAATGTTGTCCAACTTGTTTTGTAGTTGCTTGATGTGCAACAAAAATGTCTCCAATTCTTGATCCAAATTTTGGTAATCAATTTCCACCTCATCAAATAAAGCTTGGCCTTGAATGGCCATTTCTTGCTTATCCTCCATCAAAGTCTTGCATTTGTCCAATTGCTTTTCCAACTTGAGGAGATTTTTTTCTCCTTCATGAACCTTTATTTTTAACCTAATTTTTTTTTGTAATGTTTGATGTTTTAACTATACAATTGTCAACTTGGACCTTCAATTCCTAACAAACATGATAAAACAAGGTGCCAAAAAACACAATGAACATATATGTAACAAAGATCTATCATGAATACTTGGTCAAATCCCTTTGATTCAAAATTCCAAAAAAAAACCCTACCAAATTATATTCAAGAACTTATTGCAAGTTTCTTATTTTGATTACATAGGCATGCAAAATGTTTTTATCTTCTTTGAATTTGAGAATTGAAATTTTAATTGCATACACACTACTTTTTGCCTTCTTGAATTTTGCCTTACAATCTTCCATGATGTATTGTAACCCCACTGGTTGTTCTTTCAGCTCTTGTTTCTTGCCCTACATATGTTTCAACCGACCCTTAACAATAGTCTTCAAATCATGCTTGAATTCCAGTAGTTTGTCCATAGTTTTGATCTCTTCCAAGGTTGCAGGTAAATTTAAGCTTTCGGTAATATATGCTTCCCTAAACATAATTGTGTTTTAAATCAATTCTACAACCCCCATTTGGACAAAATTAGGTCTTCTTGGTTTCTCAAACCCACCACTACACTTTGGATTGTTGGAAAGACCAACTTTTCCCAATGAACTTGCACTTACACACCTTGTTTTTTTCAAATAGCAACAACAATAGCTTCTGCCCCATTGACATCATTACCTTTTTTTTGTTATCCAACCTTTAACCAACCATAAATGTAGCTCATTATTTGTGATATGGCCACTAGCATAAATCTTCCAATATAAAATTTCCAACTATTTTTCAAAAACCTCCAACAACAATGGAATAGTGATCTTGAACTTTGAAACATTGCCAAAAATTTGTGCAATTTCAATAATATTTACATACTAATCAGTAATATCTCCTCTAGTATCCAACCCTATAGTTGGTAGCTTCCTAACATCTTGAAAGAACTTGGCATCTTGGAACTTGTAATCAACCAAAGGCCATGGTGGGTATTCATTGTCTATGTCCCTTTCCCGAGGTTTTTTCTCCTTTCCTAATTCCTTCACCATGCCTTGCACCTAAACAAAATGAATTTACAATTTCAAGTTTTTTATCATATATCTAACACATTCAAAGTGGTCTATATTAAAGAACTAATAAGAACTCTCATGAGTGAAAAAATTCCAATGACATTTAACCATGATTGAAGACTTTACAAACCTATGCTTACAAACTTGTAAGACAATTCTAAAATTCAAACCCAATTAATTAAACAATGTACAAACTCATTTCACATAGTATAATTTAACTATTAATGTAATATTAAGCATGTAAATTTACAAACATGGGAGCAAATGGTGGCAATCAACATACATGTTATTCCCCATTTGTACATGAAATGAAACCAAATCAAGATCTTGACACTTAAAGGGCCCTAAGTTAAATAGTACCTTCTTCAAAGTTGAATAGGTCAATATGCCTAGCTCACTACAAATTGGATGCCCACAACTTTGGATTAGAAATTTTAGTCACAAAAGCTTGAAGCTGTCGAAAGACACATAATTGAGTTGTTAGCATTGAATGGTTAGCATCACAATAATCTATTTGAGATTTTCCTAAGTGAAATGAAAGGAAAGCAAGATCAACCTAAGTGAAAGTCCTATAGATCAAAAAAATTACCTTGTTTGAGCTTTGAATAGGCCAATAAATAGTGCTACAAATTGGATGCTTCAACTTTTGATAAAAATTTTAATCAATAAAATTGAGAGCCTGGACACATAATGAATGAAGAATAAATTAGGTTGTTTTGTCATGATACATTTGCACTATCAAAATTGCCATAGATTAGACATTGTTCAAAGTGTATTACCTTGTTTAAACTTTGAATAGTTTAGTCATTACTACATAAGTGGGGTGCAGTTCACTAACCTAAATCACTATGGGACCTTAAAAGTGAAATAAGTTCATTCCATTTTACTAATTTCACCATGGTGAAAGTTATTTCATTATAATATCTCCATGTAAACATCATGTTTCATTACTAGTTAACATAATTCACTATTATAATTTAATGTAATAAATAGGTTTATTTCTATGTTTTTAAAAATATTATATATATGTTACTTTATGATATACCTTATATTATTTTTAACTACTTTAGTTATTCTAACTTATACATTATGTTATTATAAGTTATTATAGGTTATTACAAATTATTGTACGTTAAATTATTATACGTTATTTTACCTTAAGGTATCTTAATTAGCTTATTATAAGCTTTTAAGTTATTTTAAACTAAATTATTTAACTAACCTTAGGCTATACCTTAGGTTATTTAGTTTTAAATCATTATATGTTATTTCAAATTATACTTTAAGTTATTCAAAGTCAATTTATTTCATGTTATTATAAATTATTTTATCCTAAATATAATAACTTTAAATAATCAAAAATATAATATAATGACGTAAGGTAAAATAATTTAAAATACCTTACAACATAATAATTACTAATAGCCTATGATATTATAACATAGAATATCCAACAATAATTTATAATAGAATAATCACCAATAATCGTAATATAACATATAATAATCAACAATAACTTATAATACAATGACCACCAATAACCATTAATAAAATAACCACTAATAGCCACCAATATAATAGCCATTAATAACCACTAATAAAATAACCACCAATGGTTTCCAATATAATAACCACCAATAGCCATTAATATAATAGCTACCAATAGCCACTAATATAATAACATTAATACGCACCAATATCCACCAATAGCCACTAATATAATAGTCATTAATAAGCACCAATATCCACCAATAGAATAGCCACCAATAGCCACTAATATAATAATAATTAATAACCACTAATATCCACCAATAGAATATCCATCAATAACCATTAATAAAATAACCACTAATAATAGAATAACCACCTATAGTCATTAATAGAATAACCACTAATAATCACTAATAAAATAGTCACCAATAACCATTAATAGAATAGCCACCAATAGTCATTAATAGAATAGCCACCAATAGTCATTAATAGAATAGCCACCAATAGTCATTAATAGAATAGCCACCAATAGTCATTAATAGAATAACCACCAATAGTCATCAATAGAATAGCCACCAATAGTCATTAATAGAATAACCACCAATAATCATTAATAGAATAGCCACCAATAGTCATTAATAGAATAACCACCAATATCCACCAATAGAATATCCACCAATAGTCATTAATAAAATAGGCACCAATAATCATTAATAGAATAGCCACCAATAGTCATTAATAAAATAGGCACCAATAGTCATTAATAGAATAGCCACCAATAGTCATTAATAGAATAACCACCAATAGTCATTAATAAAATAAGCACCAATAGTCATTAATAGAATAGCCACCAATAGTCATTAATAGAATAACCACCAATAGTCATTAATAGAATAGCCACCAATAGTCATTAATAGAATAGCCACCAATAGTCATTAATAGAATGACCACCAATAGTCATTAATAGAATGACCACCAATAGTCATTAATAGAATGACCACCAATAGTCATTAATAGAATAACCACCAATAATCATTAATAGAATAACCACTAATAACCACCAATAGTCATTAATAGAATAACCACCAATAATCATTAATAGAATAACCACTAATAACCACCAATAGTCATGAATAGAATAGCCACTAATAGCCACCAATAGCCATTAATATGATAGCCACCAATAGTCACCACCCTAAACCCTAAACCCTAAACCCTATGATAGCCACCACCCTAAACCCTAAACCCTATGATAGCCACCACCCTAAACCCTAAACCCTAATGGAATAACCATTAATAGCCACTAATAATCATTAATAAAATAGCCACCAATAGCCACCAATAACCATTAATAAAATAATAACCAATAGCCATTAATAGAATAACCATTTATAAAATATCCATCAATAACCATTAATAAAATATCCACTAATAGTCATTAATAGAATAATAACCAAAAGCCATTAATAGAATAAACACTAATAACCATTAATAAAATAACCACTAATAGCCATTAATACAATAGCCATCAATAGTCACCAATAAAATAACTATTAATAGCCATTAATAAAATAGCCATCAATAGCCACCAATAGCCATTAATAGAATAACTACTAATAGTCATTAATATAATAGCCACCAATAGCCATTAATAAAATAGCCATCAATAACCACTAATAGAATAGTTATTAATAGCCATTAATAGAATAGCTATTAATAACCATTAATAGAATAACTACCAATAACCATTAATAGAATAACCACTAACAGCCACCAATAAAATAATCATTAATAACCACTAATAGAATAGTTACCAATAGCCATTAATAACCACCAATAGCCCCAATAAAAGAATAATTAATAGCCATATATTAGAATTACTTAGGATTGCCAAAAATAATTAAAGGTGAAGTAATCTATAATAAACAAAAATAATTTAAGATGAAATAGCCTATAATAACCTAGAATTGCCAATAATAACATAAGGTGAAATAACCTTCAATAGCCAAAAGTAATTAATAATAACTTCACATAATTGAAAATAGCTTAAGATGAAATAACTTAGAATAACCAAAAATAATTTATAATAGCTACAAGTAGCTTAAAGTGAAATAATTTATAATAGCAAAAAATAACAAAAAATAGGCAAAAAAACTTACAATAGCCAAAAATAGCTTAAGGTGAAATAAACAAAAATAACCAAAAGTAATTTAGAATAACCAAAAGTAGCATAAGGTGAAATAACCAAAAATAGCCAAAAGTAATTGAAAATAGCCATAAATAACCATAAATAATGTAAGGTGAAATAATTTAAATTAATGAAAAATAACTATGAAAGTATCTTAACATAGGTAGTATTATTATATTAACAAAAATCTTATCCATTTATTATTTTAAAAATTCCAAAAGAATGGTCATTGAAATGTTACTGAATAATGATATTCAACTTTTTTTTTATTCAAATGATTTTACACTTTCAAAAGGAAATAAATGCAATTATGTACATTATTGAAATTTTTTAAAAAGTAAACTTGAATCATTTCATTTGAACAAAATTTCAACAAGATATGAATTTTCAAATTTTATGTTTTTGTAATGTTTTAAATGAAATATTTGATAAATAGAATGTAATGTAACATATTATCACAACAAGTGGGGTGGCTTGATGGTAAGGGTGTTTGCCTCCATTCTAAAGGTCAAAGGATCAAAGCTAATGAATGATGTTGTGTGTGGTCAACAATGGTAAGTTGATCAAATATTTCTTATTTAGTTCCTTAGAATATGTGTTTACGTTGATTACATGGCCTACCTACATAGGTTAAATTTTTAACCTAACCTAAATAGTGACACGCGTCAATAAATCATAGGCTGAAAATCATGAAAATATCAATAATATTATATATTATATAATTTATTATAATTGATTTTCATGCTAGCTAGTTAATTAATTAGCAAATGAATGGCTTGGTAAATTTGTATTTCACTTTAGAGTAATCTTGTTTCACTAGGTACTAGTGAAACAATTTATTGTCCGTAACAACTAGTCCCCGTTCACTAAGGGGTTAACCAATTTCACCGAATAATAATGTCCAAATTCATTCAAAATCTAGTGAAACCCAGAGTGAACTAAGACACATTTTGGTGTAGTGAATATGTAGTCCTTGCAAGTTGGATCTTTCATCTATGCATCAAAAAATGGTACCCAAAATTGGGAGCTATAATAATTCACACACAAATTTGAATTTTAAGTAAGGTAAAAGTTCAAATATCAATGTCCTAAAAGTTTTGAAGTAGTCTATTGTAGCAATAAGGTGTGAATGTAATTGGGAAGGAATCATACAATACTTGTCATAAGGACCTAGCCTACTTAGAAAGGATTTTGCACTTGAAAGAAAGGAACTCATAAGGGTAATGCACTTGAAAAAAATGATGAATGTGGTTAATAAGCTTTACTGACTTTGAAAAAAATGTTTATTATTATTTAGAATCATTTGATAGTTTATTAAGCACCACTTGCTTTCCAAATGGGTCCTACCAAACAATAATCATTAGTAAGGAGTCATAGAAGCAATAAGTCATTTACCCTATTGAAAATTGATAATGCACTTAGATATATAACTTCGTAAGGACAATGCACTTGATGTAAACACTAAGGTGCTTAGTAAAACTTGGCCCTACTTTGAGTAAGTGTTTACTACTTCTTGTAAGCATTGATGGTATGATTGCTTTCCAAAAGTTCCTGCCAAAAAGGAATGATTAGAAAGGAGGCATGTACAAATAAAACATTAATTTAGTAAAAAACTAGTGGAATTAATAAGTAGTCAAGTACAACCTTACATGCATAGCCTTAGCAACCTTGGCTTCCATGTGTATAACTTTGAAGGGAAAAAACTAAAAAATAAAGATTGGTAGTGCCAATACCTTTTTTGAAGCACTTGATATAAGGAAACTTGTAGTTTTGTAAGCACCCATATTGCCACTTATAGTTTTTTATGCAAACACAACCAACCTGCCTTCATGGAATGGAGATTCAAGATTTATTTATTAACCAATACCTACAAATGCACTAAAGCATGAAGAAAACTTAAGTAATAAAATTTCAAAAAATCCATGATTTTTTTATCAAAACACACAGACTAAAGCATGAAGGTAGTCAAATGAGATTGTGGGCACATCCACGCTTTAACACTTCCTTAATCATACAAGTAATATACTGTATTTATTGATCCATGAGTAGCTACTCCATGAATTCTACAACACATTTTTAGATCAGCATGATTGTAGAGAGTTCAAGTTTGATGGACGCATAGATTGCATAGTTACTATTAACATGTTCCACATTCTAAAAACGTAGGGAAAAATAAATAAATATTCTAATAATCTATGAACTTTAATTGTGAGCAATTGAGAATTATTTGGCAACACATATTTAACCATAGAAGAATCAACACAATCATGAGCACTCAAAAGCACACACAATACACACAAGAACCTAGTGGCAACAACATTATTACAACACATAAAAATACTGGAGGAGCTTCACAATAAATTAGCTTTTGGTACAAATTTTAAGCAAGAAACTTCCAATTCATAAAATTCCCATGAAGATAGTCAAATGAGACTTTGGGCACACTTATGTTTTAACATTTCCTTAATCATACAATAGTAAGTTCTGCATCTATTAAGCATAACAAAAACCTATAAATACACATATGCACCCAAACGCTAATAATTTGTGTGAACAAGATAAACCCTAAAGCTTTTCAAAAGTAATGTTAGTTGTAGCAATGAAAACAATGAAATGAAGTTGATAACAAGAGGTAGTACCTTGAGCTTTCAAGCTCTTTGGAGCTCAAATGGTAGACTTGAAAAATTTTACGACCTAACTTTAAATATGTACTTGTAAATTTTCAATTTGGCTTCCTCTTATTTGGGTGAACTTTTGGAGTCATACATCTAGTCCTTGGAATCGTAGTATTCAATTTCATGTTCTTCCCACCTTCACTCTCTTTCTTCCTCCAACTATTGTTGCTCAAACAAATATTTTGCAAGAAACACTTGATAGTCAAACTAATTTTCATTCTTATCTATTAATTATTTCCAAGCTCAATTAAATAGACACAAACTAAATAGTAGTGCCACTTTGTCTTCTATTGGACAAATTGTTTGGATGCAACGCCAAATGTTAATCAAGGCCAAAGCATTTGGTATGATGTTCGATAATTTTCCCATTATAGAAACCCCTTATGTACATACATTTTAAAGCATATCAAAACTTGCAATATTTTTTGACCTTCCCAAATATTCTCGAAGTTCCACTTTTCTACCTTAGCACATTCCAAATAAATAAAAGTTCCTTCTTTCTATACCCTAAAACACTTAATAATATGGCAATGTGAATGCTTAACAACTCATTCTTTCAAAACAAAGTTGCTTAAACTTCAACATTTCACAAAGCTTTGGATCTAGGTTACTGCAAAATTTTGAATAATTAGGGTGTGTGCATAATTTTGTCCCAACCAAAAGAGGAAGCCGATGAATGACAAAAGGAAACAAATGATGAAGACAGTCAAAGGGTAATGCAAAGGCGCGCGGGCACACCAAATTCTATCAATTACAATTTGAATTTTTCATTACCATATGTGTCACTAGTGGTTGACTTTGCTAAACTTACTTAACCCTAATAACCCATTCATCTTTTGCCACGTGGTAAATAAAAAAAAGGCCAGTCCTTTTCAAGTTCTCAAGCCTTGGGTCAACTGTCTCCTTAGAGCATCTTTGCACCCACAACGACTTGTCCAAGGACAATATTATGTTACATTTATGTTAGACATACCAGATGTCGTGTACATAGGTGTGTGCAATTGGGGTGAAGTCGAGCGTTTGCAAGAGGTGACGCCATCATTGTATGGTTTTGCAAAGGAGCAAGATGCCACCAACGTAAAAAAAAATGCGTTAGTAGATGCCCCAAATTTTTTTAATTTTTATAGTGAGTCGAGAACTACAAATTCCCTTTGACGAATGGCCAAACAACATGTCACAACTTTGAGGTTTAAAGCATATTCAGTGGCTAGGCAAACAAATGTCATATGAGGTGATAATTGGGATGCAAAATATTTTGTGGACAATTCAACCAAGATGTCATTTGGGAAACTAATCCATGACATGTATGACCCAAATCCAAAGGCACAAATAACTATTCAACACATCATGTGCATATTAATGGGGCCTCCATACAATTGGATTGCACCTAAAGAGTGTTATCGAAGGCAACCATAGATAGTTTGTCATTGCTAGATATGAAATATGGTGTAATTTGCTTGATCTTTCAAAAATAACATGTTTTGGACTTGCGGATTTTGGCAAAACCCAATTTTGTAAATGAATCATGTTGTCATGTGTAATCAAATTTGAGATTTGTGAATCCATCCTCTTTACATATTTGAAATTTGTGTTCATATCTATGCTCTATAATGATGATGGGTTTCTTGTAAACATAAGATACAATGATCATTTACAATTTTACATAAGTATTACACATCTTTTTTTAAATTTTGAACTATGGATGATTGGACTTATCATTGATAATTTGCTCCAATGAATGTTCTCATATAATTGATAGACATCAAATAATGAAAAAAATCAATAAAAACTAATTTAAAGTAATATTTCTTAATGCAAACTTTACAAGGCATTCACTTTGTAGACTTTTGTTTTGGGGGTTTTTTTTTTTGGGCATTGCCTACCAAGGCAAGGATATTGTGTTTAGACTCATTATAAAGGAGAGTAGTTTAATGGATTTTGGCCCCCAAGTAGTAGGTCTATTTTTATACAAGGATTTTTGAAAGATGATATTTTGGCTTGTGTTGAAACTTGGGATAAATGATAGAGTTGTGACATCTTGAAGGAGTTTGGTTTCTTTTAGAGGTTTTTTTTTAAAGATTGTATTTTTGCATGGTGAAATATTGGAATTTCCATAATTCTTCTTTTGCATTAATTTTTTTAAAATGTAAATGGAAAGGCCACATTGTGACACACCAAAAGATGGTGACTGAAAAAATTTCGATCACCAAAACATGTGATGATTAAAACTTTTAGTCACCAAGCCTACAACCTATGGCAACCGAAATTTTTTGGTTGCCACAAGATTGGTGATCGAAATTTGTTTTCAATCACCAATTGTAATGGAAGCAGCCAAAGTGTGAACAAATATTTTTCTGCATCCATCCTAATGGACATGATGCCTAACTCAAAATGGGCATGTTGTGTTGGTTTTGAAAACCTTATGCAGAGGAGGAAAAAGGGTGTTTGGAGAGGTGTTGGAAGGTGTTCCGAGAAAAATGGTGTTTAATCCCACTTTAAAAGATCTTGCACACAAGTATGTGTTAACAAATATGAAAATCATGGGTCCTTGGATTAAATAAATTACTTTCAATCATGTATGTATGGAACATTTTAGTACAAAATGAACTCCTCTAGGTCTTGCCATTGACTTTTAGGTGTAAAAGTTAAAACCTTAATTAAAAATCATTAGTAATTATTGGTAATGATTAACCCCAACCCTAAACCCTAATTTCATATCAATAACCCTACTTTCAAATTTGTATTGATAATTCCATATCTATAATATAATTTTAGATTTGTAGCATCGATTGTAACTTGTTGGTTGTATTTTCAATAAACAATATCATTGGTCACTACTGCATTTTCCAACCCAAATCTATATTAATTTTCCTACTTTCAAATTTGTACATATCTATAATTGTAGATCTACAATAGAATTACAAATCTATAACATTTTTTTATGACTTGTTCGTTGTATTTTTAGCAAACAATATCATTGACCACTGATGTATTTTAAATCCACACCTAGTCGGATTATTTTTTTCTAGTTGGTGTATTTAATGCCTACCCTTCCAATATATTGTTTGGAAATTCAATTTTGCATGATGAAACCTTAATCTTAGATGTGTAAACCTAAATCTTTATGCGAAGCTCTAAATACATATTGATAACCCTTGTTTGACATTTATAACCATAAATCCAAATCTGTGATATAATTTCAAAATTGGATTTTCATTCTAATGGTTGTATTTTTAGTAAACCTAATTACCATCAGTAGTGGGTGCACTTGAAATCCACCCTTAGTGGGTTTATTTTCTTGTGATTAGTGTAAGAAGTATTGGGATGAAAAAGCATGGGTTGTGACAATAAAACTAAATTTGAATATGCTTGTCAAGTTGACCCTACTACATGCCACCAACCTATCATATTTCCACAACACATGTAGGAGATTGACGATATGGCGATGTGGGTGAGGGAAGCCATTGGTAACCACCAAGTTGTTACAGTTGAACCTATTGATGAAAATCTTGTTCACCTTTTAATTCTACCAAGCTTCACAACATTGATTTATAGGAAAATGAAGGCATATGGTCATTGAACTTTTGTGTAGATGATGAATTCAGTAGTATTTTTTTAACGTATGACTTGGGTGTTGCTTTCATTTTCCAATAGTCACAAGGGAATGATGATGAAGTCTTGGGAGTGGTTCAATATGTTGAGATCTTGAAAGAGATCTCGCAATTGGAATATGGTCCACTGTTTTCACCAATTGTGTTATTTCCTTGCAAATGAGTGAAAAATGGGAATGATAATAAAGGCAACCCTACCTATAAGGGAGATGATGCAAGCTTTTTGCTTGTTTATTTTTGGCATTTGTTGCATGAGTTTGATGAACCTTTTGTGTTTCCTTCACATGTTTAGCAAATATTTTATTGGAGTGAACCAAAGACTCCATGGTGGAAGGTTGTCCTTCATAAGGAACCTCGAAGTCGATGCATCATGGCAAATACATTGGATGATTTCATTGATACTCATAAGGTTGTTTTGGGGCTTGCAACTCCAATGGAGTTTGCAAAATTGGAAAGTGATAGGACATTGGTAGGTGCAATAAAATTGAATAAGGAAGAAGCATTTTTGGCATCTCAAGCTTTGCGTGGTAGCTTAGGACTAGATGAGGCCTTGTGATGACCAATAATTGTCACATTGATGGCAATGTAAAAGATATTGTTATCATTCCTTTGATTATTACTATAACATTGATGGCTAACATGATTTCATGACCATATTATGTGGATTTTTATTCGATTCCAATGGATTTAAATTTAGATTGGTTTTACATCATTTTGCAACATTCCCATTTCCTTTGTTGATTTTCAATTTGGAACATTCTAGTTTGAAATTAATATGGTAATGTATCATTTGTGTCAATGTGTGTTTCATTGTAACCACAAAATAATTTTCTTCAAACCAAATGTTTATAAACATTTGTTGTCAATTACTATAACATCTTTCATTCCATGTGGTGGTTCAGTCATTAGTGTACAATTAACAAAAGTATATTTGTCATCTATGTACAATTGGTAGTAGTTACAAAAGTGGTTGCAAAAATGATTATGTTATCATCCATCCATGAATGACAACATTATTAAATGTAATGTTTGCTCTTTTCATCTAACTTTTCATCCATATGCAATCTAATTGCAACTGATAGTCAAATTTACAACTATAGATCAACTACACTAATTTTATAGCTGCATATGCGACTCTTATCACTTGTGACTAATGGGACAAGTAGGACAATGACATTTTAAGTCACAAAACTAGTTGGTTCAAACAGTAGTTGCAAGGTAATCACAAACGGAAGGTTGGTTTGGACAACTATTTTTTTAGTGAATGTTTGGGGGTGCAATTTCACCCCTTTACACTATTCTTATCACAAAAAATAACCAAAACAAAAACAATTCATAGAATCTTGAATTTTTTACCCCAAATTCATTCCCGATAATGGTTGCCAAATGGTAAATGCTAATATTCTGACATTGTTTTATTCTTGAATTCTATACTTAACATATTATTCACAAACATACAAAATGTATAATAATAATAACTATAGAAATCAAAAGTAAAACTCAACATAAAATACATTTTAAAATGCATATCTACGCAATTATTACTTTTGTAGTGATCTGAAAACAAAATTAAACCATATTGTATTGGAAAACAAAAAATAAGAAACAAAAATACATTATGGTATCAATGTTTTTCTCCATCAAAACTATTTTTTAACTCTATCATGAGGTTTTCTCCCTCCCTTTTAGAATTACTCAATGTTCCCATCATGATAATATTGTTTAGCCATCTTCAAAATTCTTCTAAAGATTTTTTTCAAGTTCCCAACATAGACCTCAATTCAAACTCCTCATAAGTCCTAACCAACTCAACCTACTATGTTTACTACTCTTTTGTTAACCCTATTAAACATTGACACTACAATTTTGTCTAGTATGTCTAGTAGGGACAACATAGTTCTACCTTTAACAAAAGACTAATATAATGTTCTTTACCTTGTATAACATTGAAATGTGATCACATATTTTTGTTTAAATATATATTAAAGTTTTGTAATGATTGATAATTTTTTTTGGCCTATGAAAATTTGATTTTTAAATAAAAAATCTAGTTTAAAAATCTGAAATTGAAGTTAAAGAACTAGTTTAATATGATTGATTAATTTAAATGAATTAAAATTTGGTTGTGAAATAACCGGTTGGGCATAAGGAAAACATAAAAAATAAAAAACCAAATAGGGTATGAAAATATAATTTAAAATGTGAAAATTGTCTTGGTTTTTAAATTTAAAAAATTGAAAACTAAAACAAACATTATGGAAAAAAGTTAATACATGCCTGACATTGGTGTTAACATCTTAAATGTGCCCTCAAATTTCAACATGGTTGCATCATGTTGCCTTTTTTTTAAAAAAAATTTTAAATGTTTTGATGTGAATTCTTTGGCATAAAAGCATAGGTAGGTAGGAAATGGCTACCATGATATAGTTAGGAAGTAATAGAATCAACCATCTTTGTTGATTATGCCATTGAAGACATCTAAAATCCCCCAAATAATTAGGTGTACATTTAGTCCCCTACAGTCATTATGTGTAGGTCTTTAGTTTATTTTTATTGGATTATTCAATCATTTTAAAAATAAAAAATCCAATTATCTTTAGTTTTCACCACATGTTATATGTCAACCTTTAAAACTAAATTGTAAAAAAATAAGTGCTAGAATATGTGGGCAAAGAGTGAAACAATGAAGTTCACTCTCCAAATTTTCCATATGTAATATAAATCTTATTCGAATATAAGTACTTTTTGAAGTTGATTTAGTTAGTTGATCAATGATGGTTAAGTTTGTGTTGCACCTAAAACGTTCTTATTCTTATTGAGTTATTTTTTTCTTTTTGGAAAAAAATGTCATTTATGTTTATTAACATTTTTAGCAAATTAGGCACCATCATTTGAAGTATGAAATTAACTTGTCTTTTTTGAAGCCAAGGATAGGGTGCAAATCCCTACCATAAACTAGGTAGCATAGTTTTAGGAAGGAGTTTTAGTGGACTCGTGAAGTAATATGATGACCTATCATTGTCTTTCCACACAACTTTTGAAACTCCTCACAATTTTATACCTTGGTCGGTGAGTAGTTTGGCTAGAGCCCCAAAACTATTGAACGCCATGTCCAAAAATGCATATGTAGCACCTTGAATGATACAATTTGGCAATGGTACCAACTCTATTCACTTCAAAAAATGTTCGATCATAACCAAAACATAAAATGTGAAACTTTTAGAAGGTGAAATTCTTGCAATGTAATTGATTTGGGCATATAATTTTAGTAGTTTGTAATCCGTATCATAAACTTTGTTAAGCTTTCAATTTAAACATTTTGGCTATTAAAAGTGTGTTCTAAATGACTAGCTAATTAAGATTGGCACATCAATGAGGTCACATGTGTTATGTTTGTTTGGATCTCAACATATCACACCATCATTTCGATTTAGGGTCAACATAAACCAATATAAATTGTTTTAAGTAGGGGTGGTAACTTTTGCACAAGGGTAAATTAATTACCCTTGATCAATGAACATGTAAACTGTGTCATGACATAGTTGCGAGAAATATTTCCTAATTAATGACTGAATTAAAATGCCACCAAAAAGGTTGAATCCTTTTTAAATTAGAACCAAACTATGTGACAAAACTTTGGGCACCATTGACTAGTCCCAAATCATGAACTAATTAAACCATTCAATCCTAATCAAAAGTGTATGCCGTCATTTGATTGCAATTGAAATCAATCACAACCATCAACATTTGATGTAACCATAACTTTTGGTTGGCATAGGGGTGTTGCAAGATGGTGAAATTTAACTAATTGCCATCATCTAATGGAAACCAAAATCATTTCCATAAGTGGATGGTGATTGAAAGTGATTTATAGCATTGGAAACTAATGGACAAGAAATTTTATGTTGGATGGTGACTGGGATCATTTCCATTATTTAATGGTAACCTAAAGTCATTGCCACAATTGGATGATGACAAAAGGTGATTTAAACCAAAAGTTGAATGGCAATGGGACATGACACATGATGAATCCATGAAAGGCTTCCTTGGTATATAACCTTGTTGCATTATGTGGGTCATACTTAATTTAAGCCCCCATATATTCAATTGTATGGATTGAAAATGATACCCTACTTGCTTTATAATCCTAGTTTTGTAAGATTCTTATACATTACCAACATTACCCCATTCATATGGATTATGTAGTGAAGCTACACATTTCATTGCACCTTTGAGAGCCATAATGTGTAGCAAAATGGAAGTAGTGTGAGTATTATGTGTAATGGACGACCAATTTAAATTTTTACATCATGTGGAAGCTACGTTTTAAAAAAAAACTTACTCACTTGACTTTTTCAATTAAAATATGTCATTTTCATTGATATATGATGAAAGAAAAACCAATATTATTATTACATTGGCACCAAATTTTGCTACTAGGTATTATTTTGCAATTTATAAATAATTGAGGATTATGTATACCAAAATGGGGCTTTCTTTTAGAGATCCTTTATATACCAAGACCTTTTTTTTCCTTTTGAAAATTTCATACCTAAACCAATTTTTCTTTCCAAAAGACCATTCTCACCCAACAGTGGTGTTAAATGTGAACCTAATGTTTGAAACCCTTTTGACAATTGCCAAAACACTTACCCAAATCAATATTATGAATTTGATTAAAATCCAAAATTTGTTTATCATCACTTGTATAATCTTTTTTTTTCATTATTTAATGTTAATAACTTATATGTTGCCATAAATGTGATCTCCAATAACAATTATTTGGAGTCACTTATCATAGGTTGAATTTTGCACAATCATATGTCAAGGTCCATTTACAAGCTTAAAAAAATCCTTCTAAACATCCATAAAGTCGCCATTACAAAAATAAATAAAAATTCATCCAACAATGTTGGGAAAAATGTAAGCAAATCATCAAACACATGATTGTACAATAATAAACACAAATTTCCTTTTTCAAATTAGACCATCAAGTTTTTCTTCAAGCATCAAAAGATACATCATTCCTTAGCACAAGTATTTGTGTCTCAAATATTGATGTGACTAATTATGTGAAAATATCAAGTTTGCTTAATGGAACCATTTAATGATGATATCAATGCCAAATTTCAAATAAACCAAATTTATTCCACATGCATTCGTCTTTCCAAGTTGTACAATAAAAGGCATCACACACACACACACGCATCATATGTATGTAACCACATTTAAATTTTGGTCAAATTCCTCCAATTGATAGAAATTTAACTATTGAAACTTTCTACTTCAAAGGGTTGGCATTTGGATGCAAAATCATAAATTTGACTACTTGATGATGATCCTTTCAACATTGCCAC